>ERZ827181.3229-NODE-3229-length-12060-cov-2.411495_pt1 | contig 12060 bp, 13 predicted proteins | sample MGYA00519778_ERZ827181 | MGnify/ENA primary metagenome ERZ827181 (study PRJEB31778, sample SAMEA3449273) | human gut metagenome | biome: human gut; feature: human-associated habitat; material: faeces | place: United Kingdom | collected 2010/2012 ...
CCATTGAACCCCCGCCCGTCAATCGGCAGCCCGTCCAGACAAGCGTGTGCCCTTACGACGAACGCATCATGAAAAAGGCCATGGAACGCGAGCTGGAGCGCGGAGGACAGATTTTCCTGCTGCACAACCGCGTGAAAACCATCGAACTGTTCCGGGACCGCATCCAGGCCCTGGTGCCCAAGGCCCGCATCGTCATCGGCCACGGCCAAATGCCTAAAGAAGAACTGGAAAAGGTCATGCGCACCTTCGTGCAGGGGAAAGCGGACATCCTGCTGGCCACCACCATCATCGAATCCGGCATCGACATTCCGAACGCCAACACCATCATCATTGACCGCGCGGACCGCTTCGGACTGGCGGACCTTTACCAGCTCCGCGGCCGCGTGGGCCGTGCGGGCCACCGGGCCTACGCCTACCTCATGCTCCCCAGATCCGCCGCCACCACGGGAGACGCCCGCAAACGCGTCTCCGCCATCAAACAGTATACGGAACTGGGTTCCGGCTTCAAAATTGCCATGAGGGACCTGGAAATACGCGGTGCGGGCAACCTGCTGGGAACCCAGCAGAGCGGCCACATCGCCGCCATAGGCTTTGACCTGTATTGCCAGCTTCTCCAGCAATCCATCGCCCAGATGCAGGGCAAACGCACGGCCCCCCGTCCGGATGCGGCTCTAAGAACGGACTTTATCATTAACAGCGAAACGCAGTTCGCCGCAAAATCCCGCAAGGACTATCTGGGAGCCTTCCTTCCCAGGGAATACATTAGTGACGCGGCCCTGCGCATCTCCGCCTACAAGGATCTGGCCACCGTCCGGACCCTTAAGGAAGCGGCCAATCTGCTCCGCGCCTGGGAAGACCGCTTCGGCCCCGCGCCGGAAACGGTGCGCCACCTGCTGGACTCCCACAAAATCAAAATCCTGGCATCCCATGCCAACATCTCCATGGTGGAAATCAGCGGGCAGCGCCTGATGCTCACCAGAAACGGGGATTTTATCCTGTTGTCCAACAAATTCCCGCGGCTGGCAAGCGCCGCTCCCGCGGACAAACTCCGGGAAACGCTGGACATGCTGAAAAACATTTAAATCCGCTGCGGTCATCCCGTGGCTGAATTCACCCATGGGAAAACAGTTCTTGCCCCTTTCCATGCCGGGAACGGGGTTGCGGCAGGAATACGAAACCGCGTATCCGCCAGACCGCTCCGGCAGCTTTCCATCAAATCTGCTTCTCTTTACCGTTGGAAAGCTCCTTTTTCCGCATCATTTCCATGATGCCGCATGTGTTGGCCGGAGCCATGATCACTTCTATTGACCACTCGAAATTCTCTACATTCTCTGCGTAATCATCCATATTCATGGACACCTCCAGAACAGGAGATTCCTGGGTAAGAGCCGAACGGAAAGAACGGGACATAACTTCCTGCCCATCCCTGAGCAGGATCACCTTGTCAATAAAGAGACTTCCCCCCTCTTTGGAAGTCCGCACCAGACGCACGCCTGAAAATTGGTTCATCTTCCTGTCCGGAATGGAACAGCACATCCGCGTATAAGTTCCCTCCTGCTGACCCAGAAGCTCCCAATGGGCTAAAATGGGGGCGGACAAAGTGAGCCACGACAAATCATAACCGGAACCGGCCAACAGTTTGGACAGCCTCATGACCATCTCTGCGGAATAATCCACCCCCCACCCCTGGGAATACAAAATGCCCAGCATTGTGACCAACCATAAATGCTTGAAAAGGGTTGAATTCTCTTGAAGAAGCTTGAAAACGGTTGAAAATACGTGCGTTCCGGGGAGAAATGGAAGGGTGGCGCAAGAAGTTAAGCCCATAAATGCCCGTAAGGGTCAATTTTGAAAAATCGTAAGGGTCATTTGTCCCATGTGAGACACTCCCGCCAGCGGTCCGCGCGTGTCTCGCGGAAGCCCGGCGAACTCTCCGCGGGCTGGCCGCGGTCAGGGAACAGGAACGCCCAGGAGGTCCGCGGCAATGCGAACATTATCCGGGGAAAGGTCGATGCCGTGAGCGACGTGTCCCAGGTCGCGGGCGGCAACAAGAGTCGTCCCGCTCCCCATGAAAGGGTCGAGGACGCGGGAACCGGGAGGAAGAACCGTCATCAGGTGGCGCATGAGCGGAACAGGCTTGCCTGTGAGGTGCATCTTGTCGGAAGGCTTGAGATAATGCCGGAAAACGCCAGCCGGAAACACGCGCGGGCGGTCCTGCTCCTTGCCGATGCTGCCGCGCGTGGCAATGAGGATAAACTCCGATTGGTTGCGGAACATGCCCTGGTGTGGGCGGCAAGCCTCCGTCTTGTCCCAGGTGACGACGGCGCGCCATGTCCACCCGGCCACCTGCAAGGCGTCCGAGGTCAAAGGAAGCTGCCTCCAGTCGGAAAAGACCATCAGCCAGCCGCCGTGCCGGGTGATCCTTATTGCCTCCTGCATCCACATGACGGACCACAAAAAATGGGTGCTCTGGTCCCTGGTGTCGTTATCAAAAGAAAGATACCTTGAGGAAGACAGGTATTTCCGGGCGGGGGAAGCCTTGCGTTCCGCCGTCGTCAGGCCGCCGGAAGCGTACGGCGGGTCCGTAACGACGGCGTGATAACAATCGTTGTCCATGCACTCCATCAGGGAAAGGGAGTCGCCGCACAGGAAAGGGGAACGTGAAAACATGCTCGCATGATGGCACAAAACAGGCCGCGGCTTTCACGCCGCGGCCAGGATAAAAAATGTTAGATTACAACCGGAGGGAGGCATCTTGCGGAGAAGGTCCGTTCAGATAAGCCTCCCGGCGGACGGAGGACCAGAACGCCGGGGCCGTCCGCGTCCGCTCAAGGAATGCGGCAATGTCCGCAAAGTAGTACATAGATTGAAAAGGAGACGGGCGCACCCGCTCAATGACGCCAATGTCCGCCAGGCGGGCCAGCACGCGGCGGCCCACCCGGAATTCTTTTTCAATCTCTTTGACGGTACCCAGCTGGACAGGTTCCCCCATCCTTAGGGCGTACGTCCGTTCGTCGATTTTGATTTTCCGGACGGGAGCATCCCAGCGTCCGCTGTCCGGGTAGGAAATGGGAAGGATGAGTTGCTTTGCTTTGGTCATGGTTAATAGATGCGGTCAGGGATGTTAGGGGCTACAGGCTCGAAATAAAATCCGGTAACAAAGAGATCTTCCCCCGTTTCCGGGTCCGGCCCGGTCAGGGGGATTGGCTCCATGATTTGGCTGCTAATCCACCATTTCCGCCGCTCCTGCTCCGGCATGGCGAGATAGTCCTTCAAGGTCATTGTCGGGGCCAGGACTTCCAGGAAGGAAAATTCCAGGTCGTCCGGGAACGTGTCAGGCAATTCCTGCGCGTCAAAAAGTTCAGTCATTTTGGCAAGTTCGGAACGGGTTAAAATCATGATAACTGGGATTTGATGAAATTGTAAAATTCGGGGTCCTGACGCTGGAAGTCAACGGGAGATTCCAGCATGCGCTGAATTCCCATGGAAAGAATTTCAGTTCCAGACGTTTTTTCCGTGAACAGGTCTTTGAGAGCTTGCCCGTATAGGCATCGCCGCCTTTTACCACGATTTATGGTTGATCACATTGCCCTTTGGGCGGCAAGGCAGATTTTATTGCAGCTTTTCCCTGCGCATGATTTCGGAGAGCACCAGGTAGAGGTCCGTCTTGTTGACCACGCCCAGCAGCAGATCGTTGTTCGGGTTCACAAGGGCCAGGGATTCCGCGCAGTGGGGGCAGGAGAAAATGCCCAGGGCTTCCGGGAGGTGCATGTCCGCAGGAAGCGTAGGCATGTCGCTGCGCAGCACATCCATGGCCAGTACGGCCTGGGCCAGCTCTTTGTTGCGGGCAAAGGCCGCCACGTCTTCCGCCACCACGCTTCCCAGGTATTTGCCGGTCGGGGAAGTGACGAAGATGGGCTGGGCCGGGTTTTTAATGAGCATGGCGGCAATGGTGCCGAATTTGTCCAGGGGATGCACCACGGGCGGATCCTTGCGCGCTACATCCTGAAGCTGTACCTGGGCCAGGGGTTTGTCAAAGGTGCTTCTGGGGCCGAAGGCCAGGGAATCATGGTACATGGACTGGGCTTTGGTGAGCTTGGCCATTCCGTAGGAAACCAGCACTCCGATAATCAGGGGGAACATCATCTGCCCGGCCATGGTGAATTCCACCACCAGCACCAGAGAGGTGATTGGGGCGTTCGCGGCTGTAGTGAAAAAGGCGGCCATGCCCACCAGGGAATAGGCGATGGCATGGTCCCCGGGCACCCCCAGCTGGGTAAGAGCCGCGCTGAACAGGAAGCCGCAGACGCTCCCGATAGTCAGGCTGGGGGTCAGGGCGCCCCCCACGGTTCCCACGCCGAAGACGATGGCGACGGTGAATATTTTCAGGAACAGCAGGACGGCGGCTCTCGCGGCGTCAAATTCATAATGAATGAGGGAGGTGATGATATTTTTGCCGTTCCCTACGATTTCCGGGTAAAAGATGGCGATGGCTCCCACCAGCACGCCTGCCGCCGTCAGGCGCACGGGCAGCCATTGGCGCTTGCCGTTCAGGTACCGGCGCGATTTTTTGAGGATGAGGAGCCAGAAACTGGCGACCAGGGAGGCCAGGGCCCCCAGCAGCACGCACCAGAGCACATGCTGGTTGCCTGCCAGAGAGACTTCCTGCTGGAGCTGGTAGATGGGGGCGGGTTCATGGAACAGGCCCATGGTAAAATAGCCCGCGCAGCTGGCCACGAGCAGGGGTGCCAGGAAATCAATCGTCAGCGCGCCCAGAACGATTTCACTTACAAACAGGCCGCCCGCCAGGGGCGTATGGAAGGCGGAGGACATGCCGGAGGCGGCGGCGCAGGCCACTACCAGGCGCAAGCGAGGAGCTGAGAGGTGAAAGAAACGCCCCAGGGCGGAGCCCGCTACGGCGGCGGCCTGCACCAGCGGGCCTTCACGGCCGATGGATGCGCCGGAACCTACGGAGAAAACGGCGGACAGGGAACGCAGAAGGCTGGGCTTGGGAGGCACGTATCCATTGCCCAGCGCCACGGCTTCCATGTATTCCGTCGCCTTGGCCGGCACAAAGCGGTGGGTGAAGAGAAGCGTAAGCCCCGCCAAAAGGCCGCCCGCCGCCGGAACGAAGATGCACCAGGCCGGGTCCTGGCTGGCCATTTCCTGAAAGACCTGAATTTGCCTGTAGCTGGTCCGCCCCGTCAGGACGTCCTGCACCAGTTCCACGCCCATTTCAAAGACAAGGGCCATCAGGGCACCCAGCGCTCCGACGACGACCGCCCAGATGAAGATGACCTGCTTGTCCCCCAGCTTGATTTTTTCACGCAGGCTCAACGCCATGCGCAGCCATGACCAGGAAAGGCGCGTCTTTTCCGCAGGCTGGTTTTTCTTGTCCGTCATTGCAGGGCTTGTTGAAGGGACGCCAGGAGGCTGGCTTCATCTCCCGTCCATTCCCCATTGGGGCCCAGGGGGGCGTTTTTATGCCACCGCAGCAATTTCTGCATGGTGGTCAGGTAGCCGGTCACCATGGCGGCGGGCACGCCCAGCATCACAATGAGATGAGCGTTGCGGGAATCGTCCGGCCAGAGGACGCCCTCTGGGCTGATGCCTACGGTGACCTGCATGGAATCCAGCGCGCTGGTGCGTCCGTGGGGGACGGCCAGGCCGTGATCCAGATAGGTGGTCTGCGTTTCCTCACGCAGAAGAACCGCATTCTTGATGTGTCTTAGCTGTCGGTCGTCAAGGACTTCCGCCATGGAATCCGTCAGGGTTTCCAGAGCCTGTGCCTGAGTGGTTGAGGGCTGGAACGTGCGTACGTGAATTTGAAGATTGTCTGCCACCGGGTCTTCTGAAGGCTTTTGGTTTTTCATTCTATGAAGGGAGGCATGATTATCAAGGAAATTCTGGCCTGCATACAGGGGAAGGAGGCTTTCCCCCGTGAATGGGAGGCGGGAAAAAGGGGGGAAGAGACCTTTCCGGAGGGGCTTTTTTGACACAATGGCGGCGGAAGAGCCTGCTTTTAGGCTTTTTCTTCAGCGGGAATGAAGATACCCTGCCGCCATGATGCAGGATTCAGAAGTCATCAAACTCGTCAAGCCCGTACCTTCCGACCGCCTGGCAACCCAGGTGCTGGTGGCATGGTACCATGCGGTGCGCCCCAGGTGGAAAAAGCCGCTGGACCTGGCCATTACGGCCTTTTTTGTGTTGATGGCGCTGTATTCCTTTTCCCTGCGCCCTTTGCCCTTATTCGCCTGGCTGTCCCTGGCCGGGGCGCTGATGGCGATTATTCTGTCCTGGTTTTACGTCCCCTTTCTGGCAAAGGCCGCTCTGGCCGCCAATAAAAAGGTGCCCATGTACCATCAGGAAAAGGATTACGTTTTTCATGAGGATTACCTGACGTTCTCCAGCAAGGGCGTTGCCCCCATGAATATTCCCTACGACCGTTTTTCCACGTTGTGCAGGACGCGCCACGCGCTGCTGTTCCTGTTCGGCAAGAAGCTGGTGCTGTGGCTGCCGCTCCATCTCATGGATGCGGAACAGCTGGAAAGCATCATGCGCAGGTTCCGGAATCATGGCGTGGAAGTGAAGGATGTCTCCTGATGCGGAGGGGCAGCCCGCGCCTCCCTGAAGGAAGGGGCAAATTTGCCGTTTCAGCGCCTTTTTTGTTGAGCGCGGGATGAAAACGGGTAGGGTGTCTCCATGTCACGTTACCATGGAGAACAGGTTCTGGTGGTTCCCCGCGCCGCCTTTGAGGAAGCGGGCTATTTCCAGGGACACCGGGAAGGCGGGGATCATTATCTGAATGCGTTCATGAAGCCGGGCGTCGCCTCGTTCATGGACCGGGAGGCTGCGGAAAATGATCCTTCCCACAAACAGATCATCGCCTATGCCATTTTCTGCCACCAGGGCCGCATTCTGCATTACACGCGCGGAGGCTCCGGCGGCGAGGCCCGCTTGCATGACAAGGGCTCCATCGGCATCGGAGGCCATATCAATCCGGTGGACCGCCAATCCGGCCATGACGACGTTTCCACCTATCTGGCCGGAGTGGAGCGCGAAATCCGCGAGGAACTGGTTATTGACGGGAACTGCACCCAGCGGGTTCTCGGCGTGATTAATGACGATACCAATGACGTGGGGGCCGTGCATCTGGGCATTGTCCACCTGTTTGAGCTGGATACGGACCGTGTGCGCGCGAATGAAGCAGCCCTGGCCAATCTCCGTTTTGTTTCTCCGGAGGAACTGTCCGGGGAAATGTTTGAGAAACTGGAGACCTGGTCTCAGCTCGCACTGGAACTGTTTAAAAACAGAGGGGCCTGATCTCCTCCCGTTCCATGAAAAACGCCCGGGGAGGGATGGATGCTTTTCCTTTTCTTCTCCGCCGTTTTTCCGCATGGGAAGCCCCCGCCGGCGTAACGCCGGCGGGGGCTTCTTTTGTCCATCAGGGCCTGAAGAAAACGAAGGGCCTCAATGGGACATTTTTCTGCGCCTCCTCCACAGGAGGGGGGCCAGTCCGGCCAGGGCCAGGGCGGCGCTTCCGGGTTCCGGCACCTGGGCGAAAAGCATGGCGGAATTGGCCTGAAGATCCATGGACATGGCCGCGTCGTACAGAACGCCGTCGTTCAGGAATTTGATGTTGTCCAGGCTGGCAGGTATCTCTGTCAGGGAGAGTGTGTAATTGCTTGTTCCCGTGATGTCCACGACGACCGCATCTGCGGTGAGCCCCTGAAGCGTCAGGGAGGCGTGTTCCCCCAGAATAAGCGTGGTCAGGTCAGAGGTTCCGTTCAGGATAAGGCTGCTTCCCGCCTCAATGGTTACGGTGAGCGCCCCGCCCAGGGAATCCAGCGAGGTGCGGGTCTGGTTGACGGCGGAAACATGGGTGAAGTCACTCAGGGAAGCCTGGAGGCTGTCCACGGTTACATAATCCAGCACCAGGCTCCTGTCTCCGCTTACATTGGTTCCGCCGCTGATGTTTCCGGCGTACTTGTCAAAGCCGTAGGCCGTCGTTCCTGAGGAAAGATTCTGGATGCGTACGGTGGAGTTTCCATCCACCGTTCCGCCGGACCCGCCGCCGGAGATGCTGCCCCAGGAGCTCCCGTTATAAAGCGTGGCCGTGTTTCCGGTGATGGTGACGGACGTGTCCCCCTGAATGGAACCCGCCTTGCCACCGGCGTAAACGTCCCCTTTAACCAGGCCTCCTGTCAAGCAAACCGAGCTTCCTGCCAGGATAGAGCCTCCCTGGCCCGCGCCGTAAACGGAACCGCTGATAACGCCGCCTGTGACGGTGACGTTGGCGCCGCCGGAAATGGAGCCTGTCAGGCCGCCGCCCATAACATTTCCGGTGACGGAGCCGCCATTGATGTAAACATGCGTGTTTCCTCCAATGGTGGTGGTTCCGATCCTGGCATTGGCGAAGATGCCGCCCATGATTTGATGGTTGAAGGTGCCGGAGTTGACCACAATGTCTACATTCCCCTGGATATCCGTGGCATAGGAGCCGACCACAGAGGAGGAATTACTGCTGGTGAAGGTGCCGAAGGAGGCGTTTTCCGCAGAGAATTCCAGATAAACGTTTCCGGTGACGCCGGCGGCGTTCACGGCACCGAAGACCGTGCTTCCGCCTGTGGCGGCATCCGTGAAACGGAGGAAGACGTTCCCGTTGAGCGTGCCGGAAGCTCCGTGAGCTCCGTACCAGGCGGAGGCCTGTCCCTCCTTGGAGATGGTCAGCCAGACGTCCCCCGTGTAGTTGCCGCTGTTCGCATAAATATGAGTGGCGTTTCCGGAGGTAATGGAGACGTTTACGGAATTCCCCGTTCCCCCTGCGGAGGAATCCGCCTGGGCGCGGGCATTAAAGGTACCGGAGCCGGCCAGATTATCAGCGGTTTTGGTGAATCCCTCCGTTTTCCACTCAATATTGCCTTCCGGTGTTCCACTCTGGGTGAAGGAGCCGGAAGAAATAAAAGACTTTTCCGCGTTAAGCGTTCCGGAAGTGGCAGGGGCATAGGAACCCGTGCCGTCCAGGGCCAGGTCGTGCAGAACAGCGGTTCCGCTGCCGTTGTATTGAATGGTGAGCCGGAGGTAACGGAAAGCGCTTCCCCAATCAGCATGTCCCCCAGCCAGACGTAATAGCCGCCTTTCAGCCCTTCCAGCTCATTGCCGCGGATATATGCCATACGCAGGTTTTCCGCATTGGCGGACATGTCCAGGGAATACAGAATGGCATCGCCCCATTTGATGTAGGCCTCATTAATATTGAGCGTGCCGTAAAAGGAGCTGTTCCCCAGGCTGATGCTGAAATCGGAGGCAGTATCCCATCCGTCTGCTGCGCCGTTTCCCAGAACCAGGTTGCAATCAAAGGTAAAGCCGTTTTGCAGATCCGTCCCTTCCGCCCAGGAATAGGAAATGGAGCTTTCCCCGGATTGCCCCAGGCTGATGCCGTTCTCGTCCACAGTGACATTGGCGAGGGAAAACCCTTTATTTTCCAACTGGCTGTTCGAGCTCCATGCGGGGGATTGCCCGCCCTGGTGAAAATTGATGGCCAGGCCGCCAGCTGCTTTTCTTTCCTGTCCGGCGGTGCGCCCCGCGTAGCCCATGGCCCTGGCGATATTGCCGGCCATAAGCAGATCTCCCTGGGCATTGGGATGGAGGCCGTCGCTGCCGGGGTTGTTGAACATGGAGCTTACGCCGTAGAACGGCGTGGAGGATGTTACGTCAATGATGCCGGCATTGATGTCAATGACCGTGACGTTCTGCCTGCCATTCCCCCATGTTTTCAGACGATCATTGTAATCAGCCACGGCCTGGTGGGTGGCGTCCGAATTGCCGTTGGAGTGCCGGGTCCAGCAGGGAATGGTAAGGATGATGACATTCGCATGTTCATTGGCCTGGAACATGGCCTCCACGATGGTGTCCATATCGTTCAGGAGGTTTTGGGAAACGGAGTCAAGACGGTTCGCCAACGTGGCATTGTTTCCGTCGGAAAGGAGATCGTTGGTGCCGATCATCATGAAAAAGGTATCCGGCGTATTGTCTCCGGTGAATGTCTGGCCTGAATAGGCGCTTCCGTTTGCCTTGGTGCCGGAAAGCCCCAGCCAGTTGTTAATGTTGGAGCCGTCAAACCTGTTTCCGTTGCTCCTGCCGGATATTTCCCATGCCCTGGCGCTTGCCTGAGAGGAATGTTCATTGTTGAATATCTGGCCCCTGTAGGAAGTGCCCGCAGTAACTCCCCCGGAATCATTGCCGGTTTTGACGCCTTCCGCCCGGTAGGAAATGCCGTTGTCTGTAAATATTTTATGGAGGGCCCAGCGGTAGGAGGCGCTGTTGACCCCGTGGGTGATGGAATCCCCAACGAACATGACGTTTCCCAGTTCCGTGCCCGCCGGGGCGGCGGTTGCTGCGGTGAATCCCGCCGCCAGGGCCGCCAGGAGGGGGAGAGGGAGCCGGACTTTCATCAGAGCGTCAAGGAAAAATGAAAAGGATATTTGAAAAAGAGTGAAGAAAACGTCCATCCCTGAACGGAGCAGGAATGGACGCGGTAAGGAAAAAGTCAGGCCCTGCGGCGGCGCATCAGAAAGATACCCAGCCCCAGCAGGCCGAGAGAGGCTGCAGCCGGTTCCGGAACGGCGCTCAGGGCATATTCCCTCATCTGCTCTTCCGTCAAAACGGCCGTGTACAGGTCAAAATTATTCAGGGTATATTTTCCCGTGATTCCGTTCGGGGCGCTCCATGTGTTTCCGGAGGTGTCTTTGGCGGAAAAATTGATCTGGGACATGTTCTGGCCGCTGAAGGCGGCTCCGCTGCTGAGGTTGCTCAGCGTGGTCAGCGTGAACGTGTCATCCCCCAGCATGGCGGAGATGGAAACAGTTCCCCTGCTGAATGTGTAAAACAGAGTCAGGGGGGTGCTGGCGGAATAACCGGAAAACGTTTGCGTTTTCCAGGGGGAGGAGGCAGCAGTCCCTCCGCCATAAGCAAAACCTCCGGCGCACAGGGTGAGATCTCCGGACTCCGTAAGCTGGAATCCCAGCCCTTCCAGATTCTGGTACGAGCCGGTGTTGTAGGTAAACAGCAAACCTACATTTGAATCTGAAGTAGCTCCCAGACCGGAAATCGTGAATGCCATCGTCCAGTTGCCTGTGTAGTTGACGCCAATAGTTGTGGGGGATGACACAGACAGCGTATCGCCGGAGGTTCCGTCATAGACGGTGAGATTTTTTGAATAAGCCGCGTCCAGACCGTCGATGGAAGCCCCGAAGGACAGGCTGCTTCCCATGGCGGCGATCAGGACAGCAAGATATTTAGTCTTCATGTGAGTTATTGTAATAGTTGCTAAAATGTTTCCGCGTAAGAAACTTCCGTTTTTTATCGGATTCCTAATCCGCCAACAATTAAAAATATTGATGATAAATGTGTTGTTTGACTCAATGAATTGATTTTCAGTAGTGTTTCCGGGCTCTGGTCTTTTCCCGGCCCATTTCTTTCACCATGATTTTCCAAACTTTACTCCTGTTGGAAGGGCAGGATGCCGCAATCGGATTAGGAATCCGGCAGGAGGTTGAATATCAGCGATAAAAGCAGGAGATGCCTTACCTTGCTGGAAATGATGGAATATCGGGAGCAACGGCCATTCATTCCTGAAAAACGCGATGAATTTGTTCCTCGGCCTGTTGACCGTGAGTGGGCGGAAATTGAATCGATTCCGACATGGCTTCCGTTTCCGCGGGGAAAGAAGAGAGGGGGGCGGCTGGAGACCTTGCGCTTTCCGGATGCGAGGCGGAACAGGAGAAAGGGCCTCTCCGTTGGGAATTCCGTTCCCGGCCTGCGGTTCCTGCGGCCGGGCGAAGGTGGCGCCGCAGTCTCCGGACGGGACGGGGAGGCGGTTGGAGAACCGGCGTTTTCCCCATGGCCGGAAAGCAAATCCTCCGGCAAGCTGTACTTGCCGGAGGATGAAAAAACAGTCAGGAAAATTCCCTGTTTTAAAGGGCGCGTTTTACCGCCTGGCAGGGCCGTCCATGATAGCCTTGTGGCTCATATTCCAGCCGCCGCCCAGGGCCGTGTACA
>ERZ827181.3238-NODE-3238-length-12023-cov-3.043951_pt1 | contig 12023 bp, 9 predicted proteins | sample MGYA00519778_ERZ827181 | MGnify/ENA primary metagenome ERZ827181 (study PRJEB31778, sample SAMEA3449273) | human gut metagenome | biome: human gut; feature: human-associated habitat; material: faeces | place: United Kingdom | collected 2010/2012 ...
ACATTTTTGCCCCTCGGGCTTCGGTGTATTCCTAAGTTAACAAATTACTGCAATTGCTTGACCAGGGGTTTCTCTGATTTTGAATAAGTTATCCATGTCTTACACCACAGCCCGAGGGCAGTTTTTGCCGAGAGAGGAGGGAACTCCCTCGGCAGGCAATTGCCCGCTACGAGACGCCGCGGTAGAGGTGGCCGGAGGTGGTGTTGGGCATCTTCGCGATGGCGTTGCCGTCGTTTTGGGCCACATGCAGGGCACGAATGGCGCGTCCCACGGCGTGGGCCGTCTCCTCGGCGTTCATGAGGGTGGCGTCCACCATATAGGAGGAGATACCAGCCGCGAGCAACTCGGGCATCGACGAGGCGATATCCAGTTCCACCGCGTTGTAGAGGTGGCTGCGGCCAAAGCAATCGGTTACCACGGGGAAACGATAGCCTTTGCGGTCAAGCAGCGTGTGCGCGTGTGCGCGTCGCTCGCACTGCGAACACTTCTGGTTGCATGCGCCCTGGCTCATGAGCAGGCAGTGTTCGCAGGTCATGAGTTCCTGGTTGCCACAAACCACAATGCCCAGTTCGGTGGGCGAATCTTTGCCGAGCTCGGCGATTTGCTTCAAGGAAAGCTCCGGGGAAAGCCATACGCGGCGAGCTCCCAGGGCAGCTGCGACGGAAAGCGAGGCGGCATTCGTGATGGGCAGGTGCGGCCCCACTTCAACAAGCGAGCCCATGTTCGCGCCGCGCACGAGCTGGCCGAGGTTTTCGACGAATAGCGGTTTTTCGGGTTTCGCCCACTTCCACAAGTCGACGTCTTCTTCGCTGTTCATGGGTAGCTTGTCCACCACGGGCAGGGCGATTGCACAGCGGCCGGGGTATCCCGCCTGCTCCTCGTCGACGATGCGGCCCTCGCAGCATGCTTCGCCGCGACGATAGTTCAGGGCGGCGACGAATACTACATCGGCACCGGCCTTTTTGGCGGCACGGGCGCATGCGGGGTTCGTGGCGAACGCTACGACGCACGCGTCATCGGCGGTCGGCTTCGACATGGTGCGGCCGTGCTCGGGTTTCTCGGTTTTTTCGATAATGCGATCGCGCCACGGATTGAGCATGGCTTCGGCGAGCATCTTCAACGCCTGTGTGCGTGCTTTGTGCAGAGCCGAAAAGCCCATGCCCACGCCTTCGTCGACGTCGACATCAAGGTCCGTAAGGAAAAACGGCGTATTGCCCAAGCGGTCAACGTGCTCGCGCACTTCTTCGGGGGTAATGGCCTTCGTGCGGGCCGCCTCTACCGTTGCGCCCTCAAAAGAGGCTTGCACGCCAGCGCATTCCGCCACGAAACGCAAAGGCTCGCCGATATGGGCCACGACGTGCATGCGTGCGGGAAGGCGAGGTTCCAAATCGTCATCGTGGAATGCCATGGAGGCATCGCGAACGCGGAACACGCGGTCGCCTTTGCCCACGCGGCCGTCGATTTCGAAGTAATACATGTCGCCCTTGCGCTCAAACGCCTCAAGCGTCGAGGCGAAATGTCCCTTGTTGGTCCAAAATTCCAACACGTCGCCTTCATGCAGCTCGGTTTGGGACTCCACGGCAACCTCGCGGCCTTTCGCCTTCGTAACGCGTCCGGCGAAAACGCCACGGTTGTTCGGGCGGCCGTAGCCCATGATGTCGTTCCCGCGGCGGCGGGAAAGGTAGGCTTCGGTGAATCCGCGGCTGAAGGCTTCGGAAAGCGCGCGATGCTCTTCCTCGGTCGCGCCCGCTTCTTCAAGAGACGTGCCTTCGTCGATGGCGCATGCCAAGCGATCAATTGCCGCGCGATAGGCGGCGACCGCAGCGAATACGTATTCGGGCGATTTCATGCGGCCTTCGATTTTCAGGCTGTCGACGCCCGTTTCCGCGAGCTTGGGAAGCATGTCGATGGTGCAAAGGTCTTTCGGGGACAGCAGGCGATCGCCCGGCGCCGAAAGTTCTGCGTCGGAGTCCTCGTCGCAAAGGGTGTAGGGAAGGCGGCATGCCTGCGCGCAGGTGCCTCGGTTCGCAGAGCGCCCGCCAATCATGGAGCTCATAAGGCATTGTCCCGAATAGCAAATGCACAGGGCGCCGTGCGCGAAGCACTCAGTTTCCATATTCAGGCTATGTGCTTCTTCGGTGACTTCGGCGAGCTCAGCGCAGCTCAGCTCGCGCGCCAGCGTTACGCGTTCGGCGCCGAATTCCGCCGCCGCTCGCACGCCGTCAATGTTATGCGTGTTCATCTGCGTAGAGATATGCAGGCGCGCATCGGGCAGCGCGCGCCTCACTTCGGCGGCGAGCCCGATATCTTGCACGATGAGGGCGTCTACGCCGCGTCGCCATGCTTGGCGGGCAAGCTCGAGCGCCGCCGAGATTTCGTCGGGCATAATCGCGATGTTGAGCGTGAGGTACACGCGAACCCCGCGCAGGTGGGCGAAATCACACGCGCGCGCCAGGTCGTCAAGGGTGAAGTTGTCTGCGCTGCGACGGGCATTGAACGCATCGCAACCCAAGTACACCGCATCGGCTCCGGCTGCCACCGCGGCATGCAAACACGTCATAGAGCCTGCGGGGGCGAGAAGTTCCATATGCCTGTATGGGTTCATCATGTAAAAAGTCCAATCGTCTTCGTGTAAAACTTTGCGAATAGTATCGCTTTCAGGTATCGTTGCACAGTATGAAACCACGGAGAAAACAGCGCGAAAAACGCGCACACGCAGGCCTTTGGGCCATCATCATTGTTCTGGCCGGCATCGGGCTGGTTGGCTACGGCTGCTATCAGGGAGTTATGTCCTTGATAGATGACTGGTGCGCCGATTTGCCCAGTGTGCAGAATACGACTGCTTTCGACTTGCCGGAACAGTCTACCATCTATGCCAACGACGGCACTACCGTGCTGGCCGAGTTGTACATGGAGAAACGCGAGCCCGTCACAATCGATCAGGTGAGCCCTTATGTGCTCAAGGGAACGGTCGCGACGGAAGACGAGCGCTTCTACGATCACGGCGGCGTTGACTTGCAGGGCATTGTCCGCGCGGTGGTCGTGAATCTCTCCGGCGGTCAAGAGGGTGCTTCCACCATCACGCAGCAGTATGTGCGCAACACCATCTTATCTTCCGAGATGAACGAGATTTCCATCAAGCGTAAAGTTCGCGAGATGACGCTCGCCGAAGAGATGGAACAGATTTATTCCAAAGACCAGATTTTGATGATGTATTTGAACACCATCAACTACGGCGACAACTGCTACGGCATTCAGGCTGCGGCGAAGCATTATTACTCGGTGAATGCGAGCGACCTCACTATTGCTCAGGCCGCGACGCTCATCGGCATTCCGAATTCGCCCACAATGTACAACCCGGTCGTCAACCCCGACAATGCGCTCGATCGTCGCAACGTGGTGCTTTCGCGCATGCTCACCAATGGCGTTATCACCCAAGAGGAATATGATGCGGCGAAGGCCGAAGACTTGAACCTCGACGTTCAAGAGGAAACCGGCACGAACGGTGTGTACCTCTATAAGTACTTCACCAGCTATGTGCGCGATCAAATTCTTGAGACTTACGATCACGAGCAGGTCTTCCAGGGCGGTTTGCAAATTGTGACCACCATCGATCCCGAAATGCAGGGCTACGCCGAAGCCGCCGTGCAGAAGCAGTACGATTCCGGGCGCCTTGCGGCCAGCAACCAGGAATTCGCACTCACGCTTGTCGATCCCAATACGGGCTTCATTAAGGCCATGATCGGCGGCAAAGATTACGATGCCGACCAGTACAACATCGCCACGAGCAACTCGGGCACCCAAACGGGCTCGACGTTCAAAGCGTTTACGATTACCGATGCCATTGAAAAGGGCATCAACCCGCAAACGACGTATATGAATTGCAATGGCCCAGTTGAAGTCAATGGTTCGAAAATCTACAACTATGGCAAGCAGAATTACGGCAGCCTTTCGATCGCGAACATGACCGCCGTTTCGTCGAACACCGGTTTCATACGCCTTATTACCGACACGTCGAGCGGCGTTACGCCCGAATCGGTGAAATCGGTGGCCGAGCGTCTAGGCCTCGACGGCGACAACCTCGGCACTGCTCCAACGATTACCCTCGGTGTCTACAACGCCAATACCACCCAAATGGCAGGCGCCTATGGCACGTTTGCCACAGGTGGCGTGCATCGCGACCCTACGGGTATCATGAAGGTGACCGATAGGTCTGGCAACGTGCTCGTCGACAACACCGCTGGTGTTGAGGGCAAGCAGGTCATCACCGACTCCGTGGCATATGCGGTAACCCAGGTGCTTGAGGGCGTTATCTATAACGCTTCGTACGGCACCGCGAATGCTGCGGCTTTGCCTTCGGGCCAAATTGCTGCCGGCAAAACGGGCACGACCGACGATTGGCACGATTTGTGGTTCGTTCGTTACACACCGCAACTCTCTTGCGCCGTATGGACGGGCTCGCGCGACAACAGCGTTCAGCTTGAAACGAACACGTGGTGCCAAGAGATATGGCGCGATCTCATAAGCGCCTGCCTGCAGGGCCAGCCGAACGAAGACTTCAAGTCGGCTTCTGCTCCGAACTATAACTCCGCGTATAAGGGCGGCGGTAAGTCCGAGGACGAGGACGAGGAGAAGGAGAAGAAGGAAGAGGAAGCGACCGAGGGGACTACCGAGGAAACCCCCGAAGAAACTCCGGGTGGAACCGCGGGAGGCATCGCTGGTGAAACGCCGGGAGGCTCCACGGGTGGCACCACGGGAGGCACCACGGGCGAAACGCCGGGAGGCGCCACGGGCGAAACGCCAGGAGGCACCACGGGAGGCGGCACTACTGCTCCCGACCCAGGGTCGTCTTCAACACCCGGGTCTGGAACGGCGGGTGGTTCGAGTGGAACCGATACCGCTGGGTAGCGTGACCAAATAAACCTAAATGACATCAATTGCATCCGTAACGCCAGCCCACCACGGCTGGCGTTATTCTATTTCGGGAATAAAGTGCTATTATCGCAACGAAGCTACATGCCGGCATTCCGTTTCAGCGGGGTTCAAGGGGGTTGGACGATGCCGGTGACAACCTGAAGAAAGAAGGAAGAAATGGCCGACGATACTACGAACCAAACTCCCGATACATGCTCGCATAATTGCGGCTCATGTTCTGCATCGTGCGGAGAGCGCACGGCGCCTTCGAAGCTTGCCCCCAATTCTGTGTCGAGCTTTAAAAAGGTTATCGGTGTTGTGAGCGGTAAAGGCGGCGTGGGCAAAACGTCGGTTACGTGCTTGCTTGCTTCCGAGCTTATGCGCGCAGGCAAGAAGGTCGGCATCATGGACGCCGACGTTACGGGTCCGTCTATCCCGAAGGCCTTTGGTGCGAAGGGCCCGCTTTGTGCCGATCAAAACGGCATGAATCCTGGCATTGGTGCCGAAGGCGTGGAGATCATTTCCACCAATTTGCTGCTTCCCCAAGACGACATGCCGGTTGCGTGGCGCGGCCCTGTGGTTACGGGTATTTTGACCCAATTCTTCAATCAGGTTAACTGGGGCGATCTCGATTATTTGCTTATTGACATGCCTCCGGGCACGAGCGACACGCTGCTTACGGTATTCCAGCAGATGCCCCTCGACGGTATCGTCACCGTTTCTGCTCCGCAGGAACTTGTCGGCATGATTGTCGGCAAAGCGGTGAATCTTGCTCAGGAGATGGGCGTGAGCGTGCTCGGCCTTGTCGAGAACATGGCCTACTTTGCGTGCGACGAGTGCCACAAGCGTCATTTTATTTTCGGCGAGCCTCAGGGCGAAGAAGTAGCGAAGAAGTACAACATTCCCGCGTACGCCACGCTGCCCATGGATCCTGCCGTCGCGGCGCTTGTCGATGCGGGCAATATTCCTGCCTACGATGTTAAGGGCGCTCTTAAGCCGATCATCGATGCTCTTGAAGCGTTGCCTGAGCATGTCGAAGGCGATGCAGCTGCGGAGTAGGTCGCTTTTTCTTAAAATTGTCGCTTGACCTGTATTAAGGGACGCGTATAATATATGAACGCGCCTTGAATAGACGAAGCGCACACGGGGCCTTAGCTCAGCTGGGAGAGCGCATGGCTGGCAGCCATGAGGTCAGGGGTTCGATCCCCCTAGGCTCCACCACGGATCCCCGAGGGGCCCGCCGGAGACGGCGGGCCCCTCTTTTTGCTTCCTGGCCGATGGGATAGATAGGCTCGTAGGGCGGAAAGCGCGTCTCATTCAGGGGCGTCGGCGCGGGCCGGCGCCCCTTTCTCGTTCGTTTGAATTCGTCGGTCCCATTTAAGCGCCCTACGCTCGAAACCGATGTGCATGCAGCGCATAAATCATGATTAACATCCCGCATTGATTAAAACGACGCTTTCGCATAAGCGATATACGCGCCCGCGTCGGCGCGCCAATGCCCGTTGAGGCCGCGCGTCTCGCTCCTTGCCCCGCGATCGCAAACGAGGACATTGCCGGATGGCCGTCGCGGGCATATCGCCTATGCGGCGGCGGCGCCACGATTTACGTCGCCGCCGCATCATGGCTTGCGCCGCGCGCGCACATCGGCGTTGGACATAGCAAGACGCCGTCGGGGGCGCAGGGGCGGCCCGCGGGGGATCCCGCCGCAAGGGCATCTTCCCGTCCCGGCCGGATCGGCCGGATGGGGGCGCGCTCCGCCGGGGGAATCGCGCCGGGACGCCCGTCCCCGCTCCATTACAGTAAAAAACAGCTAGTTCGGCGGTTGGAGCAATCAATCGCAAAACGGACTACGATTGACGCAAGTCCCGAGGGACTGCCGATCGGGCGCCCGCGGACGGCCTTCCGCCCCTGCCCCAAGAGGGCCCGGGGGGTGTTGCCGACGCGGGCGCCGCTGTTTCCGACGACTGATAGGAAACTGCCGGGCCTTCCGCCAAGATGAGCCACGGCCATGTAATGTGGGTGTCGCGGGAAGCAGCATTCCGACCGACCGACGATTGGAAGGATACCACCATGCCATCCGCAATATCCCCACCCAAGGCCGTTTTGGGCATCGACGTCGGCAAGCCGTCGCACTGGGCATGCCTCGTCACGCGCGAGGGAGAGGTCGCGCTCAACAGGCGCGTCCGCAACTCGGAAGGCGATCTCGACGGCCTGTTTTCCCAGGTCGCATGCGATACGATCGTTGTCGTCGACCAATGTCGCAACATTGGCTTGCCGGCAATCTCGCGCGCGAGGCTGGCGGGGCTGGGCGTCGCGTACCTGCCCGGGCTCGCCGCGCACCAGGCCGCCAGGCTGTTCGCGGGCGACGCCAAGACCGACGAGTGTGTATTGTCAAGCTCTCGCCGACAAAATCGGCGTTATGATTTCGACACTTTCGGCGTTTCGCGTGCCGACCTCTTTTTCTATTCCCGAGATTTACCAAGCATAAGTGCGTTTTCCATCCTCTTGCTGGCTCCGCCGAACTCGACAAGCCTGCCGTGGTGCATGATGCGATCAATGATGGCGGAGGCGAGTTTGTCGTCCCCAAACACCACGCCCCACTTGCTGAACTCGATATTTGTGGTGATTACAAGACTTCGCTTTTCGTAGCACTCGCTCATCACCTGGAAGAGCAACCGGGAGCTTTCCTGGGACAAAGGCACATACCCCAGCTCATCAATGATGATGAGATCCGACTTCGCAATGTCCTTCAGGAGAGCTTCGAGTGTGTTCTCCCGTTTCGCGCGCTCGAGGGCCATCACAAGGTCTGCCGCGGTGAAGAACCTGACGATCTTGCCGCTTTGCACGCACCTTATGCCTACGGCGATGGCAAGGTGCGTCTTCCCGCGCCCCGTTTGCCCGTAGAACACGAAGTCTTGAGCGGCGTTTACGAACTCCAAGCTTTCCAGGTCATCTTTCGAGTAGCCTTCAGGAAAGCTTATCTGCGAGTAGTCATATCCTTCAAAGGTTTTTATCTGCGGGAACTTTGCCTTGCGCATAAGCCGCTCGATCTTGCGCGCGTCGCGCACGGAAAGCTCGAATTTGATCATGTCGCCAACGGCCGTGATTTGCCCTGCGGTGGCATTTTCCAGGAAGTGCTTGATCGTATCGTTTGAGAAGTAGAGCATGCGCGCAAGCGCCTTAAATGCCTGCAATTCCTCGCTTTTCAAGTAGGCCATCTTCAACGACCACCTATGTTCAGCGCAACGTCGTAGACGCTTAGATCAATCGGGTCGTCGTAGTTGATGCAAGATGCACCGCCGGCGATGCGCGCGGCGCTGACGCTTAAAGACGCACCGTCGATGCGTCCGGTTGAGCTGTATGCGAGCTCTGCCGCACCAAGCGTCGCCTCCCAGCCGCTCTTTGCGCACTCGTCGCGCAAAAGGCGAAGACTTGCCTTTAGCTCCCCAGATTCCAAAGAGTCGAGATACCCTCGGAGATCATCACGCATCGCGCTTCTGGCCTTGGAGTTTTTCCATCCGCCTGGCTTTACGCAAAGAAGCGGCAGCTGGCTTGCGGGGTCGGTCGTGTCTGTGGGCGCATCCCCGTATGCGCGCCTGTGCTCGCATACGAGCGCGCCGTCGTCGGTATGTATCGACACGCTGAACGCCCGCAGCGCCACGATTAAGGTCTTTCCCGCAAGGCTCGGGTCGCTTGAGTAATAGTGGTGCCCGCAAAGGCATATCTTTCCTTGCTTGTTCGCCCTGGCAGATACGTAGCGCACAGGGTCAAACGGCTTTGCGGGAAGGCCGGATAAGGCAAAGCTGTCTTCTACAAACAGCTGGCTTTCTGGCTCTCCTTTAATCCAGTGCGGCTTGTCCGAGAGCCTTAGGCACTTGTCGAGCAGATGCTTGTTGAAGATATCGATGTTGTGCACCTGGGCGGGAGGCGTGAAGAGGTTTCTCCCGATAAAGCCGACCTTGTTTTCCACGTTTCCCTTCTCGTTTCCAGAAGCGGGGTTGCAAAACGAGTAGGCGAAGTCGTAATGCGCCGCGAACGCGCCGAAGAGGTCTGTGGTCCGCACCTCCTTGCAGACCCGTCTTCCAACGCCGGTCGCGTTGTCGAACACGATTCTTGCAGGAACTCCGCCGATGTATTCGAATATCTTTTTGAGCCCTTCGCATACGCATTCGGAATTCTCCGACGGGAGCACTTGGGCGAAACCGACGTTTGAGTAGGGAAAGGTGACGACGAAGTAGCGCATGCGAGTTCTTGTGCCAAGCAGATAGAAATCAGCCTCGCCGAAGTCCGCCTGCGCCTCACCCGGCGCCCAGTCCAGATCGAGATAGGCGTCTTCTTTTGACTTGCGAGCCTCTTTTAGCTTCTTGACGTATCGGTTCACTGCAGATTCGCTCACGGCAACGCCGCACTCCTCTGTCAGGCGCTGGTATATTCGCCTGGATGTGTGTCGCTGCTTTTTCCAGTTGCTTCTGTCTTCGTCAAGCCAAGACTCAATCAGCGGCCTGTAGGGGTCGAGCTTGGAAGCGCGCTTCTGCTTGGCGGGAAGCTGAGGCGAGAAGTCATCCTTTTTAAGGTATTTGTAGACGGTGTCGCGCGAGACGCCCGTAGCGCTTGCGATATCCGTGATACTCAAGCCATCTCTTCGCAATTGCCGTATAGAATTGATTGCGGGCATGCCGATCATCTTCCTTCCTGCCTTTCTGTTAGATTCCGAAGACAACCAACAGATTAGGCCTCATGGATTAAGGTCGGCATGTTCGCGCTTATTTTGTCGAAATCATAACGCCGATTTTGTCGACGCTCACTGTACTAAACACAGACGAGCGCGACGCCCTCGTCATCGCGAAGGCGGCGCTGGGCATCCCCGACGCGCTGCTGCCGGTCCCCGAGCCCGACGAGGCCCTCGAGGCGGCCAGGTCGCTCGCAGCCCAGAGAAGCCACATGGTCGCCTGCGCCACCAGGGACAAGAACCGCCTCCGCAGCATATTGCTGGAATCGTGCCCCGCGTTCGAGGCGCTCGCCGACCTGGGCGACCGGCATTGGCTGAACATGCTCGAGAAGCTGGGAGGCCCGTGGGGCTGCATCGACGCCGGGAAGCCGGCGTTCGGCGCCGTCACGAAGGGCGCGAACCGGGCGAGGATGGATGCGGCCTGGAACGCCGCCATGGCATCAACCAGACCCTCAAAGCGACGGGTCGACGCGGAGAACCCGCAGGTCAGGATGCTTGCAAGGAGGATAAGGGAGGCGCTGGAGGAAGCGGACAGGATCGACCGGGAGATCACCGCACTTCTGGCGGGGGACGGAACGCGCGAATGCCTCGCCACCATCCCCGGCATCGGGCCGAGGACCGCGTCGGAGCTGGCCATAGGCATAAACATCGAGGATTTCCCGGATCACGACCACCTCGCCTCCTATTGCGGCATCGCCCCGCGCAACCGCCAGTCGGGCACCTCGATATCGTCGGTCTCCGCATCCAGGCAGGGCAACAGGAGGCTTAAGAACCTGCTCATATTCTCATGCAACTCCCTGGTCAGGAGCGAGAACCGCTTCGGCGAGTACTACCGCGCCTGCAGGGGCCGCGGCATGTGCCACGGAGAGGCGCTCAAAGCCGTCGCGCGCAAAAGGCTGAAGGTGATCTACGCGATTATGCGGGACAAGGTCCCGTACTCGGCCTAGCGAGCCGATCGAAAAAGGGAAGGCGCAGGCCCCTTACGGGGCCCGCGGCAGCGTTGTCCCCATCGAACGAAATTCGCCAACAAATCAGTTGACAAAACTATAGGAACACCCCCTGCGATTCGCCGTCGCATTCAGCATCGACCTGCAAGGCAAGCACGGCCGACCCAAGGCGAATCATGATGTCCGTGACCAGGATGGCCTTCAAGGAATGCTCCTTGGTGTCATATTCCGTCTGGTCGCCGTGGCAAATCTTGTTGCGGAGCGGGTTGCGGCGCGGGAGGCGCTTGGGGACGGGGCGGCGGCGGCGGACGACGCGCTGGACAGTCTCCGAGTGCAGGATGCGCGGCAGGTCGGTGACGGTCATGCGCGCGCGCGGGAGCAGGAAGCCCTTCTTGCCCTCGACCGGCTTGTTGCTGCTGTACGTGCCGTAGATCTTGTCGAGCGCCTCGAACGCGTCCGACGTCCAGATGATCAGGCGGCCGCAGTGCGCGCCCGGCGCCAGCTTGAGCAGGTTCAGGCGCGTCACCTTGCACAGGTCGACGCCCGGGATGTTGCGGAACGCGCGCGTCAGGCCGCTCTTGTTGCTGTTGTAGATCACGAGCGGGCCGCGGCGCTGCGAGTGGCGGCGGTTGCGCCACTTGCCCTTGCCTGCGCGGATGCGGTGCGACGCGATCACGCGCTCCACGTCGTCGTACGCGCCGATCGCCTTCAGGCACTTCACCGCGTCCTTCGTCTTCTGGATCTTCTCGACCGACTCGAAGCTCACCACAAGCGGCAGCTCCGGGATGTGCTGCACGCGGTGGCCGCGCGCCATCACCAGCGCCGTCACGCCCGACGCCGCGATCGCAGACACAATCGCGTAGCGCCGCAGCTTGATGTTCACGCGGCGGTGGATGCGCCGCCAGATCGTCTTGGGCGAGAACATGTGGCCGCCACGCGTCTGGTTACCAAACGCGGCCTGCCCGCTGCGGTGGGTGCCGCCGCCGGCCACACGCGGGATGCGAGCCACAGCGCGGCCCGTGCCCCAGCTCTCCGCAGAGTAGTTCATGCCCACGCGCGGGTTCACACCGTGCGCCTGGCGCCTGTTCTTGTTCAGGTCGCGGTGCACCGTGCGGATGATGTCGCTGCGGATCGGCGCGTTGAACACGTCCGGCAGCGCCAGCGTCCGCTTTGTCTTCTTGCCGGTCAGAGCGTCCAGCTCTGTCACAACGGGGCGCGCACAAGCCATCCTCTTTGTTCTTTCTGTTTTTGCTGCTGTTCTTTCGCCTCCAACCCTCCTCGCGGAGCAACAGGCAGTAAAAAAGCACCACCAAAAATATAGAGTAGACAGAAAAAAAATTGACAGAGATGAAAATAAAAACACCTCGGCCAATTTTTTATTTTATTTCTTCCCATTTTTTCAAAAAGTGCCATGTCCGACACAAAAACCATGA
>ERZ827181.3239-NODE-3239-length-12022-cov-20.438456_pt1 | contig 12022 bp, 10 predicted proteins | sample MGYA00519778_ERZ827181 | MGnify/ENA primary metagenome ERZ827181 (study PRJEB31778, sample SAMEA3449273) | human gut metagenome | biome: human gut; feature: human-associated habitat; material: faeces | place: United Kingdom | collected 2010/2012 ...
AGGTCTCCAGCCGTCTGGAGTCCACCTCCATCCCCGGCTTCAAGGCCAGCGGCCGTTTCAAGCAGAAGCTGGAAGCAGGCCGTGCCGCCGCTCAGAGCGTGGAAGAGACCGCCTGAGCGCGTACATCCCAGATCCAACCGCAGAGCCGTGCCCCAAAAGGGCGCGGCTCTTTTTGTTTTACTCCCTAAGTATCGCATTCGCTCGTCAGCTTCCTCAGGGAGGGAGCCTTAGGGTAACATTTAACGTAGATGGACTCACCGGCGAAAATGCTAGTATCGTAGGCAGTCAACAAGATGATACTGACAAGTGTGTTTTTTCATGGTATACTGAACTACAGAAGATTCAAGGATAAACGGTAGTAAATGAGGGTTTTAAATGGCACGTGGTTTTACGCACCTGGATTATGAACAGCGTTTGAAAATTGAAAAAATGCTAGACGAGGGCGTGTCTAAATACCGCATAGCAGATGAGTTGGGCATGGACCCATCATCAATTTATCGGGAGATAAAGAGGGGATTGCGCGATGGAAGATATGACCCGGACTATTCAAACCAAAAATATCAGAATAATTTGAGAGAAAAAGGTCCTGTTGCAAAGTTAGAGGAAAATAAGGAATTTGCAGAATATATTGCGAATATGATTTTGAATCATTCAATGAGTCCAAAAAGAATCGTTGAGACTTTGAAGCAAGACCATCGATTTTCAAACTGGGATATTTCAATTCCGACGATTTATGAAAATATCGACAAAGGAAGAATACCGGGTGTTACGAGAGATTCGTTGAAAAAGGATTATGCCACAGTATTCAGTGAAGGACAAATATGTATTCCCAAATGGGTGATGGAGCAATTAAATATCAAAGACGGAGACCGGTTGCGCTTTGAAGTAACAGAAGATGGAAAAATAGTTTATCAAAAAGAAGAATATAACGGAACGGAGTATTGAAATGCTTTACAGTGAGTTGCAGTGCAGTGAAGCCATCCACAAGGCCGTGGAGCGGATGGGTTTTGCAGAGATGACAGAAATTCAGGAAAAGACCATCCCTGTGATGCTGGTAGGCCGGGATGTGATCGCCAAGGCCCCCACCGGCACCGGCAAGACCATGGCCTTCGGCATCCCCATCATCGAGCGCATCGACCCGGAAAGCGAGGAGGTCCAGGCGGTGATCCTGGCCCCCACCCGGGAGCTGGCCATGCAGATCACCGACGAAATGCGCCAGATCGCCGTGTGCCATGAGGGGGTGCGGCTGGTGTGTCTGTACGGCGGCCAGCCCATCGGCAAGCAGATCAACGCCCTGAAGCGGCGGCCCCAGATCGTGGTGGCCACCCCGGGCCGCCTGTCCGACCATATGAAGCGCCGCACCGTCACCCTGGGCCAGGTGCAGACCGTGGTGCTGGACGAGGCGGACCGTATGCTGGACATGGGCTTTATCCACGATGTGACCCGCATTCTGGACAAGATCCCCCACCGGAAGAATCTGGGGATGTTCTCCGCCACCATCTCCCGGGAGGTCATGGACATCTCCTGGGTGTATCAGCGGGACCCGGAGGAGATCACCGTCCAGGCCACCCGGGAAAACAAGCCCGATATCCTGCAATACCGCATCGAGGTGCCCGCCGATAAGAAGGTGGACGCCATCGCCTCCATCATCCGCGCCCAGCAGCTGGACCGGGTCATCTGCTTCTGCAACACCAAGGGCTCCACCGAGCGGCTGACCAAGTTCCTGCAGCTGCGGGGGCTGGACGCCCAGTGCATCCACGGCGATATTCCCCAGCGCAAGCGGGAGGAGGTCATGGCCCGCTTCCGGGATGGACAGCTCCGTGTGTTCGTGGCCACGGACGTGGCCAGCCGGGGCATCGACGTGGACGACGTGGACGCGGTGTTCAACTTCGAGGTACCCGAGGAGAATGAGTACTACATCCACCGCATCGGCCGCACCGGCCGGGCCAAGAAGCACGGCGTGGCCTATACCCTGCTGTCGGACTTCCCCTCCCGCATGCGGCTGGACGACATCGCCCGCAACACCCGCAGCCAGATCATCCCCGCCACCCTGGAGGAGGACGGCCGGGTGACTCCTGCGGAGCCCAAATCAAAGTAAGGAGCGTGGCCCCTATGAAACGACGGATACGGTACATGGCCCTGTTGCTGGTGCTGTGCATGCTGGCTCTGACCGGCTGCGCCCAGCCGCGGGACACCATGACCCTGCGGGTGTGCCTGGACGCCGCCCCGGCCACCCTGGACCCCGCCATGGCCTCCTCCGATGCCGAGCGCACGGTGGTGGCCCACCTGTTTGAAAACCTCATGAAGCTCTCCCGGGGGGAGGACGGCGGCATCCAGCCGGTTTACGCCGCCGCCAAATCCTACACCGTGGAGGACAACCTGGACGGCACCGAGACCTATACCTTCACCCTGCGGCAGAACGTCCGCTGGTCCGACGGGCAGACCGTCACCGCCCATGACTTTGTCTATGCCTGGCAGCGGCTGGCGGACCCGGCCACCGGCTCCCCCCATGCGGCTCTGCTGAACATGGTGGCGGGCTTTGACCAGGTGCAGGCCGAGCAGGACGGAAGCCTTCTTCAGGTATCCGCCCCGGACGACTTCACCTTCGTGGTGAAGCTCTCCTACAAGTGCGCCTATTTCCTGACGGATGTCTGCGCCGGGACGGCCACCATGCCGGTGCGCAGCGACGCGGCGGAGCGGGAGGACTGGTCCCTGCACTCCGAGACCCTGCTGACCGACGGCCCCTATCGGGCCACCGGCTGGGACGAGACGGGCCTCACCGCCCAGGCGGCCGACGGGTACTATGACGCCCGCCGCCTGGGGCCGGACGTGCTGGAGTTCCGGTTCGAGACGGACGGCCAGGCCCGGGCGGACCTGCTGTCCGGCGGCGACGTGGACTTTGCCATGAACCTGCCGGAGGGCGACACCTCCGATCCCTATCCCCAGACCACCCTGCTGCTGCTGAACCAGCGGACCGGCAGCCTGGAAAGCGAGTCCCTGCGCCGGGCCCTGGCCCTGGCCATCGACCGGAACGCGCTGACGGAGGACCAGCCTCTGGACCCCGCCCAGGGCATTGTCCCTCCGGGGCTGCGCAACACCATGGGCGGCGATTTCCGCCAGGGCAGCGGCAGTCTCATCGACAATGAGCCTGATAACTACGAGGCCCTGTGCCAGCAGGCCAGGACCCTGCTGGAGGAGGCAGGCGGCGTGAAGGCCGCCGGGCAGATCACCCTGCTGTATGACAGCACCGACGAGACGGCGGCCCGGACCGCCGCCGCCGTCCAGGACGCCTGGAAGCAGAAGCTGGGGCTCATCGCCATCCTGCGGGGGGCCACGGCCCAGGAGCTGGCGGACGCCCTGAACCAGGGTGAGTTTATGGTGGCCCTGACCACCGTCACCGCCGACCGGGGCGATGCCTCGGGCCTGCTGTCCCTGTGGGAAAGCGGCAATGGGTACTTCTATTCCACCGCCTATGACATGCTGCTGCGGGCGGCGGACGCCTCCGGCCATGTGGAGGTCCGGGACGCCTATCTGGAGGACGCCGAGGCCATGCTGGTGGAGGACGGCTGGGTCATCCCCCTGTACTATGTCCACCGTCACAGCGGCCTGGCCCAGCAGCTGACGGCCCCGCTGTACGACGGCACCGGCGTGTACCGGTTCTCCGCCGTTGTGCGCCAGACGCCGCAGTAAACCACAGGATTCGGGAGGAAGCATCATGAAGGAAACCGTACTGCTTACCGGCGGAGCCGGGTTCATCGGGTCCCACATCGCGGTGGAGCTGCTGCAGCGGGACTATGACGTGGTCATCGCCGACGACCTGTCCAACAGCCGCCCGGACGTGCCGGAGCGCATCGAAAAAATCACCGGCCGGGCCCCGGTGTTCTATCGGATGGACGTGTCGGACCGGCAGGCCCTGGACCGGGTGTTCCGGGCCCATGACATCGCCGCGGCGGTGCACCTGGCCGGATACAAGGCCGTGGGCGAGTCCGTGCAGAAGCCCCTGGCCTATTACCGCAACAACCTGGACACCACCCTGGCCCTGCTGGAGGTGATGGCGGACCACGGGGTCCACCGGCTGATCTTCAGCTCCTCCGCCACGGTGTACGGCAATGCGGAGGCCCCCTGCCGGGAGGATATGTCCACCGGCGGCTGCACCAATCCCTACGCCTGGACCAAGCTGATGATCGAGCAGATCCTGCGGGACGCCGCCAAGGCGGACCTTTCTCTTGCGGCGGTGTGCCTGCGGTATTTTAACCCCGTGGGGGCCCACGAAAGCGGCCTCATCGGCGAGCTGCCCAACGGCATCCCCAACAACCTCATGCCCTATATCACCCAGACCGCCGCCGGCATCCGCCGGGAGCTGACGGTGTTCGGCAACGACTATCCCACCCCTGACGGCACCGGCGTCCGGGACTATATCCATGTGGTGGACCTGGCCCGGGGCCATGCGGCGGCTCTGGACTACTCCCGGACCCATCCGGGCTGGGAGGCCATCAACCTGGGCACCGGCCGGGGCAGCAGCGTGCTGGAGATCGTGGAGACCTTCCAGCGGGTCAACGGCGTGGCGGTGCCCCACCGCATCGGCCCCCGCCGCCCCGGGGACCTGCCCACCTGCTATGCCGCCACGGACAAGGCCGCCCGCCTGCTGCACTGGCACGCGGAAAAGGACCTGGCGGATATGTGCCGGGATTCCTGGCGCTGGCAGCAGAGCCAGCAGTGACCCCATCTGTTCCCGGACCGGTATAGGCGCTGCCTGTACCGGCCCGCAGCGCTTTCGAAAAAGGAGAATTTTGCTATGCCCATTCGTTCCAGGGCCGCTGCTGCGGCCGTGCATATCCTGACCGCCCTGTGCGCCGCCGTGGGGGTGGTACTGCAATGCGGCTTCTTCGGCGGAAGGCTGAACCTGGCCGCCCTGCAATACTTCACCCTGATGAGCAACATCCTGTGCGCCGTGTATTTTGCCGGAGCCGCCGTCCGCACCCTCCGGCGGGGGGACACCTGGCTGCCGGTGTGCAAGGGAGCCCTGGTGATGGCCATGGCCATCACGGGCATCACCTTCCACCTGTTCCTGGCCGCCGGGGACTTTAACATGGGCCCCACCCAGCTGATTACCAACCACCTGCTCCACACCGCCGCCCCACTGCTGACGGTGCTGGATTGGCTGCTGTTTGACGAAAAGGGGCACTATCGCCGGTTTGAGCCCTTCCTGTGGGGCATTTTCCCGGCGGCCTACTTCGTATACACCATGATCCGGGCCCGGGTCAGCAGCTTCCGGTTTTACAACGGCTCGCCGTACCCCTACCCCTTCATGGACGTGGACGCTCTGGGCTGGGGCAAGGTGCTGCTGATCTTCCTGGCCATGGCCGCAGCCTTCCTGGCCCTGGGCTATGTGCTGGTGTGGATCGACCACCTCCTGGCCCGGCGGCAGAAGCGATGACCGGCCGCCGGGACCCGGCCCGGGATATGGAGGCCGCCCGGGCCATCGCCCGGCAGGCCGCCGCCCTGGGAGGCCGGGCCTACTATGTGGGGGGCTTCGTCCGGGACCGTCTGCTGGGCCGGGAGAACACCGACGTGGACATCGAGGTCCACGGCCTGACTCCCCAACAGCTGGAGGAGATCTTAGACGGCCTGGGAGGCCGCCTGGAGATGGGGGCCAGCTTCGGGATCTACGGCCTGAAGGGCTATGGCCTGGACATCGCCATGCCCCGGCGGGAGCGGGCCATTGGCCGGGGCCACCGGGATTTCGACGTGACCGTGGACCCCTTTCTGGGCACGGAGCAGGCCGCCCGGCGGCGGGACTTCACCATCAACGCCCTGATGGAGGACGTGCTGACGGGCCGGGTGCTGGACCATTTCCGCGGCCTCCGGGACCTGCGCCGGGGCGTGCTGCGGCACGTGGATGACCGGACCTTTCCGGAGGACCCTCTGCGGGTGCTGCGGGGGGCCCAGTTTGCCGCCCGGTTCGGGTTCACCGAGGCCCCGGAGACCATCGCCCTGTGCCGGGGCATCGACCTGTCCGCCCTGCCGCCGGAGCGGGTGGAGGGGGAGCTGCGCAAGGCCCTGCTTCAGGCGGAGCGCCCCTCGCTGTTTTTCGAGACTCTGCGGGACATGGGCCAGCTGTCCCACTGGTTTCCGGAGGTGGAGGCCCTGATAGGCGTGCCCCAGGAGCCAAGATTTCACCGGGAGGGGGATGTCTGGACCCACACCATGCTGGTGCTGGACCAGGCAGCGGCTCTGCGCAGCCGGGCCCGGCAGCCCTTTCCCTTTATGCTGGCGGCCCTGTGCCATGATCTGGGCAAACCGGCCGCCACCGAGTATGTCCGGGGCCGCATCCACGCCTATGACCACGAGTCGGCGGGGGTGCCCCTGGCGGACGCCCTGGTGCGGCGCATCGTGGGGGACAAGGCGGCAGCGGCCTATGTGCGGAACATGGTGCAGCTGCACATGAAGCCCAACGCCCTGGTGGGGGCCGACGCCTCCGTCAAGGCCAGCAACCGGATGTTTGACCAATCACTGGAGCCGGAGGACCTGATCCTTCTGGCCTCGGCAGACGGCCGGGGCACCCATAGCCTGTGGCCCTGGGAGGATACGGAGCCCTGGCTGCGGCAGCGGCTGGCCCTGTACCGGGAGCTGATGGCCCGGCCCCAGGTCACCGGGGCGGACCTCATCGCCGCCGGTCTCACGCCGGACAGCCGCTTCCGGGAGCTGCTGGCCTATGCCCACAAGCTCCACCTGGCGGCGGTGCCCCGCGACAGCGCCCTGAAACAGACCCTGGCCTATGCCCGGAAGCTGAAACAGCCCGGCGTCACAGAAAATTAACTTGCAAAAGAACCCCTCCTGTGGCATGATAAACAAGATGTTATCATGCCGCAGGAGGGATTTTTATATGCGCATCACCGTCATCGGCTGCGGGCGCTGGGGCTCGCTGATCGCCTGGTATCTGGACCGCACCGGCCACGCCGTCACCCTGTATGGCCGCCCTGGCTCCCGGCATATGCAGCGCTTTCTTGCCACCCGCCGCAACGACCTGCTGGAGCTGCCGGAAAGCATCCGGCTGTCCACGGACCTGTCCTGCGTCCGGCAGGCGGAGATCGTGGTGATCTCCATCGGCTCCCAGGGGCTCCAGGGCCTGATGGACCAGCTGCGGCCCCTGGCCCTGGGGGATAAGATCTTCGTTTTGTGCATGAAGGGCCTGGAGCAGGGGACGGGCCGCCGCCTGAGCCAGATCGCCCAGGAGAATCTGGACCCCTCCAACGCCGTGGCGGTGTGGCTGGGCCCGGGCCATGTGCAGGAGTTTTACCGGGGCATCCCCAACTGCATGGTCATCGACAGCAGCCGGGAGGACGTGAAGCGCCTGCTGGTGCGGTCCTTCTCCAGCGACCTGATCCGCTTTTACTATGGGGAGGACCTCATCGGCAACGAGGTGGGGGCCGCCGCCAAAAATGTGGTGGGCATCGCCGCCGGATTTTTAGACGGCAAGGGCCTGTCCAGCCTGAAGGGGGCCCTGATGAGCCGGGGCACCCGGGAGGTAGCCCGTCTCATCCAGGCCATGGGCGGCAGCCAGCTGTCGGCCTACGGCCTGTGCCACCTGGGTGACTATGAGGCCACGGTGTTCTCCCGGTACAGCCACAACCGGCAGTTCGGCGAATCCTTCATCCGGGGGGAGACCTACACGGACCTGGCGGAGGGATACTACACCGTGGAGGCCCTGGTGCTGCTGGGGGAGCGCTATGGCGTGGAGCTGCCCATCTGCCGGGCGGTGCACCGCATCCTCTACTGCGGCGCGGACCCCATGGCGGAGCTGCGCACCCTGCTGGACCGGGACCTGACCCGGGAATTCGGCGAATCCTGAAAAAATCAGCTGGCTGCCCCCCGCAGCCAGCTGATTTTTTGCCCTTCCGGGCTTTATGCTTCTTCTCCGCTGAGCTTTCCGTCCTGCATATGCAGCCGGATATCGGCGGCCTCGGCCACCTTGGGATCGTGGGTCACCACGATGACGCAGCGCTCCTCCTGGTGGGCCAGCCGCTGGAGAGTCTCCACGATCATCCGCCCGTTGTCGCTGTCCAGACTGCCGGTGGGCTCGTCGGCCAGGATCACCCGGCTGCCCGCCGCCAGCGCCCGGGCGATGGCCACCCGCTGCTGCTCGCCGCCGGACAGCTGATTGGGCAGCTTCCGGAAATACGACTCCCGGATGCCCATATCCGTCAGCCGCTGCCGGGCCAGCTCCAGGGCCTTTTCCTTGTCCATTTTCTGCAGCCGCAGGGGATAGCACACGTTTTCCTCCGCCGTCAGCAGCGGAAACAGGTTGAAATCCTGATAGATCACCGACACCGTGTCCCGCCGCAGGGCGCTGCGGTCCATGAGCCGGATGGGCTGCTCGTCCAGGGTGATCTCCCCCTCCGTGGGCAGCTTCAGCCCCGCTAAAAGGCTTAGCAGCGTGGATTTGCCGCTGCCGGAGGCCCCCATGATGGTGTACAGGGTCCCGTCGTGGAAGGTATAGCTGACGCCGTCCACGGCGGTGACCCGCTGATACTTCCCGGCATAGGTATAGGTAACGTTTTGCAGCTGGATGTTCATATTTATTCCCTCCCCAGATTTGATTCCAGAAACTTTCGCCGCATGGTCAGAAGATATGCCAGAGCCGTGCCCGCCAGGTTCATCACCCAGAAGCCGGCCACCGGCCCCCAGGCCGGGGCCGTCCGGAAGGCCAGCCAGAAGCCCCCTGCGCCGATGATCACCCCCAGCAGACTGAGGATGCCGTGCTCCGTCAGGGCCCACACTAAGATGCTGCCCCGGCTCTGGCCCAGGATAAACTGCAGCTTCAGCTCCCGGCTGCGGTGGCGCAGCAGCAGGATGCTGAACACCGCCCCCACTCCGAAGGAGGCCAGCCCCAGCAGCCACGACACCAGCCCCAGCAGCCGCTGGTTCTGCTGCAATTGCTCCACGGTTTTCACCAGCACGTCGTCATAAATGGCCAGGGCGAAGGGATAGGTGCGGTACAGCCGGGACCCCTCCCAGGGCACCGGGGTGCCGTCCTTGGTGGGGGCCACGAAATAGCGGCTGGCGTACCCGTCCCAGAACTCGCCGATCTTCCGGTTGTCCGCCATGGCGGCGGACAGACTGTCCAGCGTCAGACCGCCGTAGGTCTCCTCGCACAGCTGCCGCACCACCCACCAGGAGCAGTACAGCCGCCCGGACCCGCCGGTATAGGTCCCCGCCGCCAGGAAGCGGTGCTGGATATTGTCCCCCTCCACCCCGGTGAACTCCAGGGTCACATAGCCGTCCCCGTCCACCAGATGCGCCTGCTCCTCCGGCAGCAGCAGGGAGAAGCCCCGCCCCCGGAACATATCCTCGCCGAAGCCCTCCCGCCAGATGACGGTGCAGCCCGAGGAGGCCAGCAGCGAGCTGTCCGCCTTCAACCCGGTGACGCCGCTGAGGGTCAGCCGGTCCTGGCCGCCGGGGGTGGTGCAGTACACCGTGGACCGCACCTGCACATCCCGGACATAGGGGGCGAACAGGTCGTTGTCCTGGAAATTGCCGTAGGTCTTTTCCCCGTCGAACAGCCGCAGCACCCAATCCGGCAGGTTCAGCTGGTCCGACTGGGTCCCCGTGAGATTGGTGACGCTGCACCGGACCTCCAGATTGTCATAAACCTCCTCAATGCGTGCGGCCATCTGGTCCCGGGACCGCTGGAGCATACACAGGGCCAGGGAAAACGCCAGGGCCGTCAGCACCACCACCAGGCACAGGCTGGTGCGCTTGCGCATCTGCTTGAAAAAATAGGGCGTCATAGGCGGTCCTCCTTTCGCCTTTTGATTTGCTTATTCCGCCTTGCGGATACCCCGGCGGGCGGTGAGGGTGCTGACCAGGGCGATCACCGCCAATGCGATGGCCAGGGCCCCGGCGCACAGGGCCACAGTCTGGCCGGTGGATACCTTCAACGTTAAATCAGAGCCGGTCAGGGCCTGGATTTTGTCCGTGGCCCAGGACATACCGGGGATGCTGACGGCCAGGGCGATGACGGTTCCGGCGGCGGCCATCAGGGCCGAGGGCGTCCAGACCTGTTTCACAATGTCTCGCTTTTTCGCGCCCAATGTCCACATACGCAGGGCGGTTTTGCTCTCCTGCATGGGAAGCAGTACGCAGTACGCCGCCAGCACCACCGCCCACAGGGCCAGGCCCACCAGAAGCACCGTCCGGGACACCCGGTTATAGCCGTCCAGGCTCTCCACGATGCCGCTGTACCCCTGGTCATAGTAGGTGACCCGGCCGCCCAGATTTTCCGCCTCCAGCCGGGCCTCCACCTGGTCGATGGCGCCGTTTTGCAGGATCAGGCTGGACCACACGCCCAGGTTTCCGTACACCGTGGGGCAGTTGACGCTTTTCTCCGGCACGAACACGCTGTTGGGGGTGAAACTGGTGGGGGTGGTCACCCACTCGTTGCTCTGGCGGTACAGGCCGATAATGGTGTACTCCGTCTCCTGCCGGAAGCCCTGGTCCGGCGGATAGCAGGTGGGCCGGGGGTTATACTCACCCACGAAGTTATACCAAAGGTCCCTGTCGAACTCATACAGGGACAGGGGCAGAGGGTCCCCCACGTTCAGGCCGTTTTCCCGGGCCAGGGACTCGGAGATCAGGCACACCGGCGCGCCGGAGCTGTACTCCTTCTGGGAAAAACTGCGGCCCTGGGTGACCATGGCGGTTCCGGCGGCGAAATCCGCCATAGCCTCTAAGTGATTCACCGCCAGCACCGGCACGCTGTGGCTGTTGACCCGGACGGACTCCATGGCCTTCTGCCAGGTGGGGGAGGAGGCGATCATCTCCTCCGCCGTGACGCCCTCCGGCAGAACGGTGAAGGACGCCTGGTCATACTCGGCCCCATAATCAAAAAAGCCAGTGGTCTCATACCTGCCATCGCCCGTCTCCTCGTCTATCACGAATTCATGAAGGGCCCAGGGCTGGGACCGGTCGGTGACATTGAAGGAAATTTCGCCTAAACGTCCGCCGACGATCAAAATTTCTTTCCCGCTGTCGGGGTCCCTGTACATAGGTGCGTCATCCGGCCAGGGATTTCCCTCGCCGTCCGTTATGTTGCTGCCGTTGGTGCGGTCGGCATAGCGGATCAGGTTGTTCTCAATATCCAGGCTCCGGGGGTCGATCTCCCGCGGGGAGCCCGTCGCCCACTCCAGGTCCCAGGCGATGCGGCAGCGCTGTTCGAAATCCAGATCCCGGTAATGGTGGGCAAACACCAGGATCCGCTGTCCGGCCTGCAGCGCCTTGCCCTCCGCATCAGAGGATCCGTCGATCTGTAGAGAAAAGTTTGTGTTTCTGCCGGTGGGGTCGTCCCAATCGCCGCTCATGGCCTGCACCCCCACCACCTTGCCGGTGATCTCCCAACTGAAGAAGTAATTGTTTTTTTCGCTGTATACATCATCCAGGTTTTCTTGAGAATAGATACTCTCCTCCCCCACCTCCGTGATCTCGATCTCCAGGATGGCGAAGTTATAGGGGGCATCCTCCTCGCTGTCAATGCGGGTATCGGACTCCCTCAGGTCCGTCCGGTAAAAGGTGGTCAGCGGCGTAAGCGCCGGGCTGTACCCCCCGGCAAGGCTCATGGTGGCCTGACCGCGGATCACGCTCCAGCCCTCTCTGGCCCAACGCATCAGGCAGTTGTCGGCCTCATAGGCGCTGACGGGAACGGTGGGCGACCCGGGACTGGTGGCCTTCAGCCCGCCGGTGACCACCGCTACGGTGGTATAGGTCTCCTCCACCCCGGCCCGGGTCTGGACCGCCGCCCAGAACTGTCCCCCGGACAGGGCCAGGATCACCCCCGCCAGGGTCAGCAGCAATGCGCCGAAGGCCGCCTTCACCGGCCGCCGGGTCAGTTGGTGCATGGGATTCATAGAAACAGCTCCTTCCAGATTTCTTTTTATTCTATCCTTCGGATGCCCCGCTGTGCGGTGGATACGCTGACCAGGGCAATCACCGCCAATGCGATGGCCAGGGCCCCGGCGCACAGGGC
>ERZ827181.3244-NODE-3244-length-12013-cov-3.321542_pt1 | contig 12013 bp, 6 predicted proteins | sample MGYA00519778_ERZ827181 | MGnify/ENA primary metagenome ERZ827181 (study PRJEB31778, sample SAMEA3449273) | human gut metagenome | biome: human gut; feature: human-associated habitat; material: faeces | place: United Kingdom | collected 2010/2012 ...
TTATAGTTCTTCAGATCCTCCTTGACCAGGTCCCACTCACGGGCGCACGTGGTAGAGCTCATGTTGTGCTCGTAGCCCTGATTCATGATGTTCTCTTCCCATTTGCCATCGCAAATGGTACACAGCAGCTCACCAGGAAGACGGCGGGCGAAAAAGCCCTGGCCGCCAAATTGCAGCTGAGCATCGTTATAAAAGCGCTTGCCGTCGGGACCAAACACAGGGTAATTACCCACAGCCGTCAGGCCGGGAGCACCCATGCCGTTGCCGAAGTTCATGGCCGCACGAGGACCGGGTTCCATCACGCCGCCAGCCCAACAGGCAAGCTTCTGGCCCATACCGTCTTGACCCATGCCCATAAACGCCGAGGGGTCGGTGGTGTCGATGCCGGAAATTTCAGCGAGCTGACGAACCTCGTCCTGGAGCGCGAGTACCATTTCGCCATTGGCAGAAAAGTCGCCGCATGCCAAAAGCGTCGACGTGGCGTTCACTTGCACGTTGCCGTCGGGACCTTTGCCCACAGCGCCCGTCACGTCGCCGCCTTCGTTCTGAAGAAGCACGGTAGCGCTGGTCTGCCACAACCACTCGGCGCCATGCTCTTCGGCGGCGTCGATATTGGCCTTCATGACAACTTTCCAAGCGGGCTGGTTTTGGCCATTGCCGAGCTTGTTGTTGAAGTCACGGTAAGAAATGGTGCCCGGGAAGCTCGTGTAGCCGCTGTGGTTTACGATAGTCTTGTTGCGACCATTGGGGAAACTGTAGTACACGCTGTATTCGTCAAGATCTTCTTGGGGGACAACACCGCGCACATAGTCGGCAGCTTCGCCGGAGCGAGTCGCGAACACTTTGGCGTTGTACGGCATGGTGCGCACGAAAGAGCGAATCTGCCACTCATTGAACACGGCCATCTCGTCGACGGCTTCGGCGCCCGTATCGAGGTACGCCTGTGAATTAATAGTGCCACAGTCACAACCAATGGGAGACCAGGTATCCTGGGGCTGCTTCTCCATCACGACAACCTTGGCACCAAGCTCGGCAGCCTTGCGAGCGGCCACGATGCCAGAATTGCCGCCGCCAATGACGAGCAAATCGCAGTCGATGGTTTTTGCGATATCGCTCGGTACTTCAGGCTTCTCGCCAAGCCACGACGGCGCGACACCACCATTTGCCGCAATGGAGCTCGGCTGGCCAACAGCTACACCCGACGCGCCCGAAGCAGCGGCCGCGGATTCCTCCGCCTTCGTAGACGTTGCCGCCGGGCTGCAACCCGCAAGCATACCAAGAGCGGCCGCGGAAAGGCCCGCGCCAGCGGCACCCTTCAAAAACGAGCGACGCGATACGCCATTACACTTTTTCATGATTCCCTCCTTGGGTCCCCAACGCCGCAGGCCCTTCGCCTGCAGCCTCGATCGACCGGTTCCCCAGCCGACCTTTCGAGGCGAACCATAGCCCCAGGAAGCTCACCCAAAACGGGTAGTCTTTCGAAAAAGGCCTTCCCATCACGTATAATCGTACGCATGAGGGAGGAAAGCATGACGAAAATACGCATGGGACAAAACGTCCCGCACGCTTTTGGCGCCTGCAGCCAAACAATGATTACCATTGGACTGGCGGGACTTCTGGCGTGGCACAGCGCACTTTCCAATTACCTTTTCGCGCCCTCCGCCGGCATGGCGATCTCGCCATTGTTCGCCGCATTTTTCTCAGCGTCGCTTCTGGTAGCCTATTGCTACGCGAGCTATCGCGCCGATTCCACGCTGCTTTCGCATGCGCGCCTTGCCGCATGGTTCATCGCGTGCATCATCGCAGGCAGCGTTGCAGCATGTCTCATCGCCGCGCGGCTCCTGCCGACATGGAGCATTTACGTCGCTGCCGTCGTCGTTGGATTCTCTTGGGCGTCATGCGCGTTCTTATGGGCGGGAATCGCGGCGAATTCTTCACTGAGCGACACATTCCGAAACCTTGCGTGCGCCCTCGTGCTCGCCTCGGCGGCAGACCTGTTCTTCATGCATGGAGGCGATGTGCGCTCGGTTATCGCAGCGCCCTTCTTCGGCGCAGTTTCGCTCGCGGGGTTCCTCGCAAGCCTCGGCGACTCGATAATGCCAAACGACCAGATTCTCGTGCGCCCGCAAAATACGCGCACCTACATGCGCATTGCAGCCGCGGCAACGCTCTTTGCGGGCGCCCTCGGTGTTACAGCCGGAAGCACCGCCCACGCCGCAACCGAAATAGAGATGGCGACCATCAACGAGAACGTGAGCACCGTCGCGCTTGTCGCAGGCATCATCGCACTGGGGGCATGGCTTATTTTGCGAAACCGCGCGACATTCATTGGAGCGCTGCGCGTTTTCGTGCCCGTTATTGTAGGCATCATGCTTCTCAACATCGTAGCCCTCGACCGTGCCCAAATCTGGCTCGCCGCCACACTCTTCTCATGGCGACTTCTCTGCATAATTATGTTCGGCCTGCTCGTCAGCGTCTCAAAACGAGGCGTGATAAGCCTCGCGCTCATATTCCCCGCAGGATGGTCCATCTTAAGCGGAGGCTATGCATTAGGGACTCTCATTGGGCAATCGCTCTGCCCCCTATACGTGACCGACAGCCAGAGCATGTTCGTGGTTGTGGTCGGCGTCGCCATGACAACCGTCATTGGCGCCATGCTCATGTTCGCCGGCAATGCGGAAAGCATCATTCCCGCAGAGTCCCCTTGCCCCGAACTAGAACCAAGCAAAAGCAGCGTTGGGGAAAATACGGGCGGCGAAAAGGCCGATAGAGCAGGCATCGTCACCCTTGACGATTTCGTCGAGCCTCCCAATTCCCCCCAAATCGCCGAGACTGCCGAAAGCGCCAGGAAAGGCCCACTTGACGAGGCGTGCGGCAAAGTCGCCGCAACCTTCCATCTTACCGAGCGAGAGTCAGAAGTCATGATGCTGCTCATACACGGCCACACGCGCGCAGCAATCGCAAAGAAACTCTTCATCAGCGAAAACACCGCTCGCGCGCACGTAAAATCGATCTACTCAAAGCTCAGCGTGCATTCCAAACAGCAGCTTATCGACTACATAGAAACGAAAACCAAGGCGTAGGAAAAGAACTCGATTCGGCACGCTCCCTTCCTGCGAATGGTTCAATACCGACAAGCGCTACTCGCGAGAAGGCACGCCGGCCGCCGTAGCGCAGGTCATAGCGATACCGGCAACCAATGCGGGAGCGAGCTGCGCCACGTCGGGGAAATCGGCGCCACCAAGGCGCGTCGCCGCAATAACGCCGAGCACCAAAATCGTCGTTGCCGCAAGCATGCCGCAGACCGCAAGGCCACGGTTGCCGCGGGCGCACAGAAGCGAGCCTACCACGGCAGCAACCAGCCACGACACCGCCATGGCCCACACGTTCGGGCTTGCGACGAGCGACAACGCCGCATCCTCCATAGCGCTCGCGCCCGGCATAGCCCCAAACGCGAACACATTCCAACCCGTCAAATCGAGCGAGCCCGCGCATGCCAGGCAAAACGCCGAAACCACGGCAAACGCTGTAGCTGCAAAAGCATGCTTCACGTTCAGGAAATACCCCGCGAGCAGCGGCACCACCGGCGCGAAGCCGAACGCGCCCGCCAGAACAGCCGTTATACCCACATTCGCGCACGCATGATGTCGTGCGCCACCGAGTACAAGCCACGCTACGCCCGCAAGCGCGAGCGCGAGCGCCAAAAACGGCGACCCCGAAAGCGCGAGCGCCACCACGAGCGTGCCCACCGCAAACGCCGCGCCGGCTCCGGGCCACGCGAGCGCCGCCGCAACGGCAACGCCCACCACGCCCCAAAACGCCGGCTCCATGCGTCCAGCAATCGTCATGCACGCGGGAATGTTCGCAGCCGCTTCGAACGCGGCAAACCCGCATACGACAGCCGCCCATAAACGCGCGACCAGCGCTTTCGTGCGCGGCGCCATGCGGTCAATCATGCTCAAGCCCGCATGCGACCCGCCGCGCCCCGGCAAGAAGGCCGACGCCGCGCCGCATCCTTCGTCGCAATCGGCACCATCATCGCACGCCTCGCCCACCAACACCGCAAGCTCACGCGCGCCTCGCCGCGCGTCACCCATATGCGGCAGCATAGCGTCGGCGAACAACTCGACCGAATCGAATCGGTCGTCGCGGTCGATTGCAAGCGCACCAAACAGCGCCTCGTCGACCTCCTCGTTCAAATCGCCGCGCACCATAGACGGCACAAACACTTCCGCCTGCTCAATGGCACGTTCGGCAGCATCGAGGCCAGGCGCCCGAAATGGATTTTCGCCCACGAGCATTTCATAGGTAAGCGCGGCAAGCGCCCATTCATCGGTACGCGCGTCGCACGCTTCAAGACGCATTTGCTCGAGCGGCATATACCCAATGGTTCCACCCGCCGCTCTGCCATACCCCGCCGCATGCGACAACTGCGACAGACCAAAATCGGCCACTTTGACCTGGCCTTGCCGGTTAATCAAGACGTTATCGGGCTTGATATCGAGGTGAAGCACCTGGTTTTCATGCGCCGTTTCGAGCGCACCGGCCACGGCCTCGAACACACACGTCGCCACATCGAGCGACAGCGCACCCTCCTCGCGCATGAGCTCGGTGAGCGTGATGCCATCCATGTATTCCATGATCAAATACGCCTGGGCGCCCGATGCGTCGAAGTCGTACACGCCCACGATGTGCGAATCGGACAGCATGGCAGCCGTGCGCGCCTCATCGAGCCCGGGAATCTCGCGCGGCGAGCGCGCATCAGCGGGCGACGCGTAGCCGTCAAGGCGCAGGCACTTAATAGCCACGCGTCGCTGGATACGCGTATCCCACGCCGCAAGCACCGTCGCGAAACCGCCCGCGCCCGCTTCCTCGAGCGGCCTATATCTGTTCAAGATGAGATTTTGCACGCCACATGGCCTTTCTGTTTTAATGGTTGGTTATTATATCTTTTTTAAGCTCACGTACTAAAACCGCAGAAAGGCTTGAGTCGCCCATGGGATTCTTCTCGAAATTCGAAGGCAAAATGGAAGATACCTTCGAGGGTGCAGCGGGGAAAATGAACAACGCCCCCATCTCGCCCGTCCAAATAATGAAGAAGGCTGAAAAGCAAATGCGCCGCGAGAAAATGGTGAGTGCGGGCCGCGAATTCGCCCCCACGCTCTACACCGTGCTCGTGAACGCCGACGACGACCAGCGTCTCTTCGGCTTTTATCCCACGCTTGCGGGCGAAACCGAAACGCGCCTCGAATCGGCAGCGTCTTCCGAAGGTCTGGCCCTGGATTGCAAGCCGCTCGTGCGCTTCATCGTGGACGAGAGCCTGAAGCACGGAAAATTCGACGTGATCGCCGAAGTGGTGAGCGCACCCATCATCGCACAGCTGCGCGATGAGGAAATGCAGCGCTACGGCATGGCTCCCACCGGTGGCCGAGGCTACGCGCAGCAACCCCAGCAGCAACCCGCATACCGTCAGCAACCGCAAGCGCAGCCCCAACAACCCGCCTACGCGCAGCCCAATCGAAATGCGGCTTTCGGTCAGGCGCCCAGATACGGCGCCGCAGCAGGCGCGGCATACGGCGCAGCCCAGCAACCCGTCGCAAAGCCGCCGCTGCCCCAGGTCAACGAAGACGAAATCGATTACGACGCCAACTACGGCGAATACACGTTCAACAGCGAGAACTTCAGCGATCCCCATGCGCCGGTCAACGTACCGCCCGTGATTGAACCCGAAGCTCCCGCCTACGCCAACCAGCAGCACGTCGTACAGCCGGCTGCCGCCGGAGCCCAGGCCGCCCAATCGTTCGCGCAGAGCATTCCGCAGCCTCCCGCGCCCGAACCGGTCATTTTGCCCGAACAGGCCCCCGCGTTCCCCGGCGCATTCCCCGCGACCTACCCCGCAGGCGGAGCTGGCGCATTCCCCGATGTCGCCCACGTCGCCGAAGCCGCAGGTGGCACGCCTGGCATGCCGGGCAATGCCGCTTATGCGGGCGTTCCCGGAACCGTCGCGTTCACTGCGGGTGCCGCACAGGCAAACCAAATCCCCAATGTCAATGCCGTTCGCGCGCGTCTCATCGACGTCGCATCGAATCGCTCCTACGACCTTGCCACCAACCGCGTGCTCCTCGGCCGCGAAACGGGCAACGACATCGTCGTGAACGACCTGAATGCTTCGCGCCAGCACGCGCAAATCGAATTCGAACCGCAGGGCGTCTGGGTCATTACCGACCTTGGCTCCACCAACGGCACGCTCGTCAACGGCGCTCCCGTCACGCGACGCGGCCTGTCCGACGGCGACCGCATCACGCTCGGCATCACCGATTTCATCTTCTCACTGCGTTAGGAGCCCTTCCGTGATCGACATCGTCCTTTTAGTTGGCCGTCTTCTGTTCGTCGCGCTTTTGTATCTCTTCCTGTTCGCCATCATGAAAACGGGAATTGGCCTGGTGAAAGGCCAGCGCAAACGCGAAAAGGCCTGGGAGGTGTCGATAGAACGCGGGCCCAAAGAGCTGCGCGGCGTGAAAATGCCCGTACGCGGCCCCGTTATCGTGGGTCGCTCGCCTGGCGCCGATATCGTGATTGGCGCGAGCTACGTTTCCGCGCGCCACGCGCGTTTTTCCATCATGGGCCAAAACCTGTTCGTTGAAGACTTGGGTTCAACGAACGGCACTGCCGTAAACGGCCAGCGCATCGCTGAACCCGTCGCGCTCAAGAGCGGCGATGTGGTCAATATCGGCGACGTCACCATGCGAGCGAGGTACGAATAATGGCCGCCGCAAAGAAGGCCCAGCGCCGCGGCCGCCACGCCAAGGTCGATTTCCCCGAATACGGTTCTCGTACCGACGTCGGCCTGGTTCGCGACCATAATGAAGACAGCCTGACCGTGGCCCCACCCGTATTCGCCGTCGCCGACGGCATGGGCGGCCATGCGGCAGGTGAGGTCGCCAGCGAAATCGCCATCCAAACGCTTGTCGAAAACGCACCCGACACCGCCGACGGCGATGCGCTTGCGCGCGCCGTGGTCGAAGCGAATCGCGCGGTTATTCGCGCCGCGGTCGACGGGCGCGGCAAACAAGGCATGGGGACCACCATGACCGCCGCCGTGGTCGACGGAGTTCGCCTCGTAGTGGCACAGGTTGGCGATTCGCGCGCCTACCTGCTGCATCGCGGCAACCTTCAACGCATCACGCGCGACCACTCGCTCGTGGCCGACATGGTTGAAGCGGGCGAAATCACCGAAGAACAGGCCCGCGTGCATCCCCAGCGCAGCGTCATCACCCGAGCGCTTGGCAGCGATCCGCGAACCCTTCCCGATATTTACGAGATGACGCTCGAAGGCGGCGACAGGCTGCTTTTGTGTTCGGACGGCCTTTCGTCGATGATTGAAGACGACGTCATTCAAAGCGTGCTTGTGCGTCGTTGCGACCCGCAGCTTTGCGCAAACATCCTGGTAAATGAGGCGATTAAGGCAGGCGGTTACGACAACGTGACCGCCGTCGTAATCGATGTGAAAGGCGACGAAGAGACCCGCGTGAAAAAAGCGCGGTTCCGCAGCCGAACGGGCGCCATTATCGGCGCGCTTGCGCTTCTTGCCGTGCTCGCTGCAACCGCCTTCGGCTCGTATGCCTATTTGAACCACGTGGCGTTTCTTACCGTCGATTCGAATAACGAGATTGTCGTGAACCGCGGCCTGCCGGGCGAGGCATTCGGCATCCAAACCTACACGCTCGACCATAAAACCGGCGTGAAAACGAGCGATTTGAACCTTCCGCAAAACACCATCGATAGGCTCACCGAAAACGGCGGCATGCTCCGCCACTTCCGCGTGCCGAGCTATGTAACGGCGATCCTTTTGCGCGTCGATTCCGTGGCTGACGCCGATTCGCTCGTGAGCACGTGGAAATCGCAAGCGACTTCCGAAAAAACGCAGGACGACGCCAATGAGGGAAAGGGTGGTGACAAATAATGAGCCGTCGCAATACCGAACTGCTGCTTTTGTGCTTGGCGGCGCCGTTCGTTGTGCTGCTGTTCGCCATGGTGCTCGTTCAGCAAGGCACGGCGCTTTCTCTCGAATCGCTCACCGCGCCCCTCGGCCTGTTCGCCGCGTTTGTGGTGGCGCACATCGCCACCCGCTTCCTTGCGAAAAACGCCGATCCGGCCATTTTGCCCATCACATTCGGCCTTTCCGGCATCGGCATCGCATTCGTCACGCGCCTCGCGCCCGATTTGGCGGTAAGCCAGATCATCTGGCTGTTCGTTGGCATCGCGTGCATGGTGATCACTCTGGCGGTCGTGCGCAACATCGACCGTCTCTCACAATACAAATATACGTTCATGGTGCTGGGCATCATTTTGCTGCTCTCCCCCATGATTCCCGGCCTCGGCCAGGAAATCCTCGGCAGCCGCATTTGGCTGAAGCTTGGTCCTTTCAGCTTCCAGCCAGGCGAGATCGCGAAAATCTGCATCGTCATCTTCTTGGCGTCGTATTTGGCGCAAAACCGCGAGATGCTCTCCATTTTCACCGTGCGCGTTGGCCGCTTCCGCGTTCCCGACCTGGGAACGCTTGCGCCACTGCTCGTGATGTGGGCGATTTCGTTCATCATCGTCGTGTTCGAGAAAGATTTGGGAAGCGCGCTTGTATGCTTCGTGCTGTTCCTGGCCATGCTTTATATCGCGAGCGGAAAGAAGCTCTATTTAGTGGTGGGCTTCGGCCTTGCCGCCATTGGCTGCGTGTTTTTGTACCAGTTCTTCGGCCACGTGCAAATTCGCGTGAACACCTGGCTCGACCCGTTCTCTGACGCATCGGGCAATGGCTATCAGCTGTGCCAAACGCTCTATTCCCTGGCCGATGGCGGCATGGTGGGCGTAGGCATCGGCAACGGCCTCGCCGAAAACATCCCCGTCGTTGAGTCCGACTTCATCTTCGCCGCCATCGCCGAAGAAACGGGCTTGCTCGGCGGAGCCGCCGTGCTGCTTTTGTATTTGAGTCTGTGCATTCGCGGTTTCGCGACCGCGGCTCGCGCGAAAAGCGACGTGTCGGCCATGATGGCCGTAGGCTGCACCGTGACCATAGTGCTTCAGGCGTTCATCATCGTGGGCGGCGTTACGCGACTCATTCCGCTTACAGGCCTTACCCTGCCTTTCATTAGCCAAGGTGGATCTTCCCTGCTCGCAAGCTTCATTGGCATTGGCCTTTTGCTGCGATGCGGCGACGAGGGCACCGGCATCAACTCGGAAGTTCGCGACGGAACGAGCCGCATGGCCCCCATTGGCGCGCACGGCTCGCACGGCCGCCCCGCAGAAACGGGCGTGCTCGGCCGCGTTGCCCTGGGCAAACGTCTCACCAATACCGCGCTCGCGTTCGCGCTCATGTTCGCGGCGCTTGTAGCGAACCTCACCTACGTTATGGTGTTTATGGCCGACGAGTATCAGAGCTACCCCGGCAACAACCACACGCTCTATAAGGAAGCGCGCACCGAACGCGGCTCCATCTCCACATACGATGGCGTCGTGTTGGCCGACAGCGTGCAGGCAGACGATGGCGGATACGCGCGCGAATATCCGCAGGGTTCGCTCGCAGCTCACCTGGTGGGATACTACTCGCAGGTTTACGGCGCATCGGGCATCGAGGCCTCGCAGAACAACGCGCTGAAAGGCGATTCGAGCTTCGCAAGCTGGACCGACGTAGTGAACAGCATGGCGGGAATCGAGACGCCCGGCAACGACGTGCGCCTCACGATTAATTCCGAGATTCAGAAAACCGCCGAATCGGTGCTCGAGGGCTACAAGGGCGCCGTCGTGGTCATGAACCCGAAAACGGGCGCGGTGCTCGCCTGCGCGAGCTCGCCCACCTACGACATCAACGACGTCGACGACATATTGGCCCAGGCCGCAAGCGGAACCGACGCCACGAATGGTGCGCTCATCAACCGCGCCACGAGCGCCGTGTATGCGCCGGGCTCCACATTCAAGCTCGTCACGCTTACTGCGCTTATCGAGGGCAACCTCGCCACGCCTTCCACCACCGTCGACGCGCCTGCGCAAATGACCATCGGCAACGCATCGGTCACCAACGCCGACGACATTGGCTATGGCACCATCACGCTCGCCCAGGCTCTCGCCGTTTCGTCGAATACGGCATTCGGCCAGTTCGGTGAGGAAGTCGGCAGCGACCTGCTCGTGAAAACCGCGCAGAAGTTCGGCTTCGGCAGCGCCATTGACACCGACATCCCCACCACGGCAAGCCTCATGCCCGACCCCGACGAGATGACCACGTGGGAAACCGCGTGGGCGGCATGCGGCCAGCCGGTAGGCGAGCACGCAAGCCCCGCAGGCCCGCAGGCCACCGTGCTGCAAATGGCGATGGTCGCCTCGGCGATTGCCAACGACGGCGTGCTCGAGAAGCCATACTTCGTTGAAGGCGTCTACAACGCCCAAGGCGAGCGCTCCTTCAGCGCAACTCCGAAGAACCTCGGCAGCGTCATGTCGAGCTCTTCAGCGAAAACCATCACCGAAATGATGGAAGGCGTCGTGAACAACGGCACCGGCGCGGGAGCAAAAATCCAAGGCGTGCAGGTCGCCGGCAAAACCGGCACGGCCGAGACGAACAAGGAATACAACGACAGCTGGTTCGTGGGCTTCGCACCGTCCGACAACCCCTCGGTTGCCGTCGCTGTGCTCATCGAAGAAGGCGTGCACGGCACCGACGAATCGGGCCTGGCGAGCGTGCGTGCGCAGAAGGTGTTAACTTCGGCACTTCAGGCGCAAGGCCTGCTGTAGTTGGAATAAAATAAGGTATTTAACGAAAGAAAGCGCTCGGCAATCGAACCAGGAAAACGCACCAGCCGAAAAGCGCTTAACCATAGGTCCATCCGCGGCGGCGGAAGGTGAGGAGAGAAACGTGATAGGCAGAGTATTCAACGGCCGATACCGCATCACCGAGCGCATCGGCATTGGCGGCATGGCCGAGGTCTACAAGGCCCAGGACCAAACGCTCGGCCGCATTGTCGCTGTGAAGGTGATGCTGCCGCAATACGCAGCCGACCCCGAATTCGCGGCGCGCTTCAAGCAGGAAGCCGCATCGGCGGCCAACCTGCAGAGCCCCTACATCGTGAACGTGTACGACTGGGGCCACGATGACGGCACGTACTTCATCGTCATGGAATACGTGCGCGGCACCGATTTGAAGAGCGCTATTCTGCAACGCGGCGCCATCAATCAGCGCAAGGTCGCCGAAATCGGCAGCCAGGTATGCCAAGCGCTTTCCGTCGCGCATAACCAAGACATCATCCACCGCGACGTGAAGCCGCAAAACATCATGGTCCAGCCCGACGGCAACGTGAAGGTCATGGACTTCGGCATCGCGCGCGCGAAAAACTCCGTGAAATCGCAAACGAGCAGCGTGCTTGGCACAGCACACTACATTTCGCCTGAGCAGGCCCAGGGCAAAGAGCTCACCGGCGCCTCTGACATGTACTCGCTCGGCTGCGTGCTCTATGAAGCCGCCACGGGCCAACTTCCCTTCGACGGCCCCGACGCCGTAAGCGTCGCCATGAAACAAGTTCAGGAAGAGCCCCTGCCCCCTTCGCAGGTCAAGCCCGACATTTCGCCCGACCTCGAAGCCATTATCTTGAAGGCGATGGACAAAAACCCCTACAACCGCTTCCAAACGGCGCGCGACATGAAGCAGGCGCTCGACGACTTCCTCATGGGACGCCCCGTGAACATCGCCGGTGCGGCGGGCGGCTTCGCAAGCGCTCCCACGTCGGTCATGGGCAGCGTGCCCGGCATGGCAAGCGAAGCGGGCGGCACCGCCGTTATGCAGCCCATCGGCAGCGACACGGGAATGAAAACGAACTCATACCGCGGCGGCAACGATATCGACATGGGCAAGGCGAAGAGCAAGAAACGCGGCCCCCTTATCGCCGTCGCGGCCATCGCGGCAATCGCCGTTATCGCCGCGCTCGCGTTCGCGATAACGGGAGGTCTCGGCGGGGGCGACAAAGTTCCCAACGTG
>ERZ827181.3254-NODE-3254-length-11971-cov-2.938654_pt1 | contig 11971 bp, 10 predicted proteins | sample MGYA00519778_ERZ827181 | MGnify/ENA primary metagenome ERZ827181 (study PRJEB31778, sample SAMEA3449273) | human gut metagenome | biome: human gut; feature: human-associated habitat; material: faeces | place: United Kingdom | collected 2010/2012 ...
TTATGACGCCCGGACCTTTTGCCGGAGTGGTTTGGGAAACCGGGGCCTGGTCCGTTCGGGAGGTCGTGGTCGGGGCTGTTCGGGGATTCGCCGGGCACAGGGGTTCTCCGGCCGGGAACGGCCCCGCTGTACCTGCCCTTAGTTCCAGTTCGGCGTGCAGCGCCGCGAGAAGTTCCCTGCGGCGCTCGAGCGATGTGCCGGAGAAAAAGTCGCAGTAATGGCAGCGACTTTTGCAAAAAGGGATATGGATGTAGACGCCTGCCATGTTTTTCGGAATGGATTTTCGGTGCCGGTCGCTGTCTTTATCGCAACTGCAACGGCCTTTTCGCCGTTGCCGGGCCAGGTACCCGTTTGTTTTTCGCGGGCCTTTCCTGCGGTCGTCGCAATCCGGGGCATCGCTTTTGCAGGAAAAAACCTACTTTTGCGGGGCGGTATCCGTGCGCAGGATCCGGTTTCGCATGTGCGGGATGCGGTTACGGGTTGTCCGCCTGCCGGTCTCCGGTTGGGGCGGTTTCCCACCGGCGGCAGGTTCGGCCTGGAGTCTGGCTCAAAGCCGCAGCCCGGAATGGCTCCTCTGCCGAGCTTCAAAGATAGTGAATTATGCACAAGCCACGCTATAAATTCGTCTTAACCTTGCTGCTGGTCCTCTGGACGGCGGGAGTGCTCTACGGTTCGCTCGCGCCGGGCGACGACCTGCCCCCGGCCGGGTGGCTGGCGATGATTCCCTATTTCGATAAAGTGGTGCATTTCGGCTTCTATTTCGGGGAAACGCTGCTCGTGCTGCTACTTTTCGAACCCCGCGGCTGCGGTCGCGGCGGTGATCCTCTGTTCGGGTGCGGTCGAACTCGTGCAGGGTGCACTGGGCTATCGCTCCAAGGATTTCTGGGATTTCGTGGCCAACAGCTCCGGAGCGCTGGTCGCGGTGGCTGTAGCGCCGTTGCTGCAACGGTTCGTAAAACGGTCGCTACGCTGATTTTTATCACACGGGCAAGTATTCGTTTGTTTTATAACAATCTGATTGTTAGATCAAACTGCTGATTAGCTGTAATTTTAAGAAATTTTAATATTTTAACACTGTTATTTTTGTAACAATCTAAAAAGTTACTATCTTTGTCCCGGTTTCAAAGGCGTTTGCAGCTGCCCTGCGCGGCGGAAAACCGCCCGGCCGGTGCGGAGGAGTCTTCCCGGCGGGAAAAGCTCCCGGAGTGCGGGACCTCGGCGACGGAGCCGCTGTCCGATACCGGAAGAGCCGCATTCAGAAGGATGTATTAACTAAAAAATAAAAAACTATGGCAATTGATTTGAGCAAGTACGGCATCACGGGTGTGACCGAGATCGTACACAATCCCTCTTACGACGAGCTGTTCAAGGAAGAGACCAAACCGGGCCTGGAAGGTTTCGAGAAGGGCACCGTTACCGACATGGGCGCCGTGAACGTGATGACCGGCGTTTATACCGGCCGTTCGCCCAAAGATAAATTCTTCGTGCTGGACGATACCACCAAAGATACGATCTGGTGGACTTCGGACGAGTACAAGAACGACAACAAGCCCATCAGCGAGAAGAGCTGGAAGGCGCTCAAGGAGCTGGCCGACAAGGAACTGTCGAACAAGCGCCTGTTCGTCGTGGATACCTTTTGCGGAGCTAATGAGAACTCGCGTCTGAAAATCCGCTTCATTATGGAAGTGGCTTGGCAGGCTCATTTCGTGACCAACATGTTCATCCGTCCGACCGCCGAAGAGCTGAAAAACTACGGGGAACCCGATTTCGTAGTGCTGAACGCATCGAAAGCGAAGGTGGAGAACTACAAGGAACTGGGCCTGAATTCGGAGACCGCGGTCGTGTTCAACCTGACCGAAAAGATGCAGATTATCCTCAATACCTGGTACGGAGGCGAAATGAAGAAGGGTATGTTCTCGTACATGAACTACCTCCTGCCGCTGAAGGGGATGGCTTCGATGCACTGCTCGGCCAACACCGACAAACAGGGTAAGAACACTGCCGTATTTTTCGGACTGTCGGGCACCGGCAAGACGACCCTGTCGACCGACCCGAAGCGCCTGCTGATCGGCGACGATGAGCACGGCTGGGACGACGAAGGCGTTTTCAATTTCGAAGGCGGCTGCTACGCCAAAGTGATCAACCTCGACAAGGAGAGCGAACCCGATATCTGGAACGCAATCAAACGCGATGCACTGCTGGAGAACGTAACTGTTCGCGAGGACGGTTCGGTCGATTTCGCCGACAAGTCGGTAACTGAAAATACCCGCGTCTCGTACCCGATCTATCACATCACCAACATTGTGAAACCGGTTTCGAAGGCAGGTCCCGCTGAGAAGGTGATCTTCCTGTCGGCCGACGCATTCGGCGTACTGCCCCCGGTGTCGATCCTGACTCCCGAGCAGACTCAGTACTACTTCCTCTCCGGTTTCACCGCCAAACTGGCCGGTACCGAGCGCGGTATCACCGAGCCGACGCCGACCTTCTCGGCCTGCTTCGGCGCAGCCTTCCTGTCGCTGCATCCGACCAAGTACGGCGAAGAGCTGGTGAAGAAGATGAAGAAATCGGGCGCTACCGCTTACCTGGTGAACACCGGTTGGAACGGTACCGGCAAGCGTATCTCGATCAAGGATCCCCGCGGAATCATCGACGCGATCCTCGACGGTTCGATCGACAAGGCTCCGACCAAAACGATGCCTTATTTCGACTTCAAGGTTCCGACCGCTCTGCCGGGCGTAGATCCGAAGATCCTCGATCCGCGCGATACTTATGCGAACGCTGCCGATTGGGATGTGAAAGCCAAAGACCTGGCTGAACGCTTCATCAAGAATTTCGCCAAATTCACCGGCAACGAGGCTGGCAAGAAACTGGTCGCTGCCGGTCCGAAATTGTAATTCATCATAGTAAAAGCTTCATAGTAGGGCGGGGCTGTCGTTGCAAACGACAGCCCCGCTTCTTTTGTGCAGGGAGCGGTTCTTTGTTCGGGCTGGAGTACTTCCGGTATTCTTTCTGTGAAAATTTTCGGGGCGAAGTCGCTGAAGCCGAATCTCCACTTTTTATTTTGCTGCGGGGACTCTCTCGGACAGATGAAAACAGACCGCATCTGCCAGAAGTGAAATTCCGAAAAGTGCCGCTGAGGGGGATAACTTGGAGAACCTGTGATATCCGACTGAACGGAGCGCACAGATTGCGATATGACATTAATGCGCGACCAAACGGAATATTTTATTCAATAAACTTACTGTCAGTAAATTATTAAAAATATTTAATTGAACTTAATTTGTGTGTTTCTTATCAATAACAATTGTATTTGTATATATTTACCTAATATTGGCTTACGAAGAACCCAACTTAACAAATTAACAAAGCCTGATGATGAAAAAACAACTGTTATTTCTTACTTGCATGGCTGTGTTATTCGGCTGTGCGAAAGAAAACCTTCCGCAGCGCCCGGACGCCGCCATAGCGGTCGGGCAGGCTAAGTCGCGTTTTCTGACGCTGGACTCTATTCAACAGTTGGCCGCCGAATTGCCGGAGTGTTTCGGAGAGGGTGCGCTGACGCGCTCCGGATATACGAAATCCGTGGCCGACCTCTTTCCGTTGAACGATATACTTCGTTCCTCCGCCACTAAATCGGGAGAAACAGACGACGCAGAAGTCACTAAAAATATTTACGTGGTCAATTACGCCGACGACGGAGGTTTCGCGATTCTTGCCGCCGACACCCTGATGGAGACGATTCTGGCCTACTCCGATCAGGGTAATATCACCGATACGATGGACAACCCCGGCGTGCGGATGTTTATGGAGATGATACCGGGATACGCCGCCGCGCAGCTTGCGCATGATCCGGGTTGGGATTCCATGAGCATGGAAGACAAATACCCGGCGCAATCGGAGATTCTTTTGAGGCGGGAGTATACACAGGTCGGGCCGTTCGTTCCGGTACGGTGGAATCAAACCGAACCTTTTAATGAAGGCATCAATTGGCCTGATATGTTTACATGCAATAATACCAGTAACGGAAAACCTGTTGCCGGTTGTGTGGCGATAGCCATGTTGAACATTATGGCAGCAAATAGCTATCCGACTTCCTTCCAAGTGTCAAACGGTTGGTATACCTGTTATTGGGACAACTGGCGCAGTTATCTGTATGGATCATGGTTTCCTGCCGATTCGTACGACCGGCGGGCCATTGCCGCCTTGGTAGCGGAAATAGGATCGGCAGTAGATATGTCTTACGTTTGTTCCAGTAGTTCTTCTTCGACGAGTAAAGCGGACAAAGCCTTTAAGAACCGATTTAACTATTTGACTGACGGTATTTACAGTTTTAATGCCGACAGGGTTAGAATGGAATTGTATTATAAACGGGCAATATATGTGGGTGGTTATGCAACCGAAAATTGGATCGGTTACTCTCATGGTCATGATTGGGTGATCGACGGATACAAGGATGTTTACCGGGTATGGGGCGTTTACAACAATTTCTATGATGAAAACTACAATTTGATCCGTCAGGAACCGGCGGGGGAACGCAAAGAGCAAGAGACCCGTTGGTTGCATTGCAATTACGGATGGGGAGGAACCGGTAACGGTTACTATTACGTGGGGGTGTTCAATACCGAGTTCCCGGTCGAATTAGATCCAAACTGCGCAAAGCCGAGCAATTATTATTACCGGTTCAAACTTGAAATTATAAAGAACATAAGACCTAATATTTAAATTAGACGACTATGAAACTACGACTGTTCATGTATCTGGGCTTACTGTGCGGTGGATTATACAGTTGCAATGATGACCCGACTCCATTACCCACCTCCAAAAATTTCATCACTAAGTACCAAAATCCTGTAAGCATCTGTGCGATCGTTAGCGGATCGTTGGAGACCTCCGTTCCGACGGAAACGTATAATGTCGTTTCGCTTCAGATCCGCCCTTATGAAAACACGGAGGATTGCTTTACGAAAGATTTGGTCGACGAGGCACAATTCGAGGTATTGGCGGCGCAGTTCAAAGATACCGATTTTAATGGTGCCTATTATTTGAATATCCCTGTTATGTATGTGCAGACCGAAAGTTTGAATATCGTTTCGGACAATGATTATGACGCGGCCCATCCGGCCGGAATCCCGCTGAACGATTTATGCAATGTTTTTTACCTCTGTGTCGATGATATTTTGGCCAATTCTTACCGGTTTACTCTAACAGCACAACAAAAGGAAAACAAATGGTCTGCAGGCTATTTTGAAAAGTCAATTACGGAGTTCAACCGGGAAAAACCGACATTGGTTGCATTCGATTTCCGGATTCAACCGATATTTCGTCCGGCGGTACCCGGCACGCACAGATTCACCGTTACCTATAAAAATATAGACGGCAAAGAGTTGAGCGTAACTACCGAACCATTGAACCTTGCCGGGAGAGCGGGTTAAGGGAACTCTGCCTCTGCCAACGCAATCGGGATGCGCCTGCTTGCAGGCGCATCCCGATTGCGTGTAGTTTGGCACCCTCCCGTCGTCGAAAACCGATCGGTCAGTCGGTTCCGGATGAACCCGTGTTTGACAAGTTCCGCGCTATACCAAAAACTTCATCAATCACAGAATCCTATTTAAGAAAAGAACAAAAGCTCTCCAGCAGACTAAAACCACTCTCCGCTATTTTTCACCGGTGAGTTTGAAGTCGTCGAGTCGGAAGGAGGCCTGGGAGACGATCCGGATGCGGAGGTTGTCGCCGGAGGGGATGCCCGTGCTGACCGTGCACAGCATCCATTCCCCATTGGATTCGTAGGTGTAGCTGAGTGCGGGGCCGTCGTCGGCCGCATCGGCGCTGTTGACGTAGACTTCCAGTTGGGCGGGGTCGAACCCTGCGGTCGCACAGGCAAGGCCGAACGTAAAGACGGGGGAACTGTATCCCGTGGTGCTGAGGCCGGAGATGTTGAACTTGTTGTTGGCCGAGAGGGAGAGGTAGTTTCCTCCGGACGCGCCGGAATAGGAGGCCGATTGGAGCGCGGACTGGCTGTCGATCCGGCCGCTTCCCGAATAGGAGATGCCCGATCCGGTTTGGTTCTGCCAACCCTTGAAACTTAACACCAACGCGGGGCTGGTGACGTCCGTACTTCCGACATTTTCCCCGTAGATCGTTTGCCGGGAGCCGCCGTCACCGCCGGTGTTTCCTCCGTTTGCGGGGAAGGTGATCTCGACATTCTCGTTGGTCACGTCGGTGGAGACGCTGATCGAGATGTTCGCATGGCCCGAAGTGACAGGCACGTTGGCATCCTTGACCGTGTGTAAAGCCTGCGGGCTTTCAGTTGGATCGCCTGCGTATACTCCTTGCCATCGGCGGTGACGATCAAATCCACGTACCCGGTGGGGAAGTATCCGGTACGGCCGGTGTCGCTGCCCGAAAAATCGAGCGTGCCGGTACTGTGCGCAATGCGGGTGGAGTAAGTGGTGTGCTGCGCCTTGAAATCGTCCGAATAGTTGATTTTCACACCGGCATTGGTTTGCGTACACTCCAGTGCGACGTCCTTCGTCGCCCCGGCCATGATCGTCAGCAGTTGGGACGCGCCGTAGACCGGCGTGTCGAAAGCCGGTGCGGCGAACGGCTGCGAATAGGCGCTGACGGTATAGTCTCCCGCTTCGAGCGTCAGGCTCGGCGATGTGTTGGCGCCGAGGGTCGGAATCTTGTGTACTACGGTTTCACCCTGCGTGACCTCGAGCGTAAAGGCGCCCAGGTCGGGAGCCGCTTTGGTGTTGCAGGCCTGTGTCGCGACCAGGTCGATCCGGTCGTCCATCTCCAGGCGGATGTTCAGCGTGCCGTTGCCCCGAGGCTCGTTGCGGTCTTTGCTGCAACCCGAAGCCAATAAAAGCAACGGCAGTACTGCGGATACGGCGGTCAAGCTTTTCATAGAACGGTAAGTTTTGGGTTAGTGACAGGTTCTGCCGAGGAATTTCCTCCGCAGAACCTGTTCCGGCACGGTGGGTAGGGCAGGCCGGTGTGTTGTGGCGTCGAAGGTTAATCCTTCAGGTAATACTCTACGGTCGTGACTACGCGGACCGATTTAATATAAGGGGTATTTTCATCGCGGTCTTCGATCGAGAACTGTCCCTGGGTAGCCGAGCGGATTTTGCCGAGTTTGCTTTTCGAATCGTGGGCGAATTTCTCGGCTGCCGTGCGTGCGTTTGCTGTCGCCTCCTCGATCATGCCGGGCTTGATCGTGTTGAGTCCCGTGTAAAGGAACTGCGTCCGGTACTGGTAGTCGCCTCCGGTGACCGCTACGCCCTGCTTGAGCAGGTCTCCCTGCCGCTGCATCAGCGAGCGCACCAGGTCCACCTTGTCGGTTACGACCGTCAGTACGGTCGTAACGCTGTATCGGTAGCGCGGCGCATTTGGGTTGTACAGTTCGGCGGCCATATCGACCAGTTGCGACGGGGCGATGGTGATCTCCTTTTCATCCACGCCGTTGCTGCGGAGGAAGGCGATGATCGTGCCGTTCGTCTTTTCGATGTTGTTGTACAGCACCGTCAGGTCGTCGCCCACCTGCTTGTACATCAGCGGCCAGATCACCCGGTCGGCCTTCACCTCCTGTTCGGAGAGCCCCTTGACGGTAACCACGCGTTCGCTGTCCTTGAAGTGTACGATGCCGCTGCGGAGTGTCCAGCCCAGCAATACGAGCCCTGCCGCGATCAACGCAGCGCTCCAAAGCATAACCCGGGAATTGTTTGTTTCCATGTCGGTTCGGTTTTAGAGTTTGAAAGATAAAATTTATATTCCGATAATCCAAACGGAAGTTTTTATAATTCATTCGGACTTTTCGGGGTGAATGTAAGGGTCGATATGTGCGAGAATATGTGAGAATAAAGGTGGAAAGGAAAAATTTTGAGAAATCTAACAATAAATCAGAAAATTGTGAAAGAATTTTGTATATTTGGTTAGTAATTTGCATGTGGGGCTATACAATTAACCCTTTAAACATCAATATTAATACCACATGCATATGAAAAGGATCGCAATTTTGGGCGTATTCCTGCTTTTGGGAGCCGCCACACTGACTCAGGCACAAGACCGCAAAGCCGCCCGCGAGGCGCGCCGCCAGCAGCAACAACAGCAACAGCAGGTGCAGAACGCGGGTAATTTCCAGACGGCGATGCAGGCACTCAAGGACAGTTCTTTCGTTATTGAAGTCAACCAGATACAAGGACAGTACGGCAAGGTCGTTTATGTCACCGCCAACGACAACTTCGTGGCTTTGAACAAGAACACTTCGACCGTGCAGCTCGCGTTCAACAACGGCGTGCCGGGACTCAACGGTGCGGGCGGCGTGACGCTGTCGGGTACCATTTCGGACCTGAAAATCCGCACCGACAAGCATGGTAACGTCACTTACCAGTACCAGCTGCAAGGTAATTCGATCTCGTCTACGGTCATCATTACCCTGTTCAACGGGGATAATAAGGTATCGGTCGTGCTGAATTCGACTTACAGCAATTCGCGGCTTACCTTCTTCGGAAGGCTGTATCCCGCTTCGCAGTCGGATGTTTACAAAGCACAGCCGAATATTTTAATTCCCTGGGGATTGGTTAATTAATTCCGGTCCGGAGCATGCCGCGCGGCGCATGCTCCGGGGTGTGGAACAAAAAAAGGTGATGTAACTGCACGGGCATGCAGCATACACCGCCTTTTTTGTATCTATCTATATATACCTGTTTCCCGGATAGCTCCCCCGGCGGATGCGGATACCGTAAATTACACCTGTATATGCTTCAATTTACCTACAACTCTGACACTCAATTTATGTTAAAAACCAACCGACTATGAAAAAAATCGCATTGTGGAGCATGCTCTTTTGCCTGTGTGCCACCTCCGGTTATGCGCAGAGAGCAGATGTCGCCAAAAGCACAAAAGAACAGAAACAGGAGGCGAAGGCCGTTCAGGGGGATATTCTTTTCAAAACGGCCGTCGAAGCGATCAAGGCCCGAAATTTCGTGTGGGAGTTCTATAATCCCCGGAGCACCGACAAGTCGAAAGTGTGCTACAATTTCATGACGATCGAGGGCGACTCGATCTATTTCCAGGCTGCATGGTCTACCCAGGGCAGGATGCAGGAAGGATTCCGCCAGAGCGTCGGCAAGATCGAACAGCTGACGATGACCCCCGACAAGAAAGGCAACATGAAAGTTTACATGAAGGCCGATATGACCGATGTGCAGAGTTCGTGGCGTACGACATGGACGCTGACCAGCTCGTTCAAACTTTTCAAGGGAAGCAATGCCGCACCCTGGATGGGGGGCTGGGAAGGCTACATCGTCCTGCCCTCGCAGGCCAATGTCACTCGGCTCAGCGGGTCGATGCCGCTCAATATTCCGCAGGGATTTATCAAATAAAACGGGTTAACGGTTCAACATAAGCACCCGGTATCGTCCGATGCCGGGTGTCCGTGCATATCGGGCGGAGTGCCTCTGGTTTTGAGGAATTCCAAAAGCCTGGAGGCGCTTTGAATACGCTCGAAGCGCTTCATGATAAATTATGGCGTTAGTAATGAATCCGGAAGCCGTCCGATGCGGGCATAACACGATACAGGGATAAAAGGTCCGCATGCGATTTCATGTTCGGTTGCGGGCACATTGTTTTTGCTTGATATGAATTAAATACTTAGATAAAATGAAGAAATCTATTTTTTGCAACATGCTGGTTGCGATGGCATTTGGAGTAATTCCTGCAACGGCGCAGACCGGATCCGGAACCGGTTCCCCGGTTTTACCCGCCACGCAGCCCGTCGTGCAGGACCCTGCTGCGGCAGGCGGTGCGAATGCTGTGGATACTGCCGACGGGGAGGCGCTTTCACGCAAGCAGAAGCGGAAGGTGCAGCAGCAGGCCGAAGGTGAGTTGAAGTTCTCCCTGGCCAAACATGCGCTCGAGAGCCGTAATTGTGTGATCGCGATCTATGATTCGCGCAGTACCTCCAAGACCCGGGCGAGTTACAACTATATCGAAATTCAGGGTGACAGCATCGTCATGCAGGCCGCCTGGCCGGGCAGTCCCGCTGCTGCATACCGGAGCGGCGGCGGGTATGCGCGTTCGGAGGGTACGATCTCCCGCTTCGAGATGACTCCCGATAAAAAAGGAAATATCGACGTGAAGATCGACGCTGCGATGCGTGTGGTGAGTTTCGGCATCTCTTACGGAGGTTGGCCGCTGCACATGCGTTTCAAACTTTTCCAGGGATCGAACCTGGTTCCGCTGATCGCCGGTCTGCAAGGGTACGTTATGCTCCCCTCGCAAGTGAACAAAATGCAGCTGAACGGGCCGTCGTTCCGGTTTTATTAGTCGTGCGCGTCGGTCGGCTCGTGAGGCGGCGCTCCGGTACATAGCGGTAGGGTATGAAAACGTCCCGAGAATCGTACGATTCTCGGGACGTTTCCGGATTTGGGGAATCGCGGAGAGCCCGCACCGCAATGGCGCTCTCCGATTCCGGTTCTATTTGTACAGGCCGCCGTAGTTTTTGCAGGCGCGGTAGTCCGACCCTTCGGGATCCATGCCGAATGCGGCCCATGCGCTCGGACGGAAAATCTTGTCGTCTTCGACGTTATGCATGCAAACGGGGATGCGCAGCATCGACGCGAGCGTGATCAGGTCGGCGCCGATGTGCCCGTAGCTGAACGCGCCGTGGTTCGCGCCCCAGTTGTTCATCACCGAGTAGACGTCCTTGAACGCCCCTTTGCCCGTCAGGCGCGGTGCGAACCAGGTAGTCGGCCAGCAGCGGTCGGTACGTTCGTCGAGAGCCTTATGCACATCGGCATCCAGCTCTACGGTGTAGCCTTCGGCGATCTGCAGTACGGGGCCGAGTCCTTTGACCAGGTTCAGGCGCACCATCGTCACCGGCATACCCTCTTTGGAAACGAAATGCGACGAGAAGCCGCCGCCGCGGAAGTAGTCGCGGTTGGCCGGATACCAGGTCGTTGCCTTCAGGCACTTTTCGGCTTCCGCCTCGGTGATCTCCCAGAAGGGCTTCATCGCCGGTTTGCCGTCCTTGGTCTGTTCGCCGCTGCCGTCGAGACTCGCCGCACCGGAGTTGATCAGGTGGATAAAACCGTTCGCGGCCGCACCGGTCGGGCGCTTGCCCGTCACGCGTTCCACAGCCTCGGGGCTCCAGTAGGTGCGCACGTCGGCGAATACCTGTGCGCTGCCGGTGAGCAGTTTGCTGAAGAGCATCGCCACGCCGTTGAGCGAATCGTTCTCGGTAGCCATCACGAAAGCTTCGCGGATGCCGTTCCAGTCGAACGACGAATTGAGCATCGCCTCGGCGAAGTCGCCGTTGGGCAGGTGGTCGGTCCACTGGCGCTGGCCCTGGAAGCCCGCGGCGATCGCGTTGTGGCCCAATGCCTCCTCCTTGAATCCCAATTCGCGCAACTTCGGATTGCCGCACATCAAATCGCGCATAATGATGGTCATTTTTACCACAAATTCCCAATCTGCATCTTTTTCTTCACGAGTTTTTGTTTTCTCGGGGATATTGAAGTCTGTTCCTTCATTTTTCTTGCACCATTTTTCTGTCCAGGCCATGGCTTTAGCAAATTCATCTTTATCATATATGCCTTCATTTACACGATGGATGATTTCGCTCATGTCTATTGATTCGTTACGCATGCCCAAATATTCTTGGAAAAAGTCTGGATTGACAATAGAACCTGCTATGCCCATCGATACACTACCCATTGAAAGGTATGATTTACCTCTCATTGTTGCGACGGCTTGAGCAGCACGGGCAAAACGTAATAACTTCTCAGCAACATCTTCGGGTATGGTATTGTCATCTAAGTCTTGTACATCTCGTCCATAGATTCCAAATGCTGGGAGTCCTTTTTGCGCGTGAGCAGCTAATACAGCAGCTAAGTAGACAGCCCCGGGGCGTTCAGTTCCGTTAAATCCCCAAACCGCTTTGGGATAATGAGGATTCATATCCATAGTTTCT
>ERZ827181.3261-NODE-3261-length-11936-cov-4.460988_pt1 | contig 11936 bp, 9 predicted proteins | sample MGYA00519778_ERZ827181 | MGnify/ENA primary metagenome ERZ827181 (study PRJEB31778, sample SAMEA3449273) | human gut metagenome | biome: human gut; feature: human-associated habitat; material: faeces | place: United Kingdom | collected 2010/2012 ...
CCGTTTTCTGCCCTTGCATCGTATGACGATTCCGGAGTTACCGGTGCGCCGTATTGTATGGTGCTTGAACCGGGAACATACCGGATTTATGTGGGTTCCGATGTTCGTAATGCGGAAGAAGGCGCAAATTTTGAGATCATTCAGCAGAAAGTGATCGAAAAACTGGAACAGGCACTTGCACCGGTTGAGACATTTGACCGGTTTAAAATAGAAAAAGATGGAAATAGCAAATTTAAACTGATACGTGAAGCGGTTCCGACAGGCAAAAAACAGGAAGCGAAAAAACGCGAGGAAAATCTGCCGGAAGAGATCGCATATACGGGAGACAACGGGTATGTGCTGAAAGATGTGGCAGATGGAAAAATCACGATGGAGGAATTTGTCGCGCAGTTTTCTGACGAGGATCTGTCGTGCATCGTGCGCGGAGAAGGCATGGGAAGTCCGAAAGTGACACCGGGAACGGCTGCTGCGTATGGCGGCGTTTCGGAACATTTGAAAAAAATGGGAATTCCTTGCGGCTGCTGTTCTGACGGCCCATCGGGAATGCGCATTGACTGCGGAAAGAAAGCGTTCAGTCTGCCAAATGGAACATTGATCGCCTGTACATGGAATACGGCGTTAGTCGAGCAATTATTTGAATGTCTGGGACTGGAAATGATATCCAATAAAATCGACAATATTTTAGGACCGGGAATCAATATTCACAGACATCCGTTAAATGGGCGAAATTTTGAGTATTTTTCGGAAGATCCTCTTGTTTCCGGTAAGATGGCTGCGGCGGAACTTCGCGGTCTGAAAAAGCAGGGAGTGACCGGAACACTCAAACATTTTGCTGCTAATAATCAGGAAAAGAAACGACATGACGTGGATTCGATCGTTTCGGAGCGTGCCCTTCGTGAAATTTATCTGAAAGGTTTTGAGATCGCGGTAAAAGAGGCGCAGGCGGATTCCATCATGACGACGTATGGGCGTTTGAACGGAGTCTGGACTGCCGGAAGATATGAATTAAATACAACGATTTTGCGTAATCAATGGGGCTTTACCGGTATCGTGATGACGGACTGGTGGGCGAAGATCAATAATCAATCCGGGACAAAAGGTGTCGGAAATGACTTTGCATCCATGGTGCGCGCGCAAAACGATATTTATATGGTTTGTCCGCAGGGCGATGAAAACCGTACAGACGATAATACTTTAAAAGAACTTGCGGCCGGCACATTGTCACGCGGCGAATTGCAGCGAAGCGCCGCCAATATCTGCCGCCAGCTTATGAGCCTTCCGGCATTTGCAAGGTTGAATGGCGAAACGGAGACAGTGGAAATTCTCCATAAGCCGGAAGATAAGTCGGATTTTGATATGGAAAATATTGTATATTACACATTTGACGAAAAGGGTGAGATTCCAATGGATGGAATCGATACCTCAAAGGGCAGCAGTTTTGTATTTGCGATTGATGTGCCGACCGGTCATTTGTATGATCTGCATATCGAGTATTCCTCGGAATCCGGGGAACTGGCACAGATTCCAATGACGATTTTCAGTCAGAGTGTGGCGGTTGGTGTCGTGACGTTCAACGGAACGGACGGCGAGACTCAGACCATCGATAAAAAGGTTTATGTGGCAACGCACTATATCGTTGTACGCTTGTATTTTGTGCAGGGTGGTGTGAAGATTCACAAATTTACCTTCACTGACACCGGAAAAAATATACGGCAAGATGCCATGGAACTTGACGGAAATCCGGAGTTTGATTTTGCTTTACGCTAATAAAGGAGGACGACAATGGAAATTTTACTTGGCATTATTGTGATTCTGCTGGTTATTTCCAATGTATATCTGATGATAGCGATGCAGCGCCAAAACCGGAAACCGGAGATCAATCCGCAGATTGAGGAGATCCGGCGGGAAGTCGCCGGACTGCAGCGGATGTTTACCGGGGTAAAAACCCGCGGAATCTGGGGCGAATGGCAGCTGGGAAGCATTCTTGATGAGACGCTCACTCCCGATCAATACGAGACGGAGTGTATGGTAATTCCGGGAAGGACTACACGCGTAGAATATGCGGTAAAACTTCCCGGAAGATACGAAGAACCGGTATATCTTCCGATTGACTCGAAGTTTCCGTTGGATGCGTATCTCCAATACGAAGAAGCATTGCAGAGCGGAAACCGGGAAATGGCGGAAGATGCGGCAATCGTGTTTAAAAACCGCGTGAAGTCGTTTGCGAAAGATATCCACGACAAGTACATTCTGCCGCCGTATACGACAGATTTTGCCGTGTTGTTTTTTCCAATCGAAGCGATTTATGTGGCGTCGGTAAAACTTGGGCTGGCGCAGGAATTGATGCGGCTTTACAAGGTGACGATGGCTTCGCCGGCAAGTATCGGAGTGCTGTTAAATAGTTTGCAGATGGGATTCCGCACACTTGAAATACAGGAAAAGAGCGGTGACGTGTGGCGTGTTTTGACGGAAGTGCGCTCGGAGGTGGACAATTACGAAGAAGTTTTGCTGAATCTCCAGAAAAGATTAGAGCAGTCGGAAAAGGAACTCGACATGCTTGTCGGCAGGCGTACGAGAATGCTGAAGAAAAAATTAGAAATGTTAGATGATACAGACTGGCAGTAAAGACAAGCCTCCCTGAGTTCGATTCAGGGAGGCTTATTTTTAGGCAGTGCGCCCAATGGTAGATGTTTCTTAAAGGCTAAAATGGGAGGTTCTTGTCAGGAAAATCGAAAAATTTTTACTTTTCCCATAATTCCTATTGACTTAGTAGGATAAAGATGATATGATATGTTTTGTCACCAAGCGAAGTTTGATGACCTGCGCATGCATCAGCATGCTACCTATCGCAAAACGAAAAACATTGGAAGGGCGGTAACAATTATGGAGAAGATTGCAAAGCAGTTGACAGAGTTGATTGGAAATACTCCATTGCTGGAGTTGACAAATTATGAAAAAGAAAATGAATTAAAAGCGAAAGTAATTGCAAAATTGGAATATTTTAATCCGCTGGGAAGCGTGAAAGACCGTGTGGCAGGCGCGATGATCGAGCAGGGGATCAAAGATGGCAAGATCAACGCCGACACCGTTATTATCGAGCCGACAAGCGGAAATACGGGGATCGGACTTGCATTTGTGGCAGCAGCCAAAGGCCTGCATCTGATTCTTACGATGCCGGATACGATGAGCGTAGAGAGACGTAAGATCGTATCGGCGCTGGGGGCAGAGATCGTACTCACACCGGGACGCGAAGGTATGAAAGGTGCAATCGCAAAAGCAGAAGCACTAAAGGAAGAATATGGAAATGCCTTTATTCCGCAGCAGTTTGAAAATGAGGCAAATCCGGAAATCCATAAAAAGACGACCGGACAGGAGATCTGGAGAGATACCGATGGAAAGGTAGACATCTTCGTATCGGCAGTCGGAACCGGCGGAACCGTAACCGGAACCGGACTGGCATTGAAAGAGAAAAATCCGGATGTCAAAGTCGTAGCCGTAGAGCCTGCAAGTTCGCCGGTGCTTTCCGGAGGAAAGCCTGGACCACATAAGATTCAGGGAATCGGCGCCGGTTTTGTGCCGGGTGTACTCGAAATGAAAGTATTGGATGAGATCATAAAAGTGGAAAACGACGATGCATTCGAGACAGCAAGAAAGATTGCGAGAACCGACGGTGTGCTTGTGGGAATTTCCTCCGGTGCAGCATTGTACGCAGCGACAGAACTTGCCAAACGTCCGGAAAATGAGGGCAAAAATATCGTGGTATTGCTCCCGGATACCGGTGAGAGATATCTTTCTACTTCCTTATTTATTGTATAAAGGCAGAGGATTTTATGCAGAAAAGAAAACACAGAATACTGTCCATGGTGCTTATCGTGGCAATGACAGCCGGGATGGTGATCGGACTTGGCGGTTGTGGAAAAAAGAACGGCGATGAGCTGACAATCACCAACGTTTCTTACGATCCGACGAGAGAATTTTACGAAAAATACAATGTGTTATTTGAACAATATTACGAAAAGAATTTCGGAAAAAAAGTGCGGGTGATACAGTCGCACGGAGGTTCCGGAAGTCAGGCAAGATCCGTCGTGGAAGGATGTAATGCCGATGTCGTTACACTGGCACTTGAGCATGACATTACATTGATTGAAAAAACAGGACTGATCAATGCCAGATGGCAGAAAGAATTTGACAAAGACAGTGCTCCTTACACATCGACCATCGTATTTTTGGTACGAAAAGGGAATCCGAAGCAGATTCGCGATTGGCAGGATTTGGTAAAGAACGGTGTGGAAGTCATTACACCGGATCCGAAGAGCAGTGGCGGAGCGTGCTGGAATTTCCTGGCGGCTCTCAGTTATGCGAAGACGACATGGAACGATGCGGCGAAAGAAAAGCAGTTTATGAAAGCATTGTATCAAAATGTGTCTGTGATGGATTCGGGCGCAAGAGGAGCAACGACTACATTTGTAGAAAATAGAAAGGGCGATGTGCTGATTGCCTGGGAAAATGAAGCATTGGCGACGTTAAACTCTTACCCGGGTGAATACGAGATGATCAATCCTTCGGTCAGCATTCTGGCGCAGCCGAGTGTGGCGGTGGTCGATGACAACGCCGAAATGAACCAGAGTGAAGAAGTGAGTACCGGATATTTGCAATATTTGTACAGCGACGAGGCCCAGCGGCTCATTGGGGAAAATGGCTACCGTCCATCCAATGAAGCAATCTTACAGGAATTTTCAGACAAATACGATCTGTCAATCAAGATGTGGAACATCGGAGATTACGGCGGCTGGGACAAGGCCTACGAAACGTATTTTGACGATGGCGCCATGTTTGATGAGATTTGCGAATACTAGAATGACAGGAGCGAGAGAAGATGGAAAAGGCAGATATACCAAAAAAAGTGAAAAAAGCCAGAGTCATACCGGGTTATCGATGCACTTTGGGAATTGTCGTAACGATGCTTTCGCTCATTGTACTCATTCCGCTGGCATCTGTGCTTGTGCATTCGCTTCAGATTTCCCCGCGTGAATTTTTCGCGCTGCTCTGGAAACCGAATGTGCGGAATGCCTTTCTTACCAGCATCGGCTGTTCGTTCGTGGCGGCGGTACTTAATGCGGTGTTTGGACTGATCGTAGCATGGACGTTAGTCAAATACGATTTTCCGGGAAAACGGATCTTAGATGGATTCATTGAACTTCCCTTTGCATTGCCGACTGCGGTTGCCGGCATTACGCTTTCGAAATTATATTCGGAAAGTGGCTGGCTGGGAAGCGGGCTGGAAAAACTTGGAATAAAAGTAACGTATACCCATCTCGGACTTGTAATTGCGTTGATCTTCGTGGGACTGCCGTTTGTCATAAGAGCGGTTCAGCCGGTTCTTGAAAAAATGGATGGTCAATACGAAGAAGCGGCCTATATGCTTGGCGCGACACCGAGAAAAACATTCTTTTCCGTTATTTTGCCGGAGTTACGGCCGGCTCTGTTGACCGGATTTGGACTTGCTTTTGCCCGAGGGATCGGCGAATATGGAAGCGTCATTTACATCTCGGGAAACAGCGCAAAGGAAAAGACACAGGTAATTTCTTATGTTATTATGCAAAAATTAAGTTATATTGATTATGCAAGTGCGACGGCGATCGCATTTGTGATGCTGATTCTCTCATTTCTGCTTTTGCTTTTTGTCAATATCGAGCAGGCGAGACAGTCAGCGAGAACGAATTTATTGTAGGAGAGAATGGCCCATGAGCGAACAGGAAAAACTCGAACGCGGGAAGCGGCGGACAAAACGGCTGATGATCACCATAACGGTGGCATTTCTCGTATTGATGCTTGTGATCCCATTGGCTTCGGTGATCGCCAGTTCCCTGAAAGAGGGAATCGGTTTTTATCTCGAGTCGATTTCAACGGAATATGTGCGAAGCGCTCTTGGCGTAACGATTCTGGCAACGGTGATCGCGGTCATCGTAAATACGTTTTTTGGAATCTGCGCCGCATGGCTTTTGACAAAATTTTCCTTTCGAGGGAAACAGGTCCTGGCGACGCTTATTGACATTCCGTTTTCGATATCGCCGGTGATCGTAGGACTTGCCTATCTGATGACCTTTGGACGGCTCGGATGGTTTTACCCCGCGATCCGCGCAGTGAACCAATGGTTTGGAACGGACATCCGCATCACATTTGCAATTCCGGGTGTCGTGCTGGCGACGATCTTTGTTACGTTTCCATTTGTATCGAGGGAACTGATCCCGATTCTCAATGCGCAGGGAAAGGACGAAGAAGAAGCGGCGGCGCTGATGGGAGCGAGCGGATATAAAATTTTTCGAAAAATTACGCTTCCACAGATGAAATGGGGATTGATTTATGGTATTATCTTATGTACAGCGAGAGCGTTAGGCGAATTTGGCGCCGTCAATGCCCTGTCAAAGACAAGGGGCGAGACATTTACACTTCCGCTGGAAATAGATGCTTCATATATGTCAGGAACAGATACTTCGATCACGGCGGCATTTGCCGTATCTTCGATCTTGGTGATCCTGGCGGTGATCTTACTGATCGCAAGAAATATTCTCGAACACCGGGACAAAGGAAAGGAAGGGCGGTAAGCAATGTACGTAGAAATGAAGAACATATACAAGCGATACGGCGATTTCCTTGCTTCCGACAATGTGAGTTTCGGGATTGAAAAAGGAAAACTGGTCGCGCTTCTCGGGCCTTCCGGAAGCGGAAAAACGACACTTTTGCGAATGATCGCAGGGCTGGAAAATCCAAATTCCGGAGATATCTTCGTCGACGGAAAGCGGGTCAATGACATTCCGGCATCAAAGCGGGGCATCGGATTTGTATTTCAAAATTATGCGTTGTTCCGATATATGACAGTTTTTGACAATGTGGCATTTGGCCTGGAATTGCAGAAGATGCCGAAAAAACAGATCAAAGAGAGAGTCAAAGAGCTTCTCGAATTAACCGGACTTTCGGGGATGGAAAAACGATATCCGAATCAGCTGTCCGGCGGGCAGCGCCAGAGAGTGGCATTTGCCAGAGCATTGGCGCCGAATCCACAGGTACTTTTGCTGGACGAACCGTTTGCGGCGATCGATGCCAAAGTAAGAACGGAGCTGCGGAGCTGGCTCAAAGAAATGGTAGAAAAACTGGGAATTACGAGTATTTTCGTCACTCACGATCAGGATGAGGCGGTGGAGGTGGCCGATGAGATCATCATTACAAATCACGGAACCATTGAGCAGATGGGAACGCCGGTAGAAATTTACAAATCACCGGGAACCCCGTTTGTCGCCAAATTTATCGGCCGGTCTTCAATAGTGGAAGAATATGGAAAATTAAAAGGATTCGACCAGGTCGAGGGGGCAGACAGAGCTGTCATCCGGCCGGAATTTATAAAAATATCAAAGAGTGGAAAACTCGATCAGTACATCAGCGCGGCAGAGACCGGCGTCGTAAAAGATGTGGTATTTCGCGGAAACCGCATCGACATCACCGTCGATATTAACGGAATCGAGGTTGTCGGCGAGCGGTCGCTGGAAAAAGATTTGGTGTCCGTCGGCGAGACGGTACATGTGTTGATTTACCGATTGTATGTGTTTGACGAGGCACAGACGTATCTGCTCGAAAACAAAGAGATGCAGGAACAGGATGTGTTCTACATTTAGCTGCCCAAGGGGATCAAAAACGAGAATGGAGCGGCAGAGCCGCGGAGTTCGAGTTTTTGCAGGGATGCGGGAGCAGCGTAAGCTGCGGAGCATCCCGTAGGGCAACTGGCAAACAGGCAAATTGCCAACACAAAAAGAACAGGAAAAACAAGGAGGAGCTGCGATGCAGATTGAAAATAAAAAAATACTTCATACGGACATTTTGATCGTCGGTGGAGGAACGGCAGGATGTTACGCCGCATTGACGATCCGCGAAAAATCCGATTATTCGATCATTATTGCGGAAAAAGCAAATATTAAGCGGAGCGGCTGCCTGGCTGCCGGTGTCAACGCGATCAATGCCTATATCGTAAAAGGCAGAAAGCCGGAAGATTATGTGGAATATGCGAAAAAAGATGCGGATGGCATCGTGAGAGAAGATCTGCTTATGACAATGTCAGAGGGCCTCAACCGGGTAACGGAAAAAATGGAAAAACTCGGACTTGTCATTTTGAAAGATGAAAATGGAGAATACGTCGCACGCGGAAATCGAAATATAAAGATCAACGGCGAAAATATGAAACCGTTGCTGGCTTCGGCGGTAGAGAGCCTTCCGGATGTGACTGTATTGAATCGAATCAATATAACCGATTACATTGTGGAGAATAATACGATCCGCGGAGCGTTTGGATTTTCGATGGAAGAAAACACTGCTTACGAGATCCGCGCAAAGAAAGTGCTTTGTGCGACCGGCGGAGCGGCGGGGCTTTACCGTCCGAACAATCCGGGATTTTCAAGACATAAAATGTGGTATCCGCCATTTAATACCGGCGCAGGATATGCGATGGGGATTCGGAGCGGAGCCGAGATGACAACCTTTGAGATGCGCTTTATCGCTCTCCGGTGCAAAGATACGATCGCACCGACCGGAACCATCGCACAGGGCGTTGGCGCAAAACAGGTCAATGCAAAAGGCGAAGTTTACGAAGACAAATACGGTCTGACGACTTCGGAACGAGTGTATGGAACGGTGATGGAAAATCTGGAGGGAAGAGGTCCTTGTTATCTGCGGACCGAAGGAATTTCCGACGAGCAGGATGAGTCATTGAAAAAAGCTTACCTCAATATGGCACCAAGCCAGACACTCAAATGGATTGAATCCGGCAAGAAGCCGAGCGAGCAGAATGTCGAGATTGAGGGAACCGAACCTTATATCGTGGGCGGACACACCGCCAGCGGATATTGGGTGGACACGGACCGCCAGACGACGATCCACGGACTGTATGCGGCAGGAGATGTCGCCGGAGGATGTCCGCAGAAATACGTGACCGGAGCGATGGTGGAAGGCGAGATCGCGGCACTTCATATGGTAAAAGAACTGGATGCCGGGCTGGAACTGCCGGTAAATGAGGCGGAAGAAACGGCATTGGAAGAAAAAATAAAAGAATATAACCATTTTTTGACAGGAACAAACGATATGTTTACTGTCGAAGCCTTGGAAGAGGCGATGCAGAAAGTCATGGACAATTACGCCGGAGGAATTTCGACGCATTACCAGTTCAATGAAAAGCAGCTGGCACTTGCGAAAGACAAGATCAAACAGCTGATCGAACTCAGCGCGGATGTTGCAGCGGAGGATATGCATGAATTGATGTTTGTCTATGAACTGAGAGAACGGCTTATCGTGTGTCTTGCCGTTATTGCACATTTGGAAGCAAGAAAAGAGACAAGATGGCACAGTTTTGCCGAAAATTTAGATTATCCTAATAAAGACCGGAATTGGTTAAAATATGTAAATTCCAGAATGGAAGATGGCGAGATCGTCATCCGCTTCCGAGACCTGGTTGGAAGGGAGGAGCATTATGAGCATAGCAATTAACAAGGCATTGTGCAAAGGCTGTACCGCCTGCGCAAAAGTTTGTCCGGGAAGTTTGATCAAGATGGACGATGACAAAAAAGCCTATATCAAGTACCCGAAAGACTGCTGGGGATGCTCATCCTGTATCAAAGAGTGCCGGTTTGGCGCGATTGCTCTTTACCTGGGAGCAGATATTGGAGGTATGGGAAGCAAGATGACTGTACTTTCGGAAGAAAATCAGTTATACTGGAACATATTACGAAGAGATGGCAGCAAAGAACAGGTTATTATCAACAAAAAAGAATCAAATAAGTACTAGCGAAAGGAAGGACACAGATATGAGTGAGTTTTCACATCTTGACAAATTGGAGGCAGAAGCAATCTACATCATCCGTGAAGTGGCTGCAGAATGTGAAAAACCGGTAATGCTTTATTCCATCGGAAAAGACAGCTCGGTAATGCTGCATTTGGCAATGAAAGCTTTTTATCCGGAGAAACCGCCGTTCCCGTTTTTACATGTCAATACAACATGGAAATTTAAAGAAATGATCGAGTTCCGTGACAAAACGGCCAAAAAACTCGGCATCGATATGATCGAGTACATTAACGAACAAGGGGTAAAAGACGGAATAAATCCATTTGACCATGGTTCTGCTTATACCGATATCATGAAAACACAGGCATTGAAACAGGCCCTTGACAAATACGGATTTACCGCTGCGTTTGGTGGTGGACGCCGAGACGAGGAAAAATCAAGAGCCAAAGAGAGAATATTTTCTTTCCGAAACGAACATCATGCGTGGGATCCGAAAAACCAGCGTCCCGAGATGTGGAAATTGTACAATTCCAAGATCCAGAAACATCAGGAAGTACGAGTATTTCCATTGTCAAACTGGACCGAGACGGATATCTGGCAGTACATTCGCCGTGAAAATATCGAGATCCCGTCTCTGTATTTTGCAAAAGTACGTCCGGTCGTTTACCGCGACGGCAACATTATCATGGTAGACGATGACCGTATGAGACTTCGTCCGGGGGAAAAGATCGAGTACAAGAGTGTACGATTCCGCACCCTGGGATGTTATCCACTTACCGGTGGATGCGAGTCCACTGCGACGACACTGGACGAAATTATCGACGAGACACTGAGCACCGTATCTTCCGAGAGAACGACACGAGTGATCGACAATGAAGCAGCTGGCAGTATGGAACGAAGAAAGAGAGAAGGGTATTTCTAATATGAGCGGATTATTGAAATTTATTACATGCGGAAGCGTGGATGACGGAAAATCAACCTTAATTGGACATATTTTATACGATTCAAAGTTATTGTATACCGACCAGGAAAAAGCACTGGAATTAGACAGTAAAGTCGGAAGCCGCGGCGGCGAGATTGACTACTCACTGCTTCTCGACGGATTGATGGCAGAGCGCGAGCAGGGAATCACGATCGACGTTGCGTACCGTTACTTTACGACAGAGAAAAGAAGCTTCATCGTTGCGGACACACCGGGACATGAAGAATACACAAGAAACATGGCAGTAGGAGCTTCCTTTGCCGACCTTGCAGTCATTTTGATCGACGCAAAACAGGGCGTGCTCGTACAGACAAGACGCCACGCAAGAATCTGTGAGCTGATGGGAATCAAATATTTTGTATTTGCCGTCAACAAAATGGACCTTGTGGATTACAGCGAAGAGAGATTCCACGAGATCGAAGCACAGATCAAGGAACTTTCCGAAGAACTCAGCCTTGCTAATGTCAAGATTATTCCGGTTTCGGCGACAGAAGGCGACAATGTTACGACAAAATCCGACAACATCAAATGGTATGACGGTGAGGCACTCCTGACATACTTGGAAAATATTGACATTTCCGAAGACGACCACGAAGTAGGTTTCTATATGCCGGTACAGCGTGTATGCCGTCCGGACCACACATTCCGAGGCTTTCAGGGTCAGGTGGAAGATGGCGAGATTCATGTCGGCGACGAACTGACAACCCTGCCTAGCAATGAGACAGCGAAAGTAAAGAGTATTTATGTCGGCGACAAGCAGAGCGACAAAGCGGTGAAAGGCCAGCCGGTAACGATCCAGCTTGACCGCGAAGTAGATGTATCAAGAGGCTGCGTGCTTTCTGTGGATTCTCAGGTGAAAATCGCATCGACCTTGACAACGACACTCCTTTGGATGGACGACGATGAACTCATCAGTGGAAAGAACTTCTTCTTTAAACTGGGTACAAAGACCATCCCGGGAGCAGTTACCAAGATTGAATATGCAATCGATGTCAATACCGGTGAGCAGAAACCGGTGGAAACGCTCAGCAAAAACGAGATCGCGGTATGTAAGATCTCACTGGCAGACAAGATTGTCGTAGATGAATTTAAGAAACATAAGACAATGGGTGAATTTATTCTCATTGACCG
>ERZ827181.3271-NODE-3271-length-11900-cov-2.669565_pt1 | contig 11900 bp, 10 predicted proteins | sample MGYA00519778_ERZ827181 | MGnify/ENA primary metagenome ERZ827181 (study PRJEB31778, sample SAMEA3449273) | human gut metagenome | biome: human gut; feature: human-associated habitat; material: faeces | place: United Kingdom | collected 2010/2012 ...
ATGATTTTTTAAAAATAAATAATACTATTTTTAGCATACTAAATACTATTATTAGATTTTATGATTTAAATTTAACATTATTATCTATAAAATAGAAGAATTATTCAAAAGCAAATTTTTTATTGCTTAACATATAACAATAAATCTGTAATATTAATAATTTTTTACTGCAACTATACCATCTACATTTGTGTACTCTGTTTACTATATAGAATCTTTTTCTATACAAATGGAATTGCTAACATGCCATGTTCTCCTATTCAAAACGAACACTCCTGATCCGTCATCAAAAAACAATTTTTAGAAAAATGATCTTATGGACAGATATTACTCAATTAAAAGAATTGTCATTGTGTTTTGCCCTTCATCTTTGATAAGGCAATCATCATTAACATCCTTTGGGGAATACGTATTTCGTCAATACTTATACAGAGATACAATGAAAACAATACAATTTTCAACAAGACACTTTATATAGAATCCCAGTTCTATATATGTTTTATTTAACGTTTTGACAATCCTTTTCCCTTGTTTAATATAAAAAGACTTCTGGAATCACTTCATTGAATACAAAAAAGATTTGAAAAGCAATTTTCTTTTCGTTTTATTAAGATACGAGTTTATACATCTACAGTATAAAAAGACAAAGAGGCGACCATGAACCATACGTCTGAGGAACTCTTTTCCGTTTTCTTTTCGACCGTTTTTGAATCCTCCTGCATATCGGACTTTACGCAGAAAATGGCCTCCTTCTTTAAGCGATACATGCCTGTATCCGCCGTATATATTTCTTTTTTTGAGAAAGATACCATCTTCAAAGTAGCTGAGTATGCTGACTATTCAAAGAACCCCTTCCCAGATCAAATTACCATACCGGAAGACACTCTCAGGCGCATGAATATAGAAGATAATTTCTTTACCGGAGACGTTCATTCCATAAAAAACTTTACGGGTGAAGAAACCTGCGTATTTTCTGAATTCAGGAATAGTATTTTCAACAACGAAGAGTCTTCCAGCATCTATATTCCTCTCAAACATCATGTCCTTGAAGGCATCCATATTTACATGTCCATATACAGCATCGGAAAGAACAGATATTCACAAGAAGCCATCGATATCTGTTCATTCATACAGCCGATGCTTATAGATACCTTCAACAGTATTCTCCTCTATAACGACATGAATGCGCTGAAGCACTCTTTTATTGCGGAAAGACATCCCTCAGCGAACAAGAACATCAAAGAGAAATATGAGCTTTCATCAAGCGGAGATGCCTTCCCCACGCTTGACACGATCATCATAGACCATATCAAGATGGCCATCGCAAAGGCCAACGGGAAAATTGCCGGGCCTGACGGGGCCGCAAACTTGCTTGGGTTGAACACAAGCACCCTGTGGTCCAAAATCCGCAAGTACAATATTGATCCCAAAACGCTTACCGAATAAGCCCCAACCCTGCACACGAGAAAAGCCAATCCATACGGATTGGCTTTTCTCGTGTGCAGGGCCTGCCAACAACGCCGCCTACTCGGCCTCTTGCTTACAGACGTCAACCCATGTCCCGCCGGTTACACGTTCCAAATCGGCGAGCGAAAGGCATACCGCATTGTTCGGGGCCCCCGCTGCCGGATAGACGGGATCGAAGGCCTTAAGGCTGAGGTCAAGGAAAACCCGGACACCTTCGTTTACGGCAAAGGGGCAAACACCGCCGATGGGGTGCCCGATGAGCGATTCCACTTCTTCTCCCTGCGGGAATTTCGCCTTTTCCTTAAACTGATCCTTAAATTTCCGGTTGTCGATCCGTGCCGTACCCATCACCACAATAACAATAGGCCCTTCAGCCGTCTTGAACGACAGCGTCTTGGCGATGCGTCCGGGTTCGCATCCGGCTGCGGCGGCCGCCAGTTCAACAGTGGCGCTGGACGTGGCGAACTCGCGGTATCCGTCAAGAAGGCCAAAAGCCTCAAGCTGTCTCTTCACTTCATCAATACGCATTGTCTCATCCTTCTCATAGCTATGCCGGGCTTCGGGAAAACACGCTCCCCCGCCACCATAGTCAACCGAAGGCGCAACGACAAGATGCCCTCTCGACCTTACAGCGCATCTCTGCCATACTGGTGTTCCTTCCTGAGCCGTTTTCTCTGCGAGACGTTTATGCGTATTTTTGTTTTCCTCGGCACCATACTCGTCATATTCATCCTGTTTACAGGGCATGTGCTGCTGGTCACGAAGGACGCGCCGGACGACAGCTATCTCCCGTCGCTGGAATCGTCCATCAGTATGCTCTCGCCCATGACGGCCATGCCTCAGCTGTTCACCCCCAAAGAACAGACATGGATAGATGAACACCCCGTCATTACCGTAAGCATGACCCCAGCCTTCATCCCTTTGTCCGATTCCAAGCAGCTCAACGCCTATGCGGGCATCAGCCTTGACTATCTGCGGCTTCTTTCCCGCATCATCGGGATCCAGTTCCGCATAGAGCCGCAATCCAACTGGACAACGGCGCTCGAAGACGCCAAGCAGTGGCGGACGGATTTGTTCGCCATGGTGGAACCGACGCTTGCCGTCGACGCAAACCTGCTCCTTACCCGGCCCCATATTTCCCTCCCCGGCATCATCGTGATCCATGAAAACGCGCAGCACGCCACCAGCCTCAAGGAGCTCGCCGGGAAACGGGTTTCCGTCGTATACAGGCATTACTGGCACAATTACCTTGAAAGCCGTTATCCCGACATCATCCTGGACCCTGTCAGCAATCCCCTGCAGGGGCTGTTCCGGGTCATGTCCGGGCATTCCGACGCGCTGGTCGACTACAAGGCCAGCGTCCTGCCCAAGCTGGAAGACAACACGCATCTGCGGCTTCAGGCGACCTCGACCATCCCCGCCCAGAGCGGCCTGTCCATCGGCGTGCGCTCGGACTGGCCCGAACTGCACAGCATCCTCTCCAAAGCCCTGTACCAGATCCAGCCTCCCGAGCGGGAACTCATCAACAACCGCTGGCTCAGCCGCCAGCCTTCGCTCCACCTTCCCCCGCGCACATTCTGGACCAGCCTGCTCGGCATTGAAGTCGTCCTGTCCGTCCTGCTGCTGATCATTTTCTGGAATTTCCAGCTCCGGCGCAAGGTTGAGGAACGTACCAAGCGGCTGGCCGCCGAACTGGAAAAAAGCGCCAAGGCCGAGGATCTCCAGCGCCTCAACACCGAGCTCCAGCAGGCCATGAAGGCGGCCGACGCCGCCACGGAAGCCAAAAGCCGTTTCCTCGCCAACATCAGCCATGAAATCCGCACGCCGCTGCACGGCATCATTTCCTTTACCGAATTAGCCTACCTGAAAAACAACCCGCTGCCGCGCAACCATCAGCGCACGATTCTGGACCTGTCCTACGCCCTGCTCGACATCGTCAACGACACGCTGGACTTCTCCAAGATCGAAGCGGGCGAAATGGACACGGACACCGCCCCGTTCATGCTTGATGAAGTGATCCTGCGCGTTTGCGATATGACCATGCGCGGCAGCATGGCGCGTGAGCTGGAATGCCTGATCGACATCGATCCCTCCACGCCTTTGGCGCTTCTCGGCGATGCGGGGCGCTTGCAGCAGATCCTGACCAACCTGATGGGCAACGCCGTCAACCAGCCGCTCGCCACCGGGCTGACGCTGCTCGACCTGACCGCCGCGCCCGCGATTCTCCGGCTCGAAAACGCGAAGCGGGCCGAACTCAAGCCGGAGCTGATCAGCTTTGAATCCGGCGCCGTCGTGCCCGGCCAGCCTTTCGCGTTGACGCTGACGCTCGCCAATCCGACCGGCAAAGCCGCCGATTTCAAACTCGCATTCCGGCCGAAAAAGGGCATCACGCTGACCCCGGCCGAAACCACGGTACATGCCGCCGGTCAGTTTCGCATCGACGACTTTGCCGTTTTCAACCACGACCTCGGCCTTGAGATGGCCTTCGATACGGGTCACCGGATCGATGGCGATCGTGGTTTTCGTCTGGGTAGCTTCTGCCATAAAGTGGCTCCTCAAAAGCGACTGGAACGGGAAACCCCGTTCAGAGTGTCAGATAAGCGCAACCCCGGAGGATTGCCGCCTCCCGGCCGGAAAACGGCCTAGTTGACGTAGAAGGGGGACTGCCCGTCGGGGAAGGTCGGGGAGGTGCAGCCGATGCACGTGGCGTTGTTGACGCACCAGTTGACCCCGTTGTTCCATTTGCGCTCGAAGGAGTCGCAGGCGCTCCGGGGGCCCTTGCAGCCCATGCTGAAACGGCAGCCGTCCTTGTCGCTCATGGTCTTGACCATGTGCCCGGCTTCAAATGCGCTCAGGTGGGGACAGTTCATGTGCACGTTCTTGTAGAACGCCTTCGGGCGGCCGTTGGCGTCGAGCCCCTGCTTGACCAGCAGGCCGAGCGTGTTGGTGGCGAGAGCCTGAAGGCCGAGGCCGATGGTGCCCACGATCCAGTCGGGATGCGGAGGGCAACCGGGGATGTTGATGACGGGGGCGGGGATGCCTTCCTTTTTGAGGAACGCGGAAACGCCCATGGCGCCGGTCTCGTTGCCCTTCCCGGCGGGAATGCCGCCGTAGGCCGCGCAGGTGCCCACGGCGAGCACGGCGGCGGCGTTGGCGGCCAGCACCTTGGTCACTTCGGTCATGGTCACTTCATGGTGGTCGGCTTCCGCCACCACGCAGCACTTGCCGTCATGCGCCACGGGCACGGCACCTTCAACGGCGAAGATGAACTTGCCCTTGAACTTTTCGGCGACGCGCATCATATGCTCATACGCGCCCTCGCCTTCAGCGGCCATGACGGTGGGATGGAATTCAAGGCTGATGATTTTGAGCAGCACGTCGGCGATGCTCGGGTGCGTGCTGTTCAGCAGCGTGACCGAACAGCCCGTGCACCCCTGCCCCTGAACCCAGAAAACGGGAGGACGTTCGCCGGTGAGCGTTTGGGCAAAGGCCTCGTGGATGGCGGGGTGAAACATTTGGGAAACCCCGAACCCGGCCACCGTGCCCGAACACAGTTTGACGAAATCTCGTCTGGAAAGAGCCATTCCTGCCTCCTTGATAAAGGCATGTTGATACGATGGATAGCGAGGGATGCTGCACAACGCGCGCTCTGAGGACGGACAGAATGCGGCCTACAGCAAAAGATTATAATCGTATTATACAGAGGCCGGAATTGTGTCAATCAAAACGGGGTAAAACGTGCCACTTATCTTTTTTCCGTAACACGATTAAGACTGCAACCATGCAACATCACCAACAATGTGCGTTTTAGAACAAGCTTATCAGGCCGCATGGCATAAGAAACCACGGGCTGCCGCGCCACTGCGGCAACCCCGTGTTCCACTGCGTTCCTCCCGCACAATCCGCCGCTACAGATTTTTTCCGCCCCGTGCCGCCCGCTCCGGGCCGTGGTGCGCCTTACGATCGGCAAAATGTTTCCGGCTGGCCGCAAAGATCAGGCTCGCCACGACCAGCGTGCACATTTCCGCCAACGGTATGGCTACGTAAATACCCACATTGCCGAACAGTTGCGGCAACAGCCACAGGAAGCCCACCGGAAAAAGCAAGCTGCGCATGAGAGCCACCGCAGCGGACGCCGCAGCCATATGCAGCGCCGTGAAGAAACTCGCCAGAGCCATGTTCAGGCCGCTGAACAAAAAAGCCAGCTTGAACCAGTCGATGAACTCCAGCGTCACCGCCACCACTTTCTCCTCACCGGGCAGGAAGATTTTCAACAGCATTTCCGGATACAGCGCGAACAGAGCATACAGCATGAGCCCGATGCCGAAGACCATGCCCAAGGCAAGCCCGAGGAATTGGCGGGCGCGGGCGAAGTTCCTGGCCCCGAAATTGGCGCTTACCAGAGGAGACAGGGAGTCACTGATGGCGTAGGACACGGAGGCCCCAAACCATGCGGCATAGTTGATGATAGTAAACGCAGCCACACCGTATGAGCCGATCCGGGCAAGCAAAATCCAGTTGATGAACAAGATCACCAGTCCGATCGACGTCTCGTTGATCAACTCGGAAACGCCGTTCCAGCAAGCCTGCCCGACCTCCTTCCACGCGCCAATCGCACGGGTAAAACGGCACTTCGCCTCAGGAGTGAAAAAGTGCAGGCACAAAACCCCCGTCGTGATGGTATAGGCAATGCCGGTAGCATAGGCCGCACCCTCGACGCCCATGCCAAACACGGGGATAAAGACGGCGTCCAGAACAATGTTGATGAGCGCGCTCAGCATGAGCCCCACGGAAGCCAGAGCGGGTTTCCCGTTCACGCGGACGAAATACGAGAGCGCCAGGCCGCAAGGGATCATCGGCCCGAAAAACATCAAGCCGCGCAAATAGGCTTCGGCGGGCCCCCGCAGCTCTTCATCCGCCCCGAGAAAGCGCACCAGTTCGCCGCTGAACAGCAGCATCCCCGCCGACGCGGCTAGACCGACAAGCAGCAGGGAGAGCATCGTTTTGGTGAAAATCGCGGAAGCCGCTTCCGGCCTCTTCTCGCCAAGATATTTCCCGGCCCGGACTGCCCCACCCGACGCAAGCATGACGCCCACCCCGAAAAACAAGGAAAACATCGGCATGACAAGGTTGAGGGCCGCCAAAGACATCGCCCCGACATAGCGGCCGACGAAGAAGCCGTCCACTATGGCCGCCGAAGACTGGAGCAGCATGGCCAGCGTCCACGGGATGCAGTAACGTAAAAAGGTCCGCACCAAAGGGCCGTGGAGCATGAGATCCAATCCGTGCATAAACTTCCTTCAAAGAGAAAAAGATTGCAGCATGTCGAATTCCGGAAAGTGGAGCCCCTTCAGGAAAGGATGCCCTCCCCCTCCAAAACGTTCCGACGCCGGAGACACCGTACAGCAAGAAGCCCGTTCCGCTATGAGGCAGCTTATCCGGCTCCCCACTGCCCCCATGAAGGGAACAAAGGAGTTATCCGAGGCTGTCCCTCCGCGGCGATATGTGCCTTGCAAAGGCTCAAGCTATTTTCCGAATACGCCATTTTTACGGGGCAGAAACCGTGCCATGCCCTGAGAGCGACATGGCACGCTTCATTAGTACGTACAAGGATTATCCTTACACGGACTAATTGGCAAGAAAAATTTCTCTGCGCCAAGATAAGAGATGCCAGCCCATAAAAAAGCCTCCGGTGTACACACGGAGGCCCTCTCTCAGAACATGTCCGTCCCGGCACGGCGTCAGGCTATGCCGTAACGCACCATATACCAAAGCGTCTTGACGTATTCCGAAAAAATATACCCCATCTCATAGATGCGGAACCGTGCCGTGAATGTTGCCCCCGCATAGACGGGGTGCACCCCGAACGTCACTTCGGGCCAGACGTCCCGGAACACCGCAAGCGCCCGTCTGCTGTGGAACCAGCTCGTCACCAGCATGACGGAACGGGGATGCGAGGCTTCCAGCGCCTTTTTGGTCAGAACGGCGTTTTCATACGTGCTGCGGGATTGGCTCTCACAGGCCGCATCCGGCACTCCCGCCATGCCGAGCCGCCGGACGATAAGCCCACCGTCGCCGGAGCCCGTCACAAAGACTTTCGGGGCAACGCCCTGATGATACAGCTCCGCCGCACCGATCACGCGCTGCCCGGATTCACCTCCGAGCACTACAATGACATCCGCATGTTCCAACGGCACGTCAACATGCAGCCACGCTTCCGCCCGCCAGATCAGCACAGCCCCGATCAGCAAAGCGGCGATCGCCAGCTTGCCGATCGCCCCATACCATCCCTGCCCCATCCCCCGCTCTCCGCCGAGCTCCGGATATGCCTTTCCTTTCCCAAACATGCTCCCCCACAAAAAAACAGCCCCCATCCAGCCCATACCGCTCCCCTTGAACAGGGGATCGATAACGACAAACGTCTTTGGAGGAGAGGGGGAAGGTTGAGGGGAGAGGCCCCCTTCCGGAAAAAGGTTCCCCTCCCAATGCAATCTTCATCAGCCCGGCCGCAATCAGTCTCCGGCCTTGAGCTGTTCCCAATACTTTTCGTACAGTTCGCGGGCTTTGCCCACGTTGACGGTCACTTCACCCTTGGCGAGCTCTTCCGGATCCAGCAGAATGACCTTGCTCTCGGCGTATTCGGGCTCAAGGATCTTCTCGGCGGCCTTGTTCGGCGTGGAGTAGTTGAACTCTTCCACGCACAGCTTGGCGACCTCGGGACGCATCAGGTAACTGATGAACTTGTAGGCGTTTTCCTTGTGCTCGGCCCCGGCGGGGATGGCGAAGTTGTCGAGCCAGATCAGCATCCCCTCTTCGGGCACGATGAATTCGAGGTCGGGGTTTTCCTGCATGGCGATGAAGGCGTCGCCGTTCCACGCCAGCCCGGCCACCACTTCCTCGCTGATGAAGGCCTGCTTGGTGGCGGTCACGTCGAACACGCGCACGGACGGCTTGAGGGCCTTCAGCCACTCGTAGGCGGCCTTGATTTCGTCGGGGTTGGTGCTGTTGATGGAGTAGCCGCACGCCTTCAAGCCCACGCCGAACGTATCGCGCAGGTCATCGGAAAGCAGCACCCTGCCCTTGAATTCGGGCCGGGCGAGATCCTTCCAGCTCTTGATGGTGGAGACGTCCACGGCCTTCTTGTTCACGAGCAGCCCCACCGTGCCCCACATATAGGGGATGGTCAGGGCATTGCCCCTGTCGAAAGGCTGATTCAGCGAGGCGGGATCAAGGTTGCCGAGGCCCTTGATCTTGCTCTTGTCCAGCTTGGCGAGCAGGTTGTCCTGCGCCATCACTTCCACGAAGTACCCGGAAGGGACGACCAGATCATACCCTTTGGCCCCGAGCAGTTTGAGCTTCGCGTACATGGCCTCGTTGGATTCATAGGTGGAAAGCACCACCTTGATGCCTGTCTCTTTCGTGAAGCCATTGACGACTTCCTGCGGAATGTATTCCGACCAGCTGAACACGTTCAGTTCCTTCGCCTCTTCCGCAAAAGCCGGAGAAGCGGCGATCAGCAGCGCGACAAGCGCAACGAGGAGTTTTTTCACGCGAGTTCCTTATAAAGTTGAAGGTACTTAGGAATGTGGGGGAGAGGGGAACCTTTCTGGAGAAAAGTTCCCCTTTCCCTTCCCCATATTTCTCTAGAACGGCACGTCGTCCATGCCGCTGGCCTCGGAAGGAAACGCCGGGCCCAGATCTTCGTAATCGTCCTGCCGCTGCTGCGGGCGCTGCTGGGGGCGGCTGCCGCCTCCCTGCTGAGCCGCCGCAGGACGGCGGGGAGCGCTGTAGCCGCCTTCGCTGCCGCCCGCGCCGCTGGGCATACCGCCCTGTTCGCCGCCGCGTTTATCGAGGAACTGGACGCGCTGGGCCTTGATTTCGGTGGTGTAGCGGTCCTGCCCCTGCTGATCCTGCCATTTGCGGGTTTGCAGGCTGCCTTCCACAAACACGAGGCTGCCCTTGGTCAGGTACTGGGAGCAGTTCTCCGCCGCTTTCTGGAACACCACGACGCGGTGCCACTCGGCACGGTCCACACGGTTGCCGTCGCGGTCCGTGTAGGATTCGTCCGTGGCGATGTTGAGCGTGCAGACGGGGCTGCCGCTCTGGGAATAGCGCAGTTCGGGATCGCGGCCGAGCCTGCCGATGATCATAACCTTGTTCAGCATAGTAACTCCTTGCAGGACGCCCTCTAGGGCTTGGGCGCCCGTTCGTTCAATGTGGCAAGTTCCTCTTCCAGCGTTTCGCTCAGCTCGTTGGCCTTGCGCGGTTCCCACTGGAAAAGCGCTTCCTCCAGATCCTTTTTGACGGCGGCGGCGCGCCCGATGCCTTCCCGAAGGCCCTCGGCGACGGCTTGGGGCCAGTCTTCGAACGAAAGGCCGTTTTCCAGCGCCGTCACCAGTTCCAGCACGCCGCGTTTCTCGTCCGGGTACTGGGGGCGGGGCCATGCCAAGGCCGTCAGAGCGGGCCATGCCCGGACGACGTCCTCTTCGCGGTACGTCCATGCGCTGACGCGGATCTGGAGGAGTTTGCCCATGTTATTCCTGCTCCTGCCATTCGGTCTGGACTTTCAGCACGACTTCTTCGATCTGCTGGAGCTGATCCGGGGGGCAGACGCCGATCAGCGGGCTTCCCGCGTCCACGTTTTCATTGTGCTCGAAATACACCGTATAGATGAGCCCGTCCGGGCCGGTGTAGTACAGCGGCATTTCCCGCTTCATCCGGGAAACGATGAAGAGTTCCATGCCTTCGTAGACGGAGACGGAACGGCAGCCCGACACCTTGATCTTGGTGTCGATCTGGGGAACGAAATAATACTTGGCCCGCTCGGGAGCCACAAAAAGGTTGAGCGCCTGCTTGAGCAGGATGCGCAGCACCTCGTCCTTGGACAGGAAGTGGCGGATGGTGGCGAGCGGGGTGCCCGCCTGCACGTATGTCCCTTCCAGTTCGCTATGGATGGCGCAGACTTCGCCCTTCTGGACCGCGTTGAGCGGCTTTGGGTTGCGTTCGCGCGTGATGGTGGCGATGAGCGTTCCGGGCCGTTCCTTCCATGTGCCGTTCGGGCCGATGACCTTGTCTCCCAGCTTGAGCGAACCGAAGGTCACCACGCCGGTATGCGGAGCGACGATTTCCTGTTCCTCAAAAGGGGAAGCCTTGATTTCTTCGAGAAGGCTTGTGACATCTAACATGCTGTTGACTCTCTTCTTGCAAAGGGGAAAGGCGGGGGACCGGGAATCCCCGGCCCCGAAGCCCCACGGCGGTTAACGGTAGTAAAGGTTGCGGCCGCCCATCGTCAGCAGGACCTGCTTCAGATTGGCGCGCGCCTCACGGCGATCCCATACACCCTGAATGTGTCCCCGCGCCAGTGCCTTATATGCGCTGTGGTAGTGGGGCTCGATGTCTATGCCCGTGGTTTCCTTGATGACGCCGCGTCCGGCGAACCCGAGGTTCGAGGAGCGCATGGCGTACTGGTAGGGCGAGCAGCCGAGGAAGCTCGCCACCGGCCCGGCGTAGGAATTGGTGTCGTACAGGACCGTATACAGGCCCCCGGCATTGATGTAGCGGCGCACCGCCACCGTGCAGCGGGGCATCTGGATGACGCCGTGCGTGCCTTCCTGAATGCGGATGCCCGCCGTGCCGTGCACATAGGCGAGAAGCGGGTAGCGCTTCTTCATGGCCAGTTCCGCGGCTTCCACAAATTTGGTGCCTTCGGCGGAACCGACGGAGCCGCCGCGGAAAGTGCCCGCGAACAGGGCGACGATCATTTTGGTGCCGTCCAGCTTGGCTTCGAAGGTAATGCAGCCGCTCTTGAGCTTGGTACGTTCCCGCGCTTCGGCGAGGCGGGCGTCGAAACCTTCAAACTGCAAGGGGTTGCTGGCTTCCACTTCGCCGTTGAATTCGCGGACGGAATCCTCGTCGAACACGTTTTTGACGAACCACTGGTATTCCATCGGGAAGTGGTGGCCGCACCACGTGCAGACGCCCGCGAATTCGCCGTACAGATCCGGGGACCACAGGTCGAGGCAGCCATGCGTGCCGGCATTCGGGCAGGTGATGGCGCGGTCTTCCTTGGCGCGGGGGCTGATGTACGTCCATTTGCCCTTGCGGGATTCGTTTTCCTCGTCCCAGTCGGAAAGCGTTGTCAGGTTGCGCACGGTTTCCGGTTCGATGGAGGGGCGCTGATCTCGCGGGATGCGGCAGAAGGGCGCGGTCAGGCGGCGCTTCAGCAGGTGCATCTCGGACGTCATTTCGTCCATCAGATAGGCGAATTTGCGCTGATGCTTGGTGATGAGCGCATATTTGATGCGGGCGGAGATGTTGCCCCACGACTCGCGCATACTGTTGCGCATCTTGTTGAGGAAGGGGCGGCGGTCGATGTAGGCCCCGCGCGAGAGGCGGAGGAATTTTTTCTGGCGGCGCAGGACAAGGCGCTCGCG
>ERZ827181.3273-NODE-3273-length-11894-cov-2.830391_pt1 | contig 11894 bp, 9 predicted proteins | sample MGYA00519778_ERZ827181 | MGnify/ENA primary metagenome ERZ827181 (study PRJEB31778, sample SAMEA3449273) | human gut metagenome | biome: human gut; feature: human-associated habitat; material: faeces | place: United Kingdom | collected 2010/2012 ...
TTGTCTTTGGACATCGGAACACCGTAGCCGTAAACAGCTGCGAAGTTCATATGCGTGCTGGCTGCGCCGATCTTCTCGGCCATCTTCAGGCCCTGACCTTCACTGTTGGCAGAAGCAAATGTCAAAGCACCGCGGAAATCGAGAATGAATTTATCGATCATGTTGACGTCGCCGCAGAAGCCGCCGGTGGCAATCACGACGCCTTTCGTAGCTCTGACATAAAGAGGCTTGCCCTTGGATTCGGCTTTAACGCCCAAAACTTCATTTGCTTCAGTGTTGGTAATCAGTTCAACAACCTTAGTATTGAGTTTGATGTCGACGCCGATCTTCTTCGCGTAGCCCGGATCGATCGCATGCTCCGCGTCGATGATCGCGCACTTGCCGCCTTTGGCCTGCGCATTCGCAATCACATGCAGACAGACAGTGGTCTTGCCGCTTGATTCGGGTCCGAAAATCTCCACGATCCGGCCGGCGGGCACGCCGCCGATGCCGAGCGCGAGGTCCAGCGCCATCGAACCGGTGCTGATCGCGACCACATCGGTCATCGCGGCCCCGGTGTCGCCGAGACGCATGATCGATCCTTTGCCGAACTCCTTTTCGATCTGGCTGATCGCGATTTCAAGGCTCTTGTCCTTGCTTATATTATTCCTGGCTTCCTTGTCGGCCATGATATTGACTCCTGTGTTGTTTGATTAGATGTCGAGGTCTTTGACGCCGGCGGCATGCTTCTCGATGTACTCGCGGCGGGGCTCCACCACATCGCCCATCAGCAGATTGAAGATCTGGTCGGCTTCGACCGCATCCTCCATACGCACCTTGATCATCGTACGGGTCGCCGGGTCCATCGTGGTCTCCCACAACTGCTCGGCGTTCATTTCGCCCAACCCCTTGTACCGCTGAATGCGCAGTCCGGCCTGGCCGTTCTGACGGACCAGCTTGAAGAGCTCCTCCAGCGAATTGGCGGGATTTTCCGGCTGATTCTCGCCGGCTTTGACGGTGTATTTCGCGCCGGTGCCGCTGTCGAACACCTGATTCGGCCGGAGCCGGTAGGCCGCGAGCTCCGCGGTCAGCTCCTGACAGTTGGCGGCTTCAAAAATGCTGACCAGGTCGATATGCCGGGCCAGTTCGGCCGTCCGCTCTTTCTTCTGCTCTTCGGTCTCGTCCGCCGCCGGAGTTCCGCCCAGGCGCAGTTCGGTTTCCGTGATGAAACTGAGCTGCTCCTCGGGCGAATAGAGATAGCGGGCAGTCTGGGTGCCGTCGTTTTCCCGGATCGTCACATGGCTGACCGGGCAGCGGCCTTCCGGCGTGATCGCGTTGAAGTATTCGTGCGGATCGAAACCGCAGCGCCGGATGCAGCTGTTCCAGCCCATCCAGGGTGTTTTCTGCGGTGTGACAACAGCGGTACGCCGCCGATGCCTGCTGTGTCAGAAAATTGTCCTCCCGACGCAGACTCCGCAGGGTATAGGAAACCGTCCGCTCTGCCGCCGGGTTCAGCGCCTGCATTGCCGGAATGATATGGTGGCGGATCCTGTTCCGGGTGTAGTCATCGGTCAGATTGGTGCTGTCTGTCACATAAGTCTGTTCCAGCGCCGCCAGGTGTGTCTCCACCTGTTCCCGTGTGATGCGCAGCAGCGGACGGAGAAATCTGCCGTTTCTGGGTGGAATCGCCGTCAGTCCGTGGAGACTCGCCCCACGCACCATCCGATGCACCAGGGTTTCCAGGTTATCCGACGCAGTATGCGCCGTGGCAATCCAGTCTGCCCGCACCTGTGCAAACGCCTCATAGCGGCACATCCGGGCAGCCAGTTCCTCAGAGCATTGCTCCGCCGCTGCCCTCGCCGCCGCATTTACGTCCAGTACTGTCAGATACACACCCAGCGCTGCACAGAGCCGCCGGCAAAACTGCGCATCCCGGTCGCTCTCTGCGCCACGGAGGTGGTGGTTCACATGAACCGCCGTGACCGTGATTCCCAGACGCTGCCGCAGTTCCAGCAGACACTGCAGCAGGCAGACACTGTCTGCGCCACCGGAAAGCGCACAGCACACTGTCTGCCCCGGCAGTACACAGTCCAGTTCCCGGAGCTGTTCCAGCACCGCACGGGGCAGTGCATCAGCCCTCATTGCGCATTTCCGCATTGGAGAACCGTGTGAACTGACCATCCCAGACCAGCTGGATGGTGCCGGTCTCGCCGTGACGGTTCTTGGCGACGATACACTCTGAAATGTTCGGTGTCTGGCTTTCCTTATTATAATAAGCGTCCCGGTAGAGGAACATGACAATATCTGCATCCTGCTCGATAGAACCGGATTCACGCAGGTCGGACAGCATGGGGCGCTTATCGGTACGGCTCTCCGGTCCACGGGACAGCTGGGACAGCACGATCACCGGAATATCCAGCTCTTTCGCCATGATTTTCAGCTGACGGGTGATCTCGGAGATGATAAGCACACGATTATCCGTCCGCAGGGTCGAACCCATAAGCTGGAGATAGTCGATGACCACCAGCCCCAAATTCTTCATCCGGCGCAGCTTTGCCTTGATCTGCTGCACGGTCACGCTTGCGGTATCGTCAATGTACATGGGCAGTCCGCTGAGCACGCCGGCACTGGTGGCGAGCCGCACCCAGTCCTCGTTGGTGAGAAAGCCGCTGCGCAGCTTGTTGGAATCCACCAGCGCCTCGGTGGAGAGCATACGGGTGGCAAGCTGTTCCTTGGACATTTCCAGAGAGAAAATCGCCACTTCCTTATCTCCACGCCGTGCCACGTTGGTGGCGATGTTCAGTGCAAAAGAGGTCTTTCCCATACCCGGACGGGCTGCGATCAGCAGCAAGTCCGACTTGTTCAGACCGGAGGTAATGGTGTCCAGATAGGTGAATCCGGTCTTTGCACCCAGATACTTTTCCTTGTCCGGTCCGGCAATTTTACCGATGCGGTCATACGCCTCACAGATGGCGTCCCCGATCTTCGCCAGCCCCTGCACATCTCTGCCCTGCCGGATGTCGAAGATGCGCTGTTCTGCCGCATCCATCAGTGTTTGTGCGCTCTCCTCGCCGGACTGGATGTCCTGGAGAATGCCACGTGCCGCATATGCCAGGCAGCGGATGTAATATTTTTCTGCCACGATCTCGCAGTAGCGCTCGATGTTGGACACCGACGGGACAATGTTCACCAGCGCCGCCAGGTAGTTTCTGCCCTCAGCGGCGGTCTCGAACACCTTTCGCTCTACCGCAGCGTTCAGCACCGTGATAACGTCTGCCTTTTCTCCGGATGTGAACATCTGGAAAATGATCTGGAACAGCTCCTTGTGCTGTTCATTGAAAAAGCTCTCCGGGCGAATCGTCTCCAGAACCACCGGCAGCACGCTGGAATCCAGCAGGATTGCACCCAGAATGGTCTGTTCTGCCTCCAGACTAAAGGGCAGCTCTGCGCTTTCGTTAGGCGTATAGGATGTATCTGCCATGAAAAAACCTCCTAGGGAAAAACAATGCGGGTACGCTTTCACATAGAAAATCCCTTTTCAAATAAGTCCCCCTTGAAAAGGAGGATGTCAGCGTAAGCTGACAGGGGGATTATTCCCTCAGTCACACCTACGGTTTGCCGGCTCAGCACATCCCATAGATGTCCTGTTTGAAAAGCCTGCTATACCACCTTTTTTCAGAATGACAATTTGAAAACATATTTCCATGCGTCACTTCGTCCCGCATTGCTGAAAATTCAAATGAATATCACGGTTATTCCTCGACAACCTCAACTGTCACCTTTACAGAAATGCCGGTGTACAGGCGGATGTCAGCCTCATAGCTGCCGAAATTCTTGATGTCGGACTTCAGGCTGATCTTCTTCTTGTCGATCTTGCAGCCGAACTGCTTTTCAATGCACTCTGCGATCTGTGCCGCAGTCACTGCGCCGAACAGTCTGCCGCCGTTGCCTGCTTTTGCAGCTGCGTGGACGGTCTGTCCCTTCAACTTGTCCGCAATTGCCTGGGCATTCTGCTTTTCCACGTCGATCTTGTGGGCTGCAGAAGACTGCTTTCCGGAAAGTTCCGACAGATTCTGCGGGGTTGCCTCAACTGCCAACCCCTTTTTCAGCAGCATATTCCGTGCGTATCCGTCAGAGACGTTCTTTACTTCGCCCTTTTTGCCGGAGCCTTTTACGTCCTGCATAAAAATAACTTTCATGGTTCTCTCTCCTTCTATTGTAATTTCGCTGTAATCAGCAGAAATGGATTCCTAAGAAAAACTGTACTGCCCTAATTCTCATTTTCCTGCGCCTCCAGAATCAGCAGCAGCTGTTCCTTTGCCTCCTGAATGGTACAGCCTTTGAGCTGCGTTGCCGCCATGGTCTGGTGACCACCGCCGCCCAGCTGTTCCATGATGACCTGCACGTTGACATTGCCCATGGAACGGGCGGAAATGCCCACGCCGTTTTCCTCCAGATACAGCACAAAGGACGCCTCCACGCCCTGGATGCTCAGCAGTTCATCTGCCGCCTGGGATGCCAGCACACGGACGTTTTTGTCCTGGAGCTTGACCGCAGAAATGGCGTTGTTCCGGTACAGTTCGGCGTGCGCCACGATCTGCGCCCGCATGGAGTACATGGAAATGGTATTGGAAAACAGCGTTTTGACCTGGATGGTATCTGCGCCGATCTTCCGCAAATATGCCGCCGCCTCGAATGTCCGCACACCCGTGCGCATGACAAAGTTCTTGGTGTCCAGCATGATCCCGGCAAGAAGTGCGTCGGCATATGCCGCAGAGATCTCCGTATCCAGCCGGAAATACTGTATGATCTCCGTCACCATTTCCGATGCGGAGGACGCATAGGGTTCGTGGTGGAAAATCACCGCATTTTCGATGAAATTCACGTTTTTCCGGTGGTGGTCGATGACGATGACATACCGTGCCGCATGGTACAGATCCACACTTTCCAGGATGTCCTTGTTGTGGGTATCCACGATAATCAGCAGGCTGTTGTCGGTGACCTGCGCCAGGGCATCCACCGGCTCGATAAACTGGGGACCGTCCGGACACTGCTGCATCCGGTCAATCAGCTGGGTGGCAAGACAGCTCTGCCGGTTCACCACCACATACGCCGGTTTCTGCATGAGCCGCACCGCACCGGCGAGACCGCAGGCAGAACCGATGGCGTCCAGGTCTCCGAAACGGTGTCCCATCAGAAATACCTGGTCGGAATTCTCGATGAGTTCCTGCATGGCGAGGGCAATGGAGCGTATCTTGGTCTTGGACTTTTTCTCCACGCCCTTGGATGCGCCGCCAAAGAAACAGAATCCGTTTTCCGTCTTGACTGCCGCCTGGTCGCCGCCTCGTCCCAGTGCCATATCCAGCGACTGACGGGCAAACTTTTCGCTTTCCGCCAGCGTAGAGGCACCGTCGCCGACGCCGATGGAAAAGGTAATGTGCATCCGGTCGTTGACCCGTATCTGGCGAGCCTCGTCCAGCACGTGGAATCGGTTGTTCATGATCTCGTGCAGATGCCGGGACTCCATCACGGCGTAGAACAAATCGTTCTCCACCTTACGGATAACGCCGTCTGTCCCCTGCATAAAGTCCTCCAACACACGCTCCACCTCGGCGGAGACCTGTGCCTTTTCGCTCTCTCTGGCATACTGCAGCAGATCGTCATAGCTGTCGATGACCAGCAGCAGCACACAGGGACGGGAATTGGTCTGTTCATGCTGCAAACGCAGAATATCGGTGATCTCCAGGAACTGCACCGCAATGATCTCCTGCTGATCCCGGACGCTGGACACGGCGTGTACCCGATAGCTCAGCCCGTTATGTTCCATCAGCAGGTCCCGGTTCTGATCCAGCGCCGCCAGATTCAGATGGATCACGTCCTGGACGGAGCGTCCCTGGACAGAGCGGCTCGCCGCAAAACGGGACTGGAATATCTCATTGCACCACAAGATCTCGCCGGTGCGCATCGCCAGGATCACAGGAACGGTCATGCTTTGCAGCGCTGCCATGCCTGCGCCCTCGATCTCGCCACGGATCGCCGTATTTTGCAGCCGTTCTGCCCGGCGCAGCCAGATCCACTGGACACACAACAGGATTCCCAGCAGCAGGATCACCAGAAACTGCACGGTCAGAAACCGCTGCGGCACTCGTTTCAGCACCACACAGAAGAGCGGCACAAGAATGCTGATGAACCACAGGATCCACGTGGCGATCATTACCCCATACTTTCGTTTCATGCTGTATTCTCCTCTGCAGACAGCCGTTTTTTCGGAGGCGGCTGCCCTCAAAAGCCTTTTACACAACAAAAATCAAAATGATTTTCTTGCTTTGACAGGCAATTATACTTCCATGATGATCGGCAGGATCATCGGACTGCGCTTGGTCTTTTCATAGATAAAGTCGGACAGAACATCACGCAGCTTGGTTTTCAGCGTTCCCCATTCTTTCAAATCACGGGCATTGCAGTTGTCCAGCACACGGGTCAGCACACTGCGTGCCTCGTCCATCAGTTCTTCCGATTCCCGGACATAAACAAAGCCACGGGAGATGATATCCGGGCCGGCAACCACAGCATTTGCCGCACGCTCAATGCCGATCACCACAATAATCAAGCCGTCCTGTGCCAGATGCTTACGGTCACGCAGCACGATAGAACCGACATCGCCCACACCCAGACCGTCTACCATAACACGGCCTGCCGGCACCTGGGAAACAATGCGCATGGAATTGCCGTCCGTTTCGATCACATCGCCGATGCTGGCAATGATAATGTGGTCGTCTGCCATGCCCATGGACTTTGCAATCTCAGCGTGCTTGATGAGGTGCTTATATTCTCCGTGAACCGGGATAAAGAACTTCGGTTTCGTCAGCGCCTGGATGAGTTTCAGCTCTTCCTGGCAGGCGTGACCGGAGACGTGTACCTCATACATGGATTCGTAAATGACCTCAGCGCCGGACTTCATCAGCTCATTGACCACACGGGTCACAAATTTTTCGTTGCCCGGAATGGGTTTTGCCGAAATGATGATAAAGTCGTTGGGTGTGATAGTCACCTTTCTGTGGCTGTTCATTGCCATACGGGTCAGCGCCGAAAGCGGTTCACCCTGGCTGCCGGTAGTGACCAGCACGATCTTTTCGTCCGGATAGCGGCTCATTTCGTCGATGTCGATGAGCATTCCCTTCGGTACTTTCAGATAGCCCAGTTCCGTCGCCTTTTCAATGACATGAACCATGCTGCGTCCGAATACGGCAACCTTTCTGCCGTAGTTTTTCGCCTGGTCGATGATCTGCTGCACCCGGTGTACATTGGAAGAAAACGTAGCAATAATGATGCGCCGTCCCTCTGCACGCTTGAACAGCTTTTCAAAGCTGCCGCCTACGGTGCGCTCGGAACAAGTGAAACCGGTGCGCTCTGCGTTGGTGGAGTCTGCCATCAGCGCCAGCACCCCACGGCTGCCCAGCTCGCCGAACCGTGCCAGGTCGATGATCTCGTCGTCAATGGGCGAAAAGTCTACCTTAAAGTCACCGGTATGGACGATGATGCCTGCCGGTGTATGGATTGCCATGCCCACTGCACCGGGGATGGAGTGGTTCACCTTAATGAATTCCACCGCCATGCAGCCCATCTTTACGGTGGTGCGTGGTTCGATCTCGATCAGTTTTGCCTGTTTCAGCAAGCCGTGTTCCTCCAGCTTGCCCTCGATCAGACCCAGGGTCATGCGTGTGCCGTAGATCGGCACGTTGATCTTTTTCAAAAGGTATGCCAGACCGCCGATGTGATCCTCGTGTCCGTGGGTGATAACGATACCACGGATCTTATCCTTGTTGCCCTCCACATAGGTGAAGTCCGGGATGACAATGTCTACACCAGGCATATCCATATCCGGGAATGCCAGACCGCAGTCCAGGATAAACATATCGTTGCAGCACTCGAATACGGTCATATTCTTGCCGATCTCGTTGAGGCCGCCCAGGGGAATGATGCGCACCGGGGTGCGTTTCTGCCGGGACTGGCGGGACTGCTGTGTGCCGTTGTTGTTTCTGGGACGGCTGCTGTAGCGGCGGTTTCCGCCGGACTGACGCTCGCCGCCGTTGTTCTGCGGCCGGGGTCTTGCGCCGTGATTCCGCTTGCGGGGCTGCGGATTATTTCTTACTTCTCTTACCTGTTCTGTTTCGTTAGCCAAATAAATATCCTCACTTTCTCACGTGGGGACAGCACGATCACCAAGACGCATCCGTGCTATGCCGGATGTTCTGTCTGGCATGGATGAAATTGTATTTTGATCCTGTCCTTTTCCAAGCCGTTGTCTCTCGTTCTGCCGGAAAAGGCACGCAGACCGGTTCCCATAAAAATACACAAGCATTTCTCGGAACACGCTCGAAATAACGTCCGGACAGGGTCACACCCTTTCCCGGATTCCTGTCACACCTGCCGGAGCGGCGGTGCATTTTTCCTCTGCCCGATGGCTGTCCCCGGAAAGCTGCCTTTTACGCCGTACAGCTTTCTCGGATTCTGACGGGAATTTCAAAAGGCACGCCCGTGGGCGCTGCACGCAGCTTGTGTGCAGGTTTCGCCCGGCGTTTTCTGAATTCCGGTCACATATAATAATATAAATCAATAGATACGGCCTGCTGACAATTCACGTCCGTCAGACAGGCAGCAGAGCATCTGCAAAAAAATCCAGTTTTCCCGTACTTTGCAGAAACTGCTCAAAAAAGTATTTCATGCAGAAGGCCCGTGGTTGCTCGGAGCTTCTGATTTGTCCGGAATCTGACGCACACCACCGCTTTCTGCGGTCCCGCCGGTATGCTCCCGGATTCCTTCTTCACGCACAACAATACATAGTTTTATTATACGATTTTCCACACACAATGTCAATGGCATTTCCGGAAAATTTGCAATTTTGCCAATTCTGCATGACCCATTCTTCTGAAATTCGGCAATTATAGCAGGTTTCCGCCGGATTCGCCGCTGTTTCGGCAGCCATAGATTTTTCCTATGGGATAGAGCTGAAAATTGCCATCTATGCAGACGAAACAAAATGTGGTATAATAATATCATCTTTTTTATCATAAAAATACAACACAACGGAGGAATTTATCATGCAGCCATGCAATCCGAACGCTAAACTGGAAACCAAATGTTTACACGCCGGCTATACCCCGAAAAACGGCGGTCCGGGAACTGTCCCCATCGTACAGAGTACCACCTATCGCTTTGACAGCACCGAAAAGGTGGCAGAGCTGTTCGATATGCCCATGGAACCCATGTACTCCCGTTTCGCCAACCCCACCTGTGACGCTGTCGAGCAGAAGATCGCAGCCCTGGAAGGCGGCGTGGGCGCAATGCTCACCTCCAGCGGACAGGCAGCGTCTCTGCTGTCCGTGCTGAATCTGTGCAGCGCCGGCGACAGCATTGTTTCCGTCTCTACCATCTACGGCGGCACAGTGAACCTGTTCGGAGTTACGCTGAAACGGTTCGGCATCGAGTGCATCTGGGTCGATCCCCTGGCAGATGAGGAGACAATTTCCCAGGCGATCCAGCCCAACACCAAGCTAATCTTCGGTGAGACCATCGCCAATCCGGCGCTGACCGTGTTCGACATCGAAAAGTTCGCCAAGATCGCCCATGCGCACCAGATCCCGCTGATCGTGGACAACACCTTTGCTACCCCGATCCTCTGCCGTCCCATCGAGTTCGGTGCGGATATCGTCATCCACTCCACCACCAAGTACATGGACGGCCATGCGCTCCAGTGCGGCGGCGTGATCGTGGACGGCGGCACATTCGACTGGGAAAAGAGCGGCAAGTTCCCGGATTTCACTGAGCCGGACGAAAGCTATCACGGCGTGGTCTACACCCGGGAGTTCGGCAAAATGGCATACATCATCAAGGCGAGAATGCAGCTGATGCGTGACTTCGGCTGCTATCCGGCGGCACACTCCGCATTCCTGCTGAACCTGGGACTGGAGACTCTGCCGGTACGGATGAAGCAGTACTGCGAAAACGCCATGACTGTGGCAAAAATGCTGAAAGAGTCCGACAAGATCGCATCGGTGACCTATCCCGGTCTGCCGGACGACCCGTACCACAAGCTGGCAGAAAAGTATTTGCCGGACGGCACCTGCGGCGTTATCTCCATCTCCATCAAAGGCGGCAGAGAGGCAGCCGTCCGGTTTATGGATGCGCTCCAGCTGGCGTCCATCGAGGTACACGTGGCAGACATCCGCACCTGCGTGCTGCACCCGGCATCGGCGACTCACCGCCAGCTCACCGAGGAACAGCTGAAAGCTGCCGGCATCGACGGCGGTCTGATCCGCATTTCCGTCGGTCTGGAAAACATCGGCGATATCACCGCCGACCTGAAACAGGCGCTGGAACAGGTCTGATCTTCGCCACTCTGAAAATTTTTGCCGCATAAACGCCAAAATTCCGGATGTCGGGGCTTGTATTTTCTTTGAAAACATGGTATAATAAGAATGTAAACCACATCTGTGTTTTCTGCCGCCGACCCGCAGAACTTCCAGATCACAACAGACACAAGGTGTCGGAGAAAAGAGGTATCGACATGAAAGGAACCATCATTGCTGCAATGATCGCAGCCGCAGCTGCAGCCTCTGCTGCAACTGTATTTGCACTGAAAAAAGCACACGACAAGAGACTGGACAAGGCCTGCAACTGTGACGACCTGCCGGAAGGCGGATGCTGCTGCACAGACGAGGACGAAGATGACGATATCTGTCTCTGCGACACACCGGAAGAAACTGCCGACGCAGAAGAGACTGCGGAGGACGGCGAGGAAACCACAGAGGACGCTGCCGCTGCATCCGGCTGCTGTGCAGATGGTGTCTGCACCTTCGGTTCGGATGACGATGCCGCAGACCAGCCGGCACAGCTCCATATGCCGGAGGCTGACGAAGGCAGCGATACCGACGGAACCGAAAAAGAGGACTGAGTTTCCAACACTTTGTCCTGCATAAAGCAAAAGCACTCCTGCGGCATTTCGCTGCGGAAGTGCTTTTTTTGTTTTGTATGCCCATTCAGCGCTGTTCCCGGCGGAGCGGCAGGCGAAACAGTCCGTGCTGGTTGCAGTACGCATACAGCCAGCCCCTGCCCTTTGCCGGGAGACGTGTTTCCGGTTCCTGCTCCGGATAGAGTTTCACCAGGGTCACCCGTTCCGCAGTCACTGCGGCGAAAAACGAAATGAAATGGCGCTTTGTCATGGGATGCGCCATGCGGACGTAATACTCCCCGTCCATAGGCGTAACGATGATGTCATGCGCCGTGTCCGGTTCTTCGGGTTCCAGCGGCGGCAGCAGAATGCCGCAGCAGTGGAAAGCGCCCTCGCCGGCAGCAGAGATCACATTGCCGCAAACCGGGCAGACGTAAAACCGGGTTTTCAGCATATTGCCGGTGCGGTTCTGGTTCACGATCTCTGTCCCGGAAAACAGCTCCGGCACGGAGACGTGCAGCGCCTTTGCCAGCGGCTCCAGCAGCATAATATCCGGCAGCCCTTTTCCCGTCTCCCACTTGGAAACGGTCTTGTCACTGATATACAGCAGATCCGCCAGCTGTTTCTGCGTCATGCGGCGTTTTTCCCGGAGCATCTGGATGGTCTGTCCGGTCACATAGGGATTCATAAGCGTTTCCTCCTTTGGTTTGTCATGCGTCGATCGACTGTATCCAGTATAACAGAGTTTTCGCCGCTTGGCAACCTACGCTGCGTGGAGTTCGTGCTTTCAGGAATTATTCGGCCTCGGTCTCGTCTTCCTCGTCCGGGTCCAGCTCCATGGTGAACACGGCCTTTTTCAGCTTGCCGCAGCCCTGGGCCTTCAAGCCGGATTTGTACGGCTCCCCGGCCAGATAGAGGGCAAACCGGCCCTCGCAGAGCATTCCGGCAATGCTGGTGCCGGCGG
>ERZ827181.3281-NODE-3281-length-11865-cov-5.153937_pt1 | contig 11865 bp, 11 predicted proteins | sample MGYA00519778_ERZ827181 | MGnify/ENA primary metagenome ERZ827181 (study PRJEB31778, sample SAMEA3449273) | human gut metagenome | biome: human gut; feature: human-associated habitat; material: faeces | place: United Kingdom | collected 2010/2012 ...
CGGCGGCAGATCTGGAGTTGTGGAGCCGATTGCTTGTATTCCCGGTTTCTCGTCATAGGATAACGTATGGACAGGGGTTCCCTCAAAAGGTAGCAGATTCCCGTCTTTATCAAACTGCAGTGAAACCTGCTTATAAATTACAAGGACATTGTGCATCTTTGAATCGAAATCAGGATCCCTTTTTTCGCAGTAATATGTGACTTTAAAAGGACGGATTTTGGCATTGGCAAGAATTTTCCTGAGAGAAAATTCTGAAACATGTTCTAACCTTGGATGCCCTTCCTTCACAGCAATAGACTGTATAAAACGAGTAAAGCTGGCGGGATACCAAAATTCAGCAGAAAAACCGTAATCCAGCGGCTTCTGGCAGGCTTTATTGACCCCCCATGTGATGTCATCATCGGATATTTCCTGCTTGCGACCTTTTCCTTTGCAATCGTTTAAAGCATTATCAATACCGCCAGCAAAATATTTCTGGAGACATAAGCGGACGGTAGGCACGGTTATATCAAGCTTGTCGGCAATGGCTTCATTGGTATAAGAATCACTTTTTAATAACAAAATCTTTGCCCGGATATATTTTCTGGCTTCCGTTGTTGGACATCGAAGAAGACACTCTAAAGAGTTTTTTTCATCCGTTGTAAGCTTCAGCACTTTTACTGTATTTGGCATCGTATCATTCCCCTTTCATTATGGGAATAGTATACCATACTTCAAACATAAAGACAATTAAAATGGATTATACTAGTTCTTTAATAATTCATATTTAATAACATGGATTATTAATAGCAACGGTTTGTCCAGTATGGGATTTACCATATCTGGTTTTCCTATTTTCTGATGTCCGGAGATAGAAATTTCCTATGACCTGATTGTCCAAAATTGGACTATCCACCCTTAGGCACTTCTCTTCTCCACTTAATCATTTTCTTCTCCTAATGGAACTTCCCGGATAATATATTCGGTATCGCCATAAAAGCCATACTCATTACGCAATCTATGACGTTCCACATATCCATGATGCTCTAATTCCTTAATTGCAGAACGAACAGAATCAATCCCATCTCTGCTCAATGTTGCCAGTCCTTGCATATTGTAATTCCAGTCATCTGGCAAACTTAACATCAGCGATAATAGACCTTTCGCTTTCAATGTCAGATTCTTATTCTTGAAATGGTGATTACTCATTACCGTAAAATTCTTAGTTCTCTCTACACGAAAAATCTGTGCCATGCTCCCCACTTCCTTTCCAGACAGAAAAAGACGCAAGCCATATTCTTATGACTCACGCCTTTCTGCATAACTTACTTTTCTATTCTTCTGTTTCCAATTCCAATCTCTGTAAAATATCTCTTACAATACCTGCATCTTCAATCAGATTAATTCCAAAACATTTTTTACCTGCATCCTTCAAAGACGCACCCACATGATATGCTTTCGTTTTATCAAGAATTAAAAAACGATCATGAAATGCTCTTGTGTACTTCACATCCAGTTTAGGATACTGTGCATTAAAGTTATCTACATCTGTTTGAGATAATTTTGTCCGTTGCTGTGTATAAACTGTCACCGCCACATTTTCTTTCTTCTTTGACAAAATATTTAATGTTCCTACATCCACATATCCATCTACCAGAACAATTTCCATTTCTGCTTTCTGAATCAGTCCTATCAATAAGCTGAATGCATCATATATCTGACCATCAAAAAATATCTTTTGATTAGACTCCTCATGATCTGATATGTACTCAAAAATTTGCTCCAGCTTTTCATCTGTCTTTTTCTGATATTCCAGTTGTTTTAGCTCAACGTTACTAATCCTTTCAAACAAAAGTGCATTGTTGGCTATAAACCGTCGCATTTCTACAAATGCACGCATAATACCTATACTTACATTAATTGCCACCTCGCTATGCAATACACTTGCAAGCATGGATATTCCCTGCTCTGTAAATACATACGGTAGCGTACGTCTGCCACCTCGTCCATCCTTTTTTTTCTGGCTCTTGTATTTTTGAGGTGCCAGATTGGCACTTCAAAGATTCTGTTTCTTCTGTTGTAAGCTGAAAACAAAAATCTTCTGGAAATCGTTTTATATTTCTTTTTACTGCACGATTTAAAGCTTTTGTTTCTACTTGATAAAGCATTGCCAGATCACTATCCACCATGACTTGTTTGTTTCTTACTACATAAATCAGATTTTCAACGTCCGGTGGCATGATTTCAACTATTTGTGTTTCCACTGGTTCCATTTCTCTTACTTTCTGATCCGCCATTCCATCTCCTCTATAACTTGAAATGCCAGACTGGCATTTCAAGTTACTTTACCGCACAATCATTTCTTATGAGTTCCCAAAATCCATGTTCCCATTTTACCCTATTTTTCTCATTCTGCCTACTGCTATTTTTCATACAATAATGAGGTCGCAATCCACGACCTCATCACCTTCATTTAAACATAAATCAATTCCTTGAGAATAATCTCTTCTGCAATTGCTTTGTGTTGATTAGCAGCTCTTACCCAGGCAATCTGATCTTTCTCTTTATCCGGCAATGGTTCTTTTTCTTCTAACTGTTTCAGTATTACCTCTTCCCGTTCTCTGGCTGCCTTGTCCACTTCCAGAAGATGCTCTCCAATGGTATCCTGTAAAAGCATCATCTGATAGGTTGAATTTCGATAGTTTTTCAGATAATCTCTGCGAAGAAAACCATACTTGCCAAGTTGCTCCATCTGCTCACCGGATTTATAGGTGAGATTCGGGATCAGATATCCATTTACATTTGTATACGTTAATTTCATTTTATTAGCACTCTCCATTTCTCATCATTTTTTGACCACAAATTTACGACATTTACGACAAATCTGACACTGCTTTACAATACCAGACAAAATGGCTGATGCCCCGGAAAGCCTGTAAAACAGGCACTTCCGGGATACACAAGACAGGACAAAAATCGACTTCCATTATCAAGAGGCGAGTGCTAATTTTTTAAGATTTTTTTGCAATCCAACGGTTTTCAGTGCTTTTTTCATATTACATTATTGAATATCCCTCATTCTGCCTATATAAGTGAAACTTAGCGAAACTTAAATTAAATCTCTTTCAGACAATTCAATTTGGATATTCACCAACTGTGGATTATTTCTCAGTGCACCAGTTTCCAACTTACCGCCTGCTGCCTTGCATCCACAAATCTCTTATAAATACCTTCCTGTTTCATTAATTGCTCATGTGTTCCCTGCTGTGCAATTCTTCCTTTTTCAACAACCACAATCTGGTCTGCATGTCTGACTGTTTTTAATCTGTGGGCAATCATAATAATCGTTTTTTCCTTTGTAAGTGCATCTACTGCATCCATCAGCTCCTTTTCATTCTCCGGATCAACATTGGCCGTTGCTTCATCTAATATAACGATTGGTGCATCCTTCATAATCGCTCTGGCTATCGAAATACGCTGCTTCTCACCACCGGAAAGTGTGGCTCCTCCTTCTCCGATCACTGTGTCATATCCATTCGGAAGTTTGCTGATGAAATCATGACAACATGCTTTCTTCGCCGCTTCCACCACTTCCTCATGACTTGCATCCTGACGTCCGAATTTAATATTATTCTCAATGGTGTCTGCGAACAAATACACAGACTGAAATACAAATGAAAAATTACGCATCAGACTGTTCATGCTGTAGTCTTTTACATTCACGCTTCCAAGTGTCACTTCCCCGGAATCCACATCCCAGAACCTGGCGATCAGATTGCAAAGTGTTGATTTTCCTCCACCAGACGGTCCAACGATTGCTGTCGTCGTTTTCTGTGGGATAGAAAGTGATACATCATCAATGATCTTCCGTTTGTCATAGGAAAATGAAACGTTAGAAAGTCTGATATCGTAATTTTCCGGCTGGATCTCTTTGCCGTCGATATCCATGGTGTCCAGCTCCAATATTGCATTTGCTTTATCTACACATACGCTTACCACATGTAAAAGAGATGAATAATTTCCTGCACATTCCAGACTGGCATAAAGCATAAATGCTGAAATTGTCATACCGATCGCATAGACCGCACTCATAGTTCCATTAATATAAAAATATGCACTGCAAGCCACGATCACAGCACCTGTAATTTTGGTTATCACACTTTGCAGAAAATGATAGGGCACAAACAGCATTTCCATCTTTGTATTGATCTTTTCACATGCTTCATTTGCATCATTTAATCTTTTCGCCTGTTTCCCAAGCAAGTTATATGATTTAACTTCTGATATTCCCTGCAGATACTCCATGATCTGATTTACAAGTTCTGTATCGCATACCACTTTTTGCTCTGAATCTTTTTTACCCGCATTCTGCATCACAGAATTGACTCCAAAGAAAATAAGTACTCCTGCTGCGGCGATCAGTCCGATTCTCCAGTCAAAAAGAAACAACATCAGAATGATCATGGATGTTTCCAGAATTCCCTGCATGGTCAGCATAACCACTCTCGCAGCCACATCGCCAAGTATTTCCATTGTATTGGTTGTAATGGAAGAAATTTCCCCGATACTATTGGAATTGAAATACCCCATCGGCAGATATCGCAGATGTTCTGCAATCTTGATTCTCATAAAAGCACTTGCATTATATCCTCCCTCTGTCTGAAGCACTGTAGAGTATCTCTTGCAGATTACGTCGACTACAATTGCAAGAACCATAATCGCAACGGAACCTCCAATATATTTTCCTGTCGGTTTCCCACTCAGCAGACCAATCAGTATGTACATAATAGCCGGAATCTTCATTGCTGAGGCAAGAGCCTCTATGAGTCCGATCACTATCGACAGTTTAAATTTATTGCCATTTTCCCTGCCTGAAAAACGAAAGAATTTTGCCAGAATCCCAAACATATCATTCTCCCTCCTTCACCGTATCTTTTACAGAAATATGGGCATTCCACATTTCCTTATAAAGCGGGCATGACACTAGAAGTTCCTCATGTGTGCCATGTGCTGCTACATTTCCATCATTTACAACAAAGATCTGGTCACTGTCTTTAACAGTAGAAAGCCTGTGCGCTATCACAATCAGAGTCTTCCCTGCGACCAGCTTTGCGATAGAATTCTGCAGAATCGCCTCGTTTTCCGGATCTGTGTAAGCAGTTGCCTCGTCAAGAATCACGATGGGAGCATCCTTTAACATTGCTCTTGCAATGGAGATACGCTGCCTCTCGCCACCTGACAGATGTCCTCCTGCACCTCCTACAACCGTATCAAATCCATTCTCCAACTGCATGATAAATTCATAGCATCCACTTTTCTTTGTCACCTCGATGATCTGTTCATCTGTAGCATCCGGATTTCCCTGTCTGATATTTTCACGGACTGTTTCATTAAACAGATAATTGTCCTGTGCAACATATGCAATTTTCCGATTAAAATCTGCAAATGCCAGTTCTTTGACATCAACTCCACCGATTTTGATGCTTCCGGAATCCACATCCCACAGGGACGCAATCAGCTTTGCGATGGTCGACTTGCCGCTTCCGGAAGGTCCTACGATTGCATTTACCGTTCCTGCTTTCAACTCCATAGTTACTCCGTGCAGGATTTCTTTGTCGTGATAACCAAATCTGACATCTTCAAGAGTAACGGAGTTATCTTTTGAAACACTTTTACTTTTCTCTGGACGTTCAAGCTCCGGCTGTTCCAGAATTCCTGCCACTTCACCAACAATCACTCCGATCTTGCCAAGATCATCTGTATAGGAACCCACTGTGATCAACGGTCCAACGATTCCAAGTGATAAAATAATGCAGATGACAAAATCTGAAATCGCAAGTGTTCCATTGGCTACATAATGTGCCCCAAACGGCAATACCGTAAGAAGCGTATAAGGTGTGACCACCATCATCAGTCCATGAAAGATCGAGCACCGTTTCATCCAGGAAATAAAGGAATCTGCATAAGCCATAGCCGCCTTTGTAAATTTTGCATAAGAACTTTCTGTCTTTCCAAATGCCTTGATCACTTCGATTCCGTCAATATATTCCACTGCCGCATCATTCAGATCTTTTGTTGTCTGAACCGTTCTCTCGAAGCTTGGTTTATAATCCAGCATCATTCCAAAATAGGAAAGAAATCCCACTATAACCGGCACCAATGACCAGAGTGCCAGTCTCCAGTCTGTCAGGAAGAAATAAATCAAAATCACAATCGGTGCCAGCAGATTGGACGTGAATTCCGGGACAATATGCGCCAGTGTTGTCTCGATACTGTCGATTCTTTCCACCATAATATTTTTAAATGTACCGGAAGGTGTGTCTTTCACATAGCCAAGAGGTACCCGCGCCAGCTTGTCACAGCAGGATTTTCTTATATTTGCAAGTACTGCAAACGTTGCTTTATGTGACAATGCTGTCGAAAGTGAATGAAGCAGTTCTGCAATGATAAACGATAATGCAATCAGAACCGCTTTTGCAAGATATATTTCAAACTCCTTTTCACCATTTAAAAACAGCTTTACTACATCTGCAATAATAAAATACGGCAAAATCTTAAAAATCACATTCCCTATTGCAAGTAACACACTCCACACATAGGCAATTCTTTTTTGTCCGGCCCACGTCAGGATCCAGCTGACTGCCGACTTCTTTTTTTCTTTCACATCTGTTCACTCCTTACGTTCGTTTTATTGTTTCGTTTTATTGTTTTACCTTCTGTTAGTTCGCGCTAACCAACATATAATAAAATAGGTGGTTTACTGGCATCAACCACCTGATATTATTATCCTGTCTGAACTTTATTCAGAAATCCAGAACCTGCAACACACATAACCTATTCAGAATTCCTGCATCAGTTATACTGGAAACTCAATATTCCACAATCGTTCCCAGCCACCTGTATTGAATTCTTTCAGCTGATGCACATTTTTCTTTGCAGTCTCTCTATCTATATCATGCTCAATGATCTGAAATACTGATGAAAAAAATCCCGTATAGATCATATGCATAAGGCTTTCCTCTACAATCGGTATTTTCACACCGTTCTCTTTCATCTTTTCCATATAATTCAGGCTGGACTTCATTTCCCGCTCTACCATATTGTGTATGAATAATTCAAATTTTCCACTGTCTCCGCATTTCAACAATAATCTGAAATTATCATAATGATCATAGATATAATCAACCATCTGCTCCATCCCATCACTGGATGTATCCGACATATTCCTTGTCTGATCACTGGCAGAAAGCTTTTCAAACTCCTCAACGATCTGGTCATAAATCTGATAAATATGTTCCATATAAGGATCCGTCAGTGCATCAAAAAGTGCCTCTTTCGTCGGATAATATTTGTAAAATGCGCCAGTAGTAAGCCCTGCATCTTTTACAATATTTCTTAAAGATGCTCCTGTCAAACCATCTTTCAGAAAATGTTTTCTGGCTGTATCTAATATGTTTTTCTGTGTATCTTCTGCTTTCGTCGACATTCTTTTCGTATCCTCAAAATTTTCTTTTCATAAATATAACAGTGTTATATAGCACTGTTATATTTTAACTCATTATAGGAATTTGTCAAGTCTACTCTTTAGATTTTTTATTTTCCCTTGTATTCAGTTTCCACTCCGCAGATGCTTTCTGCAGTTTTACAAGTCTGTTCTATTCAGACAGATTTTCTTTGCAGAAAAGTTCTATACAGTTCTCAACCATTGTCTGATCATAGTCTGTTGAAATACCTGAGCCAAGCCAGTATGCATAGTCTCCTTCATCATATTTTCCAAGTGCCTCCAAATCACTGCCGTAGCGCAATTCAATATGATAGGTTGTATCATTTGTATCCGGTGCAATGCAGAAATAAGTAAATTCTCCTGAATCTGCATCATCACTTTCAAATTCGTATAATCCACGTATTTCTTCCATTCCAACATAATGATATGTATGGGAAAAGACTTCTTTTCCTTCTGAATCATATCCCTTAATCGCTGAATCCGAACCATCAAATTCCAGCTTATTTACGCCTTCTGTAAAAGAGCAGTCATAAACACCATCGCCATCTTTGTATGCTTCTACTGCTTCTTCTCCATAAATTGTTCCTGAAACCATGGATGCTAACTTATCATATGCTGCCTCCGCATTTTCCTCACCAACCAACTCTGTACAATCATCAATCCAGATCTGCTGATATTTTTCATCAAGAATTACCGGCCATAGTTCCTGATATGAACCCGTCAAATCAATCAAAAGTTGTTTTGCAGCATCCTGATTTTCATCTGCTTTCTGTTTCTTGTCCGTCGTATTTGTACTTTCTGTAACAATTGCTGTATCTTTACTTTCTGCAGATGTAGAATTACCACAACCAACCAACATTGAAAATGACATTGCAATTGTTAAAAATAATGTTAAAATTTTTTTCTGTTTCATGATATGCCTCCTTAAATAAAAAACGTTGCAGTTAGATTTTTCTAACCACAACGCATATTTTATAGATTCCATTACAGAATCTCAATTACTGAACAGACTCTTTTTCTATCCATTCAGACTTTCCTGTGTCTTTTTCTTGCGATATTCTGTTGGTGACATACCGTATTCTGTACGAAATGCAGATGTAAATTTGTTCGGATTCTGGTAGCCAATTTGTAACGCTATCTCCCCAATCGTAAGTTTATTTTCTTTTAAAAGGCGTTCCGTCATCTGCAGCCTGTACTTTTTCATATAAGCGTACACAGAATTTCCGTATACACCCTTAAAGCATTTTTTCAAAACAGTTGGTGACATTTTAAAACGCACTGACAATTCTTCAATCGTATAATGCCCCCTATAGTGTCCCTTTAGAAACGCATGAACCTGCTTTATTGCATCAATCTGTACATCCGAAAAATATACATGCTCAGAATTATTTTTCTTTAAATCAAATCCAGTTAATACTAATAATAGTTCCAGAATTTTCACACGAATATAACCATATCTGATTTCTTCAGGAACTTTATACAATTCCAAAAAGATATGTTCTATTGACTGATTTGCCCGTATAATAGTAAAACTATGTGTTTTTGAAATGTTACTAATCTTTTCCAGATTTACAGACAATAATTGCAGTATCCTTTTCATTTCGTCTGTAATCATGGAAAAGTCAAGCGTAATGGTAATTCCATGATAACGCGATGTTGGAAACTCTGACACATGCCCAGTTTTTTTCAAAGAACAAAATGACAAGTCTCCTGCCGCTATATAACCATATTCATTTTGTTCAAACACGCATTCGCAACGGCCTTCCATGCAATAGTTTATTTCCATCACACTGGAAGCCGGCTTTTGCTCCTTGTTGCAATACTCCATATGCATATCATTATAAACCAGATCAATTCCTGGAAACACATGATACAATGTAATCATTCCTGTACCGCTCTCATTTTCCAAATGAAAACATTCACAGAATTCCGTATCCTGTACCTTTTTGCAAGCTGATGTACCATATAACTCAATACTGGCAAAAGAATCTGATGATTTTAATTCTATATTCTTATCAGGTCTGGACTCCAATATAGTTTCTGCAAGCTCATAAGCATTTTTCATGGTTTTTTCCTTTATATCATAATAGTGTAAATGTCAATTCAGGTAATCGATCAATCTCAATAATTGTTTCCAACATTCTGGCAAACCCTTCCGGGTCGCGAATTTGATACTGCATATGGTTAAATCCCTCAAAAACCGGGAAATTACCGTGTATATATGTCTGCATCACTGCATTTCTGTATTTAAAATGTTCTTCTATACTTCCAAATTCCCAAAATGTATGTTTCTGCAATTCTTCTGACAGTTCTGGAAATGGTTTATCTTCCAAGCTGTCTGCCAGCTGTCTTCTCAGATTCCCATATGTCAAGTTCTTCCCTGCCTCTATAAAATAGGGTTCAATTTTGTCATCGTCACACCACATGATTCTCTTTAGTGTCTTTCCTTTTGACCAATATAAACTTTTCATTGCTATATATAAGAACGGGACCATGATTCTGCGAGTTGCTTTTCCAATCTGGGCAAACTGTCCGCCATCAAAAAAAACATGCTTTACCGGTATTTTTATCTCTGTCAGGAATGCCATGGCGAGATCTGCTCCAATCGAAGATGCAACTATAAGTTCTATTTCTTTGATTCCATGGTTCCCAAAAAATCGTACAATCTGTTGTATCTCATCTCTTTTGCTTTGATACCTCTGTCCGGAGCAATACACGGTTGATGTTGGCATAATGCAATAATATTTTTCTGCCATTTTCTCTGCAACCGACATGCTGCTTTCCCCAGTTACTCCCATTGCATGGAAAAACAAAATGACTGGATTTGATTTATTTCCTTTTGTTTTAAATACCACACTTTCACCTTCTGTCTATTTTTTATCTATCTACTCTCTTCCATTTTGCAACAGCATTTCTCACCCGCTGGTCAATATCCAGACGTGCTCTGCGGCATTCTTTCGAATATTTTCTTGCTGACTGAAATGCCAGTTTCATAAAGATTCCAGAACCAATTGGCAACATCGTCTTTAACATACTCTCCGGAAAAACGAAATGGGTCGCATGCTCGTAAATAACAGACTCCAACCTGCACGTATATGGATGTTCTTTCATACGCTGCTCCATACGGCGTATATATTTTGCAGTATCCCACAACACATCATCTTCCGCACCAATTAACAATACTGTTCCATGGATTTTTTCAATCTTGATCATCTCGTCTTCTGTGATTGGGTGAGCCTTTTCAGAATCATCAAACAGTTTTCTCGAATTAATCATATCACCGGTCCGTTTTGTTTCTTTCTCAATTACATGCCAGTAATCTGGATGTTTATAGCAAAAAGGCATATACGGAAGGGATTCTCCTTTGTAAGAAAAAAGAGATTCTTCATCAATCGGCCATTCCTTACAGCCATCTTTTTTGCCCTGCATAAATCCCTGCCAGATAAAGTCACTCGGTGTCAGGCCAATCGTCAATGTAATATCTCCAAAATAAGAAGCGGCAGTCAATGCAAGTGTTCCTGTAGTAGATGCCCCGACAATTCCTATCTTCTGATTACCATGTACTTTTAACCAATTGACTGCTTTCTCTATACGTTCCAGCGGATAATTATGGTGTCCATAATCCTTTTTTCCAGGCGACATCGTCATCACATTCACACCGAGTTTATGTAACCATTTCACGGATGTACGCGCCAGATAATCCTCTGAATCATCCCCGATCATAGCGATCATCGCACAGCCTGAATCTGATTTGCATTTCCAGTATGCGCCATAAAATCCATCTGTTTCCACATCAAAATGTCTTTTCTTCATCTATATCATCTCCTGCTTGTATAATATCAGCCATGTTTCCCCATAACTATTATTTTATTTGAGATATTCCGAACGATTGAAATCTTTCCTATCACATGATATATAGGCATAAGTTCTTTCATTCCTTCGACCAGACTGACTTCCTGCTGAACAGAAAATTCCTGTACAATCCTTTGTAGTTCTTTTCCATTCTTAACTCCCCATGTGAATTTTGCATTGCTGTCCTCTATGGATTTTTCTTTCACATGTTTTACAACAAAAGGTGACATAGTTTCGACCATTACGGTTACTTCCTGAAATGATTTTTCAATAATAAAAAACATCTTTCTGATATCTTTTTCACACAAATACATTGTAAGCCCTTCGATTATTACCAGAACATTTTCACCATGATAATCGATATCATCTATATAGGAATCATCCATTGCAGACTTTGCGATCTGATACACCGGACCAGTTTCGGTAAGGAACTGGCTCCTTATTTTCATTGTTTCCGGCAAGTCTACATTGTACCATCGCAGATATTTTCCCTTCATCCGGTAGCATCTGGTATCCAGTCCACATGCAAT
>ERZ827181.3286-NODE-3286-length-11855-cov-6.096695_pt1 | contig 11855 bp, 6 predicted proteins | sample MGYA00519778_ERZ827181 | MGnify/ENA primary metagenome ERZ827181 (study PRJEB31778, sample SAMEA3449273) | human gut metagenome | biome: human gut; feature: human-associated habitat; material: faeces | place: United Kingdom | collected 2010/2012 ...
TTTTTTCATTTTCTTGACTCTGATTTATGAGTCAACCTTTTCTAAAATAAGACATATCTTTATGATTGTGAAGCAGTAATTACGATTGGAGATGGGAATATAGGTCGTGTATTTCATTACATTAATGGAAAATTTGACCTACATCAAAGATGTTATATGATGAGAAATTTCAGAAATGTTTCTGCTTTATATTTCTACTATTACTTTTCTGCTTTTTTTTACGATAGAGCAATAAAAATGTCAGCAAAAGCTACTGTGGATTCTGTACGTTTAAATATGATTGCAGATATGAACATTTTATATCCTAAAAATAAATTGGAGCAACAAAAAATAGCATCCTATTTCTGTAATCTTGATAAACAAATCTCTCTTCAAACCCAGCGCCTTGAAAAGTTAAAACAAATCAAGGCAGCATGTCTGGATAAGATGTTTGTATAAAATATCATTTAAACCTTTAATGGAATAAATATGGATAATATAAACGACATACAATATTTCGTCAAGGAAAGTCAGTTTGAACAAGCCTTGGTTGACCTTCTCCCCCATCATGGTTGGGAAAAGGAAGTAATCGTACAACCCACAGAAGAAGACTTGATTCAGAACTGGGCCAAGATTCTCTTTGACAACAACCGTGATATCAACAAATTAGGCAATTATCCGCTTACCGCAAGTGAGATGCGCCAAATCCTCGATCAGGTAAATCTGTGCGACAGCCCATACGCCATGAATATGTTTATCAATGGCGGACAGGTATGCATCAAACGCGACAACCCTGCCGATACCAACAATTACGGCAAGGAAGTTTATCTGAAGATTTTTGATGCACGCGAAATCAGTGCTGGACAGAGCCGCTACCAGATTGCCCGCCAACCTCGTTTCAAGGCTTCACACCCGTTGGGCGGTGACAGAAGAGGTGATGTGATGTTGCTCATCAATGGCATGCCGGTAATTCATATCGAACTGAAGCGTTCCAAAGTGGATGTAAGTCAGGCAACCTTCCAAATTAAGCGTTATACCCACGAAGGCGTATTCAGCAACGGCATCTTCAAGATGGTGCAGATTTTCGTGGCTATGACTCCGGAAGAAACACTCTATTTTGCCAATCCGGGCAAAGAAGAGAATTTCAAGCCGGAATTCTATTTCCATTGGGAAGACTTTAACAACACCGTCATACGAGACTGGAGACGAATTGTGTCCGATTTGCTCAGTATCCCTATGGCGCATCAGCTAATCGGTTATTATACCATTGCCGACGATAAGGACAAGACTCTGAAAGTGCTCCGTAGCTATCAGTATTTTGCAGCCAGCAAAATCAGTGACATAACACATAAGACCAACTGGGATACCCACCAGCATCGTGGCGGATACGTGTGGCATACCACCGGTTCCGGAAAGACCATGACCAGTTTCAAATCGGCACAACTCATTGCCAATTCCGGCGATGCAGACAAAGTAGTATTCTTATTAGACCGCATCGAACTGAGTGTGCAATCGTTGGACGAATACCGTGGATTTGCGGGAGAAGACGAAGCGATTCAGGATACGCAGAATACAGCTATTCTGTTGAGTAAGCTCAAAAGTACGGATAACGATGACCGCCTGATTGTAACCTCTATTCAGAAGATGTCGAACATCAAGGCCGGGAAAGATATTTCGCAGGACGACATTGATCTGATAGACCGCAAACGACTGGTATTCATCATAGATGAATGTCATCGTAGTGTGTTCGGCGATATGCTGATAGGTATCAAGAACACGTTCAAAAGAGCCCTGCTTTTCGGCTTCACGGGCACACCGGTGTTCAAAGAAAACGCCAAGCATGAAATCATGACCGAAACCATATTCGGCGACATGATTCATAAATACACCATCGCCAACGGAATCCCTGATCACAACGTATTGGGATTCGATCCGTATATGGTGAGAACTTACGATGACAATGAGCTTCGTGAAAAAGTGGCATTCTCCCAACTGAAGGTAAACAGCATCGAGGAGATTGAAAATGACGAGCAGAAAATGGCTGTTTACAACCGATTCATAAATGAACTGAAGATGCCGGACACTTATAAGGAAGGAGATGAAACTATACATGGAATAGAACATTATCTGCCTAAAGACCTGTATCAGCAGCCTGTTCATCATCAGGCTGTTGCTGCCGACATCGCAAGCGGAAGGGATAAACTGAGCAAGAACGGTAAATTCCACGCTATTCTGGCTACAAAGAACATACCTGAGGCAATAGCTTATTATCGGATATTCAAGGAGCAATATTCTTCTCTGAATGTGGTGGCCGTATTCGACAACAACATAGACAATTCTGATGGCGGAATCGCCAAGGAAGATGCCTTGCTAGAGATGCTGGATGACTATAACCAAAAATATGGAACAACATTCCAGCTTTCCACATACGCCAAATACAAAAAAGATGTGGCCAAAAGACTGGCACACAAGAAGCCTTACCTCAATATAGAACATGATCATGCACAGCAGATAGACTTGCTTATTGTAGTTTCGCAGATGTTGACAGGTTATGATTCCAAATGGGTAAATACGCTGTATGTGGATAAGGTGATGAAATATGTGGACATTATTCAGTCGTTCTCACGCACCAACCGCTTGTTTGGTCCGGATAAGCCTTTCGGCATTATCCGCTATTATTCCTTCCCTTACACCATGGAGCAAAATATCAATGATGCGCTTGAGGTGTATGTGGACAGACCGTTAGGTGTTTTTGTCGATAAACTGGAAAGCAATCTGACAAATATAAACCAGAAGTTCTTGCACATAAGGGATATATTCCAGGCACAGAAAATCGAAAACTTTGCAAAATTGCCGGAAGCAAGAGAAGACAGGAATATGTTTGCCAAAGATTTCAGCCAGATGACTCATCTGCTGGAAGCAGCCAAGCTGCAAGGATTCACATGGGATAAGGATGAATATGAGTTCCAGCATGGTGATACCTATACCTACGTCAAGATGGAACTGGACGAACAGACTTACTTTATTCTGCTGCAACGATACAGGGAACTGTTTGAAGGTAATGGAGGGGGCAGTACGGAAGGAGATGATTTTGACTATCCTATTGACACCTATATCACAGAAACAGGTACGGGTACGATCGATGCCGAATATATTAACTCAAAGTTTGTGAAGTTCATCAAGAACCTCTATATGTCCGGTCCGGGAAGCGAACTGACCAAAGAAGCCTTTAAAGAGTTACACAAAACCTTTGCTTCTCTTTCACAAAAGGATCAGCGTACGGCAATGATTATCCTACACGACCTGCAAAGTGGAGATTTGCATCTGTCGCCGGGTAAGACGATTTATGATTATATCGCAGAATACCAATTCCGCGAATTACACAAACAAGTAATGATTCTGGCTGAAGCGACCGGTATAAACGCCAGTCAACTGGAGCACATCATGAGTCGTAATGTAACGGAACAAAATTTGAATGAGTTCAGCCAGTTTGACAACCTGAAACTGACATTGAACATGGCCAAAACTCGTGAGTTTATAGCCAAAGTAGAAGGTACAGAAGTTCCGGCCCGTCTGGTTATTCCCAAGGCAGACAAATTACTTCGAGAGTTTATTTTGGACAGCAGTTGTAGAGAACGTATTCTGAAAGCGTACTTGAATATGGAGGAGAATTATCAATCCGAAGAAGAACAGGTGCCGCAAGACGAAGACGTTATTACAGACGAGGTACAGCATGTAGACGTAGCCGTCATAAAAGATAATATCCGGAGCATTCTGAATACAACTTTGACCGCAGTGCTTCCACAAATGCGTCCTATTGACGAGATTTTAGATAGCGTATTCTATGTGATAGACAGACCGTCAATTGACTCTTTGGACAATGTAGGCATGTTTATCCAGCGGGCATTTACAAACCTATACGGTAAGAAAGCAACCATCGTAGATAAGTTTGTGGCATTTAATTTATTAGTCACCAAGTTTGAGGCATATCTGAAGAAATTGTACTATCTGATAAAAGGCCATGAAGTTCCTGCCCAAAATCCCGGTGAAGATGTAACTTGGAAAAACGTAATTTATGCCCACAAATGTCTGTGGAATCTGAAATACAGCACGGATGAAGGAAAGCAGCAGCTATATCAATACCTCATGCTCATTAAAGGTTGGAGAAACAGTGAATCACATATATCTCCTACCGCTTCAGAACAGGAAGTTGATACTGCAATCAGCATCATCTTGACCATGTATTTCTATTCCACGGGTTCATCTATTACAGATTTGGAAATAAATGGACATGAAATACAAAAGTCAGAAAGTGTGCACAAAGAAAATTCTTATGTCCATAAAGTAATTCAGTTGCATCCATATTATAATGAAAAAAATGATGACCAACAACTGGTCGCTGAAGCGAACGTAAAGGATTGGCCAGAAGAAAAACGAATCGCAACTTTGAAAAAGAGCATTTGCCAGCTTATTGGATATGAGCCTAAAAAGTCACCTTTGAGCAAGCAAAGACATTGGATTGCGATTTATCGTATAGCAGCAGATAAGGGATTTATTATAGAAGGCGATTTTGCTTATTTCAAAAGAATCATTGATGATATGCAAATAAATAACCTTCCTGTTCCTCTTAAAATAGAATCACTACAAAGCTCCATCAAAGATGTGTATGCAAAAGATATCGAGGATTGGACAGACAATAACCTTAGAGGAAAGAAACTGGCAGAGTATGAAGATATTAAGAAATGTGCTGATGCGTTTGCCAAGATTGTAGGAAATAATATTAATACGAAATAAGACGATTATCATGAAACATATATCAATTCGTGTGCCTTGGCACGATAATAAATGGAATGGAACTATTTGTCAATGTCCGAAAAATAATCCATTCTGCATGATGCTTCACAATATATCTGAAAGAAAAGATGAGAATAAAGAAGAAACGTATGCAGGAAAGGATTGGAATTCTCTCAAGCAAGATCAATTACCTGCTTGTGTTGGCGAGAATGGTGGTTTTATGAATGAGAAGCCATATAAAAGAATCTTCAAACATGTTTATGCTTTTGGAGAGACTCCACATGCAAAGCTCTTACCTACAACAATAGAACTCAAACCATATAGCTTTTTTGGAATACCTTTCCGATATCTTTCTCGTGATTATCAAGAAGAACTGAATCATAAATATCCGAATATGTCTGATGATGAAACTGCACCGTTTCCTACATCTTGGGTATATGGAAAAGAGAGACAGTTTGAAATATTAAATCACTTTAGATCAAATATAGAAGCTGGCACTTCACTCGGAGTTTTCTATTGCAAAAGTGGTAATCCAATTGATGAAGATGCAAAATTAATTGTTGGTATAGGTGAAATCACCAAAGTTTTACCGGTACAAACATATGACACAACAACTGATTATACATATCCTTTTTGGGATTTAATCTTTGAGCATGGCATAAGAACTGATTTGAAGAAGTCAAAAGGATTTCTTTTGCCATACCATGAATATATGTCACTTGATGAAGACTATGTAAAAGCCCAAACAGGTAAATCGAAACAAGAAGTAATTGATGAAATAAAAATTACTATCCCGAAGTTAGGTAATAGCCAGATTATCTTTAATGAATTATCCTACGGTTGTGATTATGTTAGCAATCACAGTATGCTGATTATTCTTAATGTTGCCAGAAAGTGCTTGGAATCGGTTATTAAACATGGGCTGGTCGGAGGAAACTGGAAACAACAAATTTTGTGGATAGATTCCCAAATTGCAAAGGTGAAGGATATGATAGGTCCGTTCCCTGCTTTCGCCGAGGCTCTATCAGCAATAGGGGTAAATTATGCGTATATAATTGAGCAAGATTTACGAAATAATGGATATTGTGGGGTTAAAGATAATCCATGGGAAACCTTTGATAAATTGATGAAAGGTGAATTGTCTCTTCCTGATTCCGTATATAAAAGTGAACTTAATCATTATCGTATTCTTTGGAAAAATACTCTAAGTAACCAAAGACAGGTACTGGAACTGCTATCACGTTTTGAAATAAATTCGGAAGTAATAAAATGGTGGTTTGATTGTCCTGACTGCTACGATGAATTATTAAATAATCCATATATTATCAGCGAGGAGAGTCTTATTGAAAATTATCTTCCAATTACAACTGAAATGATTGATCTTGGAGTAATGGCTGACCCTAAGATTCAAGGGAAATGGACTCCAAAAGCTCCTTCACTAGTGGAATCTGTAATTGATAATAGAAGGATCCGCTCATTTATCATTTCAAAACTAGTGGCAAGTCTCAGTGATGGTGATACATTAATTTCGGCAAACGAGATTGAGTTATATATAAAAGATTGTTTGGCTGCGGACAATCATCAACTGCCATATAATTATTTAATGTCAAACAAAGAGTTCATTGAAGAAAAAACTGTATACCTTAATACTGATGACAGGTGTGCATTGCAATTGAAGGAATATAAAGAAATTGATGATTATTTGCGTAAGATATTCAAAGGTCGTGCTTCAAAGGATGTCAAATCACCAGTAAAAGAAGACTGGAATACGATTGTTAAAGCATCTATTGATGATTACAATGAAGCAAATGAGCGATGCCGTAATGCTGTAGCTGACCAGGTAAAGGCATTGGAAATGTTCTGCAGTAAGCGCCTTTCTGTACTGGCAGGTCCAGCTGGAACAGGCAAAACTACAGTTGTCAAAGCTTTCTTAAAATCGCCACAAATAAAAGCAGAAGGTACACTCCTTTTGGCTCCTACAGGAAAAGCACGAGTTCGCTTAGGTAACATGTCAGCAGGTATTCAAGCCCTAACTATTGCGCAATTTCTGACGCGTCAGGGTTTCTTTGACAGGGATACAATGACACCTTGTGTTCCTGAAGATGCAGAAAAACGTAAATACTGTGGAGCAAAAAATGTCATTATTGACGAGTGTTCCATGCTTACATGTAAGGACTTTTATGTCTTAATGAAAGCATTGGATTTAAAGAGCATTAATCGAATAATTTTAATTGGAGACCCATTTCAATTACCTCCTATTGGGCCTGGCAGACCATTTGCTGATTTATTTAACTACCTAAAGGATAATAAAGACGAATATTTAAGATCGGCAATAACAAAATTGCGATATGTTGTAAGAACTATTAATACAGGAGACTCTGACATATTGACTTTAGCATCATGGTTCTCTGGAGAAAAACCTGCAAAGAATTCCGATCTTATTTTTGAACAAGTTGCCAAAGGAAATCTTAATAATGACCTGGTTGTTTATACTTGGAATGATGAAAACGACCTTAAAGACTGTTTGAAAGAGGCCATTGAAAAAGAGTTGCCAGAAGAGGAAGGTAAATCTTTATCCGATAAGATTCGTAAATCTATAGGACTTGATGATGTAAATAAAGCCTTAAACGATCCGTCAAAGGTTGAAAATTTTCAGGTTTTATCACCGGTAAAAAATCCGGTATGGGGAACATTCCAGATTAATTCGTATTTCCAAGAGTGGGTTGGTATAAATAAGAATTTTTCAATAGAAATAGCTCCTATTACCATATCTGTTCTAGATAAGGTCATTCAATTAAAGAATGAACGCAAGAAATCTACGAGTAAAGAAGAATGTCAACTTTCAAATGGGCAAATAGGTTTTGTTAATTATGCAAATAAGAGGGAAAAGAAATCTACAGTTGTTTTTACTGGGTTACCCAACAAGAGATTTCCATATTATTCTTCTAAGTCAGATGAGGCTGATAATACAATAGACTTGGCTTATGCTATAACTATCCATAAGAGTCAAGGAAGTGATTTTGATACTGTGTTGGTTGTTCTTCCTAAAAGCGGACGTATACTTTCACGTGAACTAATCTATACAGCTTTAACACGAGCAAGAAAGAAATTAATTCTGTTGATACAAGATAATATATCGTGGTTAATCGAGTATACTAAACCTCAGATGTCAGTTCTAGCTAAGCGAAATACAAATCTTTTTTCTACATCTGTTCGTGAAGATATTTCAAACATTCCATATGTGGAAGGATTGATTCACACAACCTTAAAGCCAGGTTTAATCGTACGTAGCAAGTCTGAAGTAATTATTGCTAATATGCTATATGAACGAGGTATTGACTTTGAATATGAAAGAATGATAGAAGATAACGGCCGCCGATGTATTCCTGATTTTACTTTTGAAGATGCATCTGGAGATACCATTCTTTGGGAACATTTAGGAATGTTAGATAATCCTGCCTATAAGGAATCATGGGAAAAGAAACGAGATTTTTATAAATCAATCGGTTACATCGAAGGAGTAAATTTATTTACTACAGTTGACCATGAGAACGGAAGTATTGATTCTACAGAAATTGCTGCAATAGTAGATAAATTAGAAAATCTAATATAAAAGATTATGAACAATGCAGAAAGACTGCATTGTTCATAATTAGCTTTGTATTGTTTGATAAATAGTATTGCCTATGCCAACGAATAAGAATGCACAGTTAAGATACCAGATTATAGATAAATGCCTGAGCAATTGGTCTAGGCGTTACTATATTGAGGATTTAGTAGATGCCTGCAATGAAGCGCTCTATCTGTATAATGGAGAAACGAAAGATGGTTGCGGAGTAAAAAAACGTCAAGTACAAGAAGATCTAAAATTCATTGAAAGTGAAGAAGGATATGGTATGGATATAGATGCCATTCGAGATGGGCATAGAAAATATTACCGATACCATACCAAAGGGGCTTCCATCAAAAATCAACCTATCAATCAAGAAGAGCTCAATTTGATTTATGATGCATTGATACTTCTTAAACGTTTCGATGGAGTACCACAATTTGAGTGGTTAAACGACCTTGAAAAAAGACTATATACGACCAGTAAATTAGGAGATAATCTGGATTCAGTTGTAAGTTTTCAGCATAATCCCTATCTTAAAGGAATGGATTTATACTATAAACCCATTTTTAATGCAATTGTTAACAAAAGGGTCATTGAAATTATATATCATCCATTTGGGAAGGATGCTAGAATTGTAATTGTTACTCCTTATCATCTTAAACAATATAATAATCGCTGGTTTCTGATCGGCAAACATAAAGACTCGGATTATCTATCAAACTTTGCAATTGATAGAATCGAAAGAGTAAAGGAAACATCTAAACCATACATAATACAACCTGAAGGAATAGATTTTAAAGAATACTTTAGCGATATCGTCGGCGTTTCGCGTTCAAATGCTCCTGTAGAAGAAGTCATTTTAAAGGTTAGTGATAAAGCCATTGGATATATTGTGACTAAGCCACTTCATGAATCTCAATCAGCAGTGACAACACCTCTTGAAGATGGATATTGGAAGATAACCTTAAAAGTCCAAAATAATTATGAGTTACGTTCTTTGTTACGTTCGTTTGGTGCACAAATAGAGGTTATTGCCCCTGAGTCATTACGGCAAATGATGAAAGAAACAGCCGAGGCTGTGAGTCAGATATATAATACTTAAGACGACTCATATATTAATCAATTTAAAATCATAATTACTAAAAAATGACATTTAATATATATTACATAAACTACCCGAAAGTATATGAAATTAAAATGATGTTTAGTAATATTATTACAGTTGCTAAATCAGTTCAAAATAATACCGAAGGAAATGCTTCTTTACATTTAGGTAGCAAAATGGGATTAGGCTTTCTTAAATTATTTAATGGCGAAGGCAATGCCGATGCGAATATAGGAGGAAGTGCATCAAAAAAAGTATTAGAGACAATAGAAGTTAAAACAACAAAATCTATAATCCTAAATGACGTAATTGAAGCTAGTAAAAGTATATCTCAATTTGATCATAATATCAAAGAAGGTGAATTGGTATTGATTGAAAATGTGGCACTCTCATTAGAAAATGAAGTAGAATTAAGGACAGTTAAACTCTTTACTAGCGGAGCATTCAAAAATCTGACTGTCCCAGGCGTAAATGGATTTGACATTACCAATCTATTCAATTCAATGTTCAAAGATTATGCTTATAAGATAAAAGGTAGATTGGAAAATGGAAAAGATAAAATTATAATCAAAATTCCTGTTACATTTGAGAATGAATTTGAAAGTTCATATAGTGTAGATGATTTATTCATTGGTAAAGTTAGTATCTTGGGAATATATAAAGGAACAATTAACATTGATCAATTAGGCAATACTTTTCAATATTTTGCAGAATTAGGTAATGCTCATCCTAAATTTGGAAAACCAACAGAATTTGAAGAAATACAAGAAAGCCAATATCCAATAGATCAACCGACATATAAGACATTTATAAGTTCTGGAGATAATTCTAAATATCATTATATAGATTTGTTGGCAATAATCCAAAATATACATTCGAATAATAAATAAGGATGGAAAAAGAATTGTTATTTTACGACCAAAGCGATTATGAATATTTAAAAAAAATGTTCTACTCTATGAACTATAAGATACTTAGCTTAAGTATCTTTTTAGACAATCTCAAAGATGAAAGTAATTTTTTAAAGTATAATAAAGGATTTTATGTTATTGACATCTCTGTTTTAACAGGATATAATCCTGATGCCATCCAATCAATAGGAGAACCCATTTTTAGACTTTTATCTAATGAAAATATTATTTTTATTTGTGACAATAAAAAACTTGACATATTCAAATATGAATTAAGATATTGCTTTGAATCTTTTAATGACATTAAAAATAAGTATAGTAAATACTTTGATCAACAATCTGAGAAAATAGCAGAAAACCATAAACAGCATAAAAAAATTACAGATTTAAACTCTGGAGAGTTTGAAGTATTTTTTGATTCATTTAGAAATTCTTTATATGGTCATGAAAAATTTAAAGATGATTTTTATGAAATAGCAAAATCATTTCGTCTATTTAATAAGATTGGAGAGCATAAAGTTTTGTCGCTGTTTTTACTAGGAGAGTCCGGTGTAGGTAAAACCGAAGTAGCAAGAGCGCTTTATAAGTGTTTAGGGGGCACTGATAAACTTGCTAAAATTAACTTCGGTAATTATAGTAATGAATTTTCATTAAGTTCATTAATAGGTAGCGCACGCGGATATATCGGAAGTGAAGATGGAGAAATATTTATGCGCGTTCGTAATACAGATGTAGGAGTTATTCTTATAGATGAATTTGAAAAATCTAATGCAACATTATTCAACTTCTTTTTGGATGTTTTGGAAAGTGGGAAAATGGTTAGTTCTCAGGCAATAGAAATAGACATCAATGGGTTTGTAATTATATTTACTTCAAATATCACAAAAGAAGAATTTCCGACGAAAATATCTCCAGAACTACGTTCGAGATTTGATTATAAAGGACACTTTACAAGATTATCAAACCAAGATAAGAAAAAATATGTAGAATCTCGAGTTAGTTCTATTATAAAGAAATATAATAAACATTTTGACAAGCCTTTAGATAATAGCATATTAGATTATTTTGTAAGAACTATACCGGTTGATAAATATGAGAATATGAGAGAGATAAATAAAAAAATTAAGATAGAATTCGTAAAATATATCGAACGTATTGGAAAAGACTTCAAAGCCTAAGAACCATCTTGCAAACTTATGTAATAATATATTCGATGTAAGTATTTAGTAAAATACGTATTATTCAGTAATACTTTGCGTCTTATAATGCGAAATTTTAATGGAATAAAAAAGTTATTGATATACTTAGGAAAATACCAATTAGGCGTAAGCATTCGGTAAACCACGTTGCAAATTTTGTGAATTAGTTCCGAATCGGTGCTATTCGTAGTCGATTCGGAACTAATAGTATCTATTCGGAACAAGTTTGATTGGATTTTGCCCAATTACGTGGT
>ERZ827181.3295-NODE-3295-length-11836-cov-4.916730_pt1 | contig 11836 bp, 12 predicted proteins | sample MGYA00519778_ERZ827181 | MGnify/ENA primary metagenome ERZ827181 (study PRJEB31778, sample SAMEA3449273) | human gut metagenome | biome: human gut; feature: human-associated habitat; material: faeces | place: United Kingdom | collected 2010/2012 ...
GTCCGGCCTGAACCTTGACACGGACGATTTGAAACAGGCAGGGAATATGGGCTTGTGGAAGGCCGTGCCGAAGTTCGATGCAGCGCGCGGCATGAAGTTCCTGACCTATGCGGCTTCTGCCATTCATAACGCCATGATGGATATGGTTCGAGATGCCTTTGCCGCTTTTGAGCAGCGGATGGTGACGGAGGATAAGGACGGTATCTGCTGCCAGCGCGTTTCGCTGGATGATGTTCTGCCGGGAGAGGAACAACTGCGGCGCATCGAAGCCATAGCCGACCCCTACGCCATGCAGCCGCAGAGCATTATGGAGGAGCAGGAATCGCGCCGGGAACTGTACGATGGCCTGAAACGGCTGACCCAACGGGAGCAGACCTATCTGCTGTACCGCTATGGCTTCACCGATGGCGAGGAACATCCGCTGATCGGCACGGCGATATACTTTCACCTGACAAAAGGCCGCGCCAAAAAGACCGAGGAACAGGCCATGGATAACCTGTGGCTGGAACTGCCGTGGTGGTTTGACTGAATGAAAAGAAAAAATCGTGATTGTGCTACAAGCTTTATGGGAATTTATGTGCAACTATACGATTTTGAGAAATTTTGTAGACGGATGAAACAAAATAGGATTAAATCTAAGTATCTAAGGAACGTTGATTTCACGGAGCCGCTGATTACCGACTGTAGGATTTGAGGAGGATGCCGTTTTATGAAAATTACACGAGATAAAATGTTTTTTTCAAAAGATCTTATTCATACAATGGCATATGTCGGAATGTTCGTGGCGGCAATTATATCGGTTGGAGCGTGTAAGTCTGGTATTTGGGTGGCTGCGATATTAGCATGGATTGTAGCAGGTATAATTATCGGATTGGCGATTATTTCTGACTATAAAAAGGCAGAACTTTTGAAAAATGGAACAAGAATCATCGGAAAGGTTACAGCAACAAAACGGGTACATATAAAATTTCATATGAGTACCTACCACCTTGCCGATGAGGATGTAATCTATCCATATGTGGTACATTATCAGTATAAAGTTAAAGGTGAAACCTATAATGGCAAGTCGCAGTGGTTTTGGTTCAATCCATGTATTCCGAAAGGGGCACCAATAAAAATTCTAGTAGACCCAAAGAATCCGGCCCGAAGTACAGTTCTCAAACCAGAAAGCTAAAGATAGCTTTCAATCGAGGTAAAACAAAAAATTTGTCCTTATAGCGTGTTTATTTAAAAGAAGATTGCGATTGTGCTACAAATTTTCAGAAAATTTATGTGCATCTATACGATTTTGGAAAATTTTGTAAACAAACGAAATAAATCAGGCTTAAATTTCGTTATATAAACAAAAAGCAAGGAGGGAGTTTTGATGACTTGTAAAAATTGCGGCTATGAAAACAGGCTGGGTGTTCGATATTGCCAGCGGTGTGGTCAGTATATTGAACCAAAACGGACGCTGGCACAAGAAGTTAAGTCGTGGGATTTTAGAAGCCTTGCTGGCGTTGGACGCAGAGATGTGAATATTGCGCCGTTGTTTACTGCACCATCCAATCAAACTCCGGCAAAGGCGCACCAAACGCCTTCGCCTGTTGAACCGATGCCAGATGGTAGGTGGTACTGCCCGGACTGTGGAATATTAAATGATTCTTCCGAACGATTTTGCAAAAACTGTGGAAAAGTCCGATAAAGGCGAAGAAAAACATGGAAGGAGGAAACAGTATGAAAAAGATGGCTACAATAGTTCTTGGCCTTATGCTAGTACTTACATTGGTTGGCTGTGGAAATAATGCTCAAAGTTCAGATGCGCACAATGCGGAATACGAAGAAGGCTATGCCGCTGGCTACGAGGGAGGGTATAATGACGGGAAACAGCAAATAGCCGAAAGCAAAAAGCATTTTGCACAGTTTTCGGGTTCTTTTATGGCCACAGTTGAGCAACTCTTGCCCGATTACTATGCGCTTCCGGGAAAAACAATCGCCGTTGTTCACTTCTTTCAAGACAGGCCTTTTTTGCTTCATTTCCAGAAGGACTTGACAGGCGAACTTATTGAAGGAACGTCTTATGTGTTTGAGTTTGAGACTTTTGAAGTTGAACTTCCAGACGATGAAGAAAATCCAGATATTTCAGATTATATGTATTCAATAAATGTTACCAGTTATAGAGTTGCAGAAGATGATGAACTTGGATTGGAAGGCAAGATGCCAACTGTCGAAATAGTATCGAAGTAAGCAGCCAAGCTGTTTTATAATGAAATGCAAAGATGGCGGTACACATTGGAATAGGATTCAAAAGCCGTATGAAGAACACAGCATCAAAAAAGAAAACTTGTCTCGGATTTTTGCTGATCGTATTTTTAGCATATGTGGTGTGCTATCTTCTTTCTCAAACAGTGTTTCATGAAATCTACTTGTTTGAATGGACAGCAGCCCATTATTATTTGTGTGTATGGGTTGCATCCGTTACTTTCTGTTTTCTGGAAATGTATAAAGCGGCTCTTATTACAACGGCTGGAAACTGGGCAGGAATTTTGATTGGACAAGTGTTGGGCGATTTCATTATTAAAATAAACGCCACAAAAATCACGCCGGATATGTATATAGGAAAAGTATGGCAGCTCAAGACACACTATGGAGTTTTGATTTGGCTGCTCGTTTTCCTACTTTCGTTTATTATCGGAATGCTTGTTGAAAAGAAAAAACGTGGTTAGAGTGTGTAGCTAATAATCAACAGCCCCCTATTTGCAACGACTGCAAGTAGGGGGCTGTTTAGAATATTCTAATTAAAGGTCAATCTTCTAATCTGCCATGTTCGCAGCCGAGCGAGAGATAATGCTCCAACCCTCCACCCAGTACAAACTGGGCGTACTCCAAAGATTTATTCTAACGAATGAATATTCTGCGCTTTAAACAATTTAATGACGAATATATTGTGCAATACAGAGAATTTCAATAGCGGCTTCGCGCTTGATTGACTTGCAACGCAAAATGCGTTACAATAAAATTGAGGTGATAACCATGGAAAAAACAATGACACTTAACCTTCGTGTCAACCCTACCGTCAAACAGCAAGCCGAGGATGTGCTGAAGCAGCTCGGCATCCCAATGGCAACAGCCATTGATATGTACCTGCGCCAGATCACCCTGACTGGCGGCATTCCTTTCTCTCTATCCCTGCCGAAGGCTCCTGCGGCTCTGAACGCTGACACCATGACCGATGACCAGCTCCATGCAGCCTTGCAGGTGGGCATCAAAGAAATACAGAACGGTGACACCGTGGATGCCGCAAGCGCATTCGCCCAGTTCAGGGAACAGCACAGATGAAACAGTATGATGTGAAAATTTCCCGGATGGCACTCAGCGATATGGAGCAGATCTACAGCTACATTGCCGACCGTCTGCTGGAACCTGACACGGCTATGGGGCAGTATAACCGCATTGCAGAAGCCATCCAGTCGCTGAACATCCTGCCGGAACGCTGTGCGCTGGTGGAAAGCGAGCCGGAGCGCACCCAAGGGCTGCGGCAGATGCTGGTGGATAACTACTCGGTGTTCTACATTGTGGGCGAGGATGCCGTGTCGGTGGCCCGTGTGCTGTACAGTGCATCCGACCTTGTGCGCCGCCTGCGGAGAATGAAGTGAAAGGGGTGTTTGCATGACCGCCGTGATTTACGCCCGCTATTCCAGCGATAACCAGCGTGAAGAATCCATCGAAGGTCAGATTCGCGAGTGTACGGCCTACGCCGAAAAGAACGGCATTACCGTGGTCAAGCACTACATTGACCGCGCCCTTTCCGCCAAAACCGACAACCGCCCGGATTTCCAGCAGATGATCAAGGACAGCGAGAAGCGGTTGTTTGATATTGTGCTGGTCTGGAAGCTCGACCGCTTTGCCCGGAACCGCTACGATTCAGCGCACTATGAGTATCAGTTGGAACGAAATCATGTCAAGCTGGTATCTGCCACGGAGCCTATCTCTGACAGCCCTGCGGGTATCATGGTCAAGAGTATGCTCACCGGCATGGCTGAATACTACTCGGCAGAGCTTTCTGAAAAAGTTGTGCGCGGCATGACTGAGAATGTGCTGAAAGGCAAGTACAACGGCGGCACGATTCCCATTGGCTTCAAGGTGGACGAGGAGAAGTTCTTTCAAGTCGACCCGCTGAAAGCTCCCTTTGTGGTAGAAGCCTTTCAGCGGTACAACGATGGTGCTACCATGAAGGAACTGATGAACTGGCTGAACGACAGTGGCGTGACCACCAACCGCAATCAGAAGTTTACCTACAACAGTGTTCAGAAGCTGTTGACGAACAAACGGTACATCGGAGAAAACCACTTCAAGGACATCGTAATGCCCGACAGCATCCCGGCCATCGTGGACAAGGACTTGTTTAAAGAAGTGCAGCAAAAAATCAAGAAGAACAGCCGCGCTCCTGCCCGTCACAAGGCCGAGGACGATTACTTGCTCACCACCAAGCTGTTCTGCGGAATGTGCGGCGCGATGATGTTCGGCGAGTGCGGTACGGGTAGAAACAAGGTCGTTCATCATTATTATAAGTGCGCCACCGCGAAGCGTTTCAAGACCTGCAAGAAAAAGACCGTCCGTAAAGAGTGGCTGGAAGATTTGGTCATAGCTGAAACCATGAAGCTGATTCAGGACGATGCCGTGATTGATGCCATCGTTGCAGAAGTCATGGAGTTGCAGAATCAGGAAAACACCACGCTTCCTTTGCTGGAAAAGCAGATGCGCGAGGTAGAGAACGGCATTGAAAATATGCTGAACGCCATTCAAGCGGGTGTGCTGACCAACTCTACCAAATCGCGTTTGGAAAAGCTGGAAGCCCAGCAGAAAGAACTTGAGGTTCGGATTGCCGAAGAAAAAATCACTCGGCCTCGGTTGAGCGAAAATCAGGTTCGGTTCTGGCTGACCCGGTTCCGCAAACTCGACCCGAACGTGAAAAGTCACCGGGAAACGCTTATCAATACATTCGTGAATGCTGTTTATCTCTATGATGAAAAAGTTTTGATTACATTCAACTACAAAGACGGCACAAAAACCATCGCTTTCGATGAGATCGCCGCCAAAGATGCCCCAGAGGGCAATGGTTCGGATTTGGGTTGCTTCGCTCCACCAAAAAACCTCAGCGTATACAATACGCTGAGGTTTTTGTTTTGTAACAAGGCTAAACTCATAGGGCGGGTGGATTCGAACAGCTGCGGCGCTGTCGCAGAAGACAGCGCAAAAACAGCCCAGTGGGCTGTTTTTAGCAGCGCGGCTCGCGCAATCCACCCGCGCCCACCAAGGACTCCAGTATCCGAACCGGGTACTGGAGTTTCTGTTTTATCTGCCTTGAAAAGGGGCTGCAAGGGTGGATTCGAACAGCATCGACCCGCCGAATAGTCCGGCGGGGGAAAGCCCCTGTGCAACAGCGACGACCGCTGCCAGCGGCAGAAACAGGGAGGAGCTGTTGGGGCTGCGGCCAGCAGGATGCGCGTGCCGCCCAAGGCACGATGCAGCCGCTGGGAGCCGCGACCCGGGTTCCTTTAATCCACCCGCGCCCACCAAAAAACCGCAACGTATCAAAATACGCTGCGGTTTTGTTTTACGATACTTTTTCCTGCTATTTCTGCTTCGCCCTCCCATCAGAGCAGCTGTGCAAGAATACTGTTTTGCACAATAAGTCCGGCGGGGGTCAGGGCGAGGATGCGGCCATCAAAGGTGGCGTACCCGGCGCGGACGCAGTTTTGCACAAAGGCCAGCTGTGCGGTGGAAAACTGCTTGCCGTACAGGGTTTTGTAGGCTTCAAGGTCAAGCCCCTTGCGCAGACGCAGCTGTAAGATCAGGTAGTCCTCTGCACCGCAGCTGCCGTCCATGATGGGTGCGGCGGCATCCTGTAGAAAGGCGGCGGTGTCCGGCGCGTAACAGAACCGCTTGCCGCCCATGCAGGAGTGGGCCGCAGGGCCGATGCCCAGATAGTCGCCGCAGTCCCAGTAGATGAGGTTGTGCTTTCCCTCATAGCCCGGGCGGGCGAAGTTGGAGATCTCATATTGCCGGTAGCCATGATGTTCCAGCTGCTCGACGGCATAGAGGTAGAAGTCTGCCGCCTCATCGGAGGTGGGCAGACCCTCGGGGGGCGTCCGGCCAAAGGCAGAGTCGGGCTCAATCTTCAAGAGGTAGGCGGAAATGTGGGTCGCGCCGCCATCCTCGATCAGCTCCAGCGTCTCGTCGAACTCGGCCTGCGTATAATGGGGCAGGGCCAGCATGATGTCGCCGCTGATGTTGGTAAAGCCTGCCCGCCGTGCCGCCGCAAAAGCTGCCCGGGCCTGCCGGGCGGTGTGGGGGCGGCCCAGCGTTTTCAGCTGGCTGTCCCGGGCCGACTGTACCCCGAAGGAGATGCGGTTCACCCCGGCTTCCCGGAAACCGCACAGGGTCTGCTCGGTTACGGTCTCAGGGTTGGCCTCCAGCGTGATCTCCGCCCCGGGTGCCGGAGCTGCCGCCGCAATGAGCCGGGCGGCATCAGCAGGGGAGAGCAGGCTGGGGGTGCCGCCGCCAAAATAGATTGTGTCCGGGTGAAGAGGTGATTCCGGCGCAAAGCGGGCAAGCTCCCGCAGAAGGGCATCCACATACTGGGTGGGCACGCCGCGCTGGCCGGGGGCAGAATAGAAATCACAGTACCGGCATTTGGAAAAGCAGTAGGGAATATGCAGATAAAGTCCAAGAGACATACAATATCACAGCCTTTTTCATGAAACGTTCATTTCTATGCAGTATACTATAAAACGTAGACCGGAGCAAGGCGGAATGCCCGCCCCGGCAAAAAGACTGGAGGAGTTCCACAATGGATTACAGAAATTATGACCGCGGCTATGCGGAGCCCACGATGAGCGCATCGGACTATATGACCCGCACCTACCGCTGGATGGCCGGCGGCCTGCTCGTCACCTTCGCAATGGCCTATATCACGGCGACCACGTCCCTTATCTATCTGGTCGATTCGCTTTACTTCCTGCTTACCATCGGTGAGCTGGCGCTGGTGTTCATGCTCAGCGCCCGGGTGCAGAAGATGTCCATCGACGGTGCAAGAGCCGCGTTCTTCGGATACGCCATCCTGAACGGCATGGTCCTGAGCTACTACTTCCTGATGTTCTCGGTAGGCACGCTGGTCATGGCCTTCCTCGCCACGGCAGTCTATTTCGGCCTTATGGCCGTGTACGGCACCACCACCCATAAGGACCTGACCGGCTGGGGCCCCCGCCTGATGATGGCTCTGGTTGCTATGATCATCACCGGCTTTGTGGGGATGCTGTTCGGCTTCGGCTTTGGCGGCTCGGTGCTCTACTGCGGCATCGGTCTGGTGGTGTTCATGCTGCTGACCGCTTACGATACCCAGAAGCTGCAGCAGATGTACAGCTACTACTCCGCTGATGCTGAGATGGCCGAAAAGGCTTCCATCTATGGCGCGCTGACCCTGTATCTGGACTTCATCAACATCTTCCTGTATGTTGTCCGCCTGATGGGCAACAACCGCCGCCGCAGCTGATCTGTGTATTTCAGCCCTCTCCGTCAAGGCCTCAGGCCTTGACGGAGAGGGTTTTCTTTTTATAAAATGTGTATAAACCCGGTTCCGGAATCGCATACTGCAATCAGAAAATCAAGCGAAACCATGACGGATTGGAGTAACGAACATGGAACAGATCAGGAAATTTCTGCGGGACAAAGGGTTTGCACTGGCACTGCTGGCCTGTCTGGTGGCGGCAGCGGCGGCGGGGGTCTGGGCGGTGCGCACCGTGCGCGACGAGCTGGACAAGAACCTTTCGGGCCTGAAGACACCGGACAGCACATCCACGGCCCCCGGCATCGATGAGGGGCTTTCCACCACCACGCCACAGGAGGACGAAACAACATGGGAATGGCCGACCGAACCCGCCGCAAACAGTGTAAGCAATGTGCCCAAGGCGGCCTCCTCGGCATCGCGGAGTGCATCTTCGGCCTCCTCTGCGCCGCAGGCTGGCTCTGGCTCGGTGCGCGAACCATCCGCGCTGCAAGGTGCATCCTCGCCTGCCAGCAGTTCGGCAGCGCCTGCTTCCACGCAGCCGGTCTCTGGCAGGGTGCTCAATGGATACAGCGGCGATGAGCTGGTCTACAACAAGACCCTGGGCGACTGGCGCACCCACAACGGTATCGACTATGCCTGCGCAAAGGATGCTGCCGTCCAAAGCCCCACGGCGGGCACGGTGGTGCTGGCCGGTTCCGATGGCAGCTGGGGCCCCACTGTGGCAATCAAGGACAGTGCGGGCCGTGTCTGGCGGCTCTGCGGCGTGGCCAGCCCGGCGGTGAAAGAGGGCGAGACGGTCAGTGCTGGGCAGACATTGGGCAAAGTGGGCAGCGTCAGCTGTGAATGCGCCGAGGAAAGCCATATCCACCTGGAAGTGAAGCAGGACGACAGTTATCTTGACCCCGCAAAACTGATGCAGTGACCCCAAGCGGCAGACACGACCGTCTGCCGCTTTTCTGCGCTTTTCCAAAGGAATGCAGATTGCAATTGCGGGCCGATTCTGGTATGATAAACTAGAACAAATTTCGACAGGCAGTGAATTGCGGGAGGAACCAGAATGGCAAAGGTGTTGATCGTGGGGGCCGGTGCGGCCGGGCTGATGGCGGCGGGGGCCGCTGTGCGGCAGGGGCATCAGGTAACGGTGCTGGAGCATACCGACAAGCCCGGTCAGAAGATCCTGGTTACGGGCAAGGGGCGCTGCAATGTGACCAACGACTGCACCGCGGAGGAGTTTCTGCACCATGTCCGCACCAATCCGCGCTTTCTGTTCTCCTCGCTGGGGGCGTTCCCGCCCGCCAGGACCATGGAGCTGTTTGAGAGCCTGGGCGTGGAGCTGAAGGTGGAGCGCGGCCGCCGGGTGTTCCCGGTGTCCGACAAAGCCGAAGAGATCCGGCAGGCACTGCTCCGCTACGCACAGGACGCGGAGATCGTCTATGACGGGGCAAAAAAGCTGCTTCTGGAAGAGCTGCCCCCGGAGCCGGAAGCCGCCCCTGCCGTGCCGGAAAATCCGCGCCATCCCAAAAAGAAAAAAGCCGGGCCTGCCCTGCGCTGTGTCGGTGTGCGGGGGACTTCCGGGAAAGAATACCGGGCCGATGCCGTGCTGGTGGCCACCGGCGGTGTGAGCTACCCCACCACCGGCTCCACCGGTGACGGCTACCGGCTGGCCCGGCAGGCCGGGCACACCCTTGTGGAGCCGGTGCCCAGTCTGGTCAGCCTTGTCAGCCGGGATTCGGACTGCAAAAAGATGATGGGTCTGGCGCTGAAAAACGTCACCCTGACCCTGCTGGAGGACGGCAAGGCTATTTTTGACGAGCAGGGTGAGATGCTGTTTACCCACTTTGGCATCAGCGGCCCGCTGACCCTGAGCGCGTCCAGCCATCTGGGCGATATGAAAAAGCACAAGTACCACGCCGAGATCGACCTGAAGCCCGCCCTGAGCGAGGAGCAGCTGTACGACCGCATCACCCGGGACTTTGCCCTGCTGGCAAACCACGCAGCGCAGGGGGCGCTGGTCAAGCTGCTGCCCTCCAGTATGCAGCCGGTCATGGTGGCGCGCTGGGGCATCGACCCCGCCACCAAGGCAAACCAGATCACCCGGGAGCAGAAGCGGGAACTGGTGCAGCTGGTCAAGCACTGGCAGGTGTCCATTGACGCCCGGGGCGACCTTGCCCACGCAGTCATCACCAGCGGCGGCGTATCGGTGCGGGAGGTAGACCCCAAGACCATGCAGAGCAAAAAGGCACTGGGACTGTACTTTGCGGGCGAGGTGCTGGACGTGGACGCCTACACCGGCGGCTACAATCTGCAGATCGCCTTCTGCACCGCACAAAGCTTTGCCAATAATCTGTAAAAAACAGCACCATCCATTCTGCTGTGTACTATATATATATAAATAAGGAGAACATATCATGGTATCTGTTGCGATCGATGGGCCTGCGGGTGCAGGCAAATCCACTCTGGCACGCCGTCTGGCGGCAGAGCTGGGCTATATCTATGTGGACACCGGTGCAATGTACCGCGCCATCGGCCTATACGCCCTGCGCGCGGGCAAGGACCCCAAGGACAACGCGGCGGTGGATGCCCTGCTGCCGGAAATCGAGCTGCGGCTGGCCTCCATTGCGGGCGAGCAGCACATCTACTTGAAGGACGAGGACGTGAGCACCGCCATCCGCACCGAACAAGCCGGCATGGCAGCCTCTGCCGTGGGTGCAAACCCCGCCGTGCGGGCATTTCTGCTGGACTTGCAGCGCAGCATGGCCAAAAAGCAGGATGTGCTGATGGATGGCCGGGACATCGGCACGGTGGTGCTGCCGGACGCTACGGTGAAGATCTTCCTGACTGCCAGCCCGGAAGCACGCGCCACCCGCCGCTGGAAGGAGTATCAGGCCAAGGGCATCGACACTCCCTACGAGGAAGTGCTGGCAGACGTGAAGCAGCGGGACTATCAGGACACCCACCGCGCCGCCGCCCCGCTGAAGCAGGCGGAGGACGCCGTGCTGCTGGATACCTCGGAACTGGACTTTGAGCAGAGCCTTGACGCCATGAAGCAGATCATTGCCAAGAAGATCGGCTGATAAAACAAACAGGACAGGAATAGAAAATGGTACTATATTATATTCTGGTGCCCCTTGCGTGGCTTGTGTGGCACATCGGCTTCCGCATCCGGGTGGAGGGGCGCGAAAACCTGAAAAAAGTGCAGACGAAGGGCTATATCCTTGCGCCCACCCATGTATCTGCTATCGACCCGGTGTTCATCGTTGTCACCCGCTGGGGCAGGCGGATGGTGGTGTTCGCCAAAAAGGAACTGTTCGAGATCAACGCCTTCCTGACATGGTTCTTCCGCTGCTGCGGCGGCGTGTGCGTCCGCGGCACCAAGGACGAGATGGCGGTCATCTCCCAGACAGTGGAGACATGCAAGCAGGGCAAGACCCTGCTCATCTTCCCGGAGGGCACCCGCGAAAAGGAGGGCAAACTGCTGCCCCCCAAGAGCGGTCTTTTTGTCATTGCCGCCGAAGCCGGGGTGGACGTTGTGCCCTGCCGCATCTTCTACGACACCCCGGACGGAAAAATGCACCTGTTCTGCAGGGTGCGGGTGATCTACGGCGAGCCGATGCCCGCAGCACAGTTTGCCATGGAAAGCCGCCGGGACACCAAAAAACTCCGTGCCAACAAGCAGGCATTGCTGGAAGCATGGGAAAAGATGGGAGCGTAAAAAATGGAGATCCGTTTGGCGAAAACGGCGGGATTCTGCTTCGGCGTGAACCGTGCCGTGGAACTGACCTATAAGCTGCTGGACGAGGGGCACAGGGTAGCAACGCTGGGCCCGCTGATCCACAACCCGCAGGCGGTGGAGGATATGCGGCGCAAGGGTGCACAGGTGGTAAACACCGTGCAGGATGTGCCTGCCGGGTGCGAGGTGGTCATCCGCAGCCATGGGGTGCCCCGCAGCATCTACGACGAGCTGGAGTCGCGCGGCATCCCTTACCACGACGCCACCTGTCCCTTTGTGCAGAAGATCCAGCGCATTGCCGCACAGGCCGAAAAAGAGGGCGCGGTGCTGCTGGTGGCGGGTGATAAGACCCACCCGGAGGTGCAGGGCATCGTGGGACACACCCGGGGCGAGGTGTTCGTTTTTGCCGATTTAGCCGAATTGGAGGCGTGGAACGGCCCTTCTGACCCCCAAAAACCCCTTTTTGCAGTTGCACAGACCACATTTCAGGTAACAAAATGGAAAGAAAGTTCGGAGTTTCTCAAAAAAGCCTATACAAACGCCCGAATTTTTGATAC
>ERZ827181.3296-NODE-3296-length-11832-cov-3.039144_pt1 | contig 11832 bp, 10 predicted proteins | sample MGYA00519778_ERZ827181 | MGnify/ENA primary metagenome ERZ827181 (study PRJEB31778, sample SAMEA3449273) | human gut metagenome | biome: human gut; feature: human-associated habitat; material: faeces | place: United Kingdom | collected 2010/2012 ...
CAGGAATGCCTAGCGGACTGTTAGGGGAGGATAAGGACTATAATCCTTATAACAATCAAGACTTGGGTGATTGGCTATCTATTCTAGGATACAATGCCGGTTATATGGATTCATATAACGATAATGATAAAGAGTATTATAGTGCGTTCGGAGATAATAATGCGGATGGGCAATGGAGTCCATATTTATTGCAAGGAGGTCAATTAAAAGTTTCAGAGCGAGGTTCCGTGGATCAATATGATTTGGCTTTCGGTATAAATATATCGGAACTTGTGATGCTTGGCGCTACGGTTGCGATTACGGATCTGAACTATCGATATCAGTCATCGTATGATGAGGAATTTACGAACGGCAATAATTTATACTTAGATAATTACTTGGATACGGATGGTACCGGGTATTCATTTAATGTGGGTGCTATCGTCCGTCCCGCCGATTTTCTTCGCTTGGGTGTGGCTTATAATTCACCTACGTGGTATAAGATGACAGATCGTTATTATGGTGAGGCCGGTTCTTATCTGACCTTTATGGATAAAGGGGAGATGAAAGAGCGTAAACTAGATGCCGCTACCCCTAATAATGCTTATTATGACTATGAATTCCGTTCTCCGGATAAATGGATCTTTAGTGCCGCCGCTATCTTGGGTACGACCGCTTTGATAAGCGTTGATTACGAGTTGATGAATTATAAGAATATGCGTATGTATCAAACGGATGGTAGCAGTAACGTGTATACTAACCAAGATATAACGGATAATTTCAAGTCAATGAATACGATCCGTGTAGGTGCGGAGGTAAAGGTTACTCCTCAATTTGCCGTAAGAGCAGGTGTCGCCTACAGCGATAGTCCGATCAAGGATAAACTGAAGAATGGAGAGAAAGAGGTCTTTACGGTTGGTACGATTCCTAATTATACGATCGATAAAGGGGTCATGAATTATACGGTAGGTATCGGTTATCGCTTCACCCCGAACTTCTATACGGACTTGGCTTGTGTATTCCGTACGCATAAGGAAGATGTTTATGCGTTCTCTAATATGTTTGCGGGAGATGATCCGAAACCATTCCTCGAAGCCCAACCCGCCACGATGAAAACAAACACGACTCGTGTAGCTTTGACATTGGGATACAAGTTCTAATATACATATATTTTAGATCAGTAAAGTCCCCTGTTCGTACGTTAAAGGTGCGGGCAGGGGACATTCTTTTTATAATTTGAAATAAAATGTTTGTTGGTTTAAAATATTTTTCGTTCTTTTGCTTCCATAAATAACATTGTATAACAGTTAAACCCCATCGCCTATAGCATAAACATTACTCGAATAAACTAAAAATGTGAAAGTAATGAAGACTTTAAAAATGATGACCGACGAGGAATTGGTTGTCCTTTATGCAGAAGGTAATAATGCCGCTTTCGATATTTTATTAAATCGATACAAAAGTAGCATTCATTCTTACATTTATTTCATAGTACGTAACAAAGAGCTTACGGAGGATATCTTTCAAGAGACCTTCGTGAAGGTTATCATGACTATAAAACAAGGTCGCTATACTGAGAACGGCAAGTTTAAGGCATGGATTACTCGTATTGCCCATAACTTGATTATCGATAATTTCCGTCAAGAACGTTGCGAAAACACGATCTCGAATGATGAGGTAGAAATCGACTTATTTAATAATATCAAGCTTTGCGATGGTACGATAGAGGATAATATCGTGCGCCATCAAGTATTGTCTGACGTGAAGAAATTGGTAAAGCATTTGCCGGATAACCAGCGTGAAGTGTTGGAGATGCGTTACTATCAAGACCTTAGTTTTAAGGAAATCGCCGATATCACGGGGGTTAGCATCAATACGGCCTTAGGGCGTATGCGTTACGCTATCTTGAATATGCGCCGTATGGCCGATGAGAACCGTATCGAGCTATCTATGGTGTAAAATAATTTTCTTTCCATGCAATAAGTCTTAGGTCCCTACGTTTTATTAGCAAACAAGATAAAAATAGAGGTGCCTATGAGGAAGCTTTCTACGCAATGCATGGATGATTTGGAGAAAAAAGTGAAAAGTGCCCCGGAGGCGAAAAGTCGGAAGCAAACGATGGATTTCTTGAAACAGTTTGCGAGGGCTTATCAAGCGGAACCGGCTGTACGTCCGGAGCTCTGCGGGTATGTGTTGAACTAAGAATTACGGAAAGAGAATCTATATTATTAGGTTCTCTTTCTTTTTTTGTGTACTTTTGTAAAAACAAAAGACAAGATTATGAAGCATTTGATAGCGCCTTCCCTGCTTTCCGCTAATTTTCTGGATTTGCGGAAGGAGATGGAGATGATAAATAAAAGTGACGCCGATTGGTTGCATCTGGATATTATGGATGGGGTATTCGTGCCGAATATCTCGTTTGGTTTCCCGGTACTTAACGCATTAAAGCCTATATGCCAGAAGCCGATGGATGTGCACTTGATGATCGTGGAGCCCCAGAAGTTTATCCCCGAAGTGGCGGCTACGGGAGCCTATATGATGAACGTGCATTATGAGGCATGTTCCCATTTGCATCGGACGGTAGCGGCTATTAAGGAAACGGGCATGAAAGCGGGTGTCACCTTGAATCCGCATACGCCCATATGCTTATTGGAAGATATTATCCAAGATGTGGACATGGTTTTATTGATGTCCGTGAATCCGGGATTTGGTGGTCAACGTTTCATTGAGCATTCCGTAGATAAGGTGGCTCGTTTACGAGAAATGATAGACCGGAAGGGATTGAGTACTATGATCGAGGTAGATGGCGGGGTGAATTTAGAGACGGGGAAGCGCTTGGTTGACGCCGGTGCCAATGTGTTAGTCGCCGGTAACTTCGTATTCAAATCTCCAGATCCGATACAAACAATTAAAGACTTGAAAGCTTTGTAGAACACATTAATATATCACAAAACCTAACTATCATGATTGAGGAAATACAAAAGCGGCCTTTTGTACGGCCGCTTTTTTTATGGATAACCGGAATTTTATGCTATGCGTTTTTACCTGCCTCTTCGCTCCTATATGTTTTAGGGGTTTTATCTGCTTTGGTTTTTCTTTTTTTGGGGTTCTCGTGGGGGCAAGGGCATGCTGAGTTGCAATACGATTCCCGTTGGATATGGGGAGCTATAGTCTCCGTTTTGATTGTATGTTTGGCGGTTGAGGTCTGTTGGTATAGTGACCGGCGTATAGCGCTTGTAAATGAGCCTGCTTCTTCTTTAGATTTATTGGCTACCAAGGCTCAATATTCTTTGGTAAATACATTTGATCGTTTGCGTTTATCTGATGAGGAGAAATCTATTTTGGCTACATTGACATTGGGATATAAGAAAGCGATGAGTCGGGAAACGAAAAGGCGCTTCTCTTTGGCGGGCGTGTCTCATATATTAGCGGTGAGCGGTTTTCATGTTGCCGTGATTTGTGGATTCTTATCTTTCTTTTGCTCGTTTATGCCAAGATGGGGGATAGGACGTTGGGTTCGTTATATCATTCTGGTGGGAAGTCTTTGGGGGTTTGTCTTTATCACAGGATTAGCGCCCTCGGCGGTACGGGCAGCCTTGATGCTATCTTTATATTTAACAGGAAGGGCGCTTAGGCGTGTTACGGATGGATATAATACATTGGCCGCCGCCGCTTTCTGTATGCTGGCCTATAATCCGTATTATCTGTTTGATGTCGGTTTTCAGTTAAGCTATTTGGCTGTGTTTTTTATTTTATTCCTAGTGCCTCGTTTCAAGGAATGGATAGTGGTGAGAAATCCTTTGTTGGCCATGCCTTGGGAATGGATTACGGTGTCTATTGCTGCACAGATAGGTACTGCTTTGCTCTGTTTTTATTATTTTGGACAATTTTCGACAGTTTTCTTGTTTACGAATCTACCGGTCACTCTCTTGGCTATGTTTTTGATTCCTTTTGCCTTTTTGTGGTTAGGCTATCCGGTGGATTTCTATGGATATGACTGGATACAGAAGATCGTAGAAGGGCTGGTTCATGGCATGGTAAGGGTAGTGGACGTGTTTAGCGTTATGCCTTATGCGACGATTACGGGTCGTTTTAGCTTCTTTGAGATGCTAGGAGGTTATGGGTTTCTTGTTTTATGCTTGATATATATGAAGATACGGGAACCAAAAGTTTTGTTAGCCGCCTTAACCCTTTTGTTAATAATATCAGTAAAGATCCTTATTGAACTTTTTTTGATAGCCGGAAACTAAAAAAGTCGTACCTTTGGGGGTGAAAACAAAAAGATTATATGATCACTAAAATCATTCAAGAAGAGAAGATTCAGAAAGCCAAAAAATACGTAGAGAAAGGCGAGAGTTTTGTTATCGTGACGCATGTCTCACCAGACGGCGACGCATTAGGTTCATCCCTTGGTTTATATCATTTCCTATCCGCTTACGGTAAGGATAATGTAGCGGTAGTGGTACCGAACGCATTTCCCTCTTTTTATAGATGGATGCCGGGCGCTAAGGATGTCGTGATACATGAGAAATATCCGGATTTCGCCGAGAAATTGATCAAGGAAGCGGATGTTATTTTCTGCCTCGATTTCAATGAACCCAAACGTATCGAGAAACTGGCTCCGGCGGTGATCGCCTCAGAAGGCCGCAAGGTGATGATTGATCATCATTTGAACCCCGCGGATTTTTGCCGTGTGACGATGTCGTATCCGGAGATGTCTTCTACCAGTGAGATGATTTTCCGTTTTATTTGTCGTATGGGGATGTTCGATTTATTGAATCGGGATGCCGCCGCTTGTATCTATACGGGTATGATGACGGATACGGGATCGTTCACCTATAATTCGAATAAACCGGAGATTTATACGATCGTCAGCGAATTGATCAAGAAGGGGATTGATAAGGATTTGATCTATCGTAAGGTGAATCAGGTCTATTCCGAGTGTCGTTTACGTATGATGGGATATGTGTTGTATGAGAAGATGAGGGTCTATCCGGAACAACAGGCGGCTCTTATCACGTTATCGAAAGAGGAACTGGATCGTTTTCAGTACCAGACTGGAGATACGGAAGGTTTCGTGAACTTGCCGTTAAGCATAGAGAACGTAAGCTTTAGTGTCTTTATTCGTGAGGACAGCGATTACATAAAGGTATCGCTTCGCTCCGTGGGCGATTTTCCTTGCAATCAGTTTGCTTCTACTTATTTCAACGGAGGTGGACATAAAAATGCGTCCGGAGGTGAGTTCTATGGCTCTTTATCTGAGGCCGTAGCCGTGTTTGAGAAAGGTTTACAGGAATTTAATCCTAATAAATCAGAAGATTTAGGCAAACATGCGTAAGGTTTGACGAAGATTATTTACATTTGCGATTCATTCAATTAAAGACTAACAAATGAAGAAAGGTTTTAATATCCTGTTGATTCTGTGTGCCGCATTAGTTGCTATCTCTTGTAGCAAGACAAAGTCGTACACGGATATGTTGAAAGATGAGAAAAAGGCAATCGAGCGTTTTATCGATGATAAAGGCCTTGAGATCTTAGATGATTTTCCTGCTGATAGCGTATTTAAGGAAAATCAGTTTGTGCTCTTGGATAATGGTGTCTATTTGAATATTATTGATAAGGGAAGCGATCAGAGAGCGGTGCAATATAAGACGAAAATGTTGTACCGTTGTAAGATGAGTTACTTCATGGATTCTACTATTGTCGCTATTGAGAACTATGGCCCGCATAGTAATGGAACTTCTCCTATCGCTTTTACATATGGGGATTATTCGAAGAATTCACCTTATGATCCCTCTTATTATTATGTAAGTGAGGGAATGCAAGAGCCTTTGAAGTATGTTGGAGATCGGGCTAAAGTGAAAATGATAGTGCCTTTCAAAAGAGGAGCCTATAATGATCAATCAAACGGTCAACCTGTATATTACGAAATTCTAGAATATATATTTGAAGAAAACTTATGACACTAATTAAATCTATTTCCGGTATTCGCGGTACAATAGGCGGTAGCCCGGAAGACGGATTGAATCCGTTAGCTATTGTTAAGTTTGTAGCCGCTTATGCTACATTCATCCGAAAAAACACAAAAGTGGAGACCAATAAGATCGTTGTAGGGCGTGACGCACGTATCTCCGGTCCGATGGTTAAACAAGTCGTCCTAGGAACGCTTACCGGCATGGGATTTGATGTGGTGGATATCGATCTGGCCACGACTCCTACTACCGAATTGGCCGTAGCTATGGAAGGGGCTTGCGGAGGTATTATCCTTACCGCCAGTCATAATCCGAAGCAATGGAATGCCTTGAAGCTTTTGAATGAGAAAGGTGAGTTCTTGAATGCCGCTGAGGGGGCTGAGGTATTACGCATAGCTGCCGCCGAGGACTTCGAGTTCGCCGACGTGGATCATTTGGGCAAGGTAATCCCGAATGCGACTTATAAGCAAAAACATATCGAGAGCGTCTTGAATCTGGATCTCGTGGACGTGGAGGCTATTAAGGCCGCTAATTTCCGTGTAGCTATCGATTGCGTGAACTCCGTAGGCGGTATCGTGATCCCTGATTTATTATATGCGTTGGGCGTGAAGGAAATCTTCAAGCTGCATTGCGCTCCTCATGGAAACTTCTCTCATAATCCGGAACCCATTCCGGAAAACTTGACAGAGATCTCCGATTTGATGGGACATGCGAAAGCGGATGTCGGTTTCGTAGTAGATCCGGACGTAGACCGTTTGGCGATTATCTGCGAGAATGGCGAGATGTTCAACGAGGAATACACCTTGGTCGCTGTCAGTGACTACGTATTAAGTCATACACCGGGTAATACGGTAAGTAACCTGAGCTCAAGCCGTGCGCTTCGCGACGTTACCCGTGCTCATGGCTGCGAATATAATGCCGCCGCTGTAGGCGAGGTAAATGTGGTTACCAAGATGAAGGCTACGAATGCCGTGATCGGTGGTGAGGGCAACGGTGGAGTGATCTATCCGGCCAGCCATTACGGACGCGACGCTTTGGTAGGTATCGCCTTGTTCCTGACTCATCTGGCAAAGAAGAAGATGAAGACGAGCGAGTTGAAGGCTTCTTATCCTCCGTATTTTATCTCCAAGCAAAAAGTCCAGTTAACGCCGGAGATCGACGTGGACGCTATCTTAGCGAAAGTAAAAGAGAAGTTCTCTCAATATGATATTACGGATATCGACGGAGTGAAGATCGATTTCCCGGATAAATGGGTTCATTTGCGTAAAAGCAATACGGAACCGATCATCCGTATCTACTCTGAGGCCCATACGATGGAGGAAGCCGAGGAATTAGGCGGTCAATTAATACAGATCATCAACGAGATGTGTAAATAACACCCTTTCGGGGCGTTTTAAAATATTGGGTTCAGTCTTCAGCCGAGGTAAGCTATTTATACTCTGTTGATTTGACTGAACCCTTTTCTTTTGGATAATTCTCGGTTCGTGTAATGAATAAACTAATAAAGGTAATCTTATTTCTAATTGTCGGGATGGTTCAAGCCTTCGCATGGGGAGGGCTGAGAGGGGACACGTTGGCCAAGGAGCTGGATGAAGCTGTCTTGAATAGATCTTTTTATCTTCAGCAACGGGAGCAACGGATCACGCAGCTAAAGGACATGTTTCTCTTGAGCAAGATATCGTTGTGGCAGGAATATGAGATCAACCACCAATTATACGAGGAATTCAAGAAAATACAACAAGACTCGGCCATCTATTACATAAAGCGGAATATGGAGATAGCGTCATTTATGAAGGATACGGCACGCATCTATACTTCCCGCTTACGGCTGGCTACGCTTTATGCTTTCTCCGGGATGTACCGTGAGTCGGAAAGTCTGTTGCGAAGCATAGACCGTGAGTTGCTGTCTAAAGAGCAGAAACAGGATTTCTATGAGGCTTATTATTCGTTTTTCTCTTATTACAGTACGAATCTGGATTCTTTTGAATATAGGAAACAACTTGATTTATACAAGGATTCGTTATTGTCTGTCTTAGATACGGCCTCTTATCGGTATAAGATAAATCTGGCGCAGAAATATTTGGCTCACGGACAGGCGAGGTCTGCGGAGAAGGTGCTCATCCCTTTATTGGAGAAAGAGGAGCGGTATAACCCGAATTTTGCGATGATCACTTATTTGCTGGGAGATGTTTATGATATGGATGGGCGTACCGATCTCGCCCGAGACTATTATACCTTGTCGGTTATCGCCGATATCAAGAGGGCCTTCTTGGATAGTGGTTCTATCCAAAAGCTGGCGTTGAATTATTATGAAAGTGGTGATCTATCCAATGCCCTTAAATATGCGCAGCTAGCTATAGAAGGTGCCGTTACTTGCAATATACAGTTCCGCATGAATGAGATCTCTAAATTCTATCCTATCATTAATGCTTCCTATCAGACACGGGAAGCTCAGGGCAAAAGGCAATTGATGACTTATTTCTTGTTGATCAGCCTATTGACGCTCTTTCTGATCCTTTCTCTTGCCTATGTGTATAGGCAGATGCGGAAGATCTCAGCGATACGAGAAGAGTTGGTTAATACCAATGCCTGTTTGGTAAAGTTGAATGGAGAGATAAGCGAGACGAATAATTTATTGCAAGAGCGAAATATACAGCTATCGGAGTCAAACCATATCAAGGAGGAATACATCGCTCATTTCCTCGATCTCTGCTCCACCTATATTAATAAACTGGAGGATTACCAGAAATCGCTACAGAAAAAGGCGATGAATAAACAGTTGGACGAGTTATTCAAGATGCTCCGTTCGACCCGTATGGTGGAGAATGAGGTGGAAGCGCTTTATGTTAACTTCGATCGAATCTTTCTTGGATTATATCCTACGTTTGTCAGGGACTTCAACGCTTTGTTGCAGCCTGAGGAACGTATCGTCTTGAAATCGGAGGATCTGTTGAATAAGGAACTTCGTATATTCGCCTTGATGCGGTTGGGGGTTACGGACAGCGTAAGGATAGCCGCTTTTCTTCGTTGCTCGTTGAGTACGATCTATAACTACCGGACCAAGGTACGTAATAAGGCGTTAGTGCCTCGTGATGAGTTTGAAGGTTGGGTGATGAGGATCGGGATTAACCGGAATCCGTTATAATCAATCTACATTTTTTAGGATGGTGATCTTTATTAACTGATTTGTATTTAATAGGATAGCGGATCATACTGTCTACATTTTTATATCAATCTTCTTTTTGCTTCTTATTCCCGGATACATTTGCGGCATAACTTTTAAAAAGAGATGCCATGAAGATTAAATTAATGATTGCCGCCGTGATCGCCTGTTTGGTGTTCACGGGATTTACGAAAGAGAACGTATTCGATACGGTCGATCACAACGCATGGAAGACATCCGGCGTCGTGGTCATACAAAATGATATCCTTACGTTGGCCGGTTCCAACGCCCGTGCTTTGTTGAACGATGGCAAAGGCTATACGAACTTCGAGTTAGATATGGATGTACGTGCCACGACCGGTGGCAAAGGCTATATTGGTATCCATACAGACGCTACGGATCGTAAAGGATACCGTATCGCCTTGAACAACGATCGGGAAGATCCGGTTTGGTGGCGGATGACGGGTAGCTTGGTGTCAGTCCGGAACCTGACGAAGAGTTTCGTGAAAGAGAACGAATGGTTCAAGATGAATATCCGGGTAGAAGGACGGCTTATCCGGGTGCGGATTAATGGTGAGACTGTCGTAGAATATATAGAGCCTTCCAAACCTTTCCGTTTGAAGGAGAACGCTAAAGCATTGTTATCCCAAGGTACTATCTCGCTGGTAGGTACGGGACGTGGAAATCTTCAGTTTAAGAATATCTCGTTAGAGGCGTTCAGCGCGAAAGGAATAGACATTCCCGCTCAATGGGCGAATGCCGTGGATGAGCAGACGGACGAGATTATTCGTTTGCATCAAGAGGACTTCCCCGTGCTTGATTATCATGTTCACTTAAACGGTGGATTGACGAAGGAAGTAGCCGCACGGCAGTCACGCCAGACGGGTGTTAATTATGGCTTGGCTATCAATTGTGGCATCGGCTTCTCGATCACGAACGATACGGAGTTGTATAATTATCTGGATACCATGCGTACCCAACCCTTTATCTTGGCTATGCAAGCGGAAGGACGTGAGTGGGTAACCACCTTTTCGGAGGCGGCCCGCAACAGCTTCGACTATGTGTTTACCGATGCCATGACGTTTCTGGATCATAAGGGGCGGCGTACGCACCTATGGGTAAACAAGGAAGTGATTATCGACGATGAGCAAGCATATATGGATATGATGTTGGATCGTATCTGTTCTGTCTTGGAAGAGCCGGTCGATATGTACGTGAATTCCTGTTTCCTTCCCTACGCGATGAGTGACCGATATGATATGTTTTGGACAGAGGAGCGTATCGACCGTTTCGTGAATGCCTTGGCAAAAAGTGGAAAGGCTTTGGAGATAAACGAGCTTTATCATATTCCGAATAAAGCGATCATTCAGAAAGCGAAAGCTGCGGGTGTAAAGTTCACGTTCGGTTCCAACAATATCACGCCGGAGGTAGGAACGCTCGATTATTGTATCCGTATGAAAAAGGAATGCGGTTTGACGGCGCAAGATATGTATAAACCACACATTAATATATAAGATTAGTTTTAAGGTCTGAACAAACATTAGATTTAAGGTAGAGGTATTAGTGCTTTAGGCAAAGATTGTTAGGTTTCGAGGTAAGATACATATGGAGTTACAGTTATAATATAATAGGTCGATTACTATAGGACAAAACATCTTATTTACTATATATAAAGATAATCATATATAGTTACATTCCACAAACCACGGCGTGAATCGTACAGACCACAGCATGGTTTGTATAATTCACGTCGTGGTCTGTACAGTTCACGCCGTGGTTTGTGGAATGTAACAGTATCTTACGAAGAATGAACAGGCTCTTGAATAACTATTCTAGCTGAAGTGTAGTGTTTTTATCCTATAGGAAAATAGCGGTGAATTCCTTTTCGAAATTCGGGGTGAATGCGCCTTTCCCCAGATTCTCTTTGATCTCCTCGATCGGCCAGAAACGTCCTCCGTCCAGTTCCTCGGGATCGGGGGTGATGGGGCCATCGTAAGTGGTCCGGAAGCTGTTTACCAATTCTTTCTCTATGGAAGACTCGAATATATAACGTTTGATGAAGACAGGCGTAAAATCAGTAATGCCCAATTCCTCACGAACCTCACGGCGCAGGGCCTCTTCCACGCTTTCTCCATAATCAATATGCCCACCTACGGCCGTGTCCCATTTTCCCGGTTGTATATCCTTGTTCATGGAACGTTTTTGGAGATATAGATCTCCATCCTTATTAAAGATATGTAAATGGATTACGGGATGCAGCAACTTACTTCCGCTATGACATTCCTTGCGAGTAGCCTTTCCGATCGTCTCACCTTCCTCGTTTACCAGAGGAAACCATTCTGTTCTCATATTTTAAATAGACTTTAATTTACTGATAACCGTACCTAACTCCTCATCCGTTAAATTATTTCCATAAGTAGCGTAATCCAAGCGGAACGTACATCCATTCTTGTATTCAGAGCAGCCATAAGCGGTTTTGCCCCGGAGGATAGAGCCTTTGTGACAGATGGGGCAAACGGGCTTATCCGTTGATGGAAGCTCCAATTCAGGAGTAGCCTCTGCTTTCTCTTTCTCTTTCTTGGCACGAGGCTTACGAGGTTTCTTTTCCTTTTTCTCCTTGGGTTCGTCTTTGGGAGTTTCTTTAGCTACTTTAGACGTATCCTCAATCGTGATCGTTCGCCGGGTTTGGTCGGAAAGGACGTTTATGACGACCTCGTT
>ERZ827181.3300-NODE-3300-length-11817-cov-3.030267_pt1 | contig 11817 bp, 8 predicted proteins | sample MGYA00519778_ERZ827181 | MGnify/ENA primary metagenome ERZ827181 (study PRJEB31778, sample SAMEA3449273) | human gut metagenome | biome: human gut; feature: human-associated habitat; material: faeces | place: United Kingdom | collected 2010/2012 ...
GTCCCGGCTTTTGAAACGGATGCCGCGCTGAAGAAAATCTGTGCCGCATGAAGGAAATCATGATGGATGGTTACGCGATAGCGCCGACGGAGGGCCCAAAACAGTGCTGGCATTGCAATGCTGAACAGCATAGGCTGATACAAAGGGGCTCCCGGTTTAGCCAACCGGCGGGAGAGGAGCCTGTTTTGACCCAGAGGAACGTCAACGTGCCGTAAACAAGAGAATGAGAGAACCGTTTTTGCTGGGAAAGGAATCGTTTCACTGAGAGCTGGGGGAAGAGGGGCCTTCGTGCTTCCGAGGAGGCCCGGTTTTGACGAAGGCCGGGCATGGTGTCCGTGATACATCATTTAAGGGGATAGGACGTGTACAGGTGTAAGCTCGACATCAGGATTTTCAGCGAGGATCCTCTGCTTTTGGCAGACGTACGGAACATCGCTCCGCTGGAACGGTTTGAGCATGAGGTTTCCGGTTACCGGAGTTTTTCTCCGGAAGCCGTGCGGGGCAGTGATATCATCGTTCTTGATCTGCCCGTGGCGGAGCGTCCGGAAGCGGTTCGAGCACTGTGCAAGCCGGGGGCGATCCTGGTGTTCTGCATGGAAGCGGAGGCGTTCGCCGTTCTCCGCACCCCTTCCCTGGAGGCCGCCGACGACATCTGGGTGAAGCCTTTCCATAGGGATTTCGGTGCGGTACGCTTCAAAAAGATATTAGCGGGCATCAAGCATAGGAAAGACAGCCGCCTGACCCAGACGTATCTGGATACGATCATCGACAGCATTCCCGATCTTATTTGGTTTAAGGATGTAAAAGGGTCGCGCCTGAAGGTCAACAACGGTTTTTGCCATGCCGTAGGCAAGAAGAAGGAGGACGTACAAGGACGCGGCCACTATTACATATGGGATCTGAAGAAGGAAGAATACGAGCAGGGCGAGTATATTTGTCTGGAGTCTGACGAGATCGTGCTTGAGGAAAGGTGCACCTGCCTTTTTGACGAAATGGTCAAGAGCAAACAGGGGATGCGTCAGTTCAAGACATACAAGTCCCCGCTGTTCGACGACGACGGGACGATCCTCGGGACGGTCGGCATCGCGCATGACGTGACCGATCTTGCGAACATGGGCGCGGAGCTGGAGATCTTCCTGAGGAATATGCCGTTTGCGATCCTCATCAGCGGCAACGACGGGCGGATCATTAATGTGAACGCCAAGTTTGAGGAATATTTCGCCGCGAAGGAAAAGAACATCGTCGGCAAGCCCTATGAGGAATGGAAGCACGTTATCCAGAAAAGCCTCTGCAAGACCTACGGGGAGGGGCACTTCGAAATACGGTTGCACGGCGACGGCGAGGAGCGGATTCTGGAGTTCCATGAAGAACCCATTTTTGACGTATTCCGCAACCGGGTGGGGCAGTTCTGCTTCTGCCGTGACGTAACCATCGAACGGACATTCGAGCACCAGATCTGGATCAGCGCGAATACCGATGCCCTGACCGGATTATACAATCGCCGTTTCTTCTATGAGTATATGAACGAGAACAGGAAAGAGAACCAGCTCAGCCTCCTGTATGTCGATTTGGACGATTTCAAAAAAGTGAACGACGCTCACGGCCACCACATCGGCGACGGGGCGCTCGAACTCGTTGCCCGGCTGATGCGGGAAGCGTTCCCCGGGGATTTCATCGTACGGCTCGGCGGTGATGAGTTCTTGATCTGCCTTGTTGGTGAGCGGTCTTTAGCGTTTTTGGAAGAGAAGGCCAATCGGCTTTTGCAAAGTCTGTTGGAGGCGTTTCAGGTTTCGGATTACCTGCGCGTGATGTCCGCGAGTATCGGCATCGCGTCGAGCGCGGACCCGGGAACGAAGCTGGACGACTTGGTACGGCAGAGCGACATAGCCATGTACGCGGCGAAGCAGTCCGGGAAGTCCCGCTGTTGCGTGTATTCGCCCGGTTTGATCAAAAAATGATGTTTCGTTGAGGCGTTGCGCCGGAGAGAGGCTGTTGGCCGGATGAGGGGATGAGCGGTGGCGGTATGGAGGCGGAAGCGTTGTGCTTTTCCGTCTATGGCGCTTCTTCTGAAGTGCTTTTCCCTTTTCCTGGGGAGAGTGTTCTCGCCGCCTCGTGTGTGGCTTGGGCGGGATGCAGGGCAGGGGGCAGCCCGGTCGAGGCTTCGGCTCAAGGCGTGCGATTCCATGACGGTTTTTCATGGTTCTGTTTACTTGCTGCTTCTGGTGTGCGCTCCTCACTGGCGGCCCGTCGCCTTCATGCAACGGAAGGGATTGCCCTGTTTGGGGCAGTCCTTTTTTGTTGCGCAGGATGAACGGATGCCGGGAGGTTCCCTGTCCCGGCCATGAGGCGGATTCCCCGCGGTACCCGCAGGAGAGGCACGGTATCCATGTTTGCCCCGCCGCTAAAACGGTTTCCCCACGTCTTCGCCGTATCCCGGAGAACGGTTTTTCCGCGACATTGCGGACATTCTGCTCATTTTCCGAGATTGTCCCAAAAGAGATCTGCTTTTTTTGATAGATTCCTAATACCGTGAGACCATGTCCTTTTTGGGTGGGGGCACGACACGCCCTATTTGGGCCGGAAGGCTCCGGACAGGGCTGCCTCCGCGTACAGCTTACTGATTTATTATGCTTTTATAAGCATAATTGAAGATTGCACTTGTTTTCTCAATAGGCTGTTAACATTACGAAAAAGAAAGGGGGTCGCCTTGAATGAAACGGTTTCTTCCTGTACCGTGACTGGGAATTCTCCGAAAATCCGTCCGCCGTCAGCGGACCGGGCATTCGGATAACCCTCATCATCGTGTGAGTGACTATGGAACGCAGATCGTTTCTCAAGTTGTCATGCGGGCTGGGCGCGGGAATCCTGCTCTCCAGCCTTGGCGTGAGTGTGCTTCCCATCGAAGCCTTTGCTCAGGAACTGACCAAATACGACCGGATCAAAACCGCCAAACAGTCCACCTCCATCTGCTGCTACTGTGCGGTGGGGTGTGGGCTTTTGTGCAGCACCGATACGAAGACCGGCAAGATCATCAATATCGAAGGCGACCCCGAACATCCCATCAATGAAGGCTCGCTGTGCGCCAAGGGCGCGGGCATCTACCAGACCACGGCCGCCAACGACCGCCGCCTGGACAAGGTGCTGTACCGCGCTCCCTACGGCGACAAGTGGGAGGAAAAGGATTGGGATTTCGCCATCGATCGCATCGCGCGGCACCTCAAGGAAGAGCGTGACGCCGGCTTCGTCAAGAAGAATGCGAAAGGGCAGACCGTCAACCGTGTCGAGTCCGTTGCCCATCTGGGCAGCTCCAACGTCGACAGCGAAGAGTGCTGGTCCATGGCCGTCTTCGCCCGCTCCTACGGCCTGGTGTACATCGATCACCAGGCCCGGGTCTGACACGGCCCCACTGTACCGGCTCTGGCAGAGTCGTTCGGACGCGGCGCGATGACGAATCACTGGATCGATCTCCAGCACAGTGATTGTATTCTCATTCAAGGCAGCAATGCAGCTGAAAACCACCCGATCTCGTTCAAATGGGTGCTCAAGGCAAAGGACAAGGGGGCCGAGGTTATCCACGTCGATCCCCGTTTCACCCGCACGTCGGCACGCTCAAGCATGTACGCCCCGCTTCGCTCGGGCACGGATATCGCGTTCCTCGGCGGCATGATCAAGTATATCCTCGATCATGATCTCTATTTTAAGGATTACGTACTGAGCTACACGAACGCCGCGTTCCTCGTGAACCCCAAGTTCTCGTTCAACGACGGCCTGTTCTCCGGCTATGACGCGCAGAAACACGCCTACGACAAGTCCTCGTGGTCGTTTCAGAAGGACGGCAAGGGCCTGATCAAGCGCGACGATACGCTGAAGAACCCGCACTGCGTCTTCCAGCTGATGAAAAAGCATTACGACCGGTACGATCTGAAGAAGGTTTCCTCGATCACGGGGACGCCCGAGGCGGATCTGCTGGCCGTGTACAAGGCCTTCGCCGCCACCGGCAAGCCGGACAAGGCCGGGACCATCATGTATGCCCTCGGCCAGTGCCACCATTCCGTGGCCGTGCAGAACATCCGCACGATGACCATCGTGCAGCTCCTGCTCGGCAACATCGGCATCTGCGGCGGCGGCATCAACGCCCTGCGCGGCGAGCCCAACGTGCAGGGGTCCACCGACCACGCCCTGCTGTCGCATTACCTGCCCGGCTACCTCAAGGCTCCCAAGGCTTCGTGGCAGACGCTGGAGCAGTACATCGCGGGCACCACGCCCCAGACGGCGAACCCGCAGTCCCTGAACTGGATGAGCAATACCGGCAAGTACGCCACCAGCCTGATGCGGGCCTTCTATCCCGAAGGCGGGACGCCTGAAAACGGCTTTGGTTACGACTATCTGCCGAAGCTCGACGACGGGCAGGACGCCTCGGTCATGAGCATGATCGACGCCATGTATGCGGGCAAGATCAAGGGCCTCACCTGTGTGGGCCAGAACCCCGCGTGCAGCCTCCCGAATTCCAATAAGGTCCGGAAGGCGTTGCAGAACCTTGACTGGATGGTCCACGTCAACATCTTCGACAACGAGACGGCGTCCTTCTGGAAGGGCCCCGGCCTCGATCCCAAGAAGGTGAAGACCGAATGCTTCCTGCTTCCCGTGACCGCCTCCGTGGAAAAGGAAGGCAGCCAGGCCAACTCCGGGCGCTGGATGCAGTGGAAGTATGCCGCCGCCGAAGGCCCCGGCGACGCCATCTCCACGGGCGACGTGTTCTGGCGCGTCATGAGCAAGCTCAAGGAGCTGTACGCCAAGGACGGCGGCACGTTCCCCGAGCCGATTCTGGCGGCGAACACCGACTTCGTGGACGGCAAGGGCCGCTACGATCCCGAGCGGGTGGCGAAGTACATCAACGGCTACTTCCTCAAGGACGTGACCATCAACGGCGTGGAATACAAGAAGGGCGAATGCGTGCCCGGCTTCCCGCTGTTGCAGGCCGACGGCTCGACCTCGTGCGGCAACTGGATCTGTTCCGGCAGCTTCACCCGCGCTGGCGAAAACCTCATGAAGCGGCGCAAGAAGGTCGACCCCACCGGGCTCGGCCTCTATCCCGAATGGTCCTACTCGTGGCCGGTCAACCGCCGCGTCATCTACAACCGCGCTTCCGTGGACCCGCAGGGCAAGCCGTGGAATCCGAAAAAGGCGCTGGTGCAGTGGAAGGACGGGCAATGGATCGGCGACGTGCCGGACGGTCCGGCCCCGCCGCTGGCCATGCAGGGCGGCAAGCTGCCGTTCATCATGCAGCCGGAGGGCCTCGGCGCCCTGTACGGCCCCGGACTGGCCGAAGGCCCGTTCCCGGAACATTACGAGCCGATGGAAAGCCCCTTCAAGAAGAACATCATGTCCGCCCAGCGGGTCAACCCGGCCCTCCATAGCTTCGGCAAGGACATGAACCCGATCGCCAACGCATCGCCCGACTTCCCGCTGGTGATGACCACGTACTCCTGCACCGAACACTGGTGCACGGGCGCGTTCACCCGCTGGCAGCCGTGGCTCGTCGAAGCGCAGCCGCAGGCGTATGTAGAGATCAGCGAGGAGCTGGCGAAGGAAAAGGGCATTGCCAACGGGGAAAAGGTCCGCATCTCCTCGGCGCGCGGCACGGTCGACGCCGTGGCTATGGTCACGGTGCGCCTCACGCCCTTCAAGTGCGGAGGCAAAACCGTGCATCAGGTGGGCATGACCTTCAACTACGGCTGGCTGCAGCCCAAGGAATGCGGCGACACGGCAAACCTGCTCAGTCCCATGGTCGGTGACGCGAACAGCATGACGCCCGAATACAAGGCGTTCATGGTCAACATCGACAAAATCAAGGCTTAGGAGGGAAGGCCATGTCCGACGGAAAGACTATTCTCGTTGACGTATCCCGCTGCACCGGGTGCCGCGGCTGTCAGGTGGCCTGCAAGCAGTGGAACGAGCTGCCCGCTACCGATACCGTGCAGACCGGTTCCTACCAGAACCCGCCCGATATGAACGGCGATACCTACAAGATCGTCCGGTTCCGCGAAGGGCGGCATGAAAACGGCAAACCCTACTGGAACTTCTTCACCGACATGTGCCGCCACTGCGTGAACCCGCCGTGCGTGCTCGCCGCCGATGAGGGGACCATGATTCACGACGAGGCCACCGGCGCGGTGGTGTATACGGAAAAGACCGCCGAGAACGATTTCGACGTGCTTCTCGACGCCTGTCCGTACCGCATCCCCCGCAAGAACGAAAAGACCGGGGCCATCGTGAAGTGTACCATGTGCATCGACAGGATCAGCGCGGGCGGCATTCCCGCGTGCGTGCAGTCCTGTCCCACCGGAGCCATGCGCTTCGGGGAACGCGCCGCCATGCTTGAACTCGCGCACAAGCGCGTGGAGGAGCTGAAGAAGGAGTTCCCCAAGGCCCATGCCGTCGATCCAGATGATGTGCGCGTGATCTACGTCATCACGGACGACCCGGACAAGTACGCCGAGCACGTCGGCGCATAGCGGACAGTAAGCGAGGGGAGGGAGATGATGCGGGCTCTGCCCGCACCCGCTGAGGCTCTGCCTCAGGCTCCGCCGGGGGGAATGATTCCCCCCGGATCCCCTCGGATTTTTATGTTGCACTTGAAGTCTGTTCCCGCAGCGGGATGGATGAATTGAGCGGATTTTTTGATGGTTTTGCATTGATGGGACGTTTCCGCATGGATGCCGGACAGCCATGTATAAAGACATGGGAACATGGACGGCGGGGGCGTGGGGGAGGGGAGAAGTTCGCGGATGTTCCCGCTTTCAAGAAGAGGCTTCTCCTTTCCCCCGCACATCCGCTCAAAAATCATTTGCTCTAATCTAAAGGATTTCCGATGTACGATGATACCGCCCTGCGCCGTCTGCTGATCGAACTGGCCGCATCCCACCCCGAGCACGCCGCCGTGATCCGGGCGTTCACGCCGCTGGCGCTGGCGCGCGGCAAGCTGCTTGATGCCTACGCGCTGTCGCGGAAAACCAAGCCGCTGGACGGCTTTCCTATGTTCCGATTTGAGGAGCTGCCCGTATGCTCGGAAAAATCCGGAGCCATTGCGTCGGCAGTGCTCGAAGCCGTTGCCGAGGGCTTCCCCGGCGCGCGGGAACAGGTGGAGGCGGTGCGCGGTGCGCTCAAGCCCGGAAGCGTCCGCCGCCTGTGCAAGGCCAGCCTCGCGCATGAGCCGGAACCGCTGGTCCTGTTCGCGGAGAAAAACGGCCTGCCGCCGGATGTGCTGGATATGGTGATCGCGCAGACGGTGAAAATCCTTATGGCCCGCACAGCGGGCAGCCTGCCCGAAGCGCCCTTCGATCCGGCCCGGAAGACGTGCCCGTACTGTGGAGGAAAACCGGAACTCAGCATCGTTCATGAGAAGGAAGGCCACCGGAGCTTGTTCTGTACCGACTGCGGACGGCACTGGCGTTTCCAGCGTACGGCGTGCCCCTCATGCGGGTGCGACAAACCGGACAATCTGCGCCTGCATTTTGCTGAAAGCACTCCGGACGAACGCGCCGTTTCCTGTAAGAATTGCGGGCACTACATCCTTGAAGCGGATATCCGCAAGCGGGATCTGGCCTTGGACGGAGCCGCCATCGTGTGCCTCGGCATGGGCTATCTGGACGCTCTCATGCAGGAGCAGGGGCTCTTACCCCTTGGGGAATCTGCATAGCGCCAAAATGGTTGCACAGAAAAAGGCGGCTTCAAGCCGCCTTTTTTGTGGAATGGAGAACGGGGATCAGCCACCGAGATAGGCTTCCTTGACCTTGGGATCTTTGAGGAGTTCCTGCCCCGGGGCCTCGGCGACGACGCGGCCGACTTCGAGCACATAGGCGTAGTGCGCGATGGACAGGGCCGCGAGGGCGTTCTGTTCCACGAGCAGCACGGTTTTGCCTTCGGCGTTGATCTTCAGGATGATGTCGAAGATTTCCCTTACCAGCAGCGGGGCGAGGCCGAGCGAGGGTTCGTCGAGCATCACCAGATCCGGGCGGCTCATGAGCGCGCGGCCCACGGCGAGCATCTGCTGTTCGCCGCCGGAGAGCGTGCCGCCTTTCTGCCAGCTGCGTTCCCTGAGCCGCGGGAACAGATTGTAGACCCAGTCGATGTCCTGCGCGATCCCTTCCTTGTCGTTGCGGATGTACGCGCCGAGCATGAGGTTTTCTTCGACCGTGAGGTGGGGGAGGATGCGGCGGCCTTCCGGGCTCACCGAGATGCCCCGCCGGATGATGTCCTCGGGGGATTTCCCGAGGAGCTGCTCCGTCCTGGGCCCGCTGCCGTCCCGGGCCGCCGGGGTGAACAGCACTTCGCCTTTCGTATCCTTCACGAGGCCGGAGATGGAGCGGATGACGCTGCTTTTCCCCGCGCCGTTCGCGCCGATGAGCGTGACTATCCGGCCCTGCGGGATGCGCATGCTGACGCCCTGCACCGCATGGATGCCGCCGTAGTGGACGTGGAGATCCTTGATTTCAAGCATGGTTGCTGACGTCCTCTCCGAGGTAGGCTTCGATGACCCTCGGGTTGTTGCGGATGGCGTCCGGATCGCCCTCGGCGATGAGCTGGCCGTATTCCAGCACCCAGATGTACTGGCACACGCCCATGACCACTTTCATGTCGTGCTCGATGAGCAGGATGGTCAGGTCGAACTCGTCGCGGATATGCCGGATGAAGCGCATGAGTTCGGTGCTTTCCTGCGGGTTCATCCCGGCGGCGGGCTCGTCGAGGAGCAGGAAGTCCGGGCTGGTCGCCAGGGCGCGGGCGATTTCAAGGCGCCGCTGCGCCCCGTAGGGCAGGCTCGACGCCTTTTCGTTCATGCAGGAATCGAGCGCGAGGCGGTGGATGAGGCCCTTCGCCTTCTCGCGGATTTCCTCTTCCTCGCGCCGTGCGCTGGGCAGGCTGAAGACGGGCATCCACCATTGGCTTTTGCGGCGGACCTGACAGCCGACCATGACGTTTTCCAGCGCGGTTTCGCTGCCGAAGAGCCGGATGTTCTGGAAGGTCCGGGCCATGCCCGCCCTGCAGATCCGGTGCGGCGGGAAGCCCTTCACGCTGTGGCCCTTGAACAGGATGTCGCCTTCCTGGGGGTTGTAGAAGCCGCTGATGACGTTGAAGGCCGTGGTCTTGCCCGCGCCGTTGGGGCCGATGAGCCCGGTGATGGACCCCGTGGGGATCCGCATGGACAGGTCGTTGACCGCCGTGATCCCGCCGAAGCGCATGGTCACGTGCTGCACGTCGAGCAGCAGTCCGTTCTGAGCGAAGGAGGTCATGCGCGTTTCCTCCGGGAGAAGAAGTCGAAGATGGCGTCCCAGGTGATTTCACGCATTCCCATGATGCCCTCGCGTCGGTACAGGATGATGCACAGGAGGACCAGCGAGAACACGACCATGCGCATGCCGGGGATGCCGGGGATTGCGAATCCGCCGAGGGTGATGGGGTCTTCCACGGCGCGCAGCCATTCGAGCAGGACGGTGATGACCGCGCTGCCGAGGATGCTGCCCGTGAGGGAGCCGAGGCCGCCGGCCACGACGATCATGAGCACGTTGAAGGTCAGCAGGAAGGTGAACATTTTCGGGTCGATGGTGGTCAGGAGGTTGCCGAGCAGCGCCCCGCCCACGCCCGCGAAGAACGCGCCGAGGCAGAAGGAGAGCACCTTGGTCCTGAAGGTGTCGATGCCCATGACCTTCGCGGCGATTTCGTCGTCGCGGATGGCCTTGAAGATGTTGCCGAAGTTGCTGCCCAAGAGCTTGACCATGCAGTACAGGGTGATGAGCAGCCACCCGTAGTTGACCAGCAGCGAGGCGTGGAAGGGGATGCCCTTGATGCCGAGGGAGCCGTTGGTGATGGGCGTCAGGTTCACGATGAGCACGCGGATGATCTCCGCGAACCCCAGCGTGGCGATGCCGAGGTAGTCGCCGCCGAGCCGCAGCACGGGGATGGCGATGAACAGCCCGAAGATCGCGGCCACGAAGCCCCCGGCGACAACCGAGAACCAGAACGGCGTATGGATGACCGAGAAGGGCCAGATGATGTCCTCGAGGATCCACATCATTTCCTTCTGGGCGGCGGGGAGCACGCACAGGGCGGAAACGTAGGCCCCGATGGCCATGAACCCGGCGTGCCCGAGCGAGAACATCCCGGTGAAGCCGTAGATGAGGTTCAGGGACAGCGCGAGGATGGCGTTCACGGCGATGAGATTGAGGATCTGGACCTTGTAGCCGTCGAGGTTGGTCTCCGCCCAGACAAGGAACAGGGCCAGCAGGCCGATGGCGGCGAGATTGAGCAGCAGGTTGCGCATGGAGGTCTTCATATCTTTTCCTCCGAACGCTGGCCGAAGAGGCCGGTGGGCCTGACGAGGAGCACGAGCACCAGCACCACGAAGGCGAACGCGTCGCGGTAGCCGGACAGGCTGGGCATGAAGGCCACGGTCATGATCTCGATGAAGCCGAGCAGCAGCCCGCCGATCATGGCGCCCTGGATGGAGCCGATGCCGCCGAGCACCGCCGCGATGAAGGCCTTGAAGCCGGGGAAGATGCCCATGTAGGGGTTGATCTGCGGGTAACGCAGGGCCCACATGATGCCCGAGGCCGCCGCCAGCGCGGAGCCGAGCCCGAAGGCCAGCGCGATGATGCGGTCGACCCGCACCCCGAGCAGGCGCGTGGTTTCGATGTCCTTGGAGATGGCCCGCATGGCCAGCCCCGGTTTGGTGCGGTGGATGATCCACAGGAGCCCGAGCACGAGCACGAAGCTGACCACGGGCACGACCAGCGTGATCGGCAGCAGCTTCAGCTGCCCGAAATTGATGGGCGTCATGAGCCATTCCGGCTGGTACACGGGGCGCGGAAGGCCGGAAAACACCACCACGGAGAGGCTTTCGATGAAGAAGGACACGGCGATGGCACTGATGAGCGCCGAAATGCGCGGGGCGTCGCGCAGGGGCCGGTAGGCGATGCGGTCCACCAGGATGCCGACGGCGCTGGCCGCGAGGATGGCCACCACCACGGCCACCCCCCAGGGCAGGAAGAATGTCGTGGTGCCGTAAAAGACGAAATAGGCCCCCAACATGAGAATGTCGCCGTGGGCGAAGTTGATCAGCCGCAATATCCCGTACACCATCGTGTACCCGATGGCGATGAGGCCATACAGGGAACCCAGTGTCAGGGCATTGAAGAAGTGCTGGAAGAACATGTCCAGACTCATAGTGCCTGCCTTATCCGAAAGTTTCGACAAGACCCGCGGGAACAGCCGCAGGACGGCGACAGCAGCCTGTGCCGCTGTCGCCGAACATCCGCAGGCGGGAGAGGTTTCCCCCTCCCGCATTCTGAGGCAGAGCTATTCAGCGATGGCGTCGCCGATGTACTTACGCTTGCCGTCCATGTACTTGATGATGCCCACGGGCATTTCGGCGTCATGGGTTTCATTGATGCTCAGCACGCCAAGGGCGGTGGGCAGGTTCTTGGTGGCGGCGAGAGCGGCGGTCAGGGCTTCGGTATCGGCCTTGCCCGCGCGGGTGAGGGCGTCCAGAATGATATTGTAGCAGTTATAGCCGAGCGCGGAGTTCACGTTGGGATCCTTGTTGGGGAAGTTCTTCTTCCACGCATCGGTGAAGGTCTTGGCTTCGGCGCTCATGTTTTCCATGTTGACGTCATAGGGGAAGGTGGTGTGGAGGAAGCCTTCCACAGCCTTGCCGCCGATCTTGAGGGTATCGGGGTTGTCCATGGCGTCGGCACCCATGAGCACGAACGTCGCGCCGAGTTCGCGGGCCTGCTTCATGATGATGGCGCCTTCGGCGAAGTA
>ERZ827181.3302-NODE-3302-length-11804-cov-2.595966_pt1 | contig 11804 bp, 9 predicted proteins | sample MGYA00519778_ERZ827181 | MGnify/ENA primary metagenome ERZ827181 (study PRJEB31778, sample SAMEA3449273) | human gut metagenome | biome: human gut; feature: human-associated habitat; material: faeces | place: United Kingdom | collected 2010/2012 ...
AGAAAGCACGAGGACCATACACAAAAGGATATAGAGTTTCATGCAGCTATTGCTTTAAGCAGCAAAAATGTTGTAGTTCCAAGACTGGTTCCTGTGATCAACAGCTCGATTCCTCTGTTTGTAGAGACCACCAGAGGTACACTGCTGGAAGAAACCATCGAGACCCACCGCGCGATTGCGGATGCCATTGCCGCTCATGATCCGCTCGGCGCACAGGATGCTATGTATCTGCATCTGGTTTATAACCGTAAGCGGATTCAGATGATAAAAAAAGACTCTGAATAAATGCTATATTTTTATTGTTTTTATAACAATATTGATATTTTTATATTACGTGGAATCCATAAAAAGGGTATCATAAGATTTGGAACTTATACAATATACCCTATGACTTTTTTATAAAATTATGTATCTGTTTAATGAAGCCTTAAAAATTTCCTTTTTGCGACTTATTTCTTCAGCCCGGTAGTCACCTTACAATTTGTAACCTTCAGACTTCCTTCTGACGCAAATAAAGATAAGCTTTCTCCTGGTCTCTTGTATGCTCGTGCATTCAAAGCCACACCATCAACATAAATTGTCGCAATTGTATCGTCCACGATCATACGGATATTGTATTTCTTTCCAGGAATCAGATCAAGCGGTCTTTCCAGTCCGATGTTCTGATTTGCTGGCCATGGCCAGTTCGGTTTTTTCTCGAATACATAACGGTTCTCTGTAGTATTAAATACAAACTGATAAGATTCTGCTTTGTCCTCATCCTCATAAAATCTCACGCCAAATGTTCTTGTGCCTTCAGAAAATTCCACATCTGCTTCGAATTTGAAAATGTCACCGGTATTTCTTCCAACAACTACTTCTGAACTCTTAGTTGGTGTATCGATAACGAAATCATCCTTCTTTTCCTCTTTGTCAAAAGCATTCCATACTGTTTCCGGAATTCTTACACCAAGGGTTCCATCTTCTCTCTGGTAAACCTCATGTGCCATAAATGTTCCTGCCCAGATGAAGTTATTGTCATCATCATCCTGATCCTTGGTAGCAACCCAGCCAAAGAGGATTCTCTGTCCGTTCAATTCAAAAGTACGTCCTGCATAATAAGCTCTGCCGTCAAATGCATCATCTTTCGGTGCGATCCATGGACCTTCCAGACTCTTGCTCATACGGTATACCATTTTGCTTCTGTCACTGTATTCTGTCACAATGTGATACCACCAGTCACCAATCTTAAATAAGTCTGGCATCTCATGCATAGTATAGAGATCCGGTGCCCAGAAATCTCCTTCAAATTTCCAGTTTTTCAGGTCTTTGGATGTGAATTTAACAGTTCTTCCTGTCTGTCTTGTCTTTGGTCCCTGTAATCTTGCGCCAAGGATCAGCAGGTACTGATCATTTTCCTCATCGCGGATCACCCATGGATCTCTCCAGTCATCCGGGTCATAACCTTCCTGTGGTGTGAAGGTAAGTGCATCCTGAGTTTTGTGCCATGTTACAAGATCATCGCTGTATGCATGCATCAGAACCTGAGATGGTTTTCCAAGTGCCGGATAATCACGGTTATAACCTGTATAAAAAATATGATACTGTCCTTCTGCCTCGAAAACACTGCCTGCAAAGATGAACTGATCCTGTTCTTCATCTGTTCCTCTCGGAATTGCCACGCCTTTATCTTCGTAATGTACAAAGTCGGAAGTTGTTGCCAGATCCCAACCAAAGGGTTCTCCAAATGGTCCCGGTTTTCTGGTATCTCTCTGATGATATAAATAGAATTTATCTCCATGTCCAAATGGCATGCAATCGCCAAACCATGTTCCCGGGAACTGATAGTATAATTTCTGCATAGTCTTAATCTCCTTTTTTATACTTTATTTCACTTTACAGGCCTGCTTGTACTTTTCCGGCAAGCCTGTTATTTACTCATAAATCAAACTACTGTTATCAGGTAATTCTTGCATATTATCAACCTTTTACTGCACCTGCTGTCATACCTGCCAGCATCTTCTTGCTGCTGAAGAAGTAGAAAATAAATACCGGAAGTACTGTTACAGTGATGGCTGCAAATGTACCACCCCAGTCTGTCAGTCCCATGCTTCCTACGAAGTCATTTAAACCAAGTGTAATGGTTTTCATATCTGTAGATCTGGTAAATGTATAAGCATTAATATACTCATTCCAGCAGAATACTGCCTGCATGGTTGCTACTGTGATAATAGAGTTCAGTGACATCGGAACCACCATCTTAAAGAAACATCCTATCGGTGAACATCCATCAATGATCGCTGCTTCCAGCATTTCTTCAGGGAAGAATTTGCTGAATGAATAAAACAGCTGAATGGAATAAGACAGTGAAAAAGCAATCTGTGGCAAAATAATTGCCGGGTATGTATTGATCAGTCCCATCTTATTAAAAATAGTAAACAATGGAATCAGTGCAACCTGCATAGGAAGCATCAATCCAAGAAGGAAATAATTAAGGACAAATTTTCTGCCTTTGAATTTGATTTTGCTTAATGCAAATCCAGCCATCAATGCAAATAAAAGCAGAGGAATCAATACACCGATCAAAACAATGATACTGTTTTTAAAATAAGTCAGCATATGGCTTTTTGTAAAAACATTGATAAAGTTTGTCAGCACCCATTTTGACGGGAGTGCATATGCCGGTAACTGTCTGAAATCATCCAGTGACTTAAAGCTTGAAGTAAATACATAGAAGAAAGGATAAACCTGCATCACAACAAGGATTAATGCGATAACCCATTTAATGATGCTCGGAATGGTTGGTTTTTTCTTTTTCATTCGTCATCCCCTCCTCCTGTAAATTTACGGAATAACATTCCAACTACCATACAGATGATTACGATCATGATCGCTACAGAACTTCCGTAACCATATTTCATACTGCTGAACGCCTGTTTATACATATAAGTTGTCATAAGTTCAGAAGCATTTCCCGGTCCTCCATGTGTTAACAGATAAGAGAACTCGAAAGATCTCAGGGATCCATTCAGTACCAGCAGACAGTTTGCAATGATAACCGGTTTAATATAAGGAATTCTTACATAAAGATATTCCTGCCATGTTGATGCTCCATCGATCAGTGCTGCTTCTCCCAGTTCATCCGGAACACCGATCAGTGCTGCATAAAAGATAACCATATACAGTCCCAGGTATTTATATGCTTCTACAAAAGCTGTTACATACAGTGAAATCTGAGGATTGGAAATCCACTCCATCAGTTTCAGAGATGGATCGATGAATGATAATACCTGATTCACAATACCGGTTGGAGTTACTGATAATAACTTTGTAAAAATCTGGCAAATCGCTACAGAAGAGATAACTACCGGAATATAATACAGAGTCTGTAAAGCAACTCTTCCTTTTTTAATACGACTGAGGAGAATCGCAAATAATAATCCTCCAAATACCTGAATTGCCACATTGATAATGGTATAAATAATCGTATGCCATACTGTAGAGCGGAACACCGTATCCTGGGTTAAAAGCTCCGCATAATTCTTAAATCCTACAAATACTTTCTCGCCTACACCACTCCAGTCAAAAAAGCTGTAATAGCCTGCCCATACAATGGACACAATAACAAATGCAGTATAGATAAGGAATGCAGGAAAAAGGAACATGAAAATTACTGATTTTTTTCCAAATGCTTTCTGCATAAGATTCCCTCCTCTTCTTTCTTTAAAAGAGACTGACGATTAATCCGCCAGTCTCATTCCTGCATGCTTAAAATTCTTTATTTAACAAAAGAATCACAGGTTTCAATAAATTCATCTGGTGTGGTAATTCCCTGTGCCAGTTTCTGCTGTTCATCAACGATTTTAGTCAGCACATCAGAATCAAGTTTATCATCCCAGGAAGTCCATGCTGTTTCTGCATCTTCAAACATTGGCTGTGTATCATAGTAAAGCTGTGGCAGTCCTTCCGGAAGTTCTTCATTAAACGGTGAGAAAACCTGTGCCTGATTGTAGCATGCATCTGTAAAGTTTTCGCACATATAATCAAAGAATTCCTGCATTGTATCATCATATGTTGCCTTATTAAATCCTTCCGCAAAACCTGCATGAACCGGTATGTTAGTAGACATATTGTCCATTCCTTCTGTATCCGGCACAGGGAAGAATCCAAGTTCACCATTGTCATACATTTCTTCTGCAAGGCTGATCTGTCCGGAGCCTGTATAGAAGATTGCACCGGAACCACCAAAGAATAAGTTACATGCAGAGGTAAAATCTACACTTGCAAATCCTGGTTCAAAATAACCTTTTGTTCCAAGATCAGAAAGAAGATTTACTGCATATTTTGCAGACTCATTGTCACTGAAAGAATCTGTTCCAGCCTGATAACCCTCAATAAATTCAGGACCAGTTACTCTCCATGGTGAGAAAGAAAGATATCTCATCAGCTGCCATGCATCAGAACCTCCCACAATAACCGGAATCTCGCCCTGATCTGCAATTTTCTGGCAATCTTCTTCAAATTCTTCCCATGTTGTCGGAGCATCTTTGATTCCTGCTTTTTCAAAGATATCTTTTCTGTACATAAAATACTCACAGTACAATCCCTGTGGGAAGAGATACATATTTCCGTCGTCTGCATCTGTAAGGAAATCTCTGATCGCACCATTTAATTTCTCATCATATCCGTTTCTTTCAAGTTCATCTCCCACATTAACCAGTGCATCAATATCTTTGCATGCTTTAGAAAGTGTTCCGTTCGGGCATCCAAAAATATCCGGAAGTGTATCACTGTTAATATACATCTGGAGTTTTGTAAAATAATCCTGCATATCGTTTACAAGTTCAATTTCATAATCCAGACCTTTTTCATCACAGAAATTTTTAAGAAGATAATCAAATGTCTTATACTGTTCTGTAGACTCTGTACCTTTTAATAAAGCAGTAATCTTCGTTCTTTTTCCATCGTCCGATTTCTTCGCAGAAGCTGTAACTGCTCCCATGCCTGTCAGAAGACTGGCTGTCATAGCTGCCGTCATGGCAAGTGATAACACTTTTTTCATTTTCCTCATTTACTTGTTTCCTCCTTTTAATTTGTGTTTCCTCGTTCTTGATGATTTTATTTTAGTCTTTTTGCCTTTTATAAACAATTGGAAATAAAAGTAAAAATAGGAGATTTGTGCACAAATTTTATACTGTGCACAAATCTCCTGTTCTATCGTCAGGCAGATAAAATCATCCGCCTCGCTACTTGCCTGATTCGATTAAATGACTTACCTGATACAGTTAACCTCGCTGTTTATATATATTTCCTGAATTCATTGGGTGTAATACCGTAACGCTTTTTGAATACTTTTATGTAATATCCAAAGTCTTTGTATCCTACCATTTCTGCGATTTCATATTGTTTATATTTATTATCTGCAATCAGTTTCTCCACCTGTTGGAACCGGACATCTGTCAGATATTCCAGAAAACTCTTTCCGGCATATTTCTTAAGAAGGCGGCTGATATAGGTTCTGCTTACATGGAATTTCTCAGTCAGATCATCCATAGATAAATCTCCTGAATAATTCTTCTCAATGTAAGAAAGAACACTCTGAACCAGTTTCCGGTTCCGTTCATCAGTTCCTTCTGTATTCTGTTTAATCAGCGTTCCAAACAGATTCAGCAGACAATTCAACACCTCTTCTGTGTTCTCGCACTGACAGATTCTTTTTATTCCATCCTGAAGCACAGAAAGATTCCAGTTTTTATTATGAATTTCACTGTCAACTGCACAGATATATGGAAATTTCATACATCCCAAAAGTAAATCCATTGCTGCAAATTTCACCGGAGATACATCTTCCGGTGCGTTTCGAAATATCTGATGAAGTTCATCCTCCGCTTTCTCAAAACTGTCCTGAAACAAAGTCATCATAAAATGTGTTTTTTCACCGGAAGTAATCACAAAGTCTGTCTGTTTTTTATATTGCAGATCTTCGTATCTGAGTATGATATTCGTACCCAGATAAACACATTGCCTGCATGCTGTCTGTGCCTTACGGTACTGTGCATTTGCCTGATATTCGTCCACTTCTACATCGCTCAATCCAAAATTCATATGTGCTTTCAGATACCGTTCTACTTCTACCTGTATCTTACTGCATGCCTGCAATGCTTTTTCCATACATACTGCGTTTTCTTCTTCCTTTTCAAACAAAAGAATAAAATTATATTCTGCAGTTGCTGTATTATAATCGCTCAAAACATGAATTCCAAAATCATTAAAAATTTCCTCAAAAATATTGATGCATGCAAATTCCTCTATCCATTTATCTCCTGTATGGATTTTATTTTCTCCAACAACTTTTCGCCCTACACACACAATATATTTCTCTATTGTCAGATTCAGAGATTCTGCCTGCTCTTTTACAACTCCTTTTCCCTGGATTCTTCCATACAGAAGATTTCCCGCAAATTTGGATCTCAGCTGCGGAACTGACCTGTTGAAATATTTCTTCAGATCCCGGATTTCCTGCTGTTTTTCCTTCCTTGCATGAATTTCCCCTGCAATCCGGGCAGCCATTGCCTTTAACTCATCATAGTCCACCGGTTTGAGAAGATATTCTTCCACACCAATGCTGATTGCTTTCTGAGCGTAGGCAAAACTGTCATATCCTGTCAGTATCACTATAACCGCATTGGGATAAATCTCATGTGCTTTTTCTGCAAAATCCAGTCCATCCATTCCCGGCATCTTCACATCTGTAAGGATCAGATCCGGTTTCGCCTGCTCCAGTTTCTCCAGCCCTTCCAATCCGTTCCTTGCAGTTGCGGATATACGGTATCCATAATCGCTCCATGGAAACGAACATAAACCATCCAGAATAATATATTCATCATCTAATATCATTACCTGCAATTCCATTATCTCTCGTCTCCCCTTTTTTTGTTATTTTCATTTACAGTTTCATCGTATTTCCTGTAAGTAACTCCGACATTACCGTTCATCGGAATTTCCAGTATTACCTGTGTTCCCTTCCCCGGTTCTGATGTAATGCTCATCCTTGCCTTATTCTGATATACATAATCCAGTCTCTTTCTCACCGCATACACTCCCAGATGAGTATGTGTCCGCTCTGCTTCATGATCTGGCTCTTCCTCTGTCCCCATCAGTTTCTCCAACTGCTCCTGTGACATTCCAACTCCATCATCCTTTACTGTAAATACTGCCATTCCATCTGTAATTTCTCCTGAAACATAAAGGAAACAGTCCCATGTCGCATTTTCCACACCATGAATCACCGCATTTTCCACCAGTGTCTGAATAGTCATTTTCGGAATCTCTAATTCATTTAATCTCTCATCCACTTCAATATAAGATGTAAATTTATCTCCATATCTGGTTTCCTGTATGTAAAGATAATCCTGTACATATTTTATTTCCTCACGAATATAAACCATACTTCTTTTATTACTGATACTTGCACGCATCAGACTGCTGATAGAAGTAACCATACGACAAATATTATCCTCGCCCTTCTTTCGCGCCATCCAGTTGATCGTATCCAGTACATTATAAAGAAAATGCGGATTGATCTGTGCCTGCAAAGCCTGGAATTCAATATCTTTGTTAACTGTTTCCATCTCCACAACCTGTTTTATCAGCTGCTCTATTTTCTCTATCGTCTGGTTGAAAACAGAATTCATGGTTCCAATCTCATCCCTTCTTCCTTCCGGAAGACGGACAGAAAAGTCACCCTCCGCAAACTGCTGCATTGCTTTACTTGTACGCTTGATCGGACCAGCGATTCCCTTTGCCAGAATATTAGCAAGAAAAATACACAACATCAAACTTGCCAGAATAAGCATGATTGTCGTTTTCTGTAATCCTCTGGCTGTTTTCTGCAAGAAACTCATAGGGATCATTCCTACAACTGTAAGTCCTGTGTCAGAACTTCTCTGATATACACAGTCATAACCCTGTCCATCTGCAGTAAACAGAAATTCTCCTGTGTTGCCTGATATTTTTTCTATCCAGCTTCTGTCACTGATTGTCGCATCATTCTCTGCACTCTCTATCAGAACATTTTTGTCATTGTCCAGAAGAAAAATATGTGCAGCCAAAGAATCTCTGGCTGTGATCGTCATTTTTTTCAGATAGCTCAGCTTAATAGATGCTCTCAATATTCCCACTGGCTTCATAGTCAGAGAATCTTTGATCTGCTTTGCCATATACATCAGGCCTTCCTCAGAAGCATTATAATAAATACAGCGTCCTTTTGCCTGCTCCGCCAGTTCACAGGATATCTGAGCGGTCTTTTCATGAATCTCACGATTATTTGCCAGCAGATGATTTGCTCCGTTATAACCATACAGCTGGATATCCTTCATATAAATACTTGTATATCCCTGCAAAAGCAGCCTTCTGATCTGCCCCGATCTTGAATAATAGGAATACAGCTCTGTGCCATCCGATTTATATGGTTCATCAGACTCCAATTCCTCCTGAACTGTACTGTTATTTGCAATATACTCAAATGAATTCCTCACCATATCAAAATAATGATCCAAATTCACCGACAACTCGTTCACCACTCCCGCAGACTGCTTCCTTGTCTGTTCTGTCACAATTGAAGATGCAGACATATACTGCGAAACACTGGCAGCCAACAGAACAACCAATGCTACCCCTAACGTACAATACAGAATTTTTCTCTGTATCGACAGATTAATATACCACTTCTTTAAATTTTTCATCTCTCTTTTCCCTTTAATGCCCCTTTATTTTTCCCGTTTTTCACTGCTGCGGTCTATTCCGGACAGCCAAAAAGCCGACACACTGCTTCCAGTCAATGTATCGGCTTTACTGCTTCATTTTATTATACAGATATATTCCGTAACTTTTTCTGTTTTACAGATACTGACTGAATTCCACTTTCTCCTTATTCGGACCCTCAATGGTAAAGAATTTTACACCATTTTCCCAGAATGGCAGGAAATGAATGGTATCCTGTGTGGAGTTTAAACCAGCTTCATTAATATACTGGAAAATCTCCTCAATGTCTCTCACATCAAGCGCAACATGATCAATCGCCCCATGCTCCATCTTCGCCGCATGATTCTCATAAGTCTCCACAACCAAAGTTCCCAGCTTCAGAAACACAACCTTCTCATTCGCTTCCTCATTTACAGTCTCAAATGCAGTCTCAAAACCAAGTTTATGATAAAACTCCACAGTTTTATCAATGTCATTTGTCGGAATCCCGATATGCTGTACCCCTGTTGAATAATTCTTTAAATCCATGATCTTTACCTCTTTCTGCTCATCTTTGTAGCTTTTACTCATTTATTTTCATAATTTTACTTATCCAAAATATACGCAGAAAATCATTCGATTGTCAAGAGTAACAACTGATTCTTTTCACTTGACCCCTCCGTTCCCACCACCTCATCCATTTTCTCTTACACAGCCAATAGCCAGCGCGAAGCAGCATCTCTCTGCAGGTGAATCTGGAGGGGGCTTAGTAACTCTTAGGTGGGGGAAATCCGCGTTATAAAGAAAAATAGCAACCTGTCTGAGCGGAGTCTGCGACGGAGCGAGTTTTGCATTTTTCTTCATGCTTTTAGCGGATTTCCCCCACCTTAGAGTTACTTAGCCCCCGGAACTGAACCTGCAGAGAGATGCTGCTTCGCGCGTCCCCTCTTGCGCTGTGTACGCCCCACACCAACAAACTTCCCCCAAATACTTACAAAAACCTCTTGACTTTCAAAACAAACAGCGTTAAAATTGCTTTAGCTTTTTAAACAGCTAAACCTATAACGCATAAATTCAACGAAGGGAACCAGTAAAAACAGTCCCCCCTGTCCTCAGAGAACTGCAGTCCGGTGAAATGCAGTGACAGACCTGTTTCGAATATCATCCCCGAGAAGGAAAGCCGAACCCTTGAATACAGCCATCACAGATATTGCCGTATTTACAGTAAGCTTCCCCGGCCGCCCCCCGTTACAGGAGCCGCGTATATCGGTACGTTGCAGAATCGTACTTGTTTCAAAGGTGAAACAGGGTGGTTACGGAATATCATATGTCCGTCCCTGCGTGGGGCGGACTTTTTTTATGTTATAGGAAATTACTCCATAATATTCCTATAACATAAAAAAGCCCTGACACACGAGACATACTTTCTTTTCCAGGCTGTCGATCTGAAACCGAAACACTACTTCTGTTTTTCGCAGACAACAGAATTCACCACAGATGAAAAATGTAACTAATTACATATTATAACCATTACATTCCATCTGCCTTGAATCTGCTCCAAATTCCGAAAAACAGCAGCAAATTTTTTGAGAGGAGTAGAGAGCATGAAAATCTACAAAAAAATCATGAACGCACTGGCTGCAGTAGAAAAGATCGTCCTTGTGATCTCCACACTGCTGATCCTGGTGCTGACTGTGGGAAACGTATTTTCCCGTAAAGTCATCCACCGTTCCTGGTCCTTCACAGAAGAACTTGTAGTAGCGGTATTCGTACTCATCACCCTGCTGGCAGCCGCACTGGCCTGCCGCGAAGGAGAACTGGTCAGCCTGACACTGGTCACAGACCGCCTTCCAAAGAAACTGAAGAAACCATCCGTAATTCTGATCACAGTCCTGAGCATCATCTTCAGCGTCATCCTTTTCAAATACGGAATGGACAAGGTAATCACTCAGCTTCAGAATGGAAAAAGAACCTTCGTATTAAACTGGCCTGAATGGATCTTCTGGTCCTTCGTACCCATCGGTGCAGGATGCATGATCCTTCACTTCATTGAATTCTGTCTGGACTTCTGCTGCAAAACCGACAGTGCCAAAAATACCGACAACAGCACAAAAAGTAACATGAACACAATCACAACAGACAAAAAGGAGGCCAAATAAATGATCAGTGCAATCTTATTTATCTCCTTCTTCATATTCCTGATCCTGGGTGTACCCATCGGAATCTGCCTCGGACTTTCCTCCGTATGCGCAATCCTCTACTCCGGTACATCTCTGACGATCGTAGCAACCAACATGTACTCAGGAATCAGTAAATTCCTGCTCCTGGCAATCCCATTCTTCGTACTGTCAGGAAACATCATGGCAAAAGCCGGTATCTCCAAGCGACTGATCAAATTCGTTGATACCTGCGTAGGCCACAAAAAAGGCGGTATCGCCATCGTATGTGTTATCGTAGCCTGCTTCTTCGGCGCCATCTCCGGTTCCGGCCCTGCAACTGTTGCAGCTCTTGGCGCCGTACTGATCCCTGCAATGGTAGAACAGGGCGGTTTCTCCGCACCATTCTCCACAGCACTGATGGCAACCTCAAGCTCCATCGCCATTGTCATCCCGCCAAGTATTGCATTTGTTGTATATGCTTCTATCACAGGCGTATCTATTGCAGATATGTTCATGGCAGGAATCGTACCTGGAATTCTGATGGGCGTTGCCCTTGTGATCGTGGTTATGGTGGAAGCCAGAAAAAAAGGCATTCAGCCAGCCCAGAAGAAAGCGACTGCAAAAGAGCGCTGGGATGCATTTAAGGATGCTTTCTGGGGATTCTTAATGCCGGTTATTATTCTGGGTGGTATTTATGGCGGTATTTTTACTCCTACTGAGGCAGCGGCTGTATCTGTTGTATACGGTCTGTTTGTAGGTATGGTGATTTATCGTGAGGTTAAATTAAAAGACCTGTTTGACATTTGCGTGGATTCTGCGAAAACAACTGGTGGAATCATGCTGATCGTAGCAAGTGCTTCCCTGTTTTCCTATGTATGTACCAAATTCGGTATCGCAGACGCAGCTTCAGCGCTTCTTGGAAGC
>ERZ827181.3313-NODE-3313-length-11746-cov-4.464545_pt1 | contig 11746 bp, 7 predicted proteins | sample MGYA00519778_ERZ827181 | MGnify/ENA primary metagenome ERZ827181 (study PRJEB31778, sample SAMEA3449273) | human gut metagenome | biome: human gut; feature: human-associated habitat; material: faeces | place: United Kingdom | collected 2010/2012 ...
CAGTAGGTGTGGGGACTGTCCTGTCTGCAAAAGAAGTGATGATTATCGTGAATGGTCATAACAAAGCTCGCGCATTGTACCATGCAGTAGAGGGAGCTATCACTCAGATGTGGACAATCAGTGCATTACAGATGCATGAGAAAGGTATCATCGTTTGTGACGATGCTGCTACAGAAGAACTGAAAGTAGGAACATATCGCTACTTCAAAGATATCGAAGCCGATCATCTGGATCCAAAATCTTTGATTAAGTAAGAATTAGAAGTTAAAAATTAAAAGCTGCGTAGTAGGAATTATTTATCCACTGCGCAGCTTTCATTTTTTTTGATCTTCCGGTTTTAATTCTCTTCCAGTATTCCTTTGGCCTGCCGGACTATTTCCGGGCTTCCTTCTGTACAACTAACCACTGTTGACGGTTCTATTCCTCCTATCCCTCCATCAATCACGAGGTCTACTATCTCTCCGAACTTTTCGTCTATCAGTTCCGGATCTGTTGCATATTCCAGGTCTTCATGTGCTTCGTGCGGTAGGGTAGTTGTCATAATCGGTGCATCAAGCAGGCGGGCTATCTCACGAATGATATTGTTATCCGGCATGCGAATACCTACTTCTTTCCTGTTTCGAAAGATCTTGGGAAGCCGGTTTGTCCCGTTCAGAATAAAGGTGAATGGTCCGGGCAAATTACGTTTCATCAGTTTGAACGTATTGTTATCAACTTTCGCGTATTCACTGATACTGCTCAGGTCATAACAGATAATAGAAAGATTATTCTTACGCGGATCAATCTCTTTGATACGGCAAATACGTTCAATGGCACGCTCTTTCAATCCATGACAACCAATTGCATACATCGTATCGGTAGGATAGATGATGAGGCCGCCATCATTCAAAATATCCACCACCTGTTGCAGGTCTTGTGGATTATTATTCTTTTCGTAAAGTTTCAGAAGCATGATAAGTAGTGGTTAGTGATAAGCGATTAGTGATAAGTGGTTAGTGATAAGTGATTAGTGATAAATGAATAGTGAGTTATATCACTACACCGCATGGCACTAATCACTTATCACTAACCACTAATCACTATTTTAGTTTTTTCTTTAAGAAGTCCAGCGCCTTTTCGGCAGCTTTTTCTTTTACTGCCTCTTTCAGGTCCTCTTTATTATTTGTAGCGGCAGAGTCCAGTCCCAATTTCTTTCCTAACTCACTGATTGCTTTATCAGCTACGGCTTCTACCGCCTGGTTTGCCATACTCTTTGTGTCAATAGACACTTTGGGTGAAGTAAACGATCCACCAATCTTCAGGTCGAGTGTTGTCAGCTTGGCAAGGTCGCCTGCAGAAGCGGGCAGTTTGATTTTACCGGAATAGTCTATTGTCTGATCCAATCCGGTGCTTCCGGAGAGGTTCATTACATAGTCACCCAGTTTGATGTCAAATGGTTGTGTCGCCACTCGCCCGTCTTTGATGGTGAAATCCAGCGTCATATCTTTTACCTTCATCTCCTTCAAATCCGGTTTATTCACAGCTTCAGCTATTTGGTCAATCACTTTTACTCCGCTCAGACTGAGGTCTTTGGTAGAAAGACTTCCGTTACCCTGCATTGTTTCGAGCACAGGACTCATTGCGGCATCCAGAATGGTTTGTATCTTCATACTACCGGAGAAGTTGCCTTTTAGATTTTCGAAGATAGGGGCGAGTTGTTGTACCATATCAAGCTCCTTGTATGTCTGGGCAAAGCTCAGGCCGTTGAGTTTGAATCCTGCATTCATCTCCGGATTTTTAACATCAGCCGTAGAGTAATAGCCGTTCATAACCACATTGCCACCCATCGTGTTCATAGAAAGATTCTTCATATCCACCTTCCCGTCTTTAACGACCAACTTTCCATTCATATTAGTGAAAGCCATTTTATCAAATAGTACCTCTTTCAGATTAGCATCCATTTGGAAATCAATATTACGGGGCACTTCAATGATACCACTTATACTATCTGCCGGAGTAGTTGCCACCTGTGTAGTGGTGTCTGCTGTGGCTGTCATGAAATCATTCAGGTTGAGATGATTGGAGCGAATATTGAGTGTTCCTTTTAGTGTCGTTCCTTTCAGTGCATAACCCAGATAGTTTTCAAAACGGCTATCGGCAGTCAGATCGTTCTTACCGATATTGACGGTTGTTTCGCTCAGTTGCAGGTACTTGGGAGTGAATGTAAAGAGTGACTTGTGGATATCTATATCCGGCATATCCTTCATCTTCAGTTTCATTGAGGTGAGTCCGATTGTTCCGGAAGCCTGTACACGCTCATACTGTTCTTTTTCGATGTACGACATTTTTCCGGCGAGTTGCATGTCTGCATTGATAGTACCGTTTAGCTCCATATCCTCCAATGGATATGCCTGTTTGATCATGCCCAGGTTGAGTACTCCTTTTGCTTCGGCATGAAAGTCCGGATCACTGATCGGTGTTTTTATTTCGGCAGTCACGCTGAACGGATTTCCGGCGAGTCGGAAACTAAACGGGCGAATACTCACTGTGGTGAGGTCAATAGCCCCTCCCGGATTTTTTATTTCTGCATTGATGTTAATCTGATCTACACCTGCCGGAAGAGAAGGATAACGGAACATGGCATCTTTCACTGTCATTGCTACATTGAACTGAGGTACAATGCTGTCACCTACCATCGTACCTTTTATGTCAGCAGAAAGCGTGGCAATACCCTCTGTCTTCAATCCTTCAAAATCTTTGGCATAAATAGCAGGGATCAGAGATAGAATTTCTTTGAACCCTACTTCATTGGTGTTCAGTTTGAGGTCCATGTCTATGGCAGGATCTTTCAGTGCTACCCAACCATCGATACCTGCTTTGATAGCATTCAAACGGAATTCATTCTCTTTCAATGTATATTTATTGTTGGCGAGATCGGCATCTACATCCATTTTTGCATAAATATTGGCATTAGAAAGGAAGGGGATGCCGTTCATCTTATAGGTTAACGCTTCCGTTTCTGCTTCCAGTTGTAAGGTCGTACGGTCGCTTCCCAGGTCTCCTGAGCAAAGTGCATTCAGATTACGGATATCTGCATACATATTTGCCTGACGGTCATCGTATATGAGATTCATATTTTTGATAACAAACTGTTGAAGTTGTATCTTAAACGGAGAACTGCTTGATTCTTCTGCAGTATCGGTAACTGTACTGTCGGGTTTCATTACGTCCCAATTGGGCCGGCCATCTGCAAGTACAATGGCATGTAGCCGGGTGTCTGTTATTTGTACTTTAGAAATGTCATAACCACTATCTCCAAAAAGAGAGAAAAGGTTGATAGCTGCTGTTACTTCACCCGCTTGTACAAGGGTGTCTTTTTCAAATTCGCCTACACCACGCAGCCAGAAATCATTGAGAGTGACTGATGCCTTGGGGAAGTTACGAAATAGACTAATATCCAGACTACCGAAGTCAAACTGTGCATTAAGCATCTTGTTTCCTTCTGTTTTTACAATGCTTTCTATTTTACCGCGGAAAGCAAAAGGAAGAATAAGCATCAGCAGCAGGAGTGCTCCTAATGTGATTGCTGTAATTTTCAGACCTTTTTTCATGTTTGCAGGTTTTTGATTAAACATATTGAGATAGCAAAGCTACTGATTTTTTTTTATTTATCAGTCTGTGACTTACGAATTTAAGTCACAGATTAATAAAATTGAGAAGGAGATAAATGGTATTTATATCTATGCAAGCGAGATTTTTGCTACTATTTTTGTACCGGCATCTATGTGCGATATCAGTTCAAACGTACCCTTGATGGATTGAATACGTTGTGCTATGGTATGCAGCCCGATTCCTTTCGTTTTCTTTTCTGTATCGAACCCTTTGCCGTCATCTTCTATTGTAATAGAGAGTTGATGATCTTCAAGTTTCAGCTCTACTGATATTTTGTGGGCTGAAGCGTATTTTATTGCATTGTTAATAGCTTCCTGAGTTATTCTGTAGAATTCAAAACCAATCTCTGAAGGGATACTGTTCCAATCCGTACCCGGAGTTGACCGGTACTCAGCTTTTGTTTTTTCAGGCAGATTGAGGTGAGTTATGAAATCTTCCAGCATTTCGTCCAGTGTTGCATATTGGAATGTAGGAGGCATCAGTTCATGTGAAACTGTACGGACCCGATTGCGTATTTCTGTCAGCGTCTCTACTATCGTTGGTGCTACACCCTCTTGCTCTTTATACTGTGCCCGTATTTGTATTTCAAGTGCCATAAGATTGTTACATACATCATCGTGAAGTTCGGTTGCCAACCGTTCCCGTTCTGCTTCCAGACCTTCAAGATAAGATTGTACATGACGTTGTTTGGACTCATTGAGAATGGTTTGAAACTCGTTTTCTTTTTCTTCCAGTTTAGATTTTTGGAGTTCAATCATTAAATCTGCTTCCTGTTGCTTTAGTTCTGCAATTTGCAATAAATGAGCATTCAGTTTTTGACGTGAGCGATGACGAATCACTAACAGAATAATAGTGATTAATGCCAGTATTATCATTCCTATTGCAAGCAGGTTGACGCGTTTTCTTTGTTCGTTGAGCACTGAAAGCTGTTTTACGCTACGTTCAGCCTGATCTAAGTTATACTTCACACGTAGTGTGTTTATTTCTTTCCGATTATTTTTATCGTTTAGGCGGGTGGCATAATCAATTGATTTGCGTTCTGCTGCCAATGCCTTATCATAAAGTTTCTGTTCTTCATATATTTGAGCTAATATCTGATAGGAAGAACTGATAGATTCATCATAATTAATTTTCTTCTCTTCGCTCAGCGTCTCTAACTTTTGTAATCCTGCCAATAAGTTCTTTTCTGCCTTTGGGTAATCTTTCAGATAGAATGAGATAGTCCCCGAAATGAAAAGGATTCGTGCGTCAGAATCTAATAACTTTGGATTTATGAGCTTTTGTCCTGTGGCTAAACATTTTTGTGCTTCTGCTATTTTCCCTTGCAGACAATAAATAAGTGCTTGTGAGAGATAATTATCGGCAATCTGGTATCCTACATCGTACGGATTATCTGTTGTGTTGTAAACATCAAATGCCAGATTGTTGTAGATAGCAGCAGAGTCTAAATAAGCTGTGTTTTCCGTGTTTATGTAATGCGCATAATAATACTGTGATCGTACAGTTAGTTTTAAAATATGCTGAAAGGGGAAATCAACAGGAGAGTGCTCCATATCTTTCATCAATTCGGCTAATCCTTTTTCATCTCTCCACAGAATATAGATCGTAGACAAATCATAATAGACATCTGTCAGGATACTTGGCTTTTGCTCATTCTTATTAAAATATTCAGCAGCTTTGTAATAATTCTTTTGAGCTTCGACAAAATCAGTTTGTGCCATATAATAATTCCCTGCTACAAAATGCATCATGCCCGAAATATTATTGTTGGCAAATTTTCCGTCATAAACAAATGCACTGTCCAGATAATTTTTAGCGATTTCCATATGGCTCAACTGGGTTCTGAAGAGAGAGATAATGGAATAAACGCGTTACAACAGCTTTATCTTCCAGATTTTTTGCTTCCGGAATTAGCTGCTTCATTACTTCAATCTGGTGCTCACGCGAAAGGTATTCTATATCTCCGGTCATGTAATATCGTTCTAACACAGGAATAGATTTGTCTTTCATGATAGTCATGATAGAATCATACTGTTGTTGTTCTTTATTTTGTGCATGAACGGTGAAAAACAAAAGGATATTGAGACAAAGGAGTATTAATCTCTTCATAATAAATGTATTTAAGTCTGTGTTAAAAAGGAATCTAAGAGTCTTTTTTAATACTTGTTTCTTATTGTATTTTTGTGTTGATATAATCCAGTATTTCTGTTTCCTGCTCAGGGTGAAACCATTGTATCTCTTCGTCCCGCTTGAACCATGTCATTTGTTTACGCGAGTAAATACGCGAATTTTGTTTTATCTTTTCGATGGCAAAAGGCAGTTCCCAGGTACCATCCAGATAATTGAACATTTCTTTGTATCCTACGGTGTTGAGCGAGTTGAGAGTACGGTAGGGATATACGCTTCGTGCTTCTTCAAGCAATCCTTCTTCTATCATGATATCTACCCTGCGGTTGATACGGTCGTAAAGTTCGGCACGGTCACGGGTCAGTCCTACCTTGATAATGCGAAAAGGGCGTTGCTTTTTTTGTTGCGTACGAAAAGAGGTATAAGTCTTCCCTGTCATGTAACAAATCTCAAGCGCATGAATCACGCGTTTGGGATTCTTTAGGTCTACTATCCTGTAATATTCGGGGTCTAATAGTTTTAGTTCTGCACAGAGTTTTTCGAGCCCTTCCGTTTCATATCTCTGTAACATCAGTTCGCGGGTTTCCGTATCTACAGTGGGGATATCATCGATACCTTTACAGATAGCGTCTATGTACATCATAGAGCCTCCTGTAAGGATAACAGTGTCATGTTGGCGGAATAAATTGTCAAGTGTGGCTAATGCTTCTTCTTCATAACAGGCAGCACTGTAATAATCTGTCAGTTTTAGAGTACCTACCAGATAATGAGGTACACGATTGAGTTGCTCTGAGGTAGGAGCTGCTGTACCTATTTTCAAGTCGGCATAGAGTTGCCTTGAGTCGGCAGAAACAATGCTCGTGTGGAAGTGTTCCGCCAACCGGAGACTAAGTTCTGTTTTTCCAACGCCGGTAGGACCTATGAGGACTATGAGAGTTACCATTATTTTAGTTGAAAGTTGATAATTGAAAGTTGAAAGTTTTATTACTCTCTGCTTTCAATTATCAAACTTCAACTTTCGACTTTTAACTTTCAATTTTCAACTAATATAAGAGTATGGCTTTTAGAAAAGAAAATAAGACGAAGAGCAATTTCTCGAAAATCTCTATCGGTTTGGCTTCTCCGGAAGAAATCTTAGAGAATTCGAGTGGTGAAGTATTAAAGCCTGAAACCATTAATTATCGTACTTACAAGCCTGAACGTGACGGTTTGTTTTGTGAGCGTATCTTTGGTCCTATTAAGGATTATGAGTGCCATTGCGGTAAGTATAAACGTATCCGTTATAAAGGTATCGTCTGCGACCGTTGTGGTGTAGAAGTTACAGAAAAGAAAGTACGCCGTGAACGTATGGGACATATACAGTTGGTGGTGCCGGTGGCACACATCTGGTATTTCCGTTCGCTTCCAAATAAGATCGGTTATTTGCTCGGACTGCCGACAAAGAAGCTGGATTCGATTATATATTACGAACGTTATGTTGTTATTCAGCCGGGTGTAAAGGCTGAAGATGGCATTGCCGAATATGATTTACTTTCTGAAGAAGAATATCTGGATATTCTGGATACACTTCCGAAGGACAATCAATATCTGGAGGATAATGATCCGAATAAGTTCATCGCTAAGATGGGAGCTGAAGCAATCTATGATTTGCTGGCTCGTTTGGATCTGGATGCTCTGTCTTATGAATTGCGTCACCGTGCAGGCAATGATGCTTCACAGCAACGTAAGAATGAGGCATTGAAACGTCTGCAGGTTGTAGAATCGTTCCGTGCATCACGTGGACGTAACAAGCCGGAATGGATGATTGTACGTATCGTACCGGTTATTCCGCCCGAACTCCGTCCATTGGTTCCATTGGATGGTGGTCGTTTTGCTACTTCTGACTTGAATGACCTTTATCGTCGTGTTATCATTCGTAACAACCGTCTGAAGAGATTGATCGAAATCAAAGCTCCGGAAGTAATCTTGCGTAATGAGAAACGTATGCTTCAGGAATCTGTAGACTCATTGTTCGATAATTCACGTAAATCAAGTGCAGTGAAGACGGATGCTAACCGTCCGTTGAAATCACTGTCTGATAGCTTGAAAGGTAAACAAGGACGTTTCCGTCAGAACTTGCTGGGTAAACGTGTTGACTACTCTGCACGTTCGGTAATTGTTGTTGGTCCGGAACTGAAGATGGGTGAGTGCGGTATTCCTAAATTGATGGCTGCCGAACTTTATAAGCCGTTTATTATCCGTAAGCTCATTGAACGTGGTATCGTTAAGACAGTGAAATCTGCAAAGAAGATTGTAGATCGTAAGGAAGCGGTGATCTGGGATATTCTGGAACACGTAATGAAAGGACATCCTGTACTGTTGAACCGTGCTCCGACATTGCACCGTTTGGGTATCCAGGGATTCCAGCCGAAGATGATCGAAGGTAAAGCTATCCAGTTGCACCCGTTGGCATGTACGGCATTCAACGCCGACTTTGACGGTGACCAGATGGCTGTTCACTTGCCTTTGAGTAATGAAGCAATTCTTGAAGCACAAATGTTGATGCTTCAATCACATAATATCTTGAATCCGGCAAACGGTGCGCCTATTACTGTGCCTGCACAGGATATGGTTCTTGGTTTGTACTACATTACTAAGTTGCGTGCTGGTGCAAAAGGGGAAGGTTTGACGTTCTACGGACCGGAAGAAGCGTTGATTGCTTATAATGAAGGTAAGGTAGATATCCACGCTCCGGTGAAGGTAATCGTGAAAGACGTTGATGAAAATGGTAACATTGTAGACGTGATGCGCGAAACTTCCGTAGGTCGTGTGATTGTGAACGAAATCGTTCCGCCCGAAGCGGGTTATATCAATACTATTATCTCTAAGAAATCTCTTCGTGATATTATTAGTGATGTAATTAAGGTTTGTGGTGTAGCTAAAGCTGCTGACTTTCTGGATGGAATCAAGAATTTAGGTTACCAGATGGCATTCAAAGGTGGTCTGTCATTCAACTTAGGTGATATTATTATTCCGAAAGAAAAAGAAACACTGGTACAGAAAGGTTATGACGAAGTTGAGCAAGTCGTAAACAACTATAATATGGGTTTCATCACTAACAATGAACGTTATAACCAGGTGATTGATATATGGACGCATGTTAACTCAGAGTTGTCTAATATCTTGATGAAGACTATTTCTTCGGATGATCAAGGTTTCAACTCTGTATATATGATGCTTGACTCTGGTGCCCGTGGTTCTAAAGAACAGATTCGTCAGTTGTCTGGTATGCGTGGTTTGATGGCAAAACCGCAGAAAGCGGGAGCAGAAGGTGGGCAGATTATTGAAAACCCGATTTTGTCGAACTTTAAAGAAGGGCTTTCTGTGTTGGAGTACTTTATCTCTACTCACGGTGCTCGTAAAGGTTTGGCGGATACGGCTTTGAAGACTGCCGATGCCGGTTATCTGACTCGTCGTCTGGTTGACGTATCGCATGATGTGATTATTACAGAAGAAGACTGCGGTACACTCCGTGGATTGGTTTGTACAGACCTTAAAAATAACGATGAAGTTATTGCAACTCTGTACGAACGTATCTTAGGTCGTGTTTCCGTGCATGATATTATTCATCCTACTACCGGTGAACTGTTGGTTGCTGGTGGGGAAGAAATCACAGAAGAAATTGCCAAAAAGATTCAGGATTCTCCGATCGAGAGTGTTGAAATTCGTTCGGTATTGACTTGTGAAGCTAAGAAGGGTGTTTGTGCTAAGTGTTATGGACGTAACCTTGCTACGAGCCGTATGGTTCAGAAAGGTGAAGCTGTCGGCGTAATTGCTGCTCAGTCTATCGGTGAGCCGGGTACACAGTTGACATTGCGTACATTCCACGCAGGTGGTACTGCTGCCAATATTGCAGCTAATGCAAGTATTGTTGCTAAAAATAATGCACGTCTTGAGTTTGAAGAGTTGCGTACAGTAGATATTGTAGATGAAATGGGTGAAGCTGCGAAGGTGGTAGTAGGTCGTTTGGCTGAAGTTCGTTTCGTAGACGTGAACACTGGAATCGTTCTTTCTACTCATAATGTTCCTTATGGTTCAACACTGTATGTTGGTGACGGTGATTTGGTAGAAAAAGGCAAGTTGATTGCTAAATGGGACCCGTTCAACGCTGTTATTATAACTGAAGCAACCGGTAAGATCGAATTTGAGGGCGTAATTGAAAACGTTACTTATAAGGTTGAGTCGGATGAAGCAACAGGCCTTCGTGAAATTATTATTATTGAATCTAAGGATAAGACAAAAGTTCCTTCGGCTCATATTTTAACAGAAGACGGTGACTTGATCCGTACGTATAACTTACCGGTAGGTGGTCACGTGATTATTGAAAACGGTCAGAAAGTGAAAGCTGGTGAAGTAATCGTGAAGATTCCGCGTGCCGTTGGTAAGGCAGGTGATATCACGGGTGGTCTTCCTCGTGTAACCGAATTGTTTGAAGCTCGTAACCCGTCGAATCCAGCTGTCGTTTCTGAAATCGATGGTGAGGTGACAATGGGTAAGATCAAACGTGGTAACCGTGAGATCATCGTAACTTCCAAGACTGGTGAAGTTAAGAAGTATCTGGTTGCATTATCTAAACAAATCTTGGTGCAGGAGAATGACTATGTACGTGCTGGTACTCCATTGTCTGACGGTGCCACTACACCGGCGGATATTTTGGCGATTAAAGGTCCTACGGCTGTACAGGAATATATCGTAAATGAAGTTCAGGATGTATATCGTTTGCAGGGTGTGAAGATCAATGACAAGCACTTCGAGATTATTGTCCGTCAGATGATGCGTAAGGTACAGATTGAAGAGCCGGGTGATACTCGCTTCTTGGAGCAACAAGTTGTTGACAAGTTGGAGTTCATGGAAGAAAACGATCGTATTTGGGGTAAAAAAGTTGTGGTTGATGCTGGAGATTCTCAAAACCTACAACCGGGACAGATTGTTACTGCTCGTAAGTTGCGTGATGAGAACAGTATGCTGAAACGTCGTGACTTGAAACCTGTTGAGGTTCGTGACGCTGTGGCTGCTACATCTACTCAGATTCTTCAAGGTATAACACGTGCTGCTTTGCAGACTTCAAGCTTTATGTCAGCTGCTTCTTTCCAGGAAACAACGAAAGTATTGAATGAGGCTGCTATCAACGGTAAGATTGATAAATTGGAAGGTATGAAGGAAAATGTGATTTGTGGTCATTTGATTCCGGCTGGTACAGGTCAGCGTGAATTTGAGAAACTTATTGTTGGTTCAAAAGAAGAATATGATCGTATTTTGGCTAATAAGAAAACAGTACTTGACTACAACGAAGTAGAATAATACAATTCAATTGACTATATGAGAAGGAGCAGTTGCTATATTGGGCAGTTGCTCCTTTTTTGTTCCTTTTTTATTGGAATGTATTATCTCTGTCTCAGGAAAAATGTGTTATTTTGCAGGATAACTTTAATCATATTAAACATGGAAGAACAAAATAACAACGGGCAGTTACAGATTGAATTAAAAGAAGAAGTTGCACAGGGAACTTATGCAAATCTTGCTATTATTACTCATTCGAGTTCTGAGTTTATTCTTGATTTTGTACGTGTGATGCCGGGTGTACCGAAAGCTGGTGTGCAATCTCGTATCATTGTAGCTCCTGAACATGCAAAACGCCTACTACGGGCATTGGAAGACAATATAGCTAAATATGAACGTGTATTCGGTTCGATCCGTATTTCTGATGAGTCTCTTATTTCTCCTTTGGCGAGTGTAAAAGGCGAAGCGTGAGGGGGATATAAAAATATTAAAAAATAAAAAAAGGTTGTAGTGCATTGAATATTCAAATATTATTCGTATTTTTGCAGCCCAAAATGTATAGTTACGAAATTAATATAACAATAATATAAATCAAAAAACAATTAAAATGCCTACAATTCAGCAATTAGTAAGAAAAGGACGCGAAGTG
>ERZ827181.3322-NODE-3322-length-11707-cov-5.604188_pt1 | contig 11707 bp, 7 predicted proteins | sample MGYA00519778_ERZ827181 | MGnify/ENA primary metagenome ERZ827181 (study PRJEB31778, sample SAMEA3449273) | human gut metagenome | biome: human gut; feature: human-associated habitat; material: faeces | place: United Kingdom | collected 2010/2012 ...
ATGCCATCATCACGGCGATTGCCACCGGCGCTTCCCGTATGTCGGAGATTTCCGGAAAGGTCGGGGAAAGCACAAATATTTGCTCCGCCTATGTGAAAAACCTGATTTCCCTCGGCATTATTGAAAAAGAGACGCCCTATGGTGAAAAGGCGTCCCGGAAAGCGGTTTACACCATTGCGGACAATATGTTCCGCTTTTGGTATCGGTTTGTGCCGGAGAACAATTCGATCATCGCCCGTGGCGCTGCCGACTTGGCATACAAACGTATCGAGCCGTATCTGTCCGACTATATGGGCAAGGTATTTGAGGAAATCTGCAAGCAATATCTCTGGAAGCTGTTGCTGAACGGCAAATGCCCGGTGGAGTTTTCCTCTCTCGGCCGCTGGTGGGGCAATGATCCCAAGGAAAAGCGTCAGGCGGAAATCGATATCCTCGCCGAACAGGATAAAAACACCGCCCTTTTCGGGGAGTGTAAATGGACGAATGAGAAAGTCGATCTCGGCGTTTTGGAAACCCTTGTAAAGCGCAGCGAACTGTTCCCTTATAAAAATGTCCACTACTACTTCTTTGCCAAAACCGGCTTCACCAAAGGCTGTGCCGACCGGGCAAATGAGATGGGAAATGTGACGCTGGTGAGGTATGAGGATATTGTTAATAGATAAATAATTTATGTATTGTAGCAATTTAAGTGTTATTTTGCGAAAGCCGTCTAGAATTGAAGTTTTCGTCATCTCCATACGCTTTCTCACTGTCTTAGGCATCCGGTGTCATTGTAGATACTTTCTCCAGCTTCTCCGGAATTTCACGTTCGTCCTTAACGAAGGAAATTCCAATCAGCTTTTCCAACTGCTCCTCGTCGAATTGTAAGTTCCATCGCTTCTGCATAAAGACAAGGAGCTTTTCAGTCCTGTTATATATCTCAAATGCAGTCCAATCCTGTAATTTGGAAACCTCTATTTCTGAATGGGAACCATTTTCATATCCACGACGACCTATGGTTTTGGAATGTTTCTTATCCTCAAAGCTATCGTTTTGCAGAGCGGAGTTTACGCTCTGAGAAAGCGGAAGAAGATTACCAAGAGCTCCAGAAAGCATCTTGATTTCCGATTCCTTAAACTGGCGGAACATATTACGCCAGTAAAAATTTGTCGGAGTCTGAGGAAGAATATGCTCGATGGACACCTTATCCTTCTCAGATTTCGTAAACATTGACCATGTGCAGAAACGGTCTATATTGTTTTTTTCCGCCAGATTGGCTTCGTACTCATAGAAAAAATATCTCAGGCTGTTCCAGTCGTAGTAGCCGTTTCCTGTAGAGAAGTATTTTTCGATTCTGGTAACATAGTTCTGCGTGACAAAAGCAATATCATTCGTGGTTCTATCGTAGATTTCCTTACAGAGCTCATCGACATTTATCTCTTTTATATACACCTGATGAGCAGCACGATAATAATCACTGCTGCCGTAGGATGCATTAAAATTACCCAAGCGGAATACGACAAAGATAAATCGCTCGATCGCTTCAAAAATTTTTACTTTGCTGCTTGCAGAAATATCCCTCCGGCCGATGATCGCAGTAACCAACGGCCGGAAGTATCCGATTCCGATACGGTTAAGCCTATCGACTTGCTTTTGCTCTTCAGAAGTAAGATTTACACTTTCAAACGGGAAATAGGTGTCATACCAGTACTTTGCCATATCTTTTAGACTATTGACATAGTCCTCGATTTCTTTCGGTTGGAGCTTTGATACCTCCATTGTCTCTGAGGCCTCTGTTTCGGCAGTTTCGATGTCGGCAGCATCGATGACATCATCACTGATGACAGGCTCGGAATCCGGCTCAACTAGAACAGGTGTTTTTTCAAATATACCCTTCGATGAGAACTTACTCAACAGGAACTTGATGTAGTCATCGCCACGTTTGCGGGAATATCTGAAATAGATAATCCAATGAGCACGCAGAAAGTCATCGTCGGAAAGAGGAATGCTTTTATTTCTCCCAAGCTGATAATAAATTTCCTTCCAAGCATTATTTATTTTTTTGCGAAGGGCAGACTTGTCCTTCGCATCAAATACATCGTCATCGTAGAGCGTAGTCAAATAGATGAGTCTGTTTTTCAACAGTTCGAGATTCGTCAGCTTCTTACCACGATTGTTCATAGTCTCAAAGGCCACGAACACATCGTAATCATCATCAATCTCATGTAGGTTGAACATTAGCCGCTGGGTGAGCTTCTTATACAGAGTGTTTACTGCCTTAAGACCGCTTTCTCCGAATTCCTCATACAGCTTCCTGATGTTCTCAGCAAAGAAGTTCTTAGCGAACTTTAGATTTTTCGTGTAGTAGGTCTCGTTTACCGTACCAGAATATGGCTCCTCGAAAATCTTATATCTCATGTATTCTGCACTGGGATTGTCAGTCTCATATCCGAAAAGATATGTTATCACTACGCCATTCGGAGGCCTCTTTCGGCAGATATACTTTGAAACGATCTCCTCAATCGTTTCATAGCCGAGGGTAATCTCCTTATCGGACTTATCCTTATTCTCATCCAAGGCGCGTACAAAGCCCACGATTTCATTCAAGAGAATCACGAACGTGGTGATACGCTGCTGACCATCGACTATATGGCACGGCTTATATCCGTTCTCGATCAGCCACAAATCTTCACCCCAGCTGATAGTCTCTTTGCTTTTCAGTGGCTTAAGGGACAGGAGGCCTGTATAGTGGTAGCGGTCAGTTTGAAGATTTACAAGATCATCCCAGAAATCGACCAGCTGTTGCCGCAGCCATGCATAGCCACGCTGATAGTCCGGTATTCGGAATAATCTATTTTGAAAAAGTAGTGATAACGGCTGTAGCTCGTTTGCCATTACTTATTTCCTCCTTTATCCAATAACTCCATCCGTATCAAAGATATGGTCGAGTTCGTCTGTATTTATCGCATGAGAGACTTTATCTCGTATGGTTGTCTTAGACATATCCAGTCTTTTGAATTTGTGGTTTCCAGCTGCATCTTTGCTCATACGGATAAGCTGAATTCTGCCGACACCCGGATTCTGTCTTGCATATTCAGCAAAGCCTTTTGCTTTTCCGAGGTTATCTTTAAAATCTGCGCTATGCGGCTCAAGAATATCAATCACATAGCCAAGACGCTCATCTTTACGAACTACGATAAAATCAGGATATGTTGGTTTGATTTCTCCATCGATTTCATATGGGATACAAAGAGCCCACGACGCTCTGGAAGGATTACGAATCCAGCAGACAAAGTCCTGTCTTTTCTCTTCTTCTGCGATTAAATCGGCCTCCCAACCGTTTAGCTTAAGCTTTGCTGTTCCGGTGACATCATTAACAAACAGATGGTCGCTGTATTCCTTGCCACCAGCTTCATGTGGCACCTGAATCGTCTCAGGAAGTCGGAAATTATGTTTGCTGACTACGTCGCCGTCAGAGACAATGCTATCATACTCACGACGAATTTTTTCCGAATCAATAGTAGCAATGTACCTGCGATAGTCATCGTTTAAGCCATGAAATCTGTTCTCCGCATAAGCATGGAGCCTGTTCATGCTATCCTCATCGGCCACAAATAGGATAACATCCACTTTAAAAGCTGTTAGATTGCTGAAGTCACCATATTTATTGCCGTATGCCATACCGATGCCTTCTCGACCGAGCTTTATGTCGGCAATCTGAAATTGCCGCTCGATATCAGTATCCGTCGTCGTGAACATATCATGCACCGAATAGTTGTCCACGGTTTCTCCAAAGGCATCAAAAATCTGAGTTGCCAGTTTGAACTGCTTGACCTGCTGTACAAGGTCGTCATATTTTCCGTCTGCCTTGAGGGTTTCCACATAGCTGTGGATCATCTCAACAATCTCATCCTGAACCTCTCGGATGGCCTCACGATGCAAATTGGACATCGTAAGAAGATGCGCCATCCTATACAGAGATTTCAGGTAGTCATTGATCCTAAGCGCTCTGACGTTATAGGAAAGCAAACCTGCATCATTTATAAATTTCATAACCTCTTCACGGTCAAACAGATCTTCTTCAGGAGTTTCCGTTTGAGCCGTCTTCTGACTTCCCGCAGCATTATTCTCGGACTGTGCTGCAGTGTCAGATGGCTGTGGTGTAACCGGTGCAGACTGAGCAGGGACCGTTGTATCCGTGCTCGACTGTATCTGGCTTTGCTCTGCCGTTTCAGTCCGTTTTGCTTCTCCGCCAGTAACTTGAGACTGTGCTGTCGGAGTCAAGTCGCCAGCTGGCTCTGTTGTTGCTCCGGCAGACTGCTGTTCGCCTGTGTTTTGCCCGGAGAACACATCAAATAAAGTCATCTGTCCCGGTGTCTGCTGCTCTTCCTTTTTCTTTTTCGGTCTGACAGTCAGCGTTTCAAATTTCTTTCCGGACAAGGACTCGCCATAAATATCGGTCGGGATGTCTCCTCCTTCTGTGCTCTGCAAGGCTTCCACAACGTCCTTGACGGTATCCTCATTGAAGTACGGCAAATAGAGATGCACGTCGTTCAAAACGTCGTCCACTTGAATATGCATCTGCATCGGTGTTCTTACCATTCGACCGAGAAGCTGCGCTATGTAGGTGGCATCATTAGCATGTTTAAAGGACATCATTGTCTCTGCTCGAGGGCAATCCCATCCGGTGGAAAGATTCTCCTTAAAGAATACCACACGGATATTTCTATCCTCAGCAATATTGGAAGGCTCCTCGTAGCGCACATCGAGTCCATTGACAGTCAGAGTTGCTGTCGTGCCACCGAAGGTATGAACCACTTGTCCGCTTTCCAGCTTGAATCCGGTACGTTCCTCGATCTTTGCAATACAATCATCCAAATTGGTATCTGTCAGGGCATCACCGGTTCCATTCAAAACCTGAATGATCAGGATCGGATTTACATAGGCGTAGTGCTGCTCAAAGCAATACTGCGTCCAATGCTCCCACTTTTCTTTCCAATCATCCGCAGCGGCCTGCAAAATAGCCATATCATTATTGACCGTGCCTTCCTCCGGATAGGTGATTACGATCCTATCCTTCAAAAGCCCGGAAGCTCGCACCTCATCAGTCGTCACAATAGACTTGTGGATTGTAGAGGAGGTGCCTTCGACCAGCGCATTGAATCTCTGTGTAGTGGCAGACATACCGATGACAACTGGCATGGGCGGGATACCATCCGAATCGCTGCCCTTGATGAACTTCTGCATGATCGTTGTGGCCTTGCTAGCCTCACGTCCCTGCATGCCACGGTGCGCTTCATCGATGATAAAGTACAGACGGTCGCTCTTTTCCCGGACAGTATTTGCAAGCGTCTGCCAGATTGTATAAGTCCTGCCATCGCCATTTTTCGTGAGCTTGGAAGTGACCGACAGTTTCTGCGTATTCAGAAAATAAACATGACCGTCCTCAAACACCTCTTTATCAAAGGATTCCTCGGAAACCGTAACGCACTGCGACAACTTGATCTTATCAGCCTTGGAATCGATCTTTTGCTTTGACTGCTCGTTCAGCTGAGGCGAATCCGAAAGCCAGACTATGATTGCATCCGGCTGCTCCATATACTGTTCATCACCGAAAAGAATAGCCTCAATCAGCGCAGACATGATGATGGTCTTTCCGGCTCCGGTTGGTGCAGTGAAAGAAACCACCTGCGGTGCATGTGTTCTATGATAGCTGCCCATCGCCTCCGCAGTCTTCATGCGGATATTAGCAAGAGCTCTTTTCTGAAAAGGGAATAATTCTACTCTCATGGTTACCTCCCTGTGTTGATCCTGAAATTATCCAGATAGTCTCTGTAAAGCTGATAGCAGTCTTTGCCATCGTAAGTACGGATCATCGACCGGTATGCTGTTTCTGAATCCGTTACTATGAAAACTGTCTGGATTTCCGGATGCTGACTTAACTCCGCATCGAACTCGGAATAATATATTTCATCTATCAGAACTGCCATCTTGTTCTGTGACAGAATGAACATCTCCGGAAGCTCGTCACTTTCGAGCGTCGGACATCTTCCAATGGCTCCGCCCTTCATCCAGAGCACCGGGAGCAGCTCCCTAAATTGCCTACCAAGCGCCACGGATGTCTTGTCGAGGAAGCTTAACTTGAAGAATGCTGCGTTGGTTTTGAATCCATCTGCCATCTTCATTCCTTGCATTGTTTCGTAGTCTGGGACTTTTTTCTTTATGTATATTTTCTTTCTTACAGGACGGCCAGTTGATTTAGATAAGAGTGTCGCATCATCAGGAATGTAAACATCATGCTCTGTTCCATAGTCTCCCTGAAGTGGTTCGTGTCTAACATTCTCTCCGTTAATACTGCATTTTGTTCGCTCCCATGTTACATATCTGGCAATACCTAAACGTTCCCACTCTTCGTCTCCGGGATGAAACCCATGTTCTGACAACCTTTGAGCCTCTTCTTCAGAGACTTCATTGTTAGTTACCATCACGCACCTGCGAAGTCCACCGTCTTCTGCATTTAGCAAATTCACTGCATGAAGCGTAGTTCCTGAGCCTGCAAAAAAATCTATTATTAGTGCATTTGGCTTGTTTGCCACGAAAAACCTGAGTGTATCGTGGACAGCATAGAGAGATTTCGGGAAATCAAATCTCTTTTCTCCTAAGATTTTATTTAAAAGCTGAGACCCTAAATAAGTTGCGTTATGCGAAGGTATATCCCATTGTGTACCCGGTATATATGTTCTCTCGATTTCCATATCGCCTTCGATAATTGAGCCATCCTCACGATGGCCGATTATTGCAAAGGTTCCATCTTCTATTTTCTTTTGCTCACCATTCGCAAGATAAGTCAGAGCCATGCCTTTATCGGTAAAAGCTCCTAATCTTACATATCCTTTTTCATAAATAGTAATAAGATTTTCTCTTCCTATTCTCCACCTGCCCTCTTCGCCATTTGAACGTATGGGCCATACTATTTTTGTTCCCTCAATCGGTTTGACGGTATTTCTATCTTCTGTGAGAGCAAGAGGTTCACCGATTTTTACAATCTTTGTTCCTTCATCATTTATAAATAATGGATAAAACATATTTGGTCTATCAACTCTTCGAGCCCCTGTGCCTGATCTCATCAACTGATTCCAGACCAGTGCCTCTTTTTTTTCAGTCTTTGTATGTCCTCGCCAATCTTCATATAGAGGGAGTGGAACAGGCGATGAGCTTCCCATTTTTACAAAGAACAAATATTCATTAGAACGAGAAAATTCGTCGCCTCTTGTCACTCCAGCCGAATTGATGACAGAACTCACCATCTGTATTCTTGCATCACTGAAAATTTCTTCAAGCAAACATCCAAGATGCAGATATTCCTTTTCATCAATGGTGACAATAAGAACTGAATCTTTCGGATTCAGAAGTTTCTTTGCGATCTTCAAGCGCTTTTCCATCATAGAGAGCCACTTACTGTGACGGTAAGCGTCAGAGCTGTCCACATAGTCGTTATTGTATTTCCAGTCTTTTGCACCGGTGTTGTATGGCGGATCGATGTAGATACAGTCGACCTTTTCTGCATAAAGGTATTCCAGCAACTGAAGAGCATGATAATTGTCTGCCTCAATCAGAGTATGCCAGAGGTCACTGTCCGGAGCGTTCTCTACAGTGTCAATCGGTTTTAGTGTCGGATAAATCGGTTCTCCAAATTCTGCCACGGTCACAAGCTCATCCAACTTGAAGGTCGTCTGCTCATGTGTTTCTCTGCGGTCACACTGAACCTCATCACCGTCGATCTTCATAACGATATAAATATCGCTGACGTAGCCGGTCTTTCGAGCGACTTTGGATCCAACACGAATCGGCACATCATAAAGCGGCGTGCATTCCGGCAGATGTTCTTCAAATACCAATCCGAATTTCTTCTGCTTCAGTAATTTATTTGTTTCCTGCAAGATTCTCTCCTTGAGCGTCGGATCGTCAATCTGCTGGATTAGGTCTTGTAATAAAGCCATACCGCCACCTCATTTTTCTGTGATTGTCTTTTCTTTTATATGGTAATCAATGCCATGCTTCTGACAGAAAGTAATTACCTCTGCTGCGCATATATTGTAAAAGTGCTTGTGTTCCTTGTAGGCATTTGCCTTCTTGCTGTAATTTGTTCTGCCAAAGATGATACGGTCAGTAAACGCTACCGCCTCTAAGATTTCATTCAAATCCTGCTCTATCATGTTCGGCGTTGGATAAGGCTCGATGCTTACCCAAGTCCGGCAACCTGCATCGTGAAGCGCTCGCAAGGCAGCCAGCCGCTCCGCATAAGAAGCTGCTCCCGGCTCCATTCTTTTTCGGTATGCCTCATCCAAGGAAATGAGCGTGATACCGTGCTCATTTTCCGGAGAAAGCTGCGCCAGTTCTATAGGCAGCAGACCTTTGGTAAGCGTTGTACATTTTATGCCTGCCTCATTCAGCTTCCGCATAGCCGCTATGCTCATAGCTGATATTTCCGGATATCCTTGCATAAATGGGTCTGTTGTAAAACAAAGCTGAACGGACTGTATTTTGTCCCTGAGCCTTGGTATCTCCTTATCCAGTAGTTCAAGGGTATTCGATACCAGATATGGCTCCAGCCAACTATTGTAGTCTTTAATTTGTCCGAACCGTTTCTTCAACAAGAATGCGTAGCATGGATATTTGCATCCATGTGCGCATCCCTGCACATGATTCATCGTATAGTCACCATATTCAACGCCTGTTTGGTAAAGCATGGATTTTCGTTTTATCGTCTTCAAGCTGCTTTCATCCTCCGCCTACTTGTTCTTTAATATATGGTCTGCCATTCGTAGTGCGAGTCCTTGTGCTTTCGGATTCTCGTTCGAGATAGCAAAGCAGAATAGGAACATCGGCGAGTTCCTGCTGTTCCTAAAAATCCGTGCGTGTTTGGACACGCATGGAAAGATCGTCTCAAGCCGGGAGATGATGTAAGCCTTTATATGATCCGGATTTGCGTTCTTTACCATCCGCTCGCCATTTTTCTGACCGGACTCATCCGCAAGCAGATCAAAAAGCGTCATCTGCGGATCTTTCTTGTAAAATTCCTCCCGCCATCCACGATCTCCGAGCAATCGGTCTATGCAGTCCTCCCATTTTTCGTATTTCCCATTCTTGGGTAGCATCCGTTCCAGTGCAGAAAATGGGAACAGATACCATACGTCTATCGATTTCGTCTGCGCTACATTTTCAAGTGTCGTCCAATTTACCTGTGTTGCATACGGATCTAAAAACAGCAAGCCTCTGTTATATCTCCAGTCTACGCTGCTGATAATCTCTGCAAGTTTATCATTTGCATCGCCACAAAAAATCGTAACAATCCGTCTCATCTGCGGGAACTCAGAGTTTATCATATTCTGAAGTTCTCCTGCTTTCTGAGAATTCGCTTCTATGAAATAGTAGTGATCGAACTTCTTATCAGACGCCAACGCACGTTTGGCGGAGCCCACAAGATACTGCCCACCGTCGCTGGTCTCAATTTCGCCGGTTCCAGCAAAGGCGTCTATATAAATCTTCTTAAACTGCTGGTTTTGCAGCGCAATCAGGTATGCGTCCAGATAGCTGGTGAAGATATTCAACTTCTCCTCAGTCCAATTGCCACCAAATTTCTGCGACGTTGCCATAAATTCCAATCACCTCATCTATTTGAAACTCCGTCTCACGAAGAGAAAGAGATCACCGATTCCTTTTTTCCTGTATCAGGATTCACAATCTGCTCGACCTTTGCACCAAAGCCCTTTAGTTCATTTTTCACTTCATCTCTGAACCCTTCTGAAGGGAAGATCGGATGATTGTCGAGCAGTTCCCACAATTCATTCAGAGGCACCTGCTTACGCCCTCTAAACGACCGTTCCAAATACCTCGCCATATCAACTACATGTAAGCAGGAATCATCCTCTTCAATCACAATCTCGCCATTGAAGTCAAAGGATAGTTGCCTGTTTTCAGCTGAGTGCTTGGTGGAGGATTGTGCTCCGAACACTTTCCATGCACTCTTCTTGTAGAGTCTGAAGCCCACTTTGTTGCTCGTGCAGTGAATCAGGTTATACACGAGCGAGTTCTGCCTGTTATAGAAAGGAAAGGCCGAGACGTAATATCTGCGGGAGCCCTTCAAGGAATCTATGATTTCTTCTACTCTTGCTTCATAGGCTTTCTTATCGCTTCCATAAGGTACCAGCTTTTCGAAATCCTCGAGATAAGTGTTCTCGTACTTTTCTTTTGTAGTTTTCTTCTTGGCGCTTGTTATCGCCCTCGCCGGATCTGAGACCATGTGGTTGATCATGACTTCTCCCCAGTTGCGGAAGAATGGCAGAAGTGCCTCCCAATCAATGGTCGCATCATATGGATCGTAGAGCAGAAAATAATGCAGATGCCCGGTTCCATATAGCTGTGGCCCGATAGTAAGAAGCAGCTCATGTGCATCACTGCATGAAGTTACAATCTTGAAATTCCGCTCATCCTTTGGAAGATGCTTTTTCAGTTCATCCACTCTGGTCTTGTCCTTATCGTTCAGGTAGATATAGATGTTTTTCTCCGTATAAGTTCTTGCTGCTTCCCTAAGTGCTTCTGAGACGCGCACTGCTGTGCCCTTCACGAGATTCCCATCATCGTCAGTATATATTCCGCTATTACACATACAGTCGATAAAGATCAGCCCGTTGCAAGAATCATTCAGTAACAGCTTCTGAGCCCACGATTTGATGTATTCCTCTATCAGTTCAAACTTCTTAATCGTGTGAGGGCTGGCCTTACCAATCACATTCTTCCTTTTTGTAGACATAACATTATCTCTCTTTCAACGAAATCTTCATCGGTCGGCATCAACACTATGATATCTCCGATATCACAGTTTAGCGAGTTGTATACCTTTATTAGCACTTTCATCCCATTGTCAAAAAGCCGAACTTTTTTCTTACTGTCTCATTCTTCCTCAAGGGAAAGGCCGACTGAAGACGTAAGACCTAATTTGTTTTTAATCACCATAGCGCACTTCACTATTTCTTTTCCTCATCCATCAAACCGTAAGTCCGATAATAGGACAGCATCGCCTGAAGTTGCAGTTTGTTGGCGAAAAGCTGGCGGTAGGTGACGGTTTTCTCCTTACCTTCGACTTTGAGCTTCGCCATCTTTTCCGTTGTATCGTCGTACTGCTTCAAGATGGCGGCGAGCATATCCTCAAAGGCTTTCAATCTCTGTTCGTCCATCATGTGCTCCGTTATTTCTCTGCCGCAACGCCGGATTTCATCCAAGCGTCCACTTCGCTGATCTTGAATTTCCACAGCCTGCCAATCTTCGTGGCGGGCATTTCTCTTTTTTCGATCCATGCGAGCACCGTGTCCCGGCTGACGCCAAGGTATTCGCAAATCTCTTTCATCGAGCACCAGCGTTCTACATTCAAATCCATTTTTCGCCCTCACTTTCGGGTAGATATAAAAACACAGCGTAATTATACAGCAAACCGAGAAGAAAATCAATGTTTTTTGCCGATTTATAAGGAATAGAACAGTTTGTTTTGATAGCTACCCCGAAAAAAGAAGTTGCTCCGATCGGAACAGCTTCTTTGCTTTACCAGCATCTTTACAGCTATATTCCTGCCCGCCATATCCGGCGGGCAAATTTTTTTGCCTTTTTTCGGGACTGCTATCCCCAAATGCCCTCTCCCAGTGGGAACAAGTGAGGGGATGTTTTTGAGATA
>ERZ827181.3332-NODE-3332-length-11679-cov-8.778562_pt1 | contig 11679 bp, 7 predicted proteins | sample MGYA00519778_ERZ827181 | MGnify/ENA primary metagenome ERZ827181 (study PRJEB31778, sample SAMEA3449273) | human gut metagenome | biome: human gut; feature: human-associated habitat; material: faeces | place: United Kingdom | collected 2010/2012 ...
CGCGAAAGGACACCCTGACGGTTTCCTTTCACACTTTTCTTCCCTCCGAAGCTTTCGGCTGGGCAGATTATCGACAGTCTCGGAGGGCGGCGGGCCGCCGCCCTCCGGCGTTTGTCAGAGCAGCTCTTTTCTTTCCGGAAATTTTGTTGTACAATAGCCCGGAGAAAAGAGCTCCTCTGACAAGCGTATATGCAATCGATTCAGGGGAGGGTCCTTTATGAAAAAACGAAACCGTCAGCCCCGCAGCCGCGAGGCGCTGAACAGTGAGCTGATCCGCCGCCCGATCCGGCGCTGCTGGCCGCTGTTTCTGCTGCCGACGGCGCTGGCCTTCTGCATCGGGTTCCTGTATCCGTTCCTGCTGGGCCTGTACCGCTCGTTCTGCGAATTCACCTCGCCGGTCGATTATCACTGGGCAGGCTTTTCCAACTACTTCCGCGCCTTTGCGGACGAGGGCTTCCGGCGTGCCTTCGGCTTCACGGCCGCCTATGCCGTCGTATCCATTCTTATCATTAATATATGCGCCTTTGCGCTGGCCTACGCACTGACGCAGAAGCTGCGCGGCTCGAACATCTTCCGCACGGTGTTCTTCATGCCGAACCTCATCGGCGGCATCGTGCTGGGCTACATCTGGAAGCTCATTTTTGACGCCTTCCTCCGCTCGGCCTCGCTGCAGCCCCTCCTCACGAATGCGACCTACGGCTTCTGGGGTCTGGTCATCCTTGTGGCGTGGCAGCAGATCGGCTATATGATGATCATCTACATTGCGGGCCTGCAGGCCATCCCGGACGACATGCTCGAGGCCGCGAAGATCGACGGTGCGGGCCGCTGGCAGACGCTGTGGCATGTGACCATTCCGAATGTCATGCCGTCCGTCACGATCTGCGTGTTCCTGACGCTGACAAACTCCTTCAAGCTCTTCGATCAGAACCTTGCTCTGACGAACGGCTCGCCGCAGATTCCCGGCACGAACATCTATAAGACGGAAATGCTGGCCCTGCACATCTTCAAGACGAACGGCATCGGCAACAGCTGGAAGGGCGTTGCGCAGGCCGAGGCCGTGATATTCTTCATCCTTGTGGCGGCGCTGGCCCTGCTCCAGCTCCGCGCGACCCGCACGAAGGAGGTGCAGCAGTGATGCAGAAACCGCTCCGTAAGAAAAAGCGCGACATCGGCGGCATTGTGCTGACCGTGCTGTTCTCGCTCGTGTGCATTCTCTATGTCATGCCCATCGTCGAGGTGCTGATCAACTCGTTCAAGACGCACAGCGCCATCAACACCGACACCTTCGCCCTGCCGAATGCCGACACGTTTGCAGGCACGAGCAACTATGTCAAGGGCATGACGTTCGGCAACTATCCGTTCCTCAAGTCCCTGCTGTACAGCATCGTCATCACCGTGCTGTCCGTCACGCTCATCCTGCTGTGCACGTCCATGGCCGCATGGTTCATCTCCCGCGTCGGCGGACGGTTCTCCCGCCTGTTCTATCTGGGCTGCGTGTTCTCGATGATCGTGCCGTTCCAGATGGTCATGTTCCCGCTCGTCTCCGTGGCAAACGACCTCTATCTCAACACGCCGTGGACCATCCCCGTCATCTACCTCGGCTTCGGCGCGGGTCTTGCCGTGTTCATGTTCTCCGGCTTCGTCAAGAGCCTGCCGCTCGAGATCGAGGAGGCCGCCGTGATCGACGGCTGCGGCCCGATCCGCACGTTCTTCAGCGTCGTCCTGCCCATGCTGCGCCCGACGCTCATCTCCGTCGGCATTCTCGAGGTCATGTGGGTGTGGAACGACTACCTCCTGCCCTCCCTCGTGCTCGACATCAACGAATACAAGACCATTCCCATCCATGTGCAGTATCTGCAGGGCAGCTATGGCACGGCCGACCTCGGCGCAACGATGGCCGTCATGATGTTCAGCATCGTGCCGATCATTATCGTCTATCTGTTCTGCCAGAAATATATCATCAAGGGCGTCGCAGCCGGCGCCGTCAAAGGATAACCCATATGACGATCAAAGACCTTGCCCGCCTGTCCGGCTACTCCGTCGGCACGGTCTCCCGCGCCCTGAACGGCCTGCCGAATGTCAGCGAGCAGGCACGCAGCGCCATTCTGGCGCTGGCGCAGGAACGCGGATATCAGCTCAATACCAACGCGAAGTACCTCAAGCAGATCCACAGCAGCGGCATCGTCGCCGTGGTGACCGGCACGTCGAACGAGCTGTTTGCCCAGATGATCGAACGCATCCAGCAGACGCTCCCCACGGACCGCTACCCGCTGACCGTGGACTACGTCGACGAAAACGAGGACCCCGTCGAGCGCGCTCTGCACCTGAGCCGCGAGAAAAAGCCCGCCGGGCTGCTGTTTCTCGGCGGCGACCGGCGGATGTACGCCAAAAGCTTCGGCGAGATCACGCTGCCGTCCGTCGTGCTGACGACCGACGCCGCCCGCCTCGGCTTCGACAATCTCTCCTCCGTGACCACGGACGACGTGGAGGCGGCGGAATGCGCCATGGAATACCTGCTCGAAAGCGGCCACCGGCGCATCGGCGTCATCGCGGGCGACCTGAGCTGCTCCGGCCCGTCGCGGCTGCGCTATGAGGGCTGCCTGCTCGCGCTGGAGCGCTGCGGGCTGACCTTGCCGGACGAATGCTGCGCCACGGCGCGCTATGCCTTTCAGGACGGCTACGACGCCGCCCTGCGGCTTCTGGAGCAGCCGGGACTGACGGCCATTTTCGCCATGTCGGACGTGATGGCCATCGGCGCCATGCGCGCGCTGCACGACCGCGGCCTGCGCATCCCCGAGGATATTTCGGTCATCGGCTTCGATGGCCTGGAGCTTGGCGAGTTCTACACGCCCAAGCTCACCACCATCCGCCAGCAGGCCAGCCTGCTGGTCGACCGCGGCGTGGCCCTGCTGCTCGGCACGCTCGAGCGCGGCGCCGTCGCACGCCACGAGACCGTCCCCTTCACGCTGGCGGTCCGCGAAAGTACCTCACACCCACCCCGGAAGGACGGAACAAACTCATGAGAACCAGTGGAATTCTGATGCACATCTCCTCGCTGCCCTCCCCCTATGGGATCGGCACACTTGGCCAGGCAGCCTATGACTTCGCCGACTTTCTGAAGGCGGCCGGGCAGCACTACTGGCAGCTTCTCCCCATCGGCCCGACGAGCTACGGCGACAGCCCCTATCAGAGCTTCAGCACGCACGCGGGCAACCCCTATTTCATTGACCTCGATCTGCTGCGGGAGGACGGCCTCCTGACGCAGGAGGAGATCGACGCCGTCGACTGGGAGGCGCACAGCGCGCGCGTGGACTACGGCTTCCAGTACAGCGTGCGCTTCGACCTGCTCTACCGCGCCTTCCTGCGCGGCTGGGAGCGCGACGCGGACGCCGTGCGCGAATTCCGCAATGCGAACCCGTGGGTTGAGGACTATGCCCTGTATATGGCGCTCAAGCGCAGCCAGGACATGCGCTCATGGGAGACGTGGCCGGAGGAGATCCGCCTGCGCCGTCCGGGTGCGGCCGAAACCTATGCCGTCCGGCTCGGCGACGACGTGCACTTCTTCATCTATCTGCAATATCTCTTCTTCGGCCAGTGGGACGCGCTGCGCAGCTATGTGCACGCGCTCGGGCTGGAGATCATCGGCGATCTGCCGATCTATGTACCCTATGACTCCTGCGACGTGTGGGCGAACCCGTCCCTGTTCCAGCTGGACGAGACCGGGCTTCCAACCGGCGTGGCAGGCTGCCCGCCCGACTATTTCTCGGCCGACGGCCAGCTGTGGGGCAACCCGCTCTATGACTGGGAGCGTATGCGCCAGACGGATTACGCCTGGTGGAAGGAGCGCATCGCAGCGGCCGCGCGGCTGTTCGACGTCATCCGCATCGACCACTTCCGCGGGCTGGAGAGCTACTGGGCCATCCCCTACGGCGACAAGACCGCCCGCGGCGGCAAGTGGGTCAAGGGACCTGGCCACGACTTCGTCCGCGCTATGCAGGAGCGCTTCCCGGACCTGCGTCTCATTGCGGAGGATCTCGGCTTCCTGACAGACGATGTCATCCGGCTGCAGAAGGACTCCGGCTGGCCCGGCATGAAGGTGCTGGAATTCGCCTTCGACTCCCGCGAGCCGAGCAACTACCTCCCCCACCGCTATATCCGCAACTGCATCTGCTACAGCGGTACGCACGACAACGAAACGCTGGCCCAGTGGCTGGCGCAGACGTCGGAGACCGCGCGCGCCTATGCCGCGGAATACCTCGGCCTGACGGAGCAGGAGGGCTACGCGTGGGGCATCCTGCGCAGCGGCCTTGCCAGCGTGGCCGACACGTTCATCGCCCAGCTGCAGGACTATCTCGGCCTCGGCGCGGAGGCCCGCATGAACACGCCCGGCACGCTCAGCGACCGCAACTGGAGCTGGCGGCTGCAGCCCGGCCTGCTCACGGCGGAGCTGGCCCACCGCCTGCGCCGCATGAACACGATGTACGAGCGCCTGTAAGGCAAATATACAGAACATGACCGCCCCCTCCGATCCGGATGAGGGCGGTCGTTGTCGGTGCGGCATGGTGCAAGTGGAAAATGGAAAGTGGATAGTGTAAAGTTACACGAAGTTTCCAGTCGCGCGTTGTAGGGGAGGGGCATGCCCCTCCCGGCGCTGAACTGACAGTTGGTACAGGTTGCCGATAAAATGGTACTGGCCCCCGAATTGTCATTGCGAGGAGCGAAGCGACGCGGCAATCTCGCAGTACCGGGGTGGATAACAGGAAAGCCCCGGCGAAAACGTAACTGCCTTCCCGAGATTGCACCCCAAGGGCACTTCCTCGCGCTTCGCGCTCAGGGCGCTACGTCGGCCGTTGGCCGCCTCGCAATGACAAATTTGGGGCTTTTACGCCATAGAATCGGTGCAGCCATTTGACGGCCTGTGCGGAAACCATACAGAAGGGGGGATATCATGAAGAAAAAATGGATCATTCCCGCCATTATTGCAGTAGTCCTTGTTGCGATTGCTCTTTTTATAGCTGCCTATCCAATCCTGCTCTTTGTCGCTGCAACGGATGAATCGATAAAGCAGCTGAACAATTCGTACATCAACAGCGACTATCAGGGCTGGCACGAGGTGACTTTCTTTGACAAGCACCACTTTTCCTTGCCTGATACATGGCGCATTGAAGCCATCGATGATACGACCTATTGCATTTATGCGGAGGATGCGCAGGTAATTGCTTATGTGGGAAAACTCGGCAGATATGCGGGGATGGATTCGTTTTGTAATGAGACGATTGGAACAGCAGAAGTCCTTACGCAGTCGGAATTATTTGTCGGGGTACATTTCGGCAATGGCTGCTATATGTACCAGATGACGGCCATGATGCCAGATACACATCAGGAAGAATTCGCCTATGCTATTGCAGATGCTACCGTTGCTCCTGACGATTGTATCATTCTCTTCCGAAATGATGTTCTCTCCCGTGAGGCGGTGTCTGAATATGTTGCTGCTATTGCCTATTCCTATGAATTGGACAGTGATTATGTTATTCGTGAGTAAACCAGTGTTCTACAGATCATTTGTTGAGGATTAAACCTGCTAAAGATGAAACTTCCATCTTTAGCAGGTCCAGCCCAAACGAAAAAACGCCTCCAAACGTTGGCCTGCATTGCCTGCAGGCTGTCCGAAGTTTTCAACAGAGAGGAGAAAAGCATGGAACATCGTCACATTCCTGCCTCGAAGGATGGCAGCATTCCCAGTGCAAAAACACGCTTTTGGCGCGGAGAGGACAATTTCCTGGAAGATGTATGGTATGGCCGCTGCGCGATCTGTGGTGAGCTGATCCGCCCACCCAAGCCGTGGTATTTTATTAGAAATGTTCTGGGATATTTTTTGACGGTCCCGTATGCAGTTATTCCTGCTCTGATTGACGTGCCTGAATCGACGGCCCTTTCGAAAGCTCTCTTATTTACTTCTGGATTCGCAGTACTACTTATTATTTGGAAGTTAGCTATTAATGCATGCTTAGCTTTCGGCCAGTGGCAACTATTACCGGATGGCTTGGAGGGCGAAAAACTGCGTAAGCGGACAAATCGAAAAAGTGAAAAAATGTGGTGGATCTATATGGCCGTAGGTTGCTTCGCTTTTGCGATTTTCCTAATCGTACGATATTGAATGCATATTTGGCCTTCGGGAAATGGCAAACTTTTCCGGAAGAGCCGGAAGCCAAGCAGCTACAGCAGCGAAACGACAGGAAAAGCGAAAGATCGTGGTGGATTCGTGCGCTTATAGGCTGGGTAATTGCGGCCGCAGTGATTCTGCTATATCTGAGCCTCGTCGTGCGGCGGCACCCATAATCCAAATTCAGTAATTATTGTTTCACAAGATTAGTGCGCACATTTACGGACATCGCCCTGCTAAAGATGAAACTTTCGCCTTTAGCAGGGCCACCCAAACCGAAGACGAGAGGAGAAACGACACATGGATGCACCTTTTCAGGCCACCCATCAGACAAAGCGCATGCTGTACGAGATGATGCTCTGCGCGGAACACCGCGGGGCATATGTCGGGTACGTCCGCGGGGAATTCTCGCGGACGCTGACGGGCTTTTTCCAGGAGGTTTCGAGTGCATTCCGGTTCCCGTACACCTTCTCCTGGAGCTGGGAGTCGCTGGACGCATGCTTCCGCGACCTGGAATGGCTGTCCTTTTCGCAGCTGCTGTGGGTCATAAGCCAGCCGGAAAAGCTGTTCACGCAGGAGGAGAACCATATGGCCCATGTGAATGCCCTGCAGCGCTCTATCGCGGCCGCCGCGTCCTTCTGGCGGGAAAGGCAGGTCCCGTTTGACTGCGTACTGAATCTGTTTGAATGATGATACAGAAAGAGAGGAGATCACGATTATGAAAAAAAGCCTTTGGACCCGGCTGCTTTCTCTCCTGCTGGCGGTGGTGCTCTGCGTCGAGCTGCTGCCTGCGGTGGGGTCTGCGGTTTCTCCTTCCGAAGATTTGGAGCATACCGTCGAGGGGACGGTCGAGGAGCCGGCTGAAGTCGCGTTCGAAGAGGCCTCACTGCGCGGCGAGCGCGTCAAGCATTTCCGCATGGGGGACGGAAGCTATGTCGCGGTGCAGTATGACGTGCCGGTCCACCATCAGGACGCGGACGGCCGGTGGCAGGACATCGACAACACGCTCGAGCCGGTCGGGCAGACCTACGCGGTGGAGGACGGAAGCGTCGCCTTCGCGGCCAGTCTGAACGGAGACGCCGTCTTCACGGCGGACGCGGACGAGCACCGGGTGCAGCTCTTTCTGGACGGCGATCCGGACGTCCTGCCCAGTCACGATGCAACACTGGCAGCTCCGGAGCCGACGGAGGCCGTCGCTCTTCCTGAAGTGACGGAAGAAACCACAGAAGAACCGGCAGAAGAGACCGAAACGGCGGCGTCGGAAGAGGAACCTGCTGCTGAAATGATGGTTGAAACCGGGGCGGCGGCCGAGCTGGAGCCTGCCGGTCCGGCGCGCTCCTACCACGCGGCAGAGGCCGTTGTGCAGGAGCCTTTTTCTCTGCGTTCAGATGACCCGTTTGTCCCGGAAAAGCTCAGCTCTTCGCTGCTTTACCCGGACGTTTACGACGGCGTTGACCTTGCATACACGCTCTACGGCGAAACGATCAAAGAGACGATCCTGCTCAACAAAGCGCAGGCCAGCTATCTCTTTTCTTTCGTGCTGCAAACGGGCGATCTGACCGCAGAAATGCAGGAAGACGGCTCTGTCCTCCTGCTCGATGAGGCCGGATCGCCCGTTTACGCGATTCCCGCGCCCTACATGCTCGACGCCGGGGGGACGTACTCCGACGCCGTGCGCTATACGCTCGAAGAGCTGGACCGAGGCAGCTACCGCCTGCTCGTCGATGCGGACGCCGCGTGGATCGAGGAAGAGGCGCAGTTCCCGGTCGCCATCGACCCGACGATCGTCAAGATTTCGCAGTCCGGCTCCCTCTCGTGGGCCTATGTCTTCTCCGGTAGGCCGGACACCAACTACCCCGAAAGCCCGGTTCGGGTCGGCTATACCCAGCATAACGGCAGCGGCGAATATCAGGCCATCGCGGCGGTCGACAAGCTGCCTGAACTGCCCTCCGGCAGCATGGTCACGGCGGCTGCCATCCATGCATTACAGTCCGGCTTCAGCAACGTCTCTTCCGACGATTTCCAGTACCTGTACGCCCACCAGCTGACAATTGACAAGACGGGAAATCAGAAGTACAGCGACTGGATCAAGACCCTGACGTGGAATAAAATTTATGCAAACGGAACGAATCATTATAAAACCGCGACGGAGGATTTCATCCGCCTGACCAGTACGAACGGCTACCGCTCGCTGGATATCACCCGCGCGGCCCGCAGCTGGTACAGCGGCGGGAAATGCCATGCGATCCTGCTGCGCTCGGACTGCAGCGCGAGCAAGCGCATCGTCTCCTCGTTCCAGACGGGGGCGTCGTATCTCACGGTGACCTACCGCAACGACTTCGGCCTGGAGAGCTACTACACCTACCAGACCCAGAGTGCGGGCCGCGCCGGTACCGGCTATATCTCGGACCACATGCAGCGCCTGACCTTCGTCGTGCCGCTGCTCTCGTCGGATAGCAGCGTGATGCCCTTCGGGCTGTCGCTCGTGTACAACTCCGGCCTGAGCCGGGAGTCCTTCGGTGTGCAGCAGAAAGAAAACGCCAACGAGCCGCCCGACTATACGCGCGACTACCGCAATATGCTGCTCGGCTCCGGCTGGAAGCTCTCCGCGCAGCAATGCGTCCAGTCCGTCCGCATCGGCTCGGACGACGCGCAGACCCTCTACTGGGTCTACACGGATGCCGACGGCACGCAGCACTATTTCTCGAAGGAGGGAGGCGGCGGAGCCGAAACGGACGGCGTCTTCCGGGACGAGGACGGCCTCGGCCTGAAGATGACGTGCCAGTCGAATCCGGACAGCGACACCGGCCACACGAACTTCACCATAACGGACGACAACGGAAACGAGACCTTCTTCCGCGACGGCATCCTGACCTATACAAAGGACGCCTACGGCAACGGCATTTATTATTGTTATAACGACATCAACTTCGACACCCCGGACGGCAAAAGCTGGCGCCCGACAAACGAGGTCTTTAACCGCCTGACCCGCATCTGCCGCCAGAACAAGGACGCTTCGGTCGAATACCTCGCCACGCTGATCTACGACGCGGATGGCAGGCTCCTCCGCGTCGGCGACGAGGCCGGGAAGGAGACAAAGTTCTATTACGACAACACCGCGGGCGTCCGCCAGCTCGATTACATCCTCTGCCCGGACGGCACAAAGCTGAACTACACCTACGATACGACCGGCCTGAACGGCGCGCACGACGGCGAGGCCAACTACGGCATCTGGTATACCTACCACACGGACGGCACCATTGACCAGTTCTATGAATTCACCCTCGACGGCGGAACGCATGTGCTCGGCGACACGGTCAAGTGCTGGAACGGCAAAAACCGCTCGAGCTACCGCGCGTTCGGCGCGGACCAGCTGGCGGGCACGGAGGACGACATCCGCCTTGAGGTCGTCTTCGACAACTGGGGCCGCACCATCTCCACCTATACCACCAATACGGATATCACGCGCATCCTCGGCAGCTCCGCCGCTTCCTATACGGACACCGCAGAGCGCAGCAAGCAGAATAACCGCCTGACGAGCGTCGGCTCGACGGGCATGACGGCGGAAAACCTCCTGCGGGACGGCGGGCTGGAATCGGAGGACGGCTGGACGAACGCCTCGACCGGAAGCGGCTCCGCAGCGGCCCGCACGACGATCACGAACGACGAAAACCGCCGCCACGGCACGGGCGGCCTGAATCTCTACCTCCCGGACGGCGCAGGCAGCGGCGACGCAGCCGCCATCTCCCGCCCCGTAACGCTCACCGCCGGGGAGACCTACACCCTCTCGGGCTACTTCTCCGCCAGCTCCCACCTGCGCTGGACCAGCGGCGCGCGGCTGGAGGCTGTCGTGCAGGGCGGAGGCGCGGAGCAGACCGTCCTGCTGACGGATGCCCGCCCGTCCGCCGCCATCGAAAACGGCTGGCAGCGCGTGACCGCCACGTTCACGGCCCCGGCGGCGTCCTGCCGCATTGCCTTCCGCATGAGCGGCTGCACGGGCACGGCCTACCTCGACGATCTCCAGCTGGAGCAGGCGGAGGCCGCCTCCACCTATAACCTCCTGCAGAACGCCTCGTTCGAATTCGGCGATGCGGGCTGGAACCTGCAGGGCGGCTCGGCGGCGGCTGCGGATACCAGATTCGGCGCGAAGGCCATGACCATGCAGGGCAGCTACAATGGCATCCTCCATGTCAGCCAGCCCGTCGCGCTGAACTGCTCCTCGGATACGACGTTCCTGCTCTCCGGCTGGGCGCAGGCGGACTACGCCGCCCCGAACGCCGCTTTGGAGTTTGGCAGCGGCACGCGCTACTTCGGCCTGATCGCGGAGATCTTCTATGTGGGCGTGGAAAAGCCCGAGCGGCAGAGCGTCCCGTTCAGCTGGGCCACCGCCGACTGGCAGTGCGCCGTGGGGACCATCGTGCCGAAGGAGAGCGGCAAAACGATCCGGCGGATCATCGTCTACTGCGCGTTCGACCACAATTCCGGCACGGCCCGGTTCGACAACCTCTCGCTGCGGCAGGAGCCGGTGCAGACCTACTCCTATAACGCCGACGGCAACGTCACCGCCGCCACGCAGACCGGCACGGGCACGGAAAAGGCCGGATATACCGGCACGGACCTGACCTCTTACACGGCCGCAAACGGCGCAAAGTACACCTATACCTACAATGCCGCCCACGACGTCACCTCCGCTTCGGTCGCCGGGATCAAGAGCACCACGACCTATAACGAGGCGGGAAACGTCACCGGCTCCAAGCTGACCTCGACGGAGAAAAACGAGCAGAAGTACCTCGAGAGCAGCGCCGTCGCGACGCCGGACCGCAACCACATGCAGAGCGTGACGGACGTCAACGGCAATACGACGTCTTACGGCTACAACTCGCTGGCGGAGCAGCTTATTTTGACGACGGACGCCCTCGGCCGCGAGACGAACTATACCTACGACGCCAACAGCCGCCGGACGGCCATGGTCTACCGCCACGGCGTCGCCGCCATCGACTACGGCTACGAAAACGGCCGCCTTGCCACCCTCGACCGCAAGACCTACCGAAGCGGAACCGCGCAGCATCAGATCTACTCCTTCGGCTATAACCAGTGGGGCCAGGCGACGAGCATCGGCGTGAGCAGTCCGGATGTCAGCACGCCGTGGGTGCTGATGGAGAATGTCTACGCCGCGAACAACGGCCTTTTGGATTCCACGACATATGGCAACGGGACCGTCGTCGAATATACCTACGACAGGCTTGACAGAGTGACGCGGATGGTGTATTCTGGCGGCAGGTATGTGAATTACCGTTACAATGCAGAGGGTTCCCTTGCCGAGCTGGACTACGGCGAGGGCGACGCTGCCCCGACGGCGACGTACCGCTTCGAGTACGACTCCCTTGGCCGCCTGATCCGCAGCCAGCAGCGCGACGGGAATACTGTCACGCAGCGGACGGAGCAGCTTTACGACACCGCGAACCGCCTGTCCGCGCAGGGCTGGACGATCGGCGGGACGAGCTACCGCGAGTCGT
>ERZ827181.3336-NODE-3336-length-11667-cov-4.330176_pt1 | contig 11667 bp, 9 predicted proteins | sample MGYA00519778_ERZ827181 | MGnify/ENA primary metagenome ERZ827181 (study PRJEB31778, sample SAMEA3449273) | human gut metagenome | biome: human gut; feature: human-associated habitat; material: faeces | place: United Kingdom | collected 2010/2012 ...
AGAAGCGCTATATGCATCAGTATAACTTCCCCGGCTACTGCACGGGCGAAGCGAAGGCGTTGAGAAGCCCCGGCCGCCGCGAAATCGGCCACGGCGCTTTGGCGGAGCGCGCGCTCCTTCCCGTCATTCCCTCCGAGGCGGATTTCCCCTACGCCATCCGCGTGGTTTCGGATATCCTTTCCTCCAACGGTTCGTCCTCGATGGCTTCCGTCTGCGGCTCCACCATGGCGCTCATGGACGCGGGCGTACCCATTAAAGCGCCCGTCGCGGGCTGCGCCATGGGCCTCATCAAGGACCCCGAAACGGGAAAATACGTCATTATGACGGATATTCAGGGCCTCGAAGATTTCCTCGGCGATATGGACTTCAAGGTGGCGGGCACCGAACAGGGCATCACCGCCATTCAGATGGATATCAAGATCAAGGGCATCTCCAAGGAGATCATGCTCGACGCGATTGCGCAGGCGCAGGACGCGAGAAGATTTATTTTGGATAAAATGCTGGCTTGCATCCCCGAAGTCAAGGAGGAGCTTTCCGTCTATGCGCCCAAGATCATCTCCTTCAAGATCAGCCCCGAAAAGATCGGCGACGTCGTCGGCAAGCAGGGCAAGGTTATCAACAAGATTATCGAGCAGACGGGCACCAAAATCGATATCGAGGAGGACGGCACGGTGTGCATCGCCTGCTACGGCGACGTATCTGCGGCGGAGCGCGCAAAGGCGATCGTTCAGTCCATCGCGCACGACCCCGAGGTGGGCGATATGTTCGTCGGCGTCGTCGTGAGAATTTTGTCCCGCGTGGGCGCGTTTGTAGAGTTTGCGCCCGGCAAAGACGGCATGGTGCACATCTCCAAGCTCTCCTCCGAGCGCGTCAATCAGGTGGAGGACGTCCTCAACATCGGGGATAAAGTAAAGGTGGAGATCATCAAGATCGGCGAAAAGGGTATAGATCTGAAGCTTTTGGACAAATTTGAATAAGTCCGCATAAAAAACAGAAAAAGAGACGGAAGCGCAACCGCGCGTCCGTCTTTTTCGTCTTTGTTGTCAGACAGGTTACAAATATTTTTTCGGCCCCTCGGAGGGCGCGCTCAGCTCGCTCATCGTCGTTCTCTTTTTTCCTCCGCCGTAGTCGGGCGTGCAGTCGCAGCAGTCTCCGCAGTCCGCGCCGTCGCAGCAGTCGCAGTCGCCGTCTCCCGCCAGAGCGCACAGGACGATCACGGCGACGATGCCCGCCGCGAAGGAGGAGGGCAGGGCGAGCGCGCAAAGCAGCTCCTCCATATCCTGCGAAGGAAAGAGGGAGGCGAAGGCGAACAGCGCCGAAAAGATACAAAAGAGGGTAAAGGCGGCGTATCCGGCCCCGAAGGTGTGCCAGAGAATACCGCCCGTAATGAACAGCGCGGCGCACCAGAGAAGGGAAACGACGGCTATGTATATCCGTTTGTCCCGCAGAACGGGGACGGTGAGAAGGAGCATAAACACCAGATAGGCCCCCGAGGCGGCGAGGGCGGAATAGAGCGCCGCAGGAAGAGAGAGGGCCGTTTTGCTGCCGATAAAATAGGCGGCGACGAGAAGCCCGCAGGCAAGCGCGTTGATGCAGAGGGGCAAAGCGGCGATTTTGGGGTATTTGTCGCGCAGAAAGAGAGGGACGAGCGCGACGACCATCAGCCCCGCGCCTATGCCGAAAACGAGCTGCCATTTCGCGGCTTTGAGCAGAGAGGCTGCCGCCCACGCCAAAAGAGCGGAGACAAAGAGAAAAAGGAATAAAATCAGCAGCGTCTGCCACATTTTTTTGCTGTGCATAAGCGCTCCTTATTTGAAGATTGAAAAATTTTTCAGTTTGATTTCGGAGAATCGGAGGGCAATATCAACGATACCGCCGTCAGAAGAATGACGATGGACGAAGGAATCGCAAACAGAGAGCATAATTCGGGGGACAGCCATACGACGCAGCCGCTTTGCCGGCGATAAAGAAGGGCGAGCAATAGAGACGACAAAACATAAACGACGTTTAAGACGATGATCGCTATGCTTTTTTTTGTTATGCTTTTGTTTCGCTTAGCTTCTTCTTGAAACGGCTCGCTTTCTTCTCGAGACGGCGTGACTTCTTTTTGAGGCTGTTCGACGGCCCCTTGGGCGCTCCCGACTTTTCCTCGGGACGGCGCGATTTCTTCCCGAAACGCTTCTTCGGGATTTTTACGCCCGCCGATAAGGCTGTCGGCTAAAATTGCCGAAGAAATACCTATAACGAGCGAAGAAAGAGAAAATAAAAACAAAAGGGCCTCTTCGGGAGTCCAGCGTTCTTTAAAGATAAGGAAAATTCCGCCTCCGCCAAGGAGTATAAAAAACGAATAAACGGTTTGCAAAATCCCCGCAATATTTTGCAGGACGCTTTTCAGTGTCTTCACGGCTCCCCTCCTCGTCCTTTTGGAGCATTGTATCACATTGTTGACAAAAAGTCAATAGCTCCGTGAAAAACGAACGTTTTTTGTCCAAAAAGAGCGAAAGGATTGACAAGGTACTTAAAAAAGAGTATAATGAAAAAATAAGAAGATCGGGAGGACGGACTATGCCCAGATATTCACTGGTGGTTCCGGCGTACAACGAAGAAAAAGCCCTGCCCCTGTTTTACGAGGCGGTGGTTCCCGTTATGGAATCCCTGAATGAAGAATTTGAAATTATTTTTGTAAACGACGGCAGCAGGGACGCGACGAAAGAGATTCTTGCGGAGCTTGCCGCCAAGGACAAGCGCGTTAAAGTCTGCAACTTTTCGCGCAATTTCGGCCAGCAGGCGGCGCTTTTATGCGGTTTCGAGGAAGCGAAGGGGGAAGCGGTGATCGCCATGGACGCCGATTTGCAGGACCCGCCCGAGGTCGCCCTTCAGATGATAGAAAAATGGAAGGAAGGCTACGACGTGGTGCACGGCCGCAGGCGCAGGCGAAAGGGGGAAACGGCCTTCAAAAAGGCCACGGCCTCTTTCTTTTATCGGTTTATGAGAAAGATTACTTCGCTGGACATGCCCGCGGACGTGGGGGATTTCAAACTGTACGACCGAAAGGCGGTGGACGCGATCGTTTCTTTAGGCGAGCACGACAGACTTTTGCGCGCGCAGGTGACCTGGGTGGGCTTCAAACAGACGATTATCGAATTCGACCGTCCCGAGCGCGTGGCGGGCGAGACGCATTATACCCTGAAAAAAATGGTGAAGCTTGCGGCGAGCGGGGTGTTTCCCAACTCCGATTATCCCCTGACCCTCCCCTTGAAGCTGGGGATTGCGGGGGGATTTTTGAGCGTTTTGTGCTTTATCGTCTTTATCGTCCTCGCTTGCTGTAAGGTGGGCTTCGGCGGGCTGCTCGCCTGGCTGTTTCCGACGATAACGCTCGCCGCCAGCGTTGCATTGGTCTGTCACGGCCTTTCGAATATTTATCTTTCCATGATTTATCGGGAAGTGCAGAACCGTCCGAAATACATCGTTGCCGAAAAAATCAATCTTTAACATACACAGGCGCCGCGCCGTCCGAAAACGAAGCTTTGCGTTCGGCGCGCTTAAAAATCGCTTTTCAAAGCGGAAGCAATATACCCTCTTATGCTGAATATTAGAAAAATCCCCGAAAAGGCATGGCTGATTTTGCTCTTTGCCTTTTTATCCTTTGCGGTGTTGCTGTTCGCCGTGCAAAGCTCTCCCTTTTATCCCATCAACGATTGGGTGGACCCCAACTGTTTTCTTACGGTGGGGAAGGCTATCGCCGACGGAAAAGTCCTCTACAGGGACATTTACGAACAGAAAGGCCCCTATCTCTATTTTCTGCACGCGCTGTGTACCCTCGTCTTTCCCGATTCCTTTCTCGGCGTTTGGTTTATGGAAGCGGCGCTCTGTTTCGTCATGCTGTTTTTCGTCTATAAAATTTTGAAGCTCTACGGCATAGACGATTTTAAGCGGGTGGCGGCGATTTCGATGCTGATCGTCCTCGGCGTTTATTTTTCCTTTGCCATGTCGAAAGGGGACAGCGTGGAAGAAATATGCTCGCCTTTCCTTTTAAGCGTCGTCTATATTACGCTGAAACGCGTCAAGAGGGGCGAAAAATTCGGGATTTTCGATTATCTCTATATCGGCCTCGTCGCGGGCTTCGTGTTCTGGAGCAAATTTACGATCGTCGGCTTTTTTATCGCCTGGTACGTTTTCTTTTTATATTTTACGATAAAGGACAGGAAGTGGAAAGACCTCGGCGTCGGCACGGCGGTGATCGCTTTCGGCGTCGTCGCCGCAACCCTGCCCTGCTTTGTTTATTTTTCCGTCAACCATGCGGTGAAGGATTGGCTGAAGGTATATCTTTACGACAATATCTTCCTTTACGGGGAAGGCGGCAGCATCTTTCTGCGCGTGGGAAAAATGCTCTTGTGTATCGCCGGCACGCTGGCGGCCAATCTTCCTTACACGTTTTTCGTGGTGCTCGGCATGGTCTGCTTTTCGAAGAAAAGGTTTGGCAAGGGCGCGGAGGAACGCCTGTTTTTGCTGATCGTGCCCATCGTGACGGCATGTTTTCTCTATATCGGCGGCAGGGGATATCGCTATTACGGCCTGCCCCTGAGCATTTTTTCCGTATTCGGGTATATCGCCGTCGCGGAAAGCGGAATTTCCTTCGGAAAGAGGAGCCGCAAGGCGTTGGTGTCCGCGGCAGCGCTGCTCTCCTGCACGGTATTTATGTTTATCAACGGAAATTTCAGCGATATCTTTCGGAAAAAAGAGGATACCGTACAGTATAAATTTGCAAAGGTCATCGAGGAAAAAGAGGGCGCGGCCCTTCTCGATTACGGCTATCTCGACGGCGGCTTTTATCTGGCCGCGAAACAGGTGCCGAAGTTCAAATACTTTTGCAGGCTCAATATGCCCCTGCCCGAAATGGAGGCGGAAATGCGGCGGTATATAGACGAGCGCGAAGCGGATTTCGTCGTCGTAAAGCTGTGGAAAAACAATAAAGAGGAATTAGACAGCTCCGATTATGAGGAAGTCATGCGGGTGGATGGCCGCAGCTTCTGGGGAAAGGAAACGTATATCCTCTACGCTTTGAAAGGGGAAATGCAAAAGTGAAGCAAAGAAAGGGCGAACGGCGGAGAAAGCGCTGACATATTATAAAGCGCTGACATATTATATTATCAAAAGAAAAAAGGCGTCCCTGCGGACGCCTTTTTTGGCGTTATTTTTCCTTTTTTCGGCTTGCAAGCCACACCATCAGCACGGAAACGTCGGCGGGGTTGACCCCCGAGATACGTCCCGCCTGGCCGAGATTAAGGGGACGGACGCGATTCAGCTTTTCGCGCGCTTCCAGCCGCAAGCCCTTGATTTCGCCGTAATCGAGGTCGGCGGGGAGAAGCTTGTTTTCCAGCTTCTTGGCGCGCTCGATCTGCTCGAGGCCCTGTTTTAAGTAGCCTTCGTATTTTATCCCGATTTCCGCCGCTTCGAGGATGTCGCGCGGGTATTCCCCGAACGCATGGAAGTGGGCGCGGAGCTCCTTTAACGAGATATTCCGCTTGAGCATATCCGCGTAGGAAATGCTTCCCTGCGGCGGCGCGTAGCCGTACTTTGCGACAAACGGCGCCGCTTCCTTGGGGGGAACGCGGGTATTCAGCGCCTCCGTCAGTTTTTCGTAAAGCGCCCTGCGCCTTTGGTAAGCCGCGTAGCGCTCGTCCGTTACCAGACCGCAGGCGCGGCCCTTTTCGGTTAAGCGGAAATCCGCGTTATCCTGCCGAAGAAAAATACGGTGTTCGGCGCGGGAGGTCATCATGCGGTAGGGCTCGTCCGTGCCCTTGGTCACCAGATCGTCGATGAGCACGCCGATATACGCCTCGTCGCGGCGCAAGGTAAAAGGGGGGAGCCCGCGGAGCTTTAACGAAGCGTTGAGGCCCGCCATGAGCCCCTGCGCCGCGGCTTCCTCATAGCCCGAGGTGCCGTTGATCTGCCCCGCCGTATAAATTCCCCGCACCTTTTTGAACTCCAGCGTGGGCAGTACGTCTAATGTGTCGATGCAGTCGTATTCGATTGCGTAGCCGTAACGCACGATGTCAGCCCGTTCCAGCCCGGCGACGGAGGCGTACATTTTCCGCTGTACGTCGTGCGGCATGGACGTGGACATGCCCTGCACATATATCTCCAAGGTGTCCTCGCCCTCGGGCTCCAAAAAGATCTGATGACGCTCCTTATCCTTAAAGCGGACGACCTTCGTCTCGATGGACGGGCAGTATCTCGGCCCCGTCGATTGGATCGTGCCGTTGTAGAGGGGGGAACGGTCGAGATGGCTTAAAATGATTTCGTGCGTATGCGCGTTGGTGTAGGTGAGATAGCAGGGGCGTTTGTTTTCGGGCGGGGCGGGGGAGAGAAAGGAAAAGGGATAGATATCCTCGTCGCCGTCCTGCCGCTCGCATTTTTCGTAATCGATCGTTCGCCCGTCCAGCCTCGCGGGCGTGCCCGTCTTGAAGCGTCGGACATGAAAGCCGAGCTTTATGAGATTATCGGTCAGCGCGGTGGCGGCGGAAAAGCCGTTCGGCCCCGACTTTTGGACGACGGAGCCCGTGATTGTTTCCGAATTGAGATAGACCCCCGTGCAGAGCACGACGGCGCGGCAGCGGATAATCCCGCCGTAGGCGGTTTTGACCCCCGCGCACTTCCCGTCCTCGACGAGGATTTCAGCCGCTTCGCCCTGAAGGATACGCAGGCGGTCGGTATGCTCCAGCGTCCGCTTCATTTCGCGGTGATAGGCGTTTTTGTCCGATTGGGCCCGAAGGCTTTGTACCGCCGCGCCCTTGCCGACGTTGAGCATGCGCAGCTGAAGCGCGGTTTTGTCCGCGTTCAGCCCCATTTCTCCGCCCAAAGCGTCTATCTCGCGCACGAGATGGCCCTTGGCGGTGCCGCCGATCGAGGGATTGCAGGGCATAAAGCCGATGCTGTCGAGGTTTAAGGTGAGCATCACGGTGTCGAGCCCCGTGCGCGCGAGCGCGAGCGCCGCTTCGCAGCCCGCGTGCCCCGCGCCGACCACCACGGCGTCGGCCGTATATTCGATAAATTCGTATTTTTCCATAGAGTGTGTCGAGGTTTCGGTTATTGTTTGAGAATGATGTTTTTGATGTCGTCCACTTCCTTGGCCATCTTTTCGTTGAGCTTGACGAGCTCCTCCACCTTATCGCGGGAATACATGATGGTGGTGTGGTCTCTGCCGCCCATGACGTTGCCGATCGCCATAAGGGGAAGGGTGAGCATTTCGCACATGAGGTAGGCGCAGATCTGCCGCGCCTTGACGAGATCGGCTTTTTTGCCCTTGCCGAGAAGATCGTCGCGTTTATATTTGTAATATCCGCACACACTGGAGATGATTACGTCGGGCGTGATTTCTTCGGAGCTTGTCCCGCCTTCGTTCACCGATTCCGACAGCGCCAGCTTGGCGAGGTTTAAGGAGATCGGTTCCTCGTGGAGCTTGCTGGCAAACAGCACTTTCGTCAGCCTGCCCTCCAGCGTCCTTACGTCGTGCCCCGAGTCGTTGGCGAGAAACTCCAAAACGTCGTCGGGCATGGGGCTTTTACGCTCCAACGCCTTGCGCTTTAAGATGGCGATTTTCGTTTCGAGATCGGGCGGCTGAATATCCGCGATCAGGCCGCCTTCGAAGCGGGTGCGGAGCCGTTCCTCGAGGGTGGCGATTTCCTTGGGCGGACGGTCGGACGTTAAAACGATCTGCTTGTTCTGCGAGGACAGCTCGTTGAAGGTATGGAAAAATTCCTCCTGAACGCCCGGCTTTTTCGCCAGAAACTGGATATCGTCGATCATGAGAATATCGACGTTGCGGTAGTGCAGACGAAAGCGGGCGCCCTTGTCCCGGGAGGAGATTTTACCCGAGATCATGGAATCGATAAATTCGTTGAGGAAATTTTCGCAGGTGGTATAGAGCACCCGTTTTTCGGGGGATTTCTGCGCGATGCAGTTGGCGATCGCCTGTACGAGGTGGGTTTTTCCCAGCCCCGATTCCCCGTAGATAAAGAGGGGGTTGAAGCTTTCGCCCGGGTGTTCGGCAACCGACTTGGCGGCGGCATAGACAAATTTGTTGGACGAGCCGACGACGAAGGAATCGAAGGTGAAATTTTTATTGACGGGCACGGGCTTGAAATCGTCGATGACGTCTTCGTCCTCGTCCGCCGTATAGGTGTCGCTTCCCTCTACCACGAGGCGGAAATCGTTGATGCCGACGTCGCTTTTCGCAATCGCATCGCGCAGGGAAACGGCGTGTTTTTTCATGATGGTGTTGGCGGCGAGGTCGGTGGGGGCTTTCAAAAGGAGCCGCCTGTTGGCGATATCGACGGGCTCGAGGTCCTTAATGAACGTATTGAAAGAAACGGGAGGGATGATTCCTTCCGCTTTATCCCGAATTTGTTTCCATAAAAAGAGAATCTGCGTCTTTTCTGCCATTTTTTCTCCCTCCCGAAATTATTTTCTCGTATTGTTGCCTTAATCTTTTGTCTTTTTTCAAATTATTTGATATAATTATAATACAAAATCAAAGGAAAAGAAAGTATTTTCGGCGGGTTTTTCGAGGATTATGCAAATAAAAAATTTGTCTCTTCAAAATTTCAGAAATTACGGGAACGAGAAATTCTCCTTTTCCGACGGGCTGAATATCCTTTTCGGCAAAAACGCGCAGGGAAAGACCAACTGTGCCGAGGCGGTGTTTTATCTGTGCACGGGCACGTCGCTGCGGATACGCCGCGACAAGCAGCTGATCCGTATCGGTACGGACGCCGCAAGGATTTCCGCCGAGGCGGAAAACCGTTACGGAAAGGTGACCATAGAGGCGGATATTTACGAGGACAAACGGGAAATCCGCATCAACGGCACGAAGATTACGCGCAGCGCCGATCTCATGGGCCACATCAACAGCGTCTTTTTCTCCCCGGGGGAGCTGCGGCTGATTCAGGACGGACCCGACGAACGGCGGCGGTTTATGAATATGTCCATTTCCCAAACCTCGCCCGCCTATTACACCGCGCTTTTGCGCTACAACAAAATCCTCGACCAGCGCAACACGCTGCTGAAAAATCACGACGTCCCGCTCATTTTGGACACGCTGCCCGTGTGGGACGAACAGCTGTGCAAATATGCGGCCGTCGTCGTGAAAAAGCGCGCGGAATTTTTGGAAAAATTGGCGCCCTACGCCAAGGAGCTGCATTCGTTTCTGACGGACGGCAGGGAGGAGCTGGAGATTACGCCCGAAAGGAAATACGAGGGGGACGAGGAGGAAATCGCGGCGAAACTGAAAAAACAGCTGGGCAGAAACTACGAAAAGGACCTGCGGCTGGGCTTTACGACGGCGGGGCCGCACCGCGACGACATCGACTTTTTCATTTCGGGCAAGGACGCCAAGGCGTACGCCTCGCAGGGACAGACGCGCACGGCGGCGCTGTCCGTCAAGCTTTCCGAAGTGGAAATCTTCCGCCAGCTTTCGGGGGAATATCCCGTTCTGATCCTCGACGACGTGATGAGCGAGCTGGATCTGCCCCGCCGCAAAAAGCTTCTCAAACGCATTTCCTCCGTGCAGACGATTTTGACCTGCACGCACGCGGAACGGGTGCTCTACGGCACGGAGTGCAGAAAAATCCGCATCGAGGACGGAAAGATCACGCGGGAAAAGGAGGAGGTATGAGGGCGGACCTGCACACGCACAGCGTCTATTCCGACGGTTATTACGCGCCCGAGGAGCTGTGCCGCCGCGCGAAGGCGAACGGCGTGGAGCTTTTGTCGATCACCGACCACGACACGATGAACGGCGATAAGGAAAAGCGGGCCGCCGCGGAAAGGTACGGCCTTCTTTACGTGTCGGGCTGGGAAATTTCCGCCTATGCGGGCGAGAGCAAGATACACGTTACGGGATACAACTGCAAGCGCGGCGCGGCGTACCAAAAATTTGAGAAGGACCGCATGGAGCTGGGCTTCGAACGCGCGCAGGACAGCATAGACAAACTGAAGGCGGCGGGGATTTCGGACTATTCCATCTTTCTGGATGAGGAGACGCTGACGCTGTTTGCGGTGCAGAAGCTGACCGATGCGAATTCCGCGGATTCCCTGCCGGAAAAAGAGATCATGAAAAAATGGTGGGATCACATGGCGGATATCATGGAGACCAAGCCGGATCAATCGCCGGTATGCACTGAGCTCCGGGAGGTCTTTTACCTGAGCTGAGTCGGCAACAGTCGATGCCGTTCCCGCCGGTTCGAACCGGCGGGACGTTTCATTTCACTGCTCCTTCCCGCAGGAAATCGGGAGGTGGTGGTAGTTTGCTGAACCGATTGTGCGAAGATTTTTCCGGTTGCGCGGTGGGAAGATGAAAAAGAACTATTTGCGGTTCATCGGTTGGAGCGTCGGAGGGATCGTGGTGTTGATTCTTCTGGCGAGTTGGAAGTTCCGGCTGATTTTTCCGGCTTACCTCTTGACCTGCTTGGGCGGCACCATATGGGCAACTTGCTGGACTGTCAGGAAAATTGCATTGTCCAACCGGATTCGCCTGTTATTGGCTTTGCCGATCTTTCTGTGCTGGAGCTGGATGGGCTTCGTTCCCCTTTTGCCTGTCGGGCTGTTTTCGATCTGGTATTCGGAGACTTATCCGGAGCAGGGACTCAAAGTGCCGGTGTATGAACTGCGTGGTTATCCGGTTCGGAATGTCACATTTCACCGCTCCTATTCTCTGGAAAGTTTCAACTTCGATATCACGGAGCAGGAGTTCCGGGAGTTGTCGAAACATTTCTCGCAACCGCTCCGGGAAATTACCACCCTGTTCCATATAAGGGTGCTGAAGGTGCCGGCGAAAACCTGGGCCGAGGCTGTAACGGAGGATATTTTCGTCGAACATGGCCTGTATTCGGAATATCGACAAAGCAACGGCGGCGGCTATCTGCTGGTATTCGATCGGAACCATGATCGCGGTTATTACAGATGTTCTCCAAGATAATATCCAAAAAATCAGGAATTTTTCTCAAAAATAACTCTTTTGTCTCTTGATATATTCCAATGTGGTTATATATTGATAATAGAATATAACCGGAATGGAATATATTCGTTCCGAAAAAGGAGGAGGAGAGTTATGAAGAAGATTGAATGGAAATGGTATCTGCCGGGCGGCGCATGGGTTGGCGTCGGGGCGCTGGTGGTCGGAATCGGTGCGTTTTCGGTGGCGAACGGCGGTTGTCCGTTTGCGGCGGCCGGCGGCAGTCCGACGGTGATGAAAGCAGAAAGCAACAGGGAGGCGGCAGCGGCGGCTCCCGCGAAGGAGGTGGGGGAAATGAGTTGGATGACTGATTTCAAGGCGGCGAAAGCATTGGCCGAAAAGGAAAAGAAAGACCTGTTGATTTCGTTCAGCGGTTCCGACTGGTGCGGCTGGGGCATCAAGCTGGATCAGGAGGTGATGGAGCAGCCGGAGTTTCTGGAATGGGCGAAGAAGAATGTCGTATTGCTCAAGCTGGATTTCCCGCAGAACATCCCGCAGAGCGAAGCGCTGAAACGCCAGAATGAAACGCTGGCGCAATATTACGGCGTGCAGGGATTTCCGACCGTGATCCTTGCGAAACCGGATGGTCAGGTGATTGCCCGTACCGGTTATCAGCGCGGCGGAGCCGCCGCTTATGTGAAGCATCTTGATGA
>ERZ827181.3337-NODE-3337-length-11656-cov-2.708732_pt1 | contig 11656 bp, 10 predicted proteins | sample MGYA00519778_ERZ827181 | MGnify/ENA primary metagenome ERZ827181 (study PRJEB31778, sample SAMEA3449273) | human gut metagenome | biome: human gut; feature: human-associated habitat; material: faeces | place: United Kingdom | collected 2010/2012 ...
CGTCGAGCACGGCGATGGCCGCTGCGCAGGCGAGGTGGTTGCCGCCGAAGGTGGTCCCGAGCATGCCGTATTTCGGCGCGATGCGCGGCGAGATCGAAATGGCTCCCATCGGGAAACCGTTGCCGATCCCCTTGGCCATCGAATAGATGTCGGCAGACACTCCGGCCCAGTCGTGCGAATAGTACTGTCCGCTCCGGGCGCAGCCGCACTGCACGCTGTCGGCGATGTACACGGCATCGTGCTGGTCACACAGCGAACGGATTTTCCACAGGAACGAACGGCTCGCCTCGCGAATACCGCCCACACCCTGAATGCCCTCCAAAATCACCGAAGAGATTTCGCCCTTGTTGGCCAGGAACGCCTCTTCGAGCGCCTGCTCATCGTTCAGCGGAACGAAAATCACGTTGTCCGTCTGGTTAACCGGAGCGACGATGTTCGGATTGTCGGTCGCTGCGACCGCCAATGAAGTCCGGCCATGGAACGAGCCTTTCATCGCAATCACCTTCTTCTTGCCGTTGAAGAACGAAGCCAGTTTCAGTGCGTTTTCATTCGCCTCGGCTCCCGAGTTACACAGGAACAACTGGTAATCGCTTTTGCCCGACAGGCGGCCGAGTTTTTCGGCCAGCTCCTTCTGCTGCGCAATGATTACGGAATTGGAATAAAATCCGATATTTTTCAGCTGGTTGGTCACCATCTCCACATAATGCGGATGGGTGTGGCCGATCGAAATCACGGCGTGACCGCCGTACATATCGAGGTATTTCGTCCCCTTGTCGTCCCACACGTAGGAGCCTTCGGCCCGCACAATGTTGATATCGTACAAGGGATATACATCAAACATTTTCATAGTACTCTGTTTTTATAGGAGAAAACCGGGTATTTCTTTTCTCGCCAGCGCGGGAGACTTTCCGATGCAGCCTACCCTGTCACACAGACGCAGGTTTAGAACGCAGCCGCTTTCAATCGCAAGCCGGCGCGCTGATCCAAACCAAACATCAGATTCATGTTCTGCACCGCCTGTCCCGACGCACCTTTGAGCAGGTTGTCGATCGCGCTCACCACCAGCAGCTTGTCGCCGTGCTTTTCCAGCGAGATCAGGCATTTGTTGGTGTTGACGACCTGTTTGAGATTGATATTCTTATCGCTCACAAACGTAAAGGCGGCATCTTTGTAATACTCCTTATACAGCGCGGCCATCTCCTCGAGCGGCCTATCGCAGTCGGTATAGATCGACGCGAGAATCCCGCGCGTAAAGTCGCCGCGATACGGAATGAAGTCGATTGCACTGTCGAAAGCTGGCATCAACGAGCGGATGCTTTCGCCGATCTCACGCAGGTGCTGGTGCTCGAATGCCTTATAGACAGACAGGTTATTGGCCCGCCAGCTGAAATGCGACGTGGCGGCCAGCTTCTGCCCAGCCCCGGTCGAACCGGTAGCGGCCGAAATGTGCACATCGCTGCGGAGCAACCCGGCTGCGGCCAGCGGCAGCAGTCCCAGTTGCAGGCAGGTAGCGAAACAACCCGGATTTGCGATGTTTCACGCCTCGCGTATTTTTTCACGGTTCATCTCGGGCAGGCCGTACACGAATGTCCGCTCCCCGAGCACTGCGCCCGCAGCCAGGCGGAAATCCTGGCTCAGGTCGATCACCCGCACCGAAGCCGGAACAGGAGTCGCTTCCAGGAACTTACGGGCATCGCCGTGACCGACGCAGAGGAAAATCACATCGACGCCCGAAAAATCGAGCTCTCCGGTGAAACGCATATCCGTATCGCCCAACAGATCGGCATGCACGTCACTGAGCAGATTGCCCGCATTGGAGTTGCTGTGCACGAACACCAGTTCCACCCCGTCGTGATTGACGAGAATACGGATAGCTTCGCCACCCGTATATCCCGCACCTCCTATGATGCCTACTTTAACTCTCTTCATGCGTATACTTTAAAGTATAGGGATGATTTACCTATTTCATTCCTTTGTTGACCTTGTACCAAATTTTGTTCTGGTTGCCGAAAATCTTACCGAAACCTTTGACGTCATCGCTGGTCCAGTCGCTCATCGTTTCGCCGTAAGCACCGAACGCATTGCTCATCAGGTCGTGCTCGCTCTTAATGCCGACCACCACGAAACGGTAAGGATGCAGATCGACGTACACGTCGCCGCTCACCGTGCGCTGGCTGCTCTCGAGCATGGCCTCCATGTCTCGCATCACCGGATCGTAGTACTGCCCCTCGTGCAGGTAATTGCCGTAGAAAGCGGCGATCTGGTCTTTCCAGAAGAGCTGCCATTTGGTCAGCGTATGTTTCTCGAGCATGTGATGCGCTTTGATGATAATCATCGGGGCGGCAGCCTCGAAACCTACACGGCCTTTGATACCGATGATGGTATCGCCCACATGCATGTCACGGCCGATCGCATAGGGAGCGGCCACGGCCTGCAAGGCCTGGATCGCCGCGATACGATCGTCGAAACGTTTGCCGTCGAGACCGACGAACTCTCCTTTCTCGAAAGTCAGCGTAATGCGGCGCGATTTGCTCTCCTTGAGCTGTGAGGGGTAAGCCTCTTCGAGCAGCGTCTCGCTCGAAGTGAGCGTCTCCTTGCCGCCTACCGACGTGCCCCAGATGCCTTGGTTGATCGAATATTCCGCCTTTTTAAAGTCGAAATCGACGCCGTGCGAGCGCAGGTAGCTGATCTCCTCTTCGCGGCTGAGGCGTTTCTCGCGGATCAGCGCGATCACTTCAATCTCCGGTGCGATGATGTTGAACACCATATCGAAACGCACCTGGTCGTTACCGGCGCCCGTACTGCCGTGGCAAAGGTAATCGGCTCCGATCTGCTCGGCATATTTGGCAATGGCCGTCGCCTGCGACATACGCTCGGAGCTGACCGAAATCGGATAAGTGGCATTTTTCAGCACATTGCCGAAGATCATGTATTTGATTGCCGTATTGTAATAGTCCTGCGTCACATCGAGCGCTACGTAGCTCTTCACGCCCAGATCGTAGGCGCGTTTCTCGATTTTCGCGAGTTCCTCGGCCGAAAAGCCGCCGGTGTTGGCCAGTGCGGCATGAACCTCGAGGCCCATCTCCTTGGCCAGATATATTGCGCAGTAGGACGTGTCGAGCCCACCGCTAAATGCCAATACAACTTTTTTCTTTTCCATTTTCGTTACTTTTTGTCTTACTAACTTGTCCTGCTAATTTTTAAATCAAGAGGTCCTCCTTCTCACAGCCTGCATCCCGGCCGCAACATGCGAACCGGAAGGCTTCCGATCTCCAGCGGTGAAGGCTACTCCTCCTCGAACCCTGCGGGCCGGGGAACTTTCACTTCATCGTGGGCGGGATCAAAAAGCATGGCTGTGCAGAGGCAATTTCGTCGTTGTTTGCTTTGCAGGATCGGATAGTTCACGCAGCTTTCGCAGCCTTTCCAGAACTGGTCGTCATCGGTCAGCTCCGAGAAAGTTACGGGGCGGTACCCCAGTTCGTTGTTGATTTTCATCACGGCCAAACCGGTGGTCAGGCCGAACAGCTTAGCACCTTTGAACATCTTGAGCGACAGGAAAAATGTCGCGGTCTTGATGGCTTTGGCCAAACCCAGCTTGCGGAATTTCGGATTGATAATCAAACCCGAATTGGCGACATAGTCGCCATGTCCCCAGGACTCGATGTAACTGAAACCGGCCCAGGTTCCGTCTTTGTGAAAGGCAATCACCGCCTTGCCGGCACGCATCTTGTTCGCTACATACTCGGGAGTACGTTTGGCAATACCAGTGCCGCGGGCTTTGGCGGATTCGGCCATTTCATCGCAGATAGCCTGCGCGAAGGGAGTGTGCTCCTCCGTGGCTACCAACACATTGAAATCTTCGATACTCATTCTAACACTCTAAATTTAAACGACGAAATTGTTTATGTACGGACGGCAGCGGCTCCTTGTCGCTGTTCGGCACGTACGAACTGCAAAAGTATGAAAAAAAGCTCAGAATAGGTCATAAGGGCGGGTTAAATTAAATTTTAAACAACTTCACCCTTTCGTGTCAGGATTCAATCGGCAATCCGACAAAACTTTCCCCGGGAGATCAACAATCGGAGAGGAATGGTATGGAAATTGTTCTCTGATTGAAACAATCCCCAATAAAAACGAATCCGCTATGAATTCATTATTATTAATCATTAATACGCTGTTAATCATGACACACACACTTCCTCCCCTCCCCTACGCCATGGACGCTCTCGCTCCGAAGATGAGTAAAGAGACTCTCGAATACCACTACGGCAAGCATTTGCAAACCTATATCGATAACCTCAACAACCTGATCAAAGGGACGCCTTACGAGAATATGACCCTGGAAGAGATCAGCGTGAAGGCCGACGGCCCGATTTACAACAACGGTGCGCAGGCCTGGAACCACGCATTCTTCTTCAACAGCTTCTCCCCGACGCCGAAATCGGCGCCCGAAGGAGCGTTGGCCGAAGCGATCAAACGTGATTTCGGTTCGTTCGACGCCTTCAAAGAGCAGTTCGGCAAAGCCGCCATCGGCCTGTTCGGATCGGGTTGGACCTGGCTGGCCGCAGATAAAAACGGCAAACTGGTTATCGTATCGGAATCGAATGCCGGCAATCCGTTGAAAAAAGGGCTGATCCCGCTGTTGGGCATCGACGTATGGGAGCACTCCTATTACATCGACTACCGCAACCGCCGGGCCGACTATGTAAAGAACTTCTGGGACATCGTCGACTGGAAGGTGATCGAAAAACGCTTCAAAAAATAACTCAATAGCGTGGCCCGTTCAGGGGGCCGCAACCCCTTGTGTCCGAAACCTGAACACACAGTGGCCACGCGACGAATGCCAAGAGGCGCTCAATCGAGCGCCTCTTCATGTTTCACATCAGCCCTGGTCAGACTGCCTCGAATTATTGCAGGAAGACATAATATACGACAACGCAGGCAATACCCGGTTCATCGTTGCGGGAAACAGCAAGAAAAATTCCGTCAAACTACAACCCCTACAGCATTCTGATCAGGATACCCCCATAAATACAAGATTTAGGAAGGGGCTCTCTCACCGCGAAAATTTGCTCCGGTGCAGTTTACCAGGTCTTGTTGTATAGCAGCTATTTCACCGGACGTTTCGGATTGCGGGGAAACCAACCTTTGCGCACGCGCTCTTTCTGCTCGAAAAGCTCTTTGATCGTCCACAACGATGAAAAAGCGAATACGCCAGCCAGTGCAGCGACCAGCACGTTGTCGGTGCAAAGCGACCAGACGATACCACCGATGCCCAATAACAGGAAAATCCACCAGCATCCGGTGCCCCAGTAATATTCGGCTTTCACTACAACCGGATGAAACAGGCCGATGATCAGAAATGTCGCGATCCCGATCACGAGACCCAACAAGTGGTATTGCATCAGAAATTCCATTGCTTTTCCTGTTTAGAGGTTCCGGTGGACAAATTCGATGCAACGTTCCATCAGGTGATTCCGGTAATTGCCCATCGAATGGTTCCGGTCGGGATAGATATACATCTCGAACGGTTTATCGTGCTGTACCAGACGCGCGACCATTTCGTACGTATTCTGGATATGCACATTGTCGTCGGCCGTGCCATGCGCGATCAATAGTTTGCCCTTGAGCCGGTCGGCAAAGTTGATCGGCGAGTTGTCGTCGTAACCCGACGGATTTTCATTCGGGTCACCGTTGTAGATTTCGGTATAAATCGTATCGTAAAAGCGCCAGGAGGTGACCGGAGCAACCGCAATCGCCATCTTGAACACGTCGTTGCCCTTCAAAATACAGTTCAGCGCCATAAAACCGCCGTAACTCCATCCGAAAATCCCGATCCGATCCGAATCGATGTAAGGGAGCGCACCCAAATAACGCGCTGCGGCGATCTGGTCTTCCACCTCATATTTGCCGAGCTGCTTGTACGTGCACTTCTTGAATTCGGATCCGCGAAAACCGGTCCCGCGCCCATCCACACAGGCGACGATATAGCCCTGCTGCACAAGTACGTCCTCCCAGCCCATACTCCAGCTGTCGGCCACACGCTGCGAGCCGGGCCCGCTGTACTGCACCATAAAAAGCGGATAGCTCCGGGTCGAATCGAAATCGGCCGGACGGATCATGTATCCATTGAACTCGATCCCCTCCGGGTTCCGGAATGTAAAAAACTCCTTTTCCGGCACATTCAGTTTCGAAAGCGTATTCCTCAACGCAACGTTATCCTCGAGGGTACGCACCAACTTGCCGTCGGCTGCGTGCAGCGTCACGCGGTTCGGCGTCGAGACATTCGAAAAATAGCTGATAAAATAACGGAACCCGCGCGAGGGAGCGACCGAGTAGGTACCGCTGCCGTCCGTCAGCCGGCGTTTATCCTTGCCGTTGAGCCTGATGCTGTAAAGGTCCCGCTTCAAGGGCGAAGTTTCGGTCGAAAGGTAATAGACCCGGTCGCCTTCGATCCCGGCCAGAGCGGTAACCTCCCAATCACCGGAAGTGATCCGGTTCAGGAATCCTGTCTCCGCACTATATAAATAAAGGTGCGTAAACCCGTCTTTTTCGCTGCGCACCACGAACCGCTCCCCATCGGGAAGGAATGTAACGCACTCGTCATCGACCCGCTCGACATACCGCGGATCACGCTCATCGTAAATCACCCGGGCAGATACGACTCCGGCATCCGTCCCCGCACCTGCTGCCAGGGCCGCCGCATCGCACAGCAACAGTTCGAAATGGTTTTGCGAACGGTTCAGCCGGTAGACGAGCAAACCTCCGGCGGGCGTCCATTTGACCCGCGGAATATACTGGTCGGTCTCTTTCCCGGTGTCGATGCGGCTGCGCCGGCCGCTTTCCAGATTGTAGTTGTATACTTCGACGATCGAATTTTGTTCGCCCGCCTTGGGATATTTGAACGAATAGTTCTCCGGATACAAGTCCCCTTCGAAACGGTTCATGTTGTACTCCCTGACCCGGCTCTCGTCGAACCGCATCCACGCCAGGTTCTTTCCGTCGGGAGACCAGGCGAATGCGCGTGAAAAGCCGAACTCCTCTTCGTATACCCAGTCCGGAATGCCGTTGATGATGTGGTTGAACAGACCGTCCGAGGTAATTTGCCGCTCGGATCCGGTAGCCAGATCGACCACGTACAGATTATTCCCGCGCACAAATGCGACGCGCGTGGCATCGGGCGAAAATTGCGCCACCTGCTGCGGCCCGCCCACCGAAAGCCGGATCAACCGGTCTTCTTCCCGGTCGTAGATCCAATACTCGGCAGTAAACGACCGGCGGTAGATCGGTTTTACCTCCGTAGTCAGCAAAATACGGCGTTCATCCGAACTGAATGCATAATCGGTGAACGGCAATACCGGTTGCTGTTGTTTGCTGTCGAACACCACAGCGGTCTGCTCTCCGGTCCCATAGCTGAATTCGAGGATTTTCCCGTCGCTCATGGTCGTGTAATGCTCTCCGTCGTTCATGCTGCGTACGCCCTGTACGGTGCGGGGTACGAAAATCCCCTGCTTCATGTCGTCGTAACCGAACCGTCCCGCTCCGGCAACGGGAGCCGCCGAGGAGCAGGTAACCGCCGAACAGAGGGTGAGCGCCATAGCCATCGTTTTTATGTTTTTCATACCGTCGTTTCGATCTTGATCCATGCATTACCCCTTCAGGAATCCTAACACGCCTTCAGGCTCAGGTCGAGGCTTTTGATCTGGTGCGTCAGCGCGCCAACCGAGATAAAATCAACGCCGCACTCGGCGTACTCGCGCAGATTCTTAAGCGTAATTCCCCCGGACGATTCGATCTCGGCCCGGCCGCCGATCAGTTTTACCGCCTCACGCGTCAATTCAGGGGTAAAATTGTCCAACATGATCCGGTCGCAACCGCCCGCAGCGAACACGTCGCGGATATCGTCCAGCGAACGGACCTCCACCTCGATCGGAATAACCTTGCCTTTCGCCTTCAGATATTCGCGCGTCAGCGGGATCGCCTTGAGGATACCACCGGCAAAGTCGATATGATTATCCTTAAGGATCACCATGTCGAACAGACCCATGCGGTGGTTTTCGCCTCCGCCCAACTTGACGGCGATCTTATCCAACACACGCATCCCCGGCGTCGTTTTGCGCGTATCGAGCACTTTGGTCTTCAACCCCTCGAGCTCTTTCACATAAACGGCCGTCTGTGTCGCCACGCCGCTCATACGTTGCATGATGTTGAGCAAGATCCGTTCAGCCTGCAGCAGCGAGATCAATCGTCCCTCGACGTAAAAGGCAATATCTCCGGGTTTGATCCGGGTCCCGTCCTCCAGGAGCTGCTCGAATTTCACCTCAGGATCCAGGCGCCGCAGCACCCGCCGGGCGACTTCAACGCCGGCCAAAATACCGTCCTGTTTCACCAGCAGTTTCATCCGTCCGCGCTGGTCATGCGGAATACAGGCCAGCGACGAATGGTCGCCGTCGCCAATATCCTCCCGGATCGCCAGCTCAATCAATTCATCGACGAAGGGAATATACTCTTCTTTCATAATGCTCATGTTTTAACCGGACAGCGCATACTGTCGCAATTACAATCGAATTTCGTACAAAGTTAAACAAAGTGGCGGCAATTCAAAAGCAGGACTTTCCGATTTGCGCGCCTTACAATCCGGAAGTTCATACAAGTTTTTGCTTACAATTTACAACACATATTCTTTTCCCCACTTACGATTAGCTTACAAACCGCTTAAATTTGCATATTTTCAAGCACAATTTGTACTTTTACAGAGAATTTTTAACATCAATTACAAATCGGGTTACTTTTGTCATTGTGTTTAAAACAAATATAAACAACTGACACACAATAATAAAAGTGCGATCTTAAAAGTTTGAGCATCATAGGTACCCGAAAAACTTTCATTCTATCAGCTGCTATCCCGATTTATTTTGTAAAAAAAGAACCGAACCACACGACATGAAACCACTCAGAAGCGATATAACCACCCGGGGCCGCCGCATGGCCGGGGCCCGCAGTCTTTGGAGGGCGAACGGCATGAGGGACGAGCAGATGGGTCGTCCGGTCATTGCGATCGTCAATTCGTTCACGCAATTCGTCCCGGGACACGTCCACCTGCATGAAATCGGCCAGCAAATTAAGGAGTGGATCGCCGAAGAGGGTTGCTTCGCCGCAGAGTTCAATACGATCGCCATCGACGACGGAATCGCGATGGGCCACGACGGGATGCTCTATTCGCTCCCTTCACGCGAACTGATCGCGGACAGCGTCGAGTACATGTGCAACGCACACAAAGCCGACGCAATGATCTGCATCTCGAACTGCGACAAAATCACCCCCGGCATGCTGATGGCAGCCATGCGGCTCAACATCCCGGCAGTATTCGTCTCCGGAGGACCGATGGAGGCCGGACGTACAGCGGGAAAAGCCTACGACCTGATCGACGCAATGGTCAAGGGGGCCGACGATACAGTTTCCGAACAGGAATTAGCCGCGGTCGAGCATTCCGCCTGCCCGACCTGCGGCTCCTGTTCAGGAATGTTCACGGCCAATTCGATGAACTGCCTGACCGAAGCGCTCGGCCTTTCGCTGCCCGGCAACGGAACGATCCTCGCCACGCATGCGGCTCGTACCGACCTGTTCCGCAAAGCGGCCAAACTGATCGTCAAAAACGCGAACGAATACTATTTCAACGATAACGACGCCGTACTGCCCCGTTCGATCGCCACGCGGGAAGCATTCCTGAACGCCATGTCGATGGACATCGCGATGGGCGGTTCGTCGAACACGGTTCTGCACCTGCTGGCCATAGCGCAGGAGGCGGGCGTGGAATTCACGATGACATCGACGCGCTCTCGCGCCGGGTGCCGGTCATCTGCAAGGTCGCGCCGAATTCCCACCACCACATCGAAGACGTAAACCGTGCGGGAGGGATTATGGCGATCCTCGGCGAACTCGACCGCGCGGGACTGCTCGACACCTCGGTGCACCGAATCGATTATCCCGACCTGAAAAGTGCAATCGCCGCAAACGACATCCTCTCGGCTACTGCGTCGGAGGAGGCCAAAGCACGCGCGCTGGCAGCGCCCGGCGGCAAATTCAACCTGGAACTCGGTTCGCAGGACAATACCTACCCCGAGGCCGATACCGACCGTAAACAGGGCTGCATCCGCGACATGGAGCACCCCTATCTCAAGGACGGGGGGTTGGCCGTGCTGTTCGGCAACCTGGCCGAAGACGGCTGCATCGTCAAAACGGCCGGCGTAGACGCATCGATCCTCCGTTTCGAGGGCAAAGCCCGCGTATTCGAATCACAGGAAGAAGCATGCGAAGGAATCCTCTCAGGCAAGGTTAAAGCCGGCGACGTGGTGATTATCCGCTACGAAGGCCCCAAAGGGGGCCCCGGTATGCAGGAGATGCTCTACCCCACCTCCTACCTGAAAAGCATCAAAATCGACAAGCAGTGCGCACTGGTGACCGACGGCCGTTTCTCGGGAGGCACCTCGGGCTTGTCGATCGGACACGTATCGCCGGAAGCAGCCGCCGGAGGCAACATCGCACTTGTCCGCAACGATGATCCCATCCTGATCGACATTCCCAACCGCACGATCCGCATCGACCTTCCGGACAAAGAGTTGCTACAGCGCCGCAAAGAAATTGTCCGCTTCGAACCCGAAGGACGCGAACGAGTCGTCAGCAAGGCCCTAAGGGCCTACGCCAGCCAGGTCACTTCGGCCGACCGCGGCGGCGTCCGGGAAATTCGCTGAGCGCTTCACACCTGCGGGCTACTCCCCTCCCGTCCCCGGAAACACTCCGAAAACTTACCGGTACAAATTACAGCCAAGCCGTCCCGGTTGGTGCTAAAGGGTATTTTGCCACTGTCCCGGACCTGCCAGACTGGCTGTCCAAACACCCTGAAGCCGGAACTCTCCCAGAGCTGAAAAGTTGTACGGAAAAGATTAGAATAAAAAGGAGATCAACATTTTGAAACAGTATGCAGATATGTCGAACCCACACAAGGTAAAAGGAGCGGAAGCTCTGCTGTTATCGCTGTTGGCCGAAGGCACCGATACGCTCTTCGGCTACCCCGGAGGTGCCATCATTCCGGTATACGATCACCTCTACGGCTATACCGACCGGCTGCACCATATCCTGACGCGCCACGAGCAGGGTGCGGTACATGCCGCGCAAGGTTACGCACGGGCTACGGGCCGGGTCGGCGTCTGCATGGCCACTTCGGGCCCCGGCGCCACGAACCTGGTCACCGGCATTGCCGACGCCATGATCGATTCGACGCCGCTGGTCTGCATTACGGCCCAGGTCGCAGCCGCTGCATTGGGTTCCGACGCTTTCCAGGAAGCCGACATCATCAGCATGACCATGCCCGTCACGAAATGGAATTTCCAGATTACCCGTGCGGAAGAAATTCCGGGAGCGATAGCCAAAGCCTTTTACATCGCCCGGTCAGGCCGTCCCGGCCCCGTAGTGATCGATTTCACGAAAAATGCGCAGAACGAAGATATGGTTTTCAGTTACACGCCCTGCGACTATCTGCGCAGCTACCAGCCGACGCCACCGCTGCAAGCCGCTGACATCACGCAGGCGGTAGAGATGGTCAATGCGGCTGAAAAACCCTTGCTGCTGGTCGGGCAGGGAGTCAAACTCTCCGGCG
>ERZ827181.3350-NODE-3350-length-11607-cov-12.799169_pt1 | contig 11607 bp, 8 predicted proteins | sample MGYA00519778_ERZ827181 | MGnify/ENA primary metagenome ERZ827181 (study PRJEB31778, sample SAMEA3449273) | human gut metagenome | biome: human gut; feature: human-associated habitat; material: faeces | place: United Kingdom | collected 2010/2012 ...
GGGGGCCAGCGATTTTATTTATAGTGTGTGATAGCTTTTATTCTATCATCAATCCCGCAGGCCCTTATTGCCATAGTAGCGGGCGGTTTTGCGGTAGTAGTTCAGCTGGCTGCGGATGTACCAGAGCCAGCGCTTCAGGTTCCAATCCTCTTTGCAGAACAGCTGGTGGGCACATTTGCCCTCTTTTTTCAGCTTATCCGCACGGGCCAGCAGATCCGGGTCCTTCAGGTATTTTTTGATCACGCCGTAGGGGGCAATCATCCACAGGCTCTTGGTATCGGCAATGGTCAGGCCAAGTTCCTTGTGCTCCAGCACATCCTCCACCAGCCACTTGGACAGGTTATACCCTGCCGCGGTGACAAAGTAGCTGGAACGGCCCTGACGGGGGTTCATCTCAAACATCTTGTACTCGCCGGTGCGGGCGTCGTACTTGATGTCCATATTGGCAAAGCCTTCCCACTGCATATCTTCCAAAAAGTTTTTCAGCTTTTCCAGCAGGGCAGCATCATTGTATTCGGGGTCAGACAAGATAGCCGCATAGTTGCCGATGCCTTCGGGGGTCTGCTCTTCCAGCAGGGGGCGGCCCAAAGCCATCAGCTTGACTTTGTGGTCCAGGCCGCAGTAGGCGTTCAGCACACGCATGCAGTTATCATCGCCGGGGATATACTCCTGCAGAATCAATTCGTCCTGGTAGCTGCTGCCGTAAATGGCGGCGGTGATGGCGTCAAATTCTTCGCGGTTATTGGCAAGGAACACCTTTTTCTTGTGGGGAAAGGTGCAGTTCCAATACGCCGGGGAATTGCTCGCCTTGATGATAACGGGGAACGCAAACGGCAGTTCTATATTTTTATAGTTCTGCGCATTGCAGGTTGCCGTTTTGGGGTAGCTCAGGCCGTGTGCTTCGCAGGCACGGTAAAAGTTTTCCTTAATATCCAGGTCCAGCACGGTTTGCAGTTCCGGGCAGGCAAAGTGGTAATAGGGTTTCAGGGCATCGCGGTGGCGGCCCATCAACACGGTGTAACCGTCCGCGCAGGAAACCAGCACCAGCGGCTTGTCCGCATGGGCTTTTGCGTAATCGGTCAGCGTTTTTACAAACGTTTCATCGTTTTCCAAATCAGGTTCCAGCACGGCAATTTTTACAAGATTGGTGTTGGAAGTTGCAACCAGCGCACCCTTGCAGATGGCCACGCTGCGCACGCCATACTGCTGGTAAAAGCTGCGTGCCATACCATAAACATTGGCATCGCTGCCAAGAAGTACCGGTAAAAAATCAGACATAATACCAAACCTTTCCCATTTTGGTTATCCTTTATTTTACCGCCATTGCCACCACATGTCAAACGGCAATATCGCCTGCTTTGGGGTGCGGGCACGGCGTTTTTTGTCTGCGCGGGCGAAAATTCCAGCAGCATTCGCCGCAAAATGCTTTTCTTTACGGCGCGAACCGTGTATAATAGGGCATATCGTACAAACAGTACCGGTTCCCGCCGGGGCAAGAAAGTAATAACCTGCGGTTTGTTTTTAACTCCGCAGCCAGTTGAGGATTATAACCATGTGTGGAATTGTTGGCTTTGTCGGCGCACGCGCCGACATGCAGGAAATTTTGCAGGGCATGATGGATGCCATCGCCCACCGCGGCCCCGATGGTCAGGGCCAGTTTATTGAAGGCCCGGCAGCCCTTGGCCAGCGCCGCCTTTCCATCATTGACCTGGAGGGCGGCAAACAGCCCATGTTCAATGAGGACCAGAACCTCGCCGTCATCTTTAACGGCGAGATCTACAACTTCCAGGAGTTGACCGCCGAATTGATGCGCGCCGGGCACACCTTCGCCACCCGGTCCGACACCGAAGTTTTGCTGCACGGGTACGAGCAGTGGGGCAAGGAGATGCTGCAAAAGCTGCGCGGCATGTTCACTTTTGCCATCTGGGACCGCAAGAACGAAACGTTGTTCTGCGCGCGCGACCATTTTGGCATCAAGCCGTTCTATTATTACCAAAACGATGCCGGAGAGCTGCTGTTTGGCAGCGAGATCAAAAGCTTTTTGGCCCACCCCGGCTTCAAGAAAGAGCTGAACGAAGAGCAGCTGCCGCTGTACCTCTCTTACCAGTATTCCCCCGGGGAGGATACGTTCTTCAAGGGCGTCAAAAAGCTGATGCCCGCCCACTGGCTGGAATGGAAAGCCGGGCAGCTGACGGTGCAGCGCTACTGGCAGCCCAAGTTTGACCCCGATGATTCCCGCACACTGGAAGAGTGGGAGGACGAGATCAGCGCGGCGATGAAAGAGAGCGTGCAGGCACACAAGATCGCCGATGTTGAGGTTGGCAGCTTCCTTTCTTCCGGCGTGGATTCCAGCTACATGGCCGCGCTGGCCCATGTGGACAAAACATTCACCGTTGGCTTTGCCAACAAGCAGTATGACGAAACCGACTATGCACAGGAGTTTTCCAAGCACATCGGGGTCAAGAATTACGCTTACCGCATTACGCCGGAGGAATACTGGGCCAACCTGGGCAAGATCCAGTACCACATGGATGAGCCTCTGGCGGATGCCGCTTCGGTCGCGCTGTACTTTGTCAACCGCGAAGCATCCAAGCAGGTCAAAGTCTGCCTGTCCGGCGAGGGCGCCGATGAATTTTTCGGCGGGTACAACATTTATAAAGAGCCGTTTACCGTAACCTGGTATGACAAGATTCCCCTGCCCATCCGCCGGGCCATCGGCGCGGTGGCGGACCTGCTGCCGCCGGTGCATGGCATCAACTTTTTGGTGCGCCGCGGCAAGCCGCTGGCGGAGCGTTACATCGGCAACACCAACCTGATGGATGAGCACCGCAAGAAAAAGCTGCTGAAAAACTACCACCCCGGCAAGCTGCCCACCGACCTTTCCCGCCCGTACTTTGAGCTTTCCAAAGGGCAGGACGCTGTGACCCAGATGGAAACCTGCGACCTGAACCTGTGGATGGTGGGCGATATTCTGCTGAAAGCCGACAAGATGAGCATGGCCAACAGCCTGGAGCTGCGCGTGCCGTTCCTGGACCGCAAAGTATTTGAACTGGCAAGTCATATTCCGACCAATTGCAAGGTGAACGCCAACCAGACCAAGATTGCGATGCGCGGTGCGGCAGAAAAGACCATTCCCGCCAAAACGGCAGACAAAAAGAAGCTCGGCTTCCCTGTTCCGGTACGCGCCTGGCTGCGGGATGAGCAGTATGCGGGCGTTGTGCGCAAGGCATTTAACACCCCCGCCGCGGAGCAGTTTTTCCGCACAAAAGAGCTGAATGCCATGCTGGACCAGCATATTTCCGGCAAGCGGGATAACTGGCGGCAGATCTGGTGCATTTTTATGTTCTTAGTCTGGTACGATGAATACTTTGTAAAACGCTGAGGTGATAGCAACATGCTGTTAAAACAACTGCTGAAAAATCTGGACTATACACTTGTTCAGGGCTGCCTGAATACCGAAGTGACTGACATTTACTATGATTCCCGCAAGGTAACGCCGGGCGGTCTGTTTGTCTGCATCGTCGGCACCCAGCGGGACAGCCATGATTACGCCGCGGACGTTGCCGCCAAAGGCGCCGCCGTGCTGGCCATCCAGCACGACCTGCCCGCCGAGGTACTGGCCGCTTTGCCGGACGTGACCGTGGTCAAGTTCGAGAGCACCCGTTACGCCATGGCGCTGCTTTCCACCGCCTATTTTGGCCGTCCCGCGCTGGAAATGACGATGGTTGGCGTGACCGGCACCAAGGGCAAAACCACCACCACCCACATGATCAAGGCTGTGCTGGAAGCCGCAGGTCACAAGGTCGGCATGGTCGGCACCAACGGCGTGTATTACCCCGGCCACCACTATGACCTGAACAACACCACCCCCGAGAGCTATGAGCTGCAAAAGATCCTGCGCCAGCTGGCGGATGCGGGGTGCGATGCCTGCGTGATGGAAGTTTCCAGCCAGGGCATTATGATGGACCGCGTGGCGGGCATCCATTATAAAGTGGGCGTGTTCACCAACCTGTACCCGGACCACATCGGTCCCGGCGAACATTCCAGCTTTGAGGAATACCGCAGCTGGAAAGGCAAGCTGTTCCAGCGCTGCGATGTCGGCGTGGTAAACGCCGATGACCCCAACACCGAAGCATTGCTGGAAGGCCACACCTGCAAGCTGGTTACCTATGGCATCCACGCCCCCAAGGTGGACTACCGCGCCAGCGAGCAGTACCGCCTGCTGCGCAACAAAGAGATGCTGGGCGTTGAGTTCACCCTGACCGAGCCGGACGGCCACACACTGGATGTGCAGGTGGGCATGCCGGGGCTGTTCAGTATTTACAACGCCCTGGCCACCATCGGCGTGGGCAAGGTGCTGGGCCTTGCGGATGCCCCCATCCACGAGGGATTGAAAAAGGCGCTCGTCAAAGGCCGTGTGGAGCTGGTGCCCATCAGCCACAAGTTCACCATCCTGATCGACTATGCCCACAACGAAGCCGCCACCGAAAGCCTGATTGAAACCCTGCGGGAGTACAACCCCAACCGTCTGGTCGTGGTGTTCGGCTGCGGCGGCAACCGCAGCAAGCTGCGCCGTTACGGCATGGGCGAAGTGTGCGCCAAGTTGGCGGATTTTAGCATCCTGACCGAAGACAATAACCGCTTTGAAAAAGTGGAAGATATTATCGCGGACATCAAAACCGGCATGGCCAAGGGCAACCCGGACGCCAAGTATGTGGAAATTCCCGACCGGCTGGATGCCCTGCATTACGCCATTGACCACGCGCAGGAGGGCGACCTGATTGCCGTAATTGGCAAAGGCCACGAAGCCTACCGTGACCGCGAGGGTGTTAAAACGCCGTTTTTGGAGCGCGAGCTGATTGAAGAGTACGCCGCTGAAACTGGGGTAGAATAAGCAATTTTGCAGGGCTATGCTTTGCCTTTTGCTGCTTTGCGGCAAAAGCGGCACGGCCCTGCTTTTCTTTTGCACAAAACTATGGTATACTGTTTGTGTATGCTAAAAAATTCAAACCGAACCAATGCGGAAAGGAGGCCGGTTTGATGACCACACAACCACCTGACCGGCTTTTCTGCCCGGTCAGCCCAGCAGCACAGGCCAAGGGCGAGCGTGTGTTCTGCGCTGCCGTGGCGCTGCTGCTGGTTTTATCGGAGGTATTCAGCTCCAACATTCAAAACACACTGCCCACATTCAGCCATGTGTGCCGCATTGCCTTAACCGTTACGGCGGCGGTGCTGCTGGTTGCCAAAAGCCTGCTGCTAACCCAGTGGCAGACCAAACAACAGGCGCTGACGGCTGCCGCGTTGGCCGCTTTTGCGGTGTTTACCACCGCATACGGGCACGACCAATGGTTTTTGTTTGCCGTTTTGCTTGGCATTGGTGCCAAGGATGTTGATTTGCGCCGGGTGCTGCAGGTCTACCTTGCCGCAGCGGCTGGCGGGCTGCTGGCGGTGCAGCTGCTGCACGCCGCAACGCCGCTGGTGCCCTACCTGTACTACTGCCGCAACTGGGATTACGGCTATGGCCATTACAACGGGTACGGTGCCCGGCTGGCCGGTGTGTTTTTTGCCTGGGGCTGGCTGCGTTGGCCGCGCCTGCGCTGGTGGGACTGGGGCGGCCTGGCTGCCCTGGCAGCCTACACGCTGCTGGTGCCCGGCTGCCGCGGGGCTGGCATTGCCATGGTGCTGCTGCTGGTTTTGTTTTTGCTGCAGCGTGCCTTGCCCGCCTTTTTTGAAAGCCGCATCTGGCACGGCATGGCCCTGGCTGCCGCACCGCTGGCGCTGGGGTTCAGCCTGTTGGCCGGGCGGCTGTTTGACCCGGATCATCCCACCGCCACCCCGCTGCTGGACAAACTGAACGGCCTGCTTTCCGGCCGGTTCGAGATCTGGCACCATGTGTTCTGGGGGTATCCCCTCTACCACCCGGAGCAGGACGGGGTGCCCGGCTGGTACCATGATGCCATGCCCAAGGCCGTTACCCTTTTGGGTGGCCTTGCCACTGATGGAGACGAGCACCACGCCATTGATAACTCTTTCCTTGCTATCCCGATGAACAAGGGTGTGCTGGGGGCCGTGGTGATTGGGGTCATCTTTTTGCTGTTGATGTGGCGGCTGTGCCAAAACCGCTGCACGGGCGAAACTTTGTTTTTGACGGTGATCCTGGTTTACTTTTTGATGGAAAACAAATGCTTTTTGTTCTCCGCCGACCCGTTCATTCTGCTGCTGCCCGCAGCGCTGTTTCCCGCAAAGGGCAAGCCTCTGCCGGTCGTCTGCCCGCCGGTAACACGAGGGTGTATCTGAAAAGAATAGAAAAGCTGCCTGAACCTGTTTGCAGTGTGCAAACGATCCAGGCAGTTTTATTTTTATCCAATTTGTTTTTTGCCAAAAGCGGGCTTATTTCACAGCTCGCTGAGGATATTGCCGTCAATGGAGATGGTGATGACCTGCCACGGGATGAACTTGCCGCTGTTCTGCAAGGCCACCTTGGCGGCGCGTTCCAGCCCGCCGCAGCAGGGCACTTCCATCCGCACTACGGTCACGCTCTGGATGTTATTTTCGCGGATGATCTGGGTCAGCTTTTCGCTGTAATCCACATCGTCCAGCTTGGGGCAGCCCACCAGCGTGATGTGTCCCTTGATGAACCGCTCGTGGAAGGCGGCGTAGGCGTAGGCGGTGCAGTCGGCGGCGATCAGCAGCCGCGCGCCGTCGAAATAGGGCGCATTCACCGGCACCAGCTTGATCTGCACCGGCCACTGGGACAGGCGGCTTGCCTGCTCAGCGCGGGGTGCTTCCGCGGCGGGCGCGGCCTTGCGCTGAATGTTCCGGGACTGGCTGCCGGGGCAGCCGCAGGGCAGCGTCATGCCCTGCTCCCGCATTTTCCGCTGCTTATTTTCCATGACAGCCTGCTCGTCATAGGCCGCCGCCTCCCGCTCCACAAAGGTGATGGCGCCGGTGGGGCAGGCGGGCAGGCAGTCGCCCAGCCCGTCGCAGTAATCGTCCCGTATGAGCTTTGCCTTGCCGTCCACCATGGCGATGGCGTCCTCGTGACAGGCGGCGGCGCAGGCGCCGCAGCCGTTGCACTTGTCCCTGTCGATCTCAATGATTCTCCGTACCATATTTTTGTCCTCCTTGCGGTTCTTCTTGACTTTGTGGCTTCATTTTACTATCATAATTTATGGAAGTCCGTTGGCACACCAACATGGAGGCAAAAAATATGCAGATCAATTTAGCAAACACACGGCTTTTTCGCGGAATGGAGCCGTCGGACATTGAGGAAATGCTCGGTTGCCTGCACGCGAAGGAGCACGCCTTTCAAAAGGGCGAGATTATTTTCCCGGAGGGGGTTGCCACGGAGCAGATCGGCGTGGTGCTCTCCGGCCGGGTCATCATTGAAATGGGAGACGTGTGGGGCAATAACAGCGTCCTGAGCAGCATCGGCCCCGGCGGCGTCTTTGCGGAGGCGTACGCCTGCGTGCCGGGCGAGCCGCTGATGGTCAACGTGACCGCCGCCGAGGATACGCGAGCGCTGCTGCTGAATATCAGGCGCGTACTGGAACCCTGCGCTAATGTCTGCCCGCGCCATGTACGGCTTGTGCGGAACCTGCTGACGCTTTGCTCGGAGAAAAATTTGCAGCTCTCCCGCCGGGTGCTGCACACCGGCCCCAAGTCCATTCGAAAGCGGCTGCTGTCCTACTTTTCGGAGTGTATCAAGCGCACCGGCAGCTATTCCTTTGATATTCCCTACAACCGCCAGCAGCTGGCGGATTATCTCAGCGTAGAGCGCAGCGCGCTTTCCAACGAGCTGTCCCTCATGCAGCGGGACGGGCTTATCCGGTATGAGAAAAACCATTTTGATGTTATGGAGCAAATTGATGGTTAATGTAAAGGAGGTCGCCGATGAATATCAGAAAACGAACGGGCGAAGTTGTCCCGTTCCAAGAAGAAAAGATCCTGAACGCCATGAAAAAGGCATTTTCCGGCCAAGCGCAGGAGCTAGACGACCGGGTGCTCGATGAAATGCTGTCGGTCGTCCTCAAGCGCCTACCGGAAAACGGTGGGCTGACCGTGGAACGCGTACAGGACGAGGTGGAGCGCGTACTCATGGAGTGCGGACACTATGAGGTGGCAAAGGCATATATCCTGTACCGTGAAAAGCGCGCCGCCCTGCGCCGCGTCCGCGCAGACCTCGCCCGCGAGGTGGGGGATGATGCCCTTGAGGACCTCCTGCGGCAGATCCAGAAGGATTTCGAGGAAGAGGTTTATCCCCTCAGCGCCTTGCAGCTGAAATTTGAGAGCTTCTGCAAGCCCGCCATGACCACGGATGCGAAGATGGAAGCCCTTACCAAGGCGGCGGTGGAGCTGACCACAGTGGAGGCGCCCAAATGGGAGTTTATCGCGGCACGGCTTTTGAATCACACCTTTTCCAAGCGCAATGCCTCGCGGTGGACAGAGCGCGGTGTGAAAGGCCTGTATGAAAAGCTCCGCTATCTGACGGATAAGGGGCTGTACGGCGACTATATCCTCGCCCGCTATTCCCGTGAGGAGATCGACACTGCGGAGGGCTTTCTATGCCCGAAGCGGGACACACTGTTCACCTATTCCGGCCTTGACCTCCTGCTCAAGCGATACGTCATCCAGTCCCGCAGCCGTGAGCCGTTGGAAACGCCGCAGGAGATGTTCCTGGGCATCGCGCTCCACCTTGCCATGAACGAGGCCTCCGGCCGCATGGACTGGGTCAGGCGGTTTTACGATATGCTCAGCCGCATGGAGGTCACCATGGCCACCCCCACCATGTCCAACGCACGAAAGCCCCATCACCAGCTTTCCAGCTGCTTTATCGACACGGTGCCGGACAGTCTGGACGGCATCTACCGCTCCGTTGACAATTTTGCCAAGGTGTCCAAGTTCGGTGGAGGCATGGGGCTGTACTTTGGCAAGGTACGGGCCACCGGCAGCGCCATTCGGGGCTTTCAGGGAGCGGCGGGCGGCGTCATCCGCTGGATCCGACTGGTGAACGACACTGCCGTTGCCGTGGATCAGCTGGGTATGCGGCAGGGCGCAGTGGCGGTCTACTTAGATGCGTGGCACAAGGATCTCCCTGAGTTTTTGCAGCTGCGCACCAACAACGGTGACGACCGCATGAAGGCGCACGACGTGTTTCCTGCCGTGTGCTATCCCGATCTGTTCTGGAAATTGGCGAAGAAAAATCTTGACGCGCCGTGGCATCTCATGTGTCCCCACGATATCCTCACCGTCAAGGGCTACGCGCTGGAGGACTATTGGGGCGAGGAGTGGGAGAAACGGTATCTGGACTGCGTCAGTGACCCCCGCATCGAAAAGCGCACCGTCACCGTCAAGGACATCGTGCGGCTGGTGCTGCGCTCGGCTGTAGAGACCGGCACGCCCTTCGCCTTTAACCGCGACACCGTCAACCGCATGAACCCCAACGGCCATGCGGGCATGATCTACTGCTCCAACCTCTGCACGGAGATCGCCCAGAATATGGCGCCCATCGAGCATATCAGCACCTCGGTGCAGACGGAGAACGGCGATACGGTGGTGGTAACGGCCACCCGCCCCGGCGAGTTCGTGGTCTGCAATTTGGCCAGCCTCTCCCTTGGAAATCTTCCCGTGGAGGACGAGGCCTACATGGAGCGTACGGTGGAGACGGCCATCCGCGCGCTGGACAACGTCATCGACCTTAACTTCTACCCGCTGGAATACGCCCGGCTCACAAACCACAAATACCGCAGCATCGGCCTTGGCGTCAGCGGCTATCACCACATGCTGGCAAAGCGCGGCATCCGCTGGGAGAGCGAGGAGCATCTCGCCTTCGCCGACGCGGTGTTTGAGCGCATCAATTATGCCGCCATCCGAGCGGACACGGCACTGGCACGGGAAAAGGGCTGCTATGCGCTGTTTGAGGGCAGCGACTGGCAGACCGGCGCGTATTTTGAGAAGCGGGGCTACGCCTCTGACAAGTGGCGGGAGCTTGCCGAAACGGTGGCGGCGCAGGGAATGCGCAACGCCTACCTGCTGGCCGTCGCCCCCACCTCCAGCACCTCTATCCTCTCCGGCACCTCCGCCGGGATCGACCCTGTCATGAGGCGCTTCTTTTTAGAGGAGAAAAAGGGTAGCATCCTGCCTCGCGTGGCCCCGGAGCTGTCACTGGATACCTGGTGGTACTATAAGGCGGCTCACCTCATCGACCAAAGCTGGTCGGTACGGGCCGCAGGCGTGCGCCAGCGGCACATTGATCAGGCGCAGAGCATGAACCTGTATATCACCAACGACTACACCATGCGGCAGGTACTGGCGCTGTATCTGGATGCGTGGCACAGCGGCGTCAAGACGATCTACTACATCCGCAGCAAGTCCCTTGAGGTGGAGGACTGCGAAAGCTGCGCGTCATAGGGAGGAGCAGTACCATGGCAGAACTGAAGAAAAAGCCGCTTTTTAATCCGGAGGGAGACATCGACGTGCGCCTGCGGCGTATGATTGGCGGCAACACAACAAACCTCAACGATTTCAACAACATGAAGTATCCGTGGGTCAGCGACTGGTACCGGCAGGCCATGAACAACTTCTGGATTCCGGAGGAGATCAATCTCTCGCAGGATGTGAAGGACTATCCCCGCCTGCTGCCGGCCGAGCGCACGGCCTACGACAAAATTTTAAGCTTTCTCGTCTTTCTGGACTCCATCCAGACGGCGAATCTGCCCAACATCGGCGCGTATATTACCGCCAACGAGGTCAATCTCTGCCTGTCCATTCAGGCGTTCCAGGAGTGCGTCCACTCCCAGAGCTACAGCTATATGCTCGACACCATCTGCTCCCCCGTGGAGCGGAACGACATCCTCTACCAGTGGAAGACCGACGAGCACCTTCTGCGGCGCAACACCTTCATCGGGAACTGCTACAACGAGTTCCAGGAGCAAAAGGACGCCCCTACGCTGCTGCGCGTGATGATGGCCAACTTCATTTTGGAGGGCATCTATTTTTACAGTGGCTTCATGTTCTTCTACAACCTTTCCCGCAATGGCAAGATGCCCGGCTCGGCACAGGAGATCCGCTACATTAACCGGGACGAGAACACCCACCTGTGGCTGTTTCGCAACATTATTTTGGAGCTACAGAAGGAGCAGCCGGAGCTGTTCACGGCGGAAAACGTGCAGGCGCTTCGGGAAATGATGCTGGAGGGCGTGGAACAGGAGATCGCGTGGGGGCATTATGTCATCGGGGACGAGGTGCCGGGGCTGAACCGCCAGATGGTCACAGATTACATCCGCTACCTCGGCAATCTCCGCTGGACAAGCCTCGGGTATCCGGCGCTGTATCCCGGCTATGAGAGTGAGCCTGAGAGCATGGCATGGGTCAGCCAGTACGCCGACGCCAACATGGTCAAGACGGATTTCTTTGAGGCGCGCAGCACCGCCTACGCCAAGAGCACCGCACTGGTGGACGATCTATAAAGAACGCCAGGCGCAAAGGCCTATATACTAGACTGTATAGGGGAAGGTAATCTGGGGTGCATACTATCAGCTGTAAGGACACATGGTGCCGTCAAGATTTATGCGCAAAATTGTTTGCAGACTCCGGCAGACCTGAAGT
>ERZ827181.3352-NODE-3352-length-11599-cov-21.644491_pt1 | contig 11599 bp, 8 predicted proteins | sample MGYA00519778_ERZ827181 | MGnify/ENA primary metagenome ERZ827181 (study PRJEB31778, sample SAMEA3449273) | human gut metagenome | biome: human gut; feature: human-associated habitat; material: faeces | place: United Kingdom | collected 2010/2012 ...
GCATCCTCAAGCTCAATATCGGTAACCCGGCGCCCTTCGGTTTCCGCACGCCCGATGAGGTCATCAAGGACATGCGCCAGCAGCTGCCCGACTGCGAAGGCTATTCCAATTCGCGCGGCCTGTTCTCCGCGCGCAAGGCGATCATGCAGTATTCGCAGATCAAAGGCCTGCCCAACGTTCAGATGGAGCATATCTACACGGGCAACGGCGTGTCCGAGCTCATTCAGCTTTCGATGAACGCGCTGCTCGACAATGGCGACGAGATTCTGATCCCCAGCCCCGACTATCCGCTCTGGACGGCGTGCGCAACCCTTGCTGGCGGTCATCCCGTACATTATCTGTGTGATGAGCAGGCGGATTGGTATCCCGACCTGGAGGATATGGAGTCCAAGATTACGAGCGCGACCAAAGCCCTCGTCATCATCAACCCCAACAACCCCACGGGTTCCGTCTATCCGCGCGAGGTGCTCGAGGGCATCGTCGAGATTGCACGCAGGCATCAGCTGATGATCTTTGCCGATGAGATTTACGACCGCTTGTGTATGGACGGCTACGAGCACGTCTCGATTGCCTCGCTCGCTCCCGACCTGCCCTGCGTCACCTTTAGCGGTCTGTCCAAGTCGCACATGATCGCGGGCTATCGTATTGGCTGGATGGTGCTTTCGGGCAACCAGCGCTGCATGAGCGACTTCATCATGGGCGTCAACATGCTCTCTAACATGCGCCTGTGCTCCAACGTGCCGGCTCAGTCGATCGTTCAGACGGCACTTGGTGGTCATCAGTCCGTTAACGACTACATCCGTCCCGGCGGCCGTGTCTACGAGCAGCGCAACTTTGTGTATGAGGCGCTCAACAAGATTGACGGCATCTCGGTGGTTAAGCCGCGTGCGGCGTTCTACATCTTCCCCAAGATGGATGTTAAAAAGTTCAACATCACCGATGACGAGCAGTTCGCCCTTGACCTGCTGCACGAGAAGAAGATCCTGATCACGCGCGGCGGCGGCTTCAACTGGGCTGAGCCCGACCACTTCCGTATCGTGTACCTGCCGCGCATGGAAGTGCTCAAAGAGTCGCTCGAAGACCTCGCTGACTTCTTTGACCATTACCGTCAGGCGTAACGGCAAAGGTAGACTGTAATGAAACGGTCGGCCCGCAACGGATGCGGGCCGACCGTTTTCTGTCTAAGCCCGTGCTGTTAGCGCTTGTCTCGTTGAGCGGGCGAGGTTCGCGTGTGAGCGGTAAGTTCTATTCCAAAATGGAATACAGTGGGCTTAAGCTGGAATTGATGTCCGGGTACCTGCTTTTCTAGAATGTTTTCAACAAGATGAAAGGCGGTTCCAACCAATGATTATCGATGCAAATTCCTACTGGTTCGACGAGCACATCTTTCATGACGAGACGCTCTGCGAACAGTTTTTGGCCGAGGTACCCCGCGCCTATGACACCGAAGGCTATCTGACCATGAATTCCGCCGGCAAACGACAGATCGTGATCGAGATGCCCGCCGGTTCTCCGGGTCTTAACTACATTGAGGGCGACTACACCCTCGAGAAGCGCTTGGCCGATATGGATGAGGCGGGGGTCGACAAGGCGATCCTCAAGCTCCCCGGTTGTCACGAGTGGATGTCGCTCGAGATGTGCCGGCGTTTCAACGACGGTATGGCTGCTGACGCGAAGGCGTCAAGTGGCCGTCTGATTCCGCTTGTCGCTGTGCCGCCCTTTGGCACCAAAGCGAATTTGGAGGAGCTCGATCGCAGGCTCGACGATGGTTTTGCGGGTGTGCAGCTCTGCGCTCACTACGGCAAGCGCTATCTCGACGACCAGGTCTTCTCGAGCTTTTTCGAGCACCTGAACGAACGCCATGTCACCGTTTACGTGCACCATGTTCCCGTGCCGGTCGAGAACGAATCGCTTCTCGCGTACGACAACCTTCGCCGCTCTTATGGCCGCTGCGTCGACCAAACTACGGCGATCGGCCGAGAGATCTTTGGCGATTTCTTTGAGCGCTACCCCAATATCAAGATGGTCCACTCCATGCTCGGCGGCGCATACTTTGCGTTCAAGGAGATGCTGCTGCCTCATGGTCCCAAGCGCCCTGATGCTTCTGGCCGTTTTCAGGTCGATACCGAGACCGTTTCCAGGCGCCTCGAGAACAACATCTATTTCGACATGTCCCATGCTCAGCCTTGGGGCAAGACACTCCTTGCCTGCGCGGTTGACGTGCTGGGTGCAGACCATATTGTTTTTGGCACGAGCTATCCCGTTAAACGCGAGTGGCTCACCGAGGGTGTCGCCTGCGTTCGCGCTGCAAATCTGAGCGATACAGACAGCGACCTTGTGCTTGGCGGTACGGCGCAGCAACTGTACGGTGTCGAGTGAGCGGCAATCAGAGGGGAGTATCTGCCATGGACGAAGGAGAGATGAGGGCTGGGGCCGCTCGTGTGGCCATCGATCTTGGGGACGTGTTGCCGTTCGACGGTTTCGACGAACTCCGTCATGAGGTCTTCGCCCGTGCCCTTATCATCGAGGGGACGGGGCGACGCGCCTGCGTCCTTTCGCTTGAGGTCACCTCGATCGCTCCGGCTCTACTCGCCGATCTGCGTGAGGTTGTTGAGGATGCCGCCAATTGCAGCGGTGCTTATTCTTGGGTGGTTCCTACCCACACGTTTTCCATGCCTCACGTCCGCACTCCCGGGCATCTTGTCGACGATGCTGCCCGCAACCGCAACGAGCGCTATCGCGCAGCGCTCGTCGCTGCCGCCCGCACGGCTGTCGAGCGCGCTGTTGCGGGCATTCGCTCTGCCACGCTCGCCACTGTGGAGGGCGAATGCCCCGTGAACGTTAATCGCGACATTGAGACGCCTGCCGGCTGGTGGTTGGGCTCGAATCCCAGGGGGTTTGCCGACCACACGATGCCCGTACTCGCCATAAGGGATGCCGGGGGCGAGTATGTTGCCGTGCTCGCGACGGCGGACGTTCAGTCCTCCGTGCTCGACGGGTCGCGCGACTCCGAGGGGAGGCACATGGCGAGCGGAGACCTCTTTGGTTTTGCCGCCATGTCACTCGAGCGCGAGCTGGGCGGCGTTGCCCTGTTGCTGCCAGGCGCCGCGGGCGACCAAGGTCCGGCGGAGCGCGCCATGAACGTCATGTTCGATGCGGCCGGCGTTAAGCAGACGGTCGATGCCCATGAAGACGGATACCGTATGCTGCACCAGCAGGGGCAGGCCTTGGGCGATGCTTTGATCGAGGCCGCTCGCATGGCGCGTGAGGATGACGCCACCGGCATCGATGCCCGCACGGTCGACGTTTTTTTGCCCGCTCAGACACGCGCCGATTTTCACTCTTTGGCTCCGCACCGAACGTATGAATTTCATGCCGCTGGCGAGCAGCGCACGAGGGTCTATCTGCTCCGGCTGGGAAACGTCGAGCTTGTCGGCGTACAACCTGAGGTCTCGAGTGCATTCGGCGCCACTGTGCGCGCCGCTCGGTCCGGCTCTGTGTTCTTTGCCACGCTCGTCAACGGCGGACAGAAGTACCTACCGGCTCCCGACGCGTACGAAAAGATCACCTATGAGGCCATGAACTCCGGTTTTGCCGCCGGATCCCATGAGCGCCTCGTCGAAATCATCATTGCCGCCTTGAATGCGGCGTGACACAGAAGGAGAACGTGCATGAACATTGGACACGCGCGCCGCAAAATCACCCCACAGAGCGACATCTACCTGATTGGCTACCGCAATCTTCCCAACCGTCTGGAGCCTGCGACAGGCGTCCATGACGACGTCTTCGCCAACGCCATCCTCTTCCAGCAAGGCGAACGTGAAGTGTTTCTCTTTAATGCCGATGTCCTCGAGTTCGAGGAAAGCATGGCCGAGGAAGTCAAGACAATGCTCGCCGAGCGCTACGGCATTGACCGTGATTGCGTCCTGCTCTCGGCGACGCACGACCATACTTCAATCGTCGCCTACCATCGCAGCTGGTGGACGGGAAAATTCAACGAGGACTACTATCGCTGGTTCCTCGATACCATCTGTCAATGCTTCGAAGAGTGCCGCGCCAACGCGCGACCTGCGACCTGCCGCATGGGCAAAAAAGTCATCACCGGTTTCTACGACAACCGCATCATCCCAGGTGAACTCGCCGACAATGAGGTCATTGTCGTATCGTTCTTCGATACCGAAGGCAAGCCATTTGCGGGCTTTGTGAACTGGGCGGTGCATTCCGCTTGCGTCGGACCCGACTGCACGGAGCTCACGAGCGAACTCGCCGGTCTTACCGGCAAAAAGCTCGCTCAGAGTCTTGGTTACTATCCGGCCATGGTCGTCGGTGCTGCTGGCGACTGTAGCGACCGCAATTTTCGTCAGGGACGCGGCATTCCCGAGGTCGAGCGCGTTTCGACCGGTCTTGCCGAGGCGATTTCCCAGATCAAGCTCGATCGCGAGGTCGTTCTCGACCGCATCGAGCCTCAGACGTTCTATCACACCGTTGCCCATGACGACTTTTCGCTCACGCTTAAGTGTGTCGTCATCAGTTTGGGCGGCCTGCATCTCTTTGTGTTCCCGAGCGAGCTCGGCAGCGACTTGGGTATTCGCATGAAGCGCGAATGCCCGGTCGAGGGAATAGTTTGCGGTTACACCAACGGCTATTTCGAGTATTTCCTTCCGGCACGCGAGTACGGCCTCTCCTTTGAGACCGAGCGTACTCAGATTCCCCAGGGCGAACCGGAACGTCTGTGTGACAAGTTCTGCCAGACGACGAGACTTCTCGGCGCAGCAGATTCGCGTCTGTAGACCTGATTGCGTGACATGGGCCAATGAGGCTCGCTGCCATGTGATCGGCATCTTCCATCTTCTCTGCCGTTTCCCATCCCGGGCGTACGTGCGTCCGCGGATTTCAAAGGGGGAAGCGGGTTCCTTGCCCTCCCACGTCGACTACGGAGGCATGAAATCGATGCTATACCCCGCTCAGAAAAAGGAGAATTCCATGAAATACCAGAAGCTTTGCGATGAAATCATCACAAAGGTCGGTGGTCGAGACAATGTGTTAGACGTGAGCCACTGCATTACGCGTCTCCGCTTCCACCTCAAGGATGAATCGCTCGCCCAGACCAATGAGCTTAAGGCGACGAAGGGCGTCGTTGACGTCATCCAGGCCGGCGGACAGTATCAGGTCGTGATTGGTGCCACTGTCGAGGCCGTCTACAACGACCTTGTTCAGATTGGCGGGTTCGACTCCAAACCCGCACTCGATATCGATGAAGGCGACGACGTCAAAAAGGGCGATCCATTCTCGCGTCTGCTGGCCATCATCTCCGAGATTCTGCAACCGGTTCTTGGCGTGCTTATGGCCGGTGGCTTTATCAAGTCGATGCTCGCGCTCTGCACGGTTGCCGGTTGGCTTGCCAAGGACAGCAATACGTATGTGACGCTCTCGGCAATCGGAGATTCGGTCTTCTATTACTTTCCGCTAATCATTGGCTGGACGTCGGCCAAGAAGTTCGGACTTAAGCCCGTTATGGGAATGGCGCTCGGTGGTATCCTCGTCTACCCGACGCTCGTTGCCCTTATGGGCGGAGATCCGCTCTACACGCTCGGCGCCGGCACGGTCTTCGAGTCCAATGTCTACGGTGATATTTTTGGCATCCCGCTGATCATGCAGAATTACTCATCGACGATTCTGCCTGCGATCTTTATCGTCTGGATTGCCTCCAAGGTGCACAAGGCCCTTTCTAACGCGCTGCCCGCGCTTGTGAGCTCGTTCTTCTCCAACATCCTGACGCTCCTCATTTGCGGCATCCTTGGCCTGCTTGTGGTCGGTCCGGTCATGACGGTCCTCTCCAACATCGTTGCCCAGATCATTCTGATGCTCATCAACGTCCAGCCCGCCCTCGCCGGCTTTGTCATCGGCACGTTCTGGAGCCTGCTCGTCATGTTCGGCCTGCACTGGGGTATCATCCCGCTGTGGTTTCTCGATGTCGCAACCTACGGCTATGACCTCATTAACCCGCTCGTGTATGCAGGCGGTTGTGCCATCGCCGGTGCTGTGCTTGGCATGGTCATCCGAACCAAGGACTCCGAGGAAAATGCTGCCGTCAACATTCCCGCCCTTGTCTCTTCGATTTTCGGTGTCAACGAGCCTGCGCTTTACGCCATCTTGCTGCCGCGTAAGCGTCTTATGTGGGCAACCTTTATTTCCGCTGGTGTAGGCGGCGCCATTGCCGGCCTCATGGGTGCCAAACTCTATGCCTTCGGTGCCTCCGGCCCGCTCGGTTTCCCGAGCTTTATTAACCCTGCCGGCATCGACACGGGCTTTATCGGCCTTGTCATCTCCGGTGTGGTCGCTTTCGTTCTGGCTCTTGTCGCCGCTATGGCGATCGGTACCAGGAAGGACGAGGGCGGTAAGGCGCTCAACATCTCGGTGGACTAGTCTGTCTGCGCACTTTAACTAAATATGCCTCGGACGGCGACGTGCCGCCCGAGGCATATTTGTGTTTTGTGCCGTTGTCAGCGTGTTTGCGGACACAAGTCTGCGGTTGTGGAGCAGCGGGGATTATGACGGTCGTGCCGCGGTGGAAGACGCACGGTCGCCCTGCAGGAGCTGACGGTAGGGGAGGAAGCCGATGAACGAGACGACCGCCTGCGAGTGCGCGGCGTTCCGCTTGAGGTAGAGCCTGACCTCGGAGGTCGTCGCGGGCTCAAGCGGCACCAGAGCTACCTTTCCGCTGGCAAGCGATTCCGCCGGCTTGCGCATGAGGAATGAGACGCCGGCGCCGCGTGCGACAAGAGAGATGATGTTCTCGGCTCGTTTGCCGGTGAACGTAACGCGTGGGCCAAATCCAGCTTCGCGACAAAGGGAAAGGACGAGCTCGCTTACGAACGAGCCTTGGGGAAGCATGAGGAAATTCTCGTCGATAAGGTCGTCTATCTCGACGGTGTCACGTTCGGCGAGCGGATGGTCGAGCGGAAGGACGGCCACGAGCCGGTCAGTCGTAAAGGGAATCTTTTTGAACTCCGGCTCGATGGCGCCACTGTCACGGATGAAGGCCAGGTCAATGTCCTCGTGCAGGAGCATACGCTTGAGTGTGTCGCCCTCGCCCTCGATGAGCTCAACAGAATATGAGGGGTTCGCCTGCTGAAAATCGATGACGGCGTCCGTGATCCCATAAGGGGCCATAATGGGGATAGAACCTACGGTGAGGTGCTCGAGCGGCTCACCTGCGCCTATTTGAATGGCGGCAAGATAGCGGTGCTGAAGCGTCGCAATTTTTTGCGCATAGGGGAGGAGCGCTTCACCTTGCGCGGTGAGTGTTACGTGGCGCTGGCTTCGATCGATGAGCTTGCAGCCGAGTTCGTGCTCCATTGCCATGATGTGCTTGGAGAGGGTTGATTGCGACATGAAAAGCAGTTCCGCCGCATCAAGAAACGTGCGTGACTGCGCTAAGATGGCGAATTCGCCAAAGCGGCTGATATCCATAGGGAGGCCTCCGGTACCCTCATTTTGGCAGGTGGCCTAAACCACGACGCCATTGCAATGGTCGATTTCGTGCTGGATGATCTCGGCGGTGTAGCCCGAGAAGTTTTTGATGCGGTGGACAAAGTTCTCGTCCAAATACTCAACCTTAATGCGGCGATAGCGGGTGCAGGGACGCTCGCCGATCAGCGAGAGGCATCCTTCGCTCGTCTGATAGGCATTGACCTGTTCAAGAATTTGAGGGTTGTACATCAGGAGTGTCCTGTTGCCGTCCTTTACGCAGATGATGCGTTTGCGCACACCGATCATGTTGGCGGCGAGCCCCACGCACTCGTGCTCATGCTCGTGGAGTGTATCCAGGAGGTCCTGCCCGGTCGCGGCATCGTCGGGCCCCGCGTCTTCGGAAGGCAGGCGCAAAAAGAACTCGGATTTCATGATGGGCTTAATCATGGCGGGCTCCTCATGTCTTATGCTTTCGTGGACTTTTAATAATAGCGCGGAAGGAAAGCTGCGCGTCCGCGTTACAATCTTTTGACGTTGGACCATGTTGCCAGATTCGTCGTGTACGGCGTCTGGCGTAAGTCTAGGGCTCATTTTTCGCCCTGGACTGTTCCTCTGGGGCGATGCGACTGTCGTTCCAAGAGGAAGGAAATGCATGGGGAGCAAATCTCAGCAACAAGTTCAAGTAACGCCATCGGCCACTGCGGCGCTTCTCGTCGTTATGTATATTGCAGCCTTTGTTGCCGCGTTTAACGAGAACATCATTAACGTGGCGTTGCACGACATTATGGCAGCCTTTTCGGTGAGTGCCACCACGGCGCAGTGGCTCGTTTCGGGCTACATGATCGTGACGTCGATCTTTACGGCCATCATGGCCTTCCTGTCCGGCCGTTTCTCGACGCGCAAGCTGTTGTTTTTCGCATGCGGATGTATGGTCGCCGGCGAAGTCCTGTGTCTGATCGCTCCGTCGTTTAGCGTTTTGCTGCCAAGTCGTATTTTGCAGGCTGCGGGATCGGGCATCTTGTTCCCGCTCATGATGAACGTGGTGCTGTCTTGCGCCCCGCGCGAGAAGCTCGGTCTGTATCTTAGCCTGGGCGGTGCCTGCATTACGCTAGGGCCGGCGTTTGGACCCGTAATCAGCGGTCTTATGTGCACGTTGTTCGGCTGGAGGGCGGTGTTCGTGGTGCCGCTGGTGGGCGGCATTGTGGTCGTTGCGGCGGGCGTTAAGCTTGTTCAGAATGTCGGAGAGCGCTCGAGCACCACGCTTGATATTCTGTCGGTTGTTTTGCTCGCCGCCGGCATTACGGCATTCGTGTATTCCGTAGGCGAGTTCTCGACCAATCCGATTGCCGGCATCGTGGCGCTTTTCGCCGCCATTGTGCTGCTCGGCCTGTTTGCGGCCCGTCAGCTCAAGCTCGAGCATCCGGTGCTTAACGTGCGTCCCATGGCGAGCGTTCGTTTTTGGCCTGCGTGCCTGCTTGTGGTGGTGTCGATGATGACGACGTTCTCGATGAGCGTTTTGTTGCCGCTCTATTTTGAGGGCGCATACGGCATGACCGCACTTGTTGCGGGCTTGCTCATTTTGCCGGCGATTGCCTGTAACGCCGTGACCTCGATTGTGGGCGGACGCGTGATGGACGCCCGTGGCGCATGGCCGCTGCTGCCGGTCGGCTTTGCCCTGATTGCCGTGGGGCAGACTGCCATCTCGATGACGGCGGCGAGTATGAACATCGGCGTCGTTGTGGCGCTGACCGTTGTGGTGTATGCCGGAGTCGGTTTGGTGCTGAGCCCCTCGCAAACGGCCGGATTGGAGACGCTGCCTGCCGCTGAACATCCTCACGGAACGGCATTGCTTAACACGTGGAACATGATTGCCGCATCGTTTGGCCCGTCCCTGTTTATCGGCCTGCTCTCGAGTTCTGCAGCGACTGCCGGCGCGGCTGGCGCTGCGACCGACGTTGCCCAGGCGATTGGATTTGCAACTGCCGTGCGCGTGGCGGCCGTGATTGCCGTGGTCGGGTTTGTGGCGTCGCTGGTGTACGCTCGTCGCGAGTCACACATGTCGCATTAATGTGTGCACATAGATTCTGCAGCTAGATTAGATGGCGACACCATAAACTAATGGACGTTTTGCCGAGAGGCATGAATGTTTAAAGCGCAAAGAGTGCGCGACGGGCCCCGCGAATGGGGCGATGATGCCCGAGAGGGCCAAGAAGGAGTCTCATGTCCGAGAACGAAGAGATCATGAACGAGACCGAGAACGAGACCATGACTGCCGAGGTCGAGGCAGTCGAGACCGTGGAGACCGAAGCTGCCGAGGTTGAGGCTGCTGACGAGGTTTCCGCCGAGGAGGAGGCCGAGGTTGTCGAGGCCGCCGTTGATTACGATGACGAAGAGCTGATGGACAAGATGCAGAAGGCCGCCCGCCTGCTGCGTAGCCGTCGCTTTGCTATTTCCAAGGAGGAGGAGGCCAAGGCCGAGCGCATGGCGAACATCGAGCGCGCCATCAAGCTTCTTGACCTCAAGCCCAAGATGGAGCAGAAGGAAATGTCCGACCTGCTGGGCATGCGCCTTCGTGAGCTCGATGGCCTGATGGCCGAGGCCGAGGCTGCCGATCTGGTCGGCCGCATCGACGACGCCGAGGGCGATATGCGCAAGATTGTTGTCTTCGCCGCCGAGGATGCCGCTAAGGGCCTGGTCGAGCTTGCCAACAAGAAGGAGAAGCTCCTGCCCGAGCTTTCTTACGAGGAGGCCACCGAGCTGATGGCCGCTCTCGATAAGGTTATCGCTCCGCTCGTCGCCATGGGCCTGGACGAGGATCGCGGTCCTCGCGGCGGCCGTGACGACCGTGGTGGCCGTGGCGGCGACCGTGGCGGCCGCGGCGGCTTTGGCGATCGTGGTGGCCGTGGTGGCGACCGCGGCGGTCGCGGTGGCGACCGTGGCGGCCGTGGCGGCTTTGGTGACCGTGGCGGCGACCGTGGCGGTCGCGGCGGCTTTGGCGGCAACCGTGGTGGCTATGGCGATCGCGGTGGCAACCGTGGCGGCTTCGGCGGCAACCGTGGTAACGACCGTGGCGGTCGCAACGGCGGCGGCTTCCGCGGCAACCGCTTTTAGGGGTTACGCGGTTCTACGAACCGCGTAACTAGTTGACGCTGCGCGCCCACCAGAGCGACAACTTGTCATTCAAAGAGGACGGCATGACCAGAAGGTCTATGCCGTCCTCTTTTCATGCCAATTTGTTCGCTCTGGTGGGCGCTCGCTGTCGGTGCCAAAACATCGGCGTTGCCTTGATTCAAACCTGCCAAAAAGGGACAGGTTTATTTTGGTCGGTTTTATCTGGGCAAACGTGGTCGTCTATCGCAATGTAGTCGTTGGGGGATGTTCTTGTCTGACTAGTCGTTTAAGAACGTCCCCAACGACTACATAGCATGAGAGTGGATAATCTCCCGGTTTGAGCCTGCATTCAAGCTCAAAGTGGGAGATTATCCACTCTCATTTGTTGCGTGTCCGAAAATCCACGCTCGTTTCTACTCTGCCTACATTTGGAGGAAGAGCTCGTGGAGGCGGACGTCGTCGTCGAGTTCGGGGTGGAAGGTTACGCCGAGCTGGTTGCCCTGGCGCGCGGCGACGATACGGCCGTCGACTTTCGCTAAGGCCTTTGCGTCGCCGTGGACCTCGACGATGCGGGGCGCGCGGATAAACGTCAGCGGCACTTCACCGTCGATGCCAGCTACCTGCCCCTTGGTTCGAAAACTGCCGAGCTGCCTGCCGTAGGCATTGCGCTCAACGAGCACATCCATGGTTGCCAGGCGCGGCGTGCCCTTATCGTCATGGGCGGCAAGGTCGTGAGCCAGCAGAATCAGGCCGGCGCAGGTGCCCAGGACGGGCATGCCTTCAACAATGCGGGTGCGAAGCTCCTCGAGCATGCCCAACTCATCTAGCAGCTTCCCTTGAACGGTAGACTCGCCGCCGGGAAGTACCAGACGGTCAAAGTCCTGCTTTAAATCAGCCGCCTGCCTCAGCTCAATACAGCGCGCGCCCAGCTCGGATAGTCTTGCCTCGTGCTCGGCAAATGCGCCTTGGACCGCCAGCACGGCGACCGTTTGGTCTGCATAATCGCTCATGTGCG
>ERZ827181.3354-NODE-3354-length-11592-cov-2.433562_pt1 | contig 11592 bp, 9 predicted proteins | sample MGYA00519778_ERZ827181 | MGnify/ENA primary metagenome ERZ827181 (study PRJEB31778, sample SAMEA3449273) | human gut metagenome | biome: human gut; feature: human-associated habitat; material: faeces | place: United Kingdom | collected 2010/2012 ...
AAAAGTAACTTTCGCGGTTTTGTTAAATTTTCTCAATAAAAAGTTGCCAGCTGTTCGTCCGGCGGCGTGCAGCGCTCCGCCCTTTCCGCCACGAGGACGGGACCTTTTCCGCGGTAAATCGTGTGCTGTTTCAGCTCGATTTTCGCAGTGATTTCTATCCAGTCGCGCGTTTTCAGCCCCAGCGGGCGGGGCAGGATACAGGCAAGACCGCTGTATTGAATATCCGCTTCGCAGCAGGTCATGACGTGCCTTCCCACGACCACGTTATCGGGCGGCAGACGCTTGTCCGTAGCCACCATTCCTTTAAACTTCACCGTCTTGCCGATATACTCTTTCATATTTTCGGAAAGATCGCGGTAGAAAAAGGCGTAATCCCTGTCTTCGATCCCGATCACGGGCGCGTTTACGTCGAAGGGAAGCGGATCCTCTATATCGTCGTATTCCGCCTGTCCGTCCGCGCGTTCATAAACGATATCCGAGCGGCGGGTGATGCCGCGTACGATTTTGTGAAATTCCATTTTGTCCATATCGCTTTGAAAGCGGTTGAAGACTACCATCTGCGTGCCCTGTATCTTATCGAACAGGAGTTGGCGCATATTGGCGTTATAGGAGAGAAAAGTGCCCGAATCGAAAAACGTCATCACCTGAGAGAGCATCCAGCCCTCGGGCATGGCTTCGTAAAAATCGTCCAAAAGCCACATTCCGTTGTATTCCACCAGCACTCTCTCGGCTTTATACTTTGTCTGCAACGCGGACAGATTTTCCTGCGTCAGTTCCTCCTTGCCCTCCAAAACGGCTATGGAAACATTTTTTACGGCGAAGCGGGAAGGCTCGTATTCTTCCTCCCCTTCCTCCGTCACGAGGAGAAGGGTATTTTCGCCCGAGTCGAAACGCCGGTCTTCCAGCGTTTCCTGTATAAACTTGGTTTTCCCCGATTCCAAAAAGCCCAAAAACAGATAGACGGGCGTTTCGGGCGGCTGTTGTTTCTTCATGATTCGTCTTTTCCTCTCGTTTTAATCGGCGGACAAGACTTGTCCGCCGTCGTCCATGGCTCTGTGTTACGGCGCAAGCTCATTTTCGCCGCGCCCTTCTTTCCGATCTCCAAACTTCGTTTTTCAACGGTGCCCACAAGGCGGTTTTTCGCGCAATAGCGCCTTATTGCGCCTTAAAGAGTTCTTTGAGCGCCGCTTCGTCTATTTTACAGCCGATCACGCAAAGTCTGCCCGTGACCCCCGCGCAGCCTGTGCGAACGTCCGGTTCGCCGGGGACGTAATCGAAATGCAGCCATTCCTTTTCTCCCGCCACGATTCCCTTTGCGCGCAGCACAACGCCGTATTTTGTTTCGTCTTGAAGCGCGGACAGCGCCGACTGCAACTCCCCTTCCGTAAATTTATGCGTCGTTTCCAAGCCCCAGCTGGCGAACACTTCGTCCGCATGATGGTGCCCGTGGTGATGCCCCTCGTGATCGTGATGACAGCATTCCCCGCCCTCGTGATGATGCCCTTCGTGTTCATCGTCGTCCTCGTGGTCGTGATGATGATGGCAGGACTCGTCTTCGCCGTCGTGATGATGGTGGCAGCACTCTTCCCCTTCTTCGTGATGGTGGTGACCGCCCTCTTCGTCCTCGCCGTGATGATGGTGACAACATTCCCCTTCGTCCTCGCCGTGATGATGCGATTCTTCTTCGTATTCGGAAGCGAGGCGCGCGAGTTCAGCTTTCAGGGAATCCTTCTGTTCCATCGCGGCGAGAATGGCTTTTCCGTCCAGCTGCGTCCAGGGCGCGGTGACGATCGTCGCGGAGGAATTGCGTTCTTTGAGAAGAGCGACGCAGGCGGCGAGCTTATCTTCGGAAATGCCGTCCGTATGCGAGAGAATGATGCAGCTGGCGTTTTCCACCTGATCGTTAAAAAATTCGCCAAAATTCTTCATATACAGTCTGCATTTGCCTGCGTCCACCACCGTGCAGAAGGCGTTGAGGGTCGCCTCTTGCAGATTTGCGTTGGCGACAGCCTTGATGACGTCGCTGAGCTTGCCGACGCCGGAAGGCTCGATAACGATTCTGTCGGGATGATATTCCGCCGATACTTTTTTGAGGGCTTTGGAAAAATCGCCTACGAGGGAACAGCAGATACACCCCGAATTCATTTCGGTGATATTGATGCCCGCATCCTGCAAAAAACTGCCGTCGATGCCGATTTCCCCGAATTCGTTTTCGATTAAAACGACCTGTTCTCCCGCGTATGCTTCTTTAATGAGCTTTTTGATGAGGGTGGTTTTTCCCGCGCCCAAAAAGCCCGAAAATATATCTATCTTTGTCATGACAATACCTCTTTGGCTTTAATATTCTATCTATTATTTATAACGCCGAACCGCGATTTTTAAACGCGCGTCCGGCGTGACAAACGATTTTATTACTCAGAACGCCCAATTTCCGTCCTTAAAAATCTGCACCCTCTCCCCGTCTTTCGTGACGCCGACGATCGACATATCCTTCGAGCCGATCATGAAATCGACGTGGATCATGCTGTCGTTGACGCCGTGTTCCTTACACTGCTCGTTGGTGTAATTCTCATACCCCTTCAAACATTCGTTGAAACCGTGACCGAGCGCTAAATGGCAGCTGGCGTTTTCGTCGAAGAGAGTGTTATAAAAGAGCACGCCCGAATTGTTGATGGGAGAATCGTAAGGGATGAGCGCGCACTCGCCGAGCATTGCCGCCCCCTCGTCCATCGACACCATCTGCTTCAAAAGTTCCTCGCCCTTTTCCGCCTTCACTTCGGACACCCTGCCGTTCGTAAAGCGGACGGAGAAATTCTCGATGAGCTGTCCCTGATAGGAGAGAGGCTTCGTCGCGTACACGATCCCTTCCGCGGCGCCCGCCTTGGGAGAGGTGAACACTTCCTCGCTGGGGATATTGGGATTGAACACCCTGCCTTTAAGCGTCTTTTCGTCGCCGCCGCAGAAAAGTCCGTCCTCGTTGAGTTCCACCCTGAAATCCGTGCCGTTAGAGCTCTTATATTCGAGATAGTTAAGCCCGAGAGAATTCAGATAATTACAGCGCTTTTCAAGATCCGCATTATGCTCTTTCCAATCCTTGACGGGATTTTTCCCGTCCGCGCGGGCGGTGTAGAGAATGACCTTCCACATCTTTTCGACCGCTTTCTTTTCAGACAATTCGGGAAACACTTTTTTCGCCCAGGCTTTGCCCGGAACGGCGGCAATACACCACTGATGCCTGTTTTCGATGGCGTCGCGGAAAGGCTTTAACTGCGGATACTGCGCGCGGCGGGCTTTGCTCATCTTCTCCTGATCGATTCCCGCCATACCGTCGGGATCCTCCGATTCTATAAAGAGCCGGCAGGAAAGGTCGGAAGCTTTATACTCCCACTTCGCTTTTTCCCAAGGCGAAAGCTCGGAAAGGGTTTCCAGACTTCTGTAAACGGCATTGAGCTTGCCGACGGGCTGATAACTCCAATCGACATAGACCGCCTTTGCGCCCGCCTTATAACATTCCTCCACGACCATCGCCACAAATTCGGGCTGATCCAATCCCGCCTGAATGAATACCGATTGTCCCTTTTTAACGTTGAGTCCCATCTTGGCGATGAGCTTTGCATATTTTTTAAGTTGTGCCGTCTTCATTGATCTGCTCCTTTTTATTCTTTCGTCATCTGTTTTTTCAAAATTTCCATCGCGTATTCCGTCGCCTTTTTCACGCTTCCCGATTCAAAGGGAACGGAGAGATTCGCGGCGCGCAGCGTGTCGAGATAGCCGAGCGAGCCGCCCACTTTGCAAAGGGTCATGTAATCCTTCCAGCAGGCTGCCTTATCCTCCGCCATCTTCTTCTTGAACTCCATGGCGCCCATGGTGGTGAGCGTGTAATTGATATAATAGAACGGATAGTGGAAGATGTGTATCTTATGATACCACCAGCCGCCCCGTTCGAGGAAGCCGTCCCCGTCGTATTTTCTCCAAGGCATATATTTCTCTTCCAGCTTTCTCCATTCGTTCGTCCTCTCCTCGGGCGTCAGACCGGGATTTTTATAGACGATATGCTGAAATTCGTCCACAGCCACGCCGAAGGGAACGAAAGTGATAGCTTCCTGCAAGTGCTGAAAACGATATTTATCCGCCTTATCGCCGAAGAAAAACTCCGCATACGGATAGGCGAACTGTTCCATGGACATGGAATGTATCTCCGCAATGTCCGTGGATTCGCTCCACTGCGCCATCAGGGGCTGCGTGCGCATCGCCATATACCCCGCGAACGCGTGTCCCATCTCGTGCGTCAGAACGTCCACGTCCCCCGTCGTTCCGTTGAAGCAGGAAAACACGAAAGGCGCCTTATAGTCGGCGAGATAAGTCATATACCCCGTCGACGCTTTATTCGGCTTGTTGTCGAGATCGGTCAGCTCGTGATCGAGCATGAAATCGATAAATTCACCCGTTTCGGGACTCATGTCATGATACATTTTTTTCGCCTGTTCGACGAGATAGGGGCGGTTGCCCACGGGCACCGCGTTGCCGTCTTTGAAAATAAATTCCTCGTCGTAACACATGACTTCTTCCACGCCGATGCGCTTCGCCTGCGACTTATAAAGCTCTGAGCAGAAGGGAACGAGCACCTCCTCCACCTGTTTGCGGAAAGCGGCGACGTCCTTCTCGTCGTAATCCAGTCTGCCCTGCTGCATATAGCCGAGCTTCACGAAATCGTCGAAGCCCATATTCACGCCCATCTGATTGCGGATCTTAACGAGTTTGTCGAAAATTTCCCCCATTTCTTTTTCATGGGAGGCGAAAAACTCCGAATATTTCTTCCACGCCGCCTTGCGGATATTTCTGTCGGGGGAAGAAAAATACTTTTTGATGCCGTAAAGGTTGCATTCCTCTCCCTCAAAAGGGATTTTGCAGGACGCCATGATGCGCTGATACCGGTCTACCAATTCGTTTTCTTCCTGCATGAGTTTGATGTTTTTTTCGGAAAAACTGTCCACGCCGAGCTTGATGTTTTTCAGGAAAAACTCGCCGTATTCCGCGTCGATGTCCCGCTTGAAGGGAGAATCCAAAAGCGCGAGGCTGAACGCCTGCATATAGGGCATCGCCTCGGGATACTGCATATTGATGTATTTGTCCTCTTCCTCGTAAAATTTATCCGAAGTGTCCACCGTGTGGCGGATGCTTGCGATGGTGAACATCGTGGAAACGCGGGAGGAATATTCTTCCTCCTCCTGCATACACGCCTTGACCTCCGCATACGTAGAGGCATTTTTCACCCGTTCGTTGAGAGCCGTATAAAATTCTTTGAGGGCTTCAAAATCGGGACGCTTATATTTCAGTTCCCCGAAGGTGGTAAATTCTTTCATTGTTTTCTCCTTATGATTAACCGATCAAATCGTAATTGATGCTTGTATAGAACAGCGAGCGGATCTCGTCGGGATTTTCCGTCCGTCCCAAAATCCACATCAGTTTCGTCAAAATACTTTCGTAGGTCATGTCGTAACTTTCGAGGAGCGCGAAACGCTTTTTCAGTCCCCGCCCGACGCGGTAGATACTCATATCGCTGCCCTCGCTCTGCACCTGCGTCGTCACCACCAGCGTTTTGCCTTTCTCTTTCCATTTTTCAATGACGTCGTAGAAGCCGTAATATTCCCCTTCGGGAATCCCGCCCGTGCCGTAGCCCGAAAGCACCACCGCGTCGTTGAGTCGGAAACAGACGTCCAGAAGTTCGCTGTCCATGCCCGGCGTCAGATTGATGAGTCCGACTTTGCGGTTTAAGTTAAAATAAAACTCGGGCGACGCTCTTTTCGGAGCGACGATATAGGGAATGATCTTTCCGTCGCGGATACGCGCCAGTTCGGGAAAATCCACGCTGTCGAAAGCATTAAAGCTCTTGGTGCGGATCTTTTTCGCGCGCGTTCCCGCAATCACCTTTCCCTGAAAGACGATGACGACGTCGGACGCTTTCTCCGAAGCCGCATACAAAAAACTGTCCCGCAAATTTATCCTTGCGTCCGTATCCTCCCTGTCGATGGGCTTCTGCGAGCCCGTAAGGACAATCGGCTTGGGGGAATGCTGTACCATATAGGACAAAACGGAGGCCGTATACGCCATCGTATCCGTGCCGTGACAAATGACAAAGCCGTCGTAAGCGCCGTAATTGTCCTTGATCGTTTGCGCGATCTTTACCCAATGGTCGGGCGTAATGTTCGTACTGTCGATGTTGAAAATTTGAAGGGAATCCGCCCGGCAGAAATCCCGGATTTCGGGAACGCAGCCCAAAAGACCGTCGGAATCCATTTCGGGGGCGAGTCCGTCCTCGCCGCCGCGGGAGGCGATCGTGCCGCCCGTCGCTATCATGAGAATTTTTTTCATATACGACTTGTTTTGCCCCGATCTGTAAAATTTATGCTATTATTATACCCTTTTTTATCCGCGGAGTCAAACGACGGGCAGGCTTTTTTTGGCAAAATCGCAAATTTTCCCGCCGTAAAAGAAAAACTCCTCGCCATCCGTTCCTTCCGAACGATTTTGCGGGGAGTCCTCTTTGTTCCTTTTCATAAGTTTTTCTTATAGCCGCTCCTTTCGGGAGAGGGAGAAAAATCCGTTCTGCGGCGCAGGAAATCCCCTTTGCGGACAGGATAGGGACATCGGATTTTATATATTTCCTGCACGAGCTTTGCGTCGTCCGTCCGTTCGCCGCTGCCGTCGTAAATTTCCTCGACTATAAAGGCCTTTGCAAAATTTTCGTCGGGAGAAAGGATTTCCAGCGAATCCCCCGCGCGGAAGCGATTGCGCATTTCCACCTCGGCAAATCCCTCCCGCCAGTCTAAAACGTTGGCGATATACGCGCATTCCCCCTTTGTCTGACTATCCGAATAATGGACGGTGGAGGCGTTCTTCCCATCGGCAAAACCCTGCGTATAATCGCGGTGCGCCACGCAGCAAAGCTCGTCTTCAAGCCGCGGCGTCACGCCGCCGTCGAGCGCGCGGCGATAGGCGTTGATGATCGTCGCCAAATAATACTCGCTCTTCATTCTGCCCTCGATCTTGAAAGAATCTACGCCCGCGGCCGTAAGCTCCGGGAGGCGGGAAATCAGATTGAGATCCTTGCTGTTGAAAAGATAGGTGCCCCGCTCGTCCTCCTCGACGGGAAGCCATCCCGCCTCGCCGTTTGCGGGAGGGAGCGCGCGCACTTCGTACTTCCAGCGGCACGCCTGCACGCACGCGCCGCGATTGGAGGAGCGCCCGTCCAGATAGTCGGACAAGAGGCATCTGCCGCTGTAAGAAATACACATAGCGCCGTGGACAAACGTTTCTATCTCCATTTCCGGCACGAAATTTTTGATTTCCGAAATTTCTCCGATCGAAAGCTCGCGGGCGAGAATGACGCGGGAAACGCCCTGTTCCAGCCAGAATTTCACGGCGTATTTATTCGTCGTGTTCGCCTGCGTGGAAAGATGGACGGGAAGCCGCGGCGCGACTTTTTTTATCCGATACACCGCGCCGGGATCGCTGACGATGACCGCGTCCGCGCCGATTTTTTCCAAAAAGCGGAAATACTCGTCCAGCGCCGCAAAATCCGCGTTGCGCGCAAAAATATTTGCCGCGACGTAAACCTTCCTGCCGAGCTTATGTGCGTACTCTGCGGCGGAGCGAAGTTCCGATTCCGAAAAATTGTCGGCAAAAGAGCGGAGGGAAAAACTTTTCCCTCCGATGTAAGCCGCATCCGCACCGAAGTGCATCGCCGTCTGAAATTTTGCATAATTGCCCGCAGGCGCCAAAAGTTCCGTCATCTTTTGTTCCCTTCGTTTTTCGCTTCCTCCGCCACCAGCACGGAAAGGGCTACGCCGTCGCCTATATCCAAAACGGATGTCAAAAAATCCGTATCCTCCGTCACCGCTTTCAGATACCCGCGGATTTTATCGACGATGGAACGGCGCTTGGGCGGCGTGGGTTCCGCCCCGCTCACCCAGCCGTATAAAAGAACGTCGTCGGCGAAAAGAACGCTGCCCGCCTTCATCAGGCGCTTTAAATCGAACAGATATTTTTCGTACTGCGCCTTGGGTCCGTCGAGAAAGACGAAATCGAAACAACCGTCCATCATCGAAAGAATCTCGCCCGCGTCGCCTAAGTAGCAGGTGACGCGATCCAAAAGCCCCAGAGAGGCAAAATTGCGTTTCGCCTCCGCGTACCTTTCCTCCTCCAATTCAATGGTGGTGACGTGCGTTTCCGGAAGGCGCGTCAGCATCGCGGCGGCGGAAAGCCCCACCGCCGTGCCTATTTCCAAAATGCGTTTGGGCCGCGTTGCGGAAATCATCAACAATAAATAATTCAGCGTTTCGTTATCCGCTACGGGTATACCGCGGGAAAGAGCCTCCCCGCGGAGCCGTTCTATCCGCTCGTCGATATGAAGCTGTACCAAATCCGCCGCGTATTTCATTTTCCTTTCCGCCCGATTGTGTTTTTAAATTATACTTCCAGAACGGATACGACGATGAGGGGCGACTGCTTGGTCTTTTTGAAAATATAATTCTTCAAGGCCTTCTTGACCGCCGAGGCGAGTTCGTCCTTATTTCCGCTTTCGTAATCGTATTGTTCCACCGCTTTATGAACGACCGACTTGATCTCTTTATCCGCATCGCGGTTGCCCGCAAACACGTAGCCGCGGCTTTCGATGATCGGATCGTCGATGACATAATTGCCCGTCACCGCCAGGGAAATAATGAAAATTCCCTCGGCGGACATTCTCAGACGATCTTTCATCACCTCGCTGGTGCCGTAATCCTCAAAGCCTTCGCCGTCGATGAGGCGGGTGCCCGCAGAGAAGTTTTCACCGAGCTTGATCGTTTCGTCCGTCAGTTCCACGCAGTTGCCGATTTCGGTAATCAGAATATTGCGTTCCGGCATCCCGAGTTCCTCCGCCAAGAGCGCGTGGCGCTTCAAATGACGATATTCGCCGTGGACGGGAATGAAAAATTTGGGATTCAAAAGGTTGTGGAGGATCTTGTGTTCTTCCTGGCAGGCGTGCCCGGAAACGTGTATCTTTTCGAGGCTTTCATAAATGACGTCGGCGCCCTTTTTATAGAGGTTATTGATGACGCGGTACACCATCTTTTCATTGCCGGGAATGGGCGTGGCGGAGATGATGATGGTGTCGTTAGAACCGATGGTCACTTTATTGAAATCGCCCGAAGCCATGCGCGTGAGCGCGCTCATCGGCTCGCCCTGGGTGCCCGTGGAAACGATGACGAGTTCCCCGTCAAAAAGGTTTTTGCTCTTTTCGATATCGATGAGCACTCCTTCGGGGATTTTGAGTTCGCCGATCTTCACCGCCGCGTCCACGACCTTGAACATACTGCGCCCCGAAAGGGCGACTTTACGGCGATACTTCACCGCCAGATCGATAATTTGCTGCAAACGGTGTACATTGGACGCAAACGTGGCGATCACAAGCCGACGATTCATATTTTCCGAGAAAAGATGATCGAGCGTAGTGCCGACGACCGTTTCGCTCATGGTATAGCCGAGGCGTTCGATATTTGTGGATTCGCCCATATATAAGAGGACGCCTTGCCTGCCGAGTTCTGCGATGCGTTCGAGATCGATAGGCTCGCCCGCGACGGGCGTCAAATCGATTTTGAAATCCCCGCTGTGATAGATGAGTCCGTACGGAGTAGTGACGGCGAGCGCCACCGCGCCCGAAATGGAGTGATTGACGTTGATAAATTCCACTTCGAATACGCCCAGCTTCACCTTATCGCCCGGCTGTACGACCCGCTCCGTAACGTTTTGAATGCGGTGTTCCTGAATCTTATTGTCCGCGAGCATCAACGTCAGTTTCGTGCCGTAAACGGGAGTGCCGGGATTGAGTTCTTTCAGAAGATAGGGAATGCCGCCGATGTGATCCTCATGGCCGTGCGTCAGCAGAATCCCTTTCACCTTATCCTTATTCTGGACAAGATAGGAAATGTCGGGGACTACCAAATCGATGCCCGGCATATCCTCGTTATTGGGAAAGGTGAGCCCCGCGTCGATGATGATGATATCGCCGCCGTATTCGATGGCGGTCATATTTTTTCCGATTTCTCCGACGCCGCCGAGGAACAAAATTTTGACGGGCTTTTTCTTTTTGAGTCCGCGTCCTTTCTTTTCAGCGGTAATCGCCGCGTTTTCTATGTCCGACTGCGCCATGCCGCGGTGAGAGGGATGGGCGGAAACGGATTTTTTGCGTTCTATGGGGCGGGAATCGGAATATTTTTCCCTATCCTCCGTCCTCGTTCCCGCGCCCTGTTTATACGCGGGACGGGATTCCTTGTTTTCCCTGTCCGCCCCCGTTCTGAGGGACTTTGCCTGCATGGACGTGCCCGTACCGCCTCCGACGGAACGAGCTCCGTTTCTGTTTGCTGCGAAGCGCTTTTTCGTTTCGCCTCCCGACGCGCCTGCGGAGGTATCCGCCGCAAAACGCCTGCCGGAAGAATTCTGGTCTTGTTTTCTGTTGTTCACTTTGTCTAACTTTCTCCTCAAAGAACTGTTTGTCCTTTCATGAAATAGAGAGCCGAAAATAAGAATTATCAGCTCTCCTTTTCTTATTCTTATGTATGATTTCCGCTAACCGAAATTAATTGAAATCCAACACAACTTTCTTTTCTTTGGTAACTTTGATCAAGCCTTCTTCCAATAGCTGTTTGGTCGATTCATGACGGAATTCTTCCACGTAATCGACAGGCTCGAAATTCTCCCGCTTTTCGGTGCCGAGCTTTTCTGCCAGGAACCCGACCAGCCGCAAGGCTTTTTTAAGACCTGCGTCGCTCTTGATCTTCACCATGAACGGCGTGTTCTCATAGGCCTTTTGCCCGCTCATATCCCTTTGATGATATACGGTGGCTTTATATTCGGGATCATTGGGATCGAGCGCCAGATAGAAGCACAGCGTCTTTCCGCAGATATTTAATTTGGCGACGCTGTCGCGGCCGAAATTGAATCGATCTCCGTGCCAGCTGAGATTCGAATTGAGCTTCTTATAGGAAGTGAGCTCGTTCTTTACCTCGCTGTAATAATGCTTCACCGCGGGATCGCTCTGCTTCATCTTGGCCGTAAAGCTGCGCTTTAAGCGAATGACCAATCCCGTATCCGCGTCGACGAGATTGTCGTCCACCTCTTCATACATCGCGGCTTCCGCGCTGGTGAGGGCGATTTCCGTTTCTATCGTCGATTCCGACTGAGAGAGAATCTCTCCCTTCGTTTCTTCCGCGAGCAATTCCTCGGGCGCGGCAACGGATTCCGTCTGCTCCTGAGAGGGTTCTTCCGCGATTTCTTCCGACGCCGTTTCCTCTGCGGGCGCCTCCGCTTCTTCGGCGGTTTCTTCCGCAGGCTCTTCAACAGGCTCTTCGACAGGAGCGGCGTCCTCGACGGCAAGTTCTTCCGTGACGGCCACTTCCTCGGCGGGCGCGGACTCCTCCTCCGCCGGCGTTTCGGAAACGACTTCTTCCGTTGTTTCCGTCACTTCCTCCGCAGTTTCCGCCTTACTTTCCTCCTCTGCGTTTTCCACGGGTTCTTCCGTTGCGTTTGCAGGTTCCTCTACGGCGGTTTCCT
>ERZ827181.3358-NODE-3358-length-11584-cov-3.999566_pt1 | contig 11584 bp, 7 predicted proteins | sample MGYA00519778_ERZ827181 | MGnify/ENA primary metagenome ERZ827181 (study PRJEB31778, sample SAMEA3449273) | human gut metagenome | biome: human gut; feature: human-associated habitat; material: faeces | place: United Kingdom | collected 2010/2012 ...
TGCCTGATCACCCCCGAGGTCGTCAAGGCTATCCATGACCTGAGCCCCCTGGCTCCCCTGCATAACCCCGCCGCCATCCTGGGTATCGAGGCTTCCTATAAGGTCTTTGGCGAGTATAAGCCCAACATCGCTGTGTTTGATACGGCCTTCCACTCCACCATGCCTCCGAAGGCCTACATGTACGCCATCCCCTACGAGTACTACGAGAAGTACGGCGTGCGCCGCTACGGCTTCCACGGCACCAGCCACAAGTACGTTGCCCACAAGGCTGCCGAGTATCTGGAAGAGCCCATTGAGCGCCTGAAGCTGATCACCTGCCATCTGGGCAACGGCTCCTCCATTGCCGCAGTCGATCAGGGCAAGGTGGTGGATACCTCCATGGGCATGACCCCGCTGGCCGGCCTGATGATGGGCACCCGCTGCGGCGACCTGGACCCCTCTGTGGTCAACTACCTGAAGTACACCCTGAACATCACCGGCCACGAGCTGGACGAGATCCTGAACAAGAAGTCCGGCCTGCTGGGCATCTCCGGTGTCTCCAGCGACAAGCGCGATGTGGAGGAGGCAGCCGCTGCCGGCAACAAGCGCGCACAGCTGGCTTCTGACATGCTGAACTACCAGATCAAGAAGACCATCGGCAGCTACATTGCCGCCATGGGCGGCGTGGATGCCATCGTCTTTACCGGCGGCATCGGCGAGCACGATGCCATTGCCCGTGCAAAGATCTGCCACCACATGGATTGGCTGGGCATCCGCATCGACACCGAGAAGAACAAGCATCCTGTGGGCGACGTGTGCGAGATCACTGCCTGGGGCGCAAAGGTTCGCACCCTGGTCATCGCTACCGACGAGGAGCTGATGATCGCCCGCGACACCAAGGAAGTCATCGAGAAGTAAGCTTTTCCCAAAGGGCTTTGCAGGGGCTGCTGCACAGAGTGTGCGGCAGCCCCTTTTTGCTTGTGTGAAAAAGGGGTTCGGAAACACCCGCAGGTGTTTCTGAACCGCAAATCATAAATTATCTGCCGCTGCGCATAACCTGTGCGGCGCGCCGCTTTTTTATCTTCCAGCGGTGATTTTACCCAAATATATGCTGTTGGTTTGTGCCATGTGTACAAATAAAAGGGCGAACGGTTGTTTTTTGGTTGACAAATCTCAAAAATAACGGTACAATAGGAAAGTCCTCAATCCGAGGGCGTTTATCTATTCAAGCCCCTGGTAAGCTTACTGATCAGCGCGATGGTCCCAAAACCAAAGGTATGGTTACAATCCTTCCGTGGGCAAGAACTAACTAAAGAGGAGATACTACTATGTTTGAAGACAAGACTCTGGTCTGCAAGGACTGCGGTAAGGAATTTGTTTGGACTGCCGGTGAGCAGGAGTTCTACGCTTCTCGCGGCTTCGAGAACCAGCCCCAGCGCTGCAAGCCCTGCCGTGACGCCCGCAAGAACGGCGGCGCACGCAGCAACAGCGGTGAGCGTCAGATGTTCGACGCTGTCTGCGCAGCTTGCGGCAAGGCTTGCAAGGTTCCCTTCCAGCCCCGTGAGGACCGTCCGGTCTACTGCTCTGACTGCTTCGCTCGCATGAAGCAGAACTAAGCGCTGATTTTCATTTAAATCGGTAACAAATCCCCCCGCTGCCAGTCGGCAGCGGGGGGATTTTTGCGTTTCTCTTCAGGTATTCTTACGCTGATTTGCGCCCGAGAGCAGCAGCACCGCGCGGCATAGCCGCAGCTTGAGCAGCAACAGCTTTACCTGGTCGTTCCGGCTCTGCATGGCGTGCAGTGGGGTGCTGCGCACCGCCGTGCGCACCCGGGGCTTTTGCAGGGTACTGCGCAGCCAAGCAGTCTGCTCTGCAAGGGAAAGCGGGCTGCATCCAAGATTCTTGATTCCCATCATCAGGTCGCGGATCGTGCAGTAGCTCGCCTTTGCGCGGTGCATGGGGCTGTCCTGTAAGCCCCACGCGGCAACGGTGTCCCACACTGCATCGCTGAGATAAAAGTTATCCTCCAGACGCTCCGGGTGGTAGCTGTTGGACAGGCTGCCCCGCCGGGCAGCGGTGTAGTGGTACAGCGGCTTTTCCAGCACCACCAGACAGCCGGGATTTTGACGATAAAAGGCTACAAAGAACAGCCCGTCCTCCCCCAGCTGATGGCAGGAGAAACGCAGCCGATGCTGCTCCAGAAACGCCCGGCGGAACAGCTTATTGGTGACCAGATACGAGGACGCCATCTCGTCGAAATGTTCCTTGAAGGGCGCGCCCCGGTACACGCCGGAGAGGGTGCTGCCGCTGGTCTGCGTGTGCAGCAGCCGGTCATTTTCATCATAGCTGTCCAGATACAGCCCAAACTCCACGCAGTCCGCATCAGCATTCCGGGCGGCATGATACAGCACTTCTGCCGCATCCGGCTCTACCCAGTCGTCCGGATCCAGAAAGAAGATATACTCGCCCCGGGCTGCATCCAGACCCGCGTTGCGGGCAGCGGCTACGCCGCCGTTGGGCTGGTCGATGAAGCGAAAGCGCGCATCCTCGGCAACAGCCTGTGCACACAGCGCGGCGCTGCCGTCCTTGGAGCCATCGTTGATGAGGATGGCCTCGAAGTCGGTCAAAGTCTGCGCCCGCAGTGAGCGCAGCGCCCGGGGCAGCAGGCGCTCCATATTATAAACAGGCACTATAAACGAGATACAGGGCATTGTTTTCACTCCTTGCCGTCACACTTCCTTTATCAGAATATGGATGCGGTCCCGCATCTCCTGCCGACTGTCCGGCATCCACACCTTAGGTTCCGGGGGCTTTTTGCGCTCCATGGCGTAGGCAAGCGTCACCAGACGCAGCGCCATCGTACTCCAGAAATAAAAGGCGGTATTATCGGTCAGGTAGGTCACCGTCATATAGCCTAGCTCGGACAGATACAGCAACGTGGTCTCTTGGTCTGCATAGCGCTGCCAGAACAGCGGAGTCAGAACATACTGGATGCTGGACCAGAGCAGAAAACCCGGAAAGCCTACCTCTACAAAGACCTTCAGGATGTCGTTGTGGAAGGGGTAAGGCTGGTTGATGAGTCCGTCATTATACCACTGGGCGATGATGGTGTCCACATATTCAAAACCGCGGCCGATATAGGTGATAGAAAATTCATAGTAGGGATTCGCCATGCTCCACAGATAGTCCCGTCCCATCATGTCAATGCCAAAACTGTTCAGCAACCTTGAAATAACACCGTAGCGCACACAGTAGAGGAATGCCAGAAAAAACAGGATGCAGCAGACGCCCACTGCCGGGTAAAACCAGCCGGGGACTTTGCGCTTGCGGAGAAGCAGAGCGATCAGGACGAACAGAACCACCGCCGGGATGGCGATGCGCTTCATGCCGACCAGAAAAAACCAGCAGCAGAGCAGCAGATACAGCCAGCGCTTGCGCTTTTCCTGCCGGGTAGTACGAGGAGCAAAAACGGCGTAGTACAAGATCATCTGCCCGAACACAAAGGTCAGGTCGTGAATCTCCAGCTGCAGCGCATAGCCATCCGCATCACCGAAGGTGATCAGACAGGTAACGAGAGACTGGATGCTGGCTGCAAAACCGTAGCCAGGAATGCTCAGCAGCATGATGGCCGTGTTGGCAATGCAGATGCTGATGGTAAACAGCTCGATGGCTTTTTCCCGGAACAGATAGACCAGCGCCACGGCAGTGAGGATGGCAATACTCTGGAACACGATCTTGGAGCAGCTTCGGATCATGGAAGACACTGCGGCAAAGCTTTCGATCCAGATGACCATCGACCAGAAAAACAGCGCCGCCATCAGGGACATATAAAGCAGGGTAGGCTTCCATAACTCCCGGAGACGCTTTTCGTCCGGGTAAAACAGGGTGTACAGCATTGCCAGCCCGATCACCCCCAGAGAGATGGCTTTGGGAAGGCCGCCCACTGCGCTGTTGATTGGTTTCCACTCTCCCAGCCCGGCACCGGCCAAAAAGACCACGCAACCGATGGTCAGCAGTTTTTGCCACAGCGGGCTGTCCTTATAAAACAAAGAGGCCGGAGTTTTCCGGCTGTAATCCTTTTTGGTCAGGATCTGATCCAATGTGCGCATGAAAAGGGCTCTCCTTTTATTGTGGGTGTTCCCGCAGCCGCCGGGGGGTTACGCCTGCCCTCCCAGTTGCAGGTACTGCTGCTGCAAGCGGGCGGCGGCGATGTTGATATCGTAGCCCGCCTGTCGGATCAGTTCTGCACCGGCAGAGCGGTCACAGGGCTGGTGGAGCATCCGCTGCAAGCCTGCTGCCCAGTCTGCATTGCTGGCGGAAAGCGGGATCTGGATGGCATGGGAAGAAAGCAGCACCTCCGCCGGCACTGCGTCCGAAAATACGCACCCCAGCCCAGCGGCTTGCGCCTCGATCCCCACCACCGGCAGACCCTCAAAGCGGGAGGGCATGACGAAGAGATCCATCATCTGGTACCAGTCGGCCACATTGCTTTGCAACCCGGCAAACAGGATATGGTCTGTGATGCCCAGTTCCTGCGCCTGTGCACGGACAGCCTGCTCCAGCCTGCCGGTACCAATGAGCACCAGCATCGCCCGGGGTTCCAGCTGCAAAAAGGCGGCAAAGATCTCCAATAGACGCTCGTGGTTCTTGCGGACATCAAAGCGGCCTACATGACCCAGCACCACCCGGTCTTCCAGCCCGTAGCGCGCCCGCATTTCGGCGCGGACGGCGGGGGAGAAGCGGAAGGTCTCCGGCTCGATGGCGTTGGGAATGATCTGTCCCCGGCGCTCCCAGTCCGCTTTGCCAAAGTAGTAGATGCCCGCATCCCGGCCGCAGGCCCACAGGTGGGTGGCGGCGCCGGGCAGCAGCTGCTTACAGAACATCTTCAGCGGCCACTTGTAGTCCCGGACGATCCAGATATTATGGGCGTGGGCAATGCGCACTTGCAGCCCGGCCTTCTCCGCACCCTTCAGGGCATAAAGCCCCATCGCCTCGTTGTGGGCGTGCAGGATGCGGATGCGGGGGTCTGCGGCCACGGTCTGCTGCACAAAGCGCAGATACGCCGGGTAGTGCAGCGGGTTTAATCCCGGACTCTGGTAGATATGCCCGCCCAGACGGCGGATCTCGTCGTCGTAATCGCCGGGCTTTTGCTTGTTGACGATAAAATCAAACTGGACCTTTTCGCGGTCGATATGCCGGTAGTAGTTCATCAGCATGGTCTCGATCCCGCCGCGGTCCATATTGCTGACCGAATGCAGCACTCGTATCATGGGTACTCCTTATATTATAACAACTGAAATCTTCTGCCGTAGCGGCACCACAGCCCAAAGTCCTGCTGCCGCAGCGCCCGGGCACCCCAGCGGGCACGGCGGGGCAGTGCGCCCTCTTGCGGCAGCGCCTTTGCGTACAAAGCACAGCACAGCCGGAAAACAGCCTGCTGCGTTTCCGGCGGCAGGCCGGATACAGTGGCATAGCAGAAAGCCGAAAGCTGCAGCGTCAGGCTGCAGCGGTACAGCGCATCGTGGGGCAAGCCCAGCGCAGCATCCTGCACTGCCAGCTGCTCCATGATCCAGTAGCTCTGCACGGCGGCAGGGTGGTGCTGACTTGTGGCGGTAAGCCCCTTGGGGTTTTTGCGCCACAGATAGACCATCTCCGGCACAGAGGCCACAGTCTTTGCCAGCCGGAATACCAGAAAATGGATGATGGCATCCTCAAAGCAGGTATAGTAAGCCGGAAAGCGCACCTGTGCAAACAGTTCCCGCCGGTACACCTTGCCCCATGGCATCCCGGGCAGCTCGAACCGCTCCGGCGCGGCGGCACCAGTGTAGACTGCCGCCGGGTAGCGCTGCACCGGGCCGCGGGTGCCGTCGGTGTACAGGTACTGCCAGCCGCCCTGCACCACATCGGCGTCAAGGCGCTGTGCGGCCTCCAGCAGGGTGCGGATGGCACCGGGCAATAACAGATCGCTGTCCACGAACATCAGCCAGCGGCCCACGGCGTGGCGCAGTCCCTCGTTGCGGGCGGCGGCGGCGCTGCGGGGCGCACTGCAATTGCACAGCAACACCCCGGGCAGTGCCCGGTAGCGTTCCAGCACGGCGGCTGTGCCGTCGGTGGAATCGCTGTCCACCACGATCAGCTGCACGGTGCAGCTGGTCTCCTGCTGCAAAATGCTGTCCAGACAGGGGCCGATGGTAGCTTCGCCGTTGTACACCGGCACAATGACCGAAAGGGTCACCGCCGGGTCCTGCTGCGGCAGCAGCGGGCAGGTCTCTTCTGCTGCAGGTTTCGGGCACAGGGCTGCCAGCGCGGCGCGGTCGGCCTGTGTGCTGTCCGGCAGCGGGGCACCGCCCCGGTGCAGCAGATGGTACAGCCCAAGGTCTGTATGGCCGCAGGCTGCGCCGCACACGGCGGCAGCGCCCGCCAGCAGACGGCTGCGGGTGCGGCAGTGGATCAGCTGATAAGCGCGTCGGTTCTGGATCATGCTTCACCACGCTCCGTTCCGGCAAGGACAGCGCCGCCCTCCTCTGCGATCAGGGACATCTTTTTCTGTGCGCAGCGCACAAGGTCGCGCACATGGTAGAGCTCCTCCTCCGAGGTGGTGGCCCATGCGGCGGTGAACAGGATGGGGTACTCCGGGTTGAGCTTATTGTACTCGTCCACCTGACTTTGCAGAATGCGGATCATGACCTCTGCCTTCCGGGTGCTGCATTCATCAAAGAAGGCAAGGAACTTGCCCGCGCCGTTGTAGCCCACCGTGCCGTCGGTATCGCCCATCAGCTGCAAAAGACCGGAAAAATCCTTCAGGATGCCGTCACCCACATGGTAGCCGAAGCGGCGGCTCATCTCGGTCAGGTTGTCCAGCTGCAAAGCAAAGCAGGTATAGTCCTCCGGCAGGATGCGGTCGGCCATGCCGGAGATATACACGTTGAGCTTTTCGCGGTTGGGCAGACCGGTCTTTTTGTCCACATACAGCAGATAATCCACCGCATCCGAGATGCGGCCCAGCAGAATTGCGCCGCAGCAGCCGATGACAAAGAACAGCACCAGCGCAAGCATCAGGTACAGCTTGACATTGATGGCGGCAGCCACCTGCACCGAGCTGATCATCTTCAGATAATCCGCGCTGATGTACAGGTTCAGCTCCTTGCTGCTGGTATTGATGATCTCGTAGTAGCTTTTCAGCTGCGCCTCGTAGTCGTTGATCATGCTTTCCATCTTGGCGTGCTGCTCGCCTGTACCGCCAAAATCCACGTTGCGGAAACTTTGCAGGATCTCCTCCTGAAACTGCCGGTCGATCTGGCTGGATGCGACCTGCTGTTCCAGCGATACCAGTTTCAGCACCAGACCGTCGTAGGTGGTCTGTGCCTTATCGCCAGCACCTTCCAGCTCGATGTTATTCAGGATATAGTCCGAGGACACCACCTCGCCCCGGTCAGTAAAGTAGTTTTGCAGCAGATCGGCGTTCTTGTACACATACTGGTCGGTCAGGCTCCACAGACTGTCCCGCTGCTCGGTGGTGATCTGTTCGTTCTGCTTTGCAGTTTCGATGGTGTTGGCCAGATACTCCTGCAGCACCGTGCCGTCCCGCACCTGCGGGCCGTTGAGCACATAGGCGTACAGCGCCGGGATGGTGTATTTTTTGAAGTCGGAATAGATATCACACAGGTCTGCATAGGTGTAGCCGGTGCGGGAGGAGCGAAAATTCGGGTAGTGCTCCCGCTTGCTCAGCAGATAGTCCTGCATCTCGTTGGTATCGTTTTCCAGAATGCGGATGCACTCGTAGTAATCGTAGCCATTGTCCAGCAGACCGGACGAGGGGTTGAGCGAGAGTTTCTGCTCCACATATTTTTCCGTATAATAGGTGCAGTAGCTCTGGATGATGGCATCCAGCATATTGCGGGCATAACCCGCGCCCTGCTCTCCATCCACCACAAGGCTCACCTTGTAGGTATCCGGGAAATAGGTCACCTCTTCGCCCTTTTGCAGCAGGGCGTCGTTGATGGTCTGCTGATCTTCCGAGATCACCGGGGTCACCGAGATGTTGGAACGGATGGTGCTCAGCCGCCCGGAAGCACCCAGTGCATCCATGGCCTGCGAGATGACGGTGGAGGAGTAGATCTCGTTGACGTCCAGCTCGCTGCCGTCCGGGGTGTAGCCGTCCGAGATGCCGTCGTTGGTATAGCGGATGATGACCGACGCGGTGTACTTCTGCCGCCCATCCGCATACAGATAGATGGCGGCGGCACCTGCCAGCGACACCAGAAAGATCAGCAGGCTGAAACGCTTCAGATAGCGCAGGATCTCAAACTTTTTCATCTGCGGTGCCTTGCCTTTCTGCGTTTGCGTTCGTGGAGCAGCCATGCGCTGCCCAGCATCACGGCAACGGACTCCATCAGGGTCTTTTTCAGGCTCAGGCGCTGCAGGAAGGAGGCCGAGCCGTAGGTAAAGGTAATATAGTTCTGGGATTTGTACTTGATATACGCCTTGTCCAGTACAAACAGCCGCTCCGAGATCTCGTTGATGGCGGTCTCCAGCTTGTTCACCATGGCCTGCGCCTCGGCCAGACGCGGCTGGCCGGCATCCAGCTCCCGGATCTTCTGAATCACATAATTCGTGCTCACGATCTCGGACTGGTAGTCGGTGGCATCGGCCAGAGAAGCGTCTGCCGCCCGCGCCAGCGCATCCATGGCGGTCTTGGTGCGGGACATATAGTACTCGCTTGCTTCATCCACGGTGGGGATCATCATGATGGAGGTCATGGATTTTTCGTAGATGGAAATGCCCTTTTTGTCGGCGTCATAGTAAGCCTGCTGGGTGCGCATGTCAATATCGTCGATCTTGTTCTTGTATTCCAGAATGCTGGTCAGCATGGCCGGGTCGCGGGCAACGCCGCCCTCAATGACAAAGGCCATGGCGTTGGGCAGGTCGTAATCCACCAGATTGTTGATCATTTTGCCCAGTGTGGTAAAGTTGTTGGTGGAAGGGTCGGGATTTGCCTCGTCCGTAAAGCTTTTGTTTTCCCCCAGACGGGCGTTCAGATAGCGGTTCAGCGCGGCGGCGCGCACCTCCAGCTCGTTCAGTCGCAGGTAAGGCTCGCACGCGGTGGTCACTTCCAGCTTTTCCTTGAGGATGCTCTGGTTATCGCAGTAGTTGCTCAGAAAGATCTCCCGGTAGGATTCGCACACGCTCTGCAAAAGATCTGTGGGTTTACGGTTGCCCAGGTTCAGCTTGCGGGTGTTGATGGAGAGATAGTAGTTGGTGCTGATATACTCGCTGCCGTTGGCGCTGCCGGTGCCGTCCGGGCTCAGGTAAAGGCACTGGGCCAGCTGGGAGGCAGTCAGGCTGTCCTGCAAGCCCACCCGCCGGATGGCGCGCTCCATCACCTCGTCCGACACGATCTCGTAGGCGTTGAAGCGGGTCTTGTTGGGGTTCATGCCAAGCGCCGCCTCGGAGTAATTGAAGGAGATGCTGGCAGTGGCGCTGTCCGCACTTTTGAAATAGTGAACCAGCCCGAACAGACAGCACAAGGTCAGCAGGCAGAGAAACAGGCGGTATTTATTTGTCCAGATATGACGCAGCGCCTGTTTGATTTTTTCTTTGATGTCATCCATGGCATTCTACCCTTTTGCAGCGGCCTGCACGTGCAGCGCAGGCTGCTTAGTCGATGTCAATGACCGAAAGCTCCGGCACATTGTTGATGCGGGGCGCCCGGCTGGAATCGCCCAGTCCCCGGCTTACAATGAGGGTGGCGTTGTTGGCAAGCGTATAACTGCCCCCGGCATAGTCGGGCAGAAAGCCCTCTTCGGCGGTATAAAGCGGACCGATCTTCGGCAGACGCACGATGCCGCCGTGTGTGTGCCCGGCCAGTCCCAGCTCAAAGGAATAATTTTCCAGATGCTCGGGAAAGTAGGTGGGAACGTGTGCCAGACAGATGCGCAGGTCGTAGTCTGTCTGCGGCTCCATGCTGTCCATAAAGGTGCTGGCACCGTAGTTGGAAAAATCCGCCGGGCTGCCCTCCACGCCCAGAATGCTGATGACATTGTCGTGGATGGTATAGCGCGCCTCCTGATTGCGCAGGACGGTCACCCCGGCGGCGGTGAACTTTTCCACCAGTTCCCGGTCGTTGTCCAGAAAATACAGCTCGTCCTCGTGGTTGCCCAGCACTCCGCATACCGGGGCAATCTCGCTCAACTGACGGAACAGGGAGAGCATATTATCATAATTGGTGCCTTCGCCGTAGGTCACAAAGTCGCCGCCCAGCAGGATCAGATCCGGGGCAAGGCTGCGGACATCCTGCACCAGCTCACAGTTATCTGCTCCGTATTCCCGCAGATGCAGATCGGTCAGAAAAACGACCCGGCAGCTCTGGGTCAGCTTGCGGGAATGAATCTGATAGAACTCTGCCGTATAGTGGGTGCGGTTATAGCAGATATTCTGCCACAGCGTCCCGCCCAGGAGGGCGAGCAGGGCAACAAGAATCAGCAGCGTCAGCAACACCTGCTTCCAGAGGGGCGTTGCCCTCTGTGCGCAGCTGCCGCTGTGTGTGTGTCTGCCGCTTTGTGCTGCGCCTTTTCCGTGTTTTGCTTTGATAAAGGCCACATCCTTTCTGCCGGGGAACGTTGCATAGAGAAGGGCGCAGCACAAGGCCGCAGCCCATCTTTCCAAAAACGGATACAAAAACTGATATATAAATAAATTATAACATATTTAGTAGGAAAAGCAAAGAGTGCCTTTCTGCCATGGGCGGATTTCACATTTGGGAGTTCCCATCAAAAAAGGGATGCCGCGCACGCAGCATCCCTTTTGCATATTTGCAGATCAATCGTCATCGCTGTCCAGCTTGAGCACGGCGGTAAAGGCCTCGCTGGGCAGGGAAACGCTGCCCAGCTGACGCATCTTCTTTTTGCCTTCCTTCTGCTTTTCCAGCAGCTTCTTTTTACGGGAGATATCGCCGCCGTAGCACTTGGCCAGCACATCCTTGCGCATGGCCTTGACCGTCTCGCGGGCAATGATCTTGCCGCCGATGGCTGCCTGCACCGGGATCTCGAACAGGTTGCGCGGGATGTTGTCCCGCAGCTTTTCGCAGATGCGGCGTCCCTTGGCGTAGGCGTTGTCCCGGAACACGATCATGGACAAGGCGTCCACGGGGTCGCCGTTGAGCAAAAAGTCCAGCTTGACCAGATCGCTCTCGCGGTACTCCTTGAACTCGTAGTCGTAGCTGGCGTAACCGCGGCTGCGGCTCTTGATGGCATCGAAGAAGTCGTAGACGATTTCGCCCAGAGGCAGGGCGTAGTGCAGGTCCACACGCACATCGTCCAGATACTTCATATCGATCAGGACGCCGCGCTTGCTCTGGCACAGATCCATCAGGCCGCCCACATAGTCGTTGGGAGTGTACAGATGCACATCCACAAAGGGCTCCTCCTGCTTGACGATGTTGCTGGGGTCCGGGTAGTTGGAGGGGTTGTCGATCATCTCCACTGTGCCGTCGGTCAAGGTCAGGCGGTAGCGCACGCTGGGGGTGGTGGTGATGATGTCCAGATCAAACTCCCGCTCCAGACGCTCGGTGATGATCTCCATATGCAGCAGACCCAAGAAGCCGCAG
>ERZ827181.3361-NODE-3361-length-11571-cov-2.890413_pt1 | contig 11571 bp, 10 predicted proteins | sample MGYA00519778_ERZ827181 | MGnify/ENA primary metagenome ERZ827181 (study PRJEB31778, sample SAMEA3449273) | human gut metagenome | biome: human gut; feature: human-associated habitat; material: faeces | place: United Kingdom | collected 2010/2012 ...
AATCCGGCCGCAACTTCCTCCGCAACCGCGTCACCTTTTAGTACAGATACTAAAGCTAGGCCAAAATTGAATACCAAGCCCGGTCCTCTACCGGTTACCACATTTCCATCTACCTCGACAGCCTCGCCTGTTACCGTGGCACCAATCAATTTCGGTTCGAACCCGGGGTAGCAAGTCGCTTTACGGCCTTTTAATAAGCCAAGACCGCCCAATACCATTGGAGCGGCGCAGATAGCGGCTACGATACCTCCTTGGCGATATTGTTGCAATAAGGCCTCCTTTACCGCCTCAGACTCGTTTAGATTGGATGCTCCGGGCATACCTCCCGGTAAGATCAAGGCGTCTATACCTGAAAAATCAGTTTCGGAAAGTAGGGCATCTGCCATATATTCCATATGATGGGCACCCACCACTTTACGGTCGTCTGTGATGGAGACTGTTTTCGTGTCTATACCTCCGCGACGCAAAATGTCTACGGTTCCCGTGGCTTCCATTTCCTCGAAGCCATTCGCTAAGAATACGATCGCTTTCTTCATAAGATTCAATTATTTAAATTTGTACACGTAAGTAATAGTACCACTCTGGTTATTAGCGCCGCTGATACTGTTGAACTTCGCCTTTCGAGCCGCGTCCAAAGCGCTTTTACGCATGGAGGCGTTGTCGATATTAGTTCCCCGGCCTACCTCGGCAAATATAACGTTGCCTTTCGGATCTACGGTTATATTGATAACAATACGCCCCTCCTCTTGGATCGTGTAAGCGGGACGAGGGAGACCTCCGGCACCAATGGAACGGCCGTTCAAATTAAATGATCCGTAACCGCCTACGCCTTCATTCGCCCCGTGATCAGAGTTACCGAACGGACTTCCTTGGTTACCGGTTCCGCTTTCAGCGTCACCTTGGCTGTTACCCTCGGCGTTTCCCATGCCAAAAGCTCCGGCCACCTTGTTGCTAATGGCTTGTTCCTTCTTGCGGCGTTCCTCGGCCAGACGTTTCTTCTCGGCTTCTTCCCGGCGGATACGTTCTTTCTCCTCCTCTTCTTTCCGTTTCTTCTCAGCCTCTTGTTTCTTGCGTTTCTCTTCCTCTTTCTTCTTTTTAGCGTCCTCAAGGGCTACGCTTTCCTCGATATCTTGAGTGATGAGTTCCTGCTTGGGCGTTTCCACTTGCGGCTCCGGTACGGGAGGAGGGGGAGTGGTCGTTTCCTGAGGCGGTTCTTGCCCGGTATACTTAGGCTCGAACATTCCGGCGGCGGCATCTACATTCCCGAAATTAACGAGTACACCCCCGTCTTCATCCGGTACCTCGGTTTTCAATACGGTAAACCAAAGTATCAGTAGAATGACACCGTGAAAAGCAACGGTACCGATCAAACTGTATATGTCATCCTTATTCAGTCTCATATCTGTTATTTCTGCGGACGGGTGGCAAGCACCATCTTGAATTTATTCTCGTTCGCTATATTCAGTATCTTTACAATCTCTTTGTAAGGCACGGTCTCGTCGGCATATAAGGCGACGAACATCTCCGGTTCCTTCGCGTAACTATCTTGCAAGAAAGGAGTGATCTCATCAAATGAGACCTGTACCTCTTTTTGCTTTCCAAATGCCACGTAGTAATTCAAGTTCGCGTCTATCGTTACCCTCATAAGAGGTTTCGCCGCTGTCTGCTTTTGCGCTTGCGGCAAGGTAACCTTGATGGCGTTCGGGATTACTACGGTAGAGGTAACCATGAAGAAGATCAGCAAGAGGAATATGACGTCGGTCATAGAGGCCATGCTGAACGCTTCGTTTACCTTTGTTCTTCTTTTTAGAGCCATAATTTTTTATAATTGAAAATTGAAAATGGAGAATTGAAAATTAAATAGAGGAGAGTTGGCTCATCTTCAATTTTCAATTCTCCATTATCAATTAATTAGCCGGTTCATTTAATAAATCCATGAATTCCATCGTACGAGCCTCCATCTTGTTCACGACGTTATCTACTTGAGATACCAGATAGTTGTACGCGAACAATGTAATGATACCAACTACCAGACCGCCAACGGTTGTTACCAAGGCCTCATAGATACCGCCGGATAATAGGGAGACATCAACATTGGTGCCTGCGTTTGCCATATCGAAGAAAGCACGTACCATACCGGTTACTGTCCCAAGGAAACCAAGCATGGGAGCGCCGGCGGCGGTCGTTGCGATCAAGGGGAAACCTTTTTCCAGTTTAGCGATCTCCAAATTTCCGACATTCTCGATCGCTACGAGCACATCGTTCATCGGACGGCCCAAACGGGTAATGCCTTTCTCGATCATACGGGCGGAAGGTGTGTTGGTGCTCCGGCATAAATTGAGAGCCGAGTCCACTTTTCCCTCGTGAATATAGTCTTTGATACGATTCATGAACGTCTCGTCTTCTTTTCCCGCACGGCGAATGATGATCAGACGTTGAACAAAAATATAAATAGCCATCAGAGAGAGCAGTAACAATACCACCATAATCCAACCTCCCTTAAAGGCAAGGTCTATCACATTGATTTCCGCTTCCGTAGGAAGGGTTACAGCCGTTAAATCCGGCATTTGATCTGCCGCCTGAGAGCCCACGGCCTGTAGTGAAAGTAAAATACTCATCGTTTCGAATTATGAATTATAATTTATGATTTATAACTATAAACTGTCACTTGTCAACTATTCAAGCATGCCTTGTATAAAGCGATCGTCTCTTGCAAACCATGGTAGAGCGCATCACAAATCAAGGCATGGCCGATAGAAACCTCCTCCAGCCAAGGGATATTCTTGTTGAAGAAAGCCAGATTTTCTAAGTTCAAATCGTGTCCGGCATTTACGCCTAATCCTAAGTTTTTAGCTAATTGTGCGGCCTCGACAAAAGGAGCGATCGCTTTGTCACGATCTTCCGGATAATAGGTCGCATAAGGTTCCGTATATAATTCAATACGGTCCGTACCTGTTTTCGCCGCTAGTTCGATATTCGCCAAGTCTGTTCCGACGAAGATGGATGTACGGATTCCTTGTGAGGTAAAGGTGTCTACCAATTCGTTTAAGTAATCGAAATTGTCCTTTACGTTCCAACCTGAGTTCGACGTGATGGCATCCGGAGCGTCCGGAACCAGTGTGACTTGGGTCGGTTTTACCTTCAATACCAAGTCGATGAATTTATCACAAGGATAGCCTTCTATGTTAAATTCTGTCCGGATAAGAGGTTTTAGTCCATAAACATCGCTATAGCGTATGTGTCGTTCATCCGGACGGGGATGAACCGTAATTCCTTGTGCCCCGAATAATTCACAGTCTTGCGCCACTTTCAGCACGTTTGGCATATTGCCACCTCTCGCATTACGAATAGTAGCAACCTTGTTAATGTTTACACTTAAATTTGTCATTGTATATCGTATATCTTTTTTCTTTCATTACATTTGCACAAAAGTATCGGCAAATTTAGCAGGATTTAGGGAATTAACAGAATAATGTTGGTGAAAGATTTCATAACAAAGGAAATTCCGGTGTTAAAAAGTTTTGACACAGCGGAATATGCGTTGGCGTTAATGGAGGATTTTAAACTCAAGCATCTTCCGTTATTGAGTGATAACGCATACCAGTGTTTAGTGTCGGAAAAAGACTTATTGGCGCTGCCGGATCCTTCGGCTACGATCGGTGAGCCGGTTTTATTCGCTCCGGCGATTTCGGAAAATGGACATTTACATGAAGCGTTGGCAATGATAACCCGATATGGATTGAGCCTGTTGCCTGTGGTTTCCGTGGACGGAACTTATTTGGGGGCGATTACCCGGGATCGTTTGGTAGATGCTTTATCCGAGCTATGTAATGCGGAGGCGGCTGGAAGCGTGATCGTATTGGAAATGATGCCACAGGATTATTCATTAACGGATATCGCCCGTTTGGTAGAGGCGAATAATGCCCATGTCCTTAATTTGCTATCCCATCAAGATAAAGATACGGGCCGTCTGCTTATAACCCTTAAGATCGATTTGGAAGATGCCTCTCCCGTGATCCGTAGTTTCGAGCGTTTCAATTATACGGTGCTTTATCATTTTATGGAGAAGGGGATGGTGGATGATATGTTGCAGCAGCGGATGAATGAGTTATTACATTATATGAATATGTAAAGTAAGGAGCGTAGAATGAAAGTTGGAATATTTGGAAGTGAATATCAGATCGAGAGACAGAATCTGATTAAACGCCTGTTTGAGAAGCTTCGTGAACAAGAGGCTGATATTTATGTAGACAGCCCTTTTTATACATTCCTTACAGATGCTTTTGGTTTTGAGCCAGTGGTGAGCGGGCTATTAGTGGGTGATGAGTTTGATCTGGATATAGTGCTTAGCGTGGGAGGAGATGGTACGTTCCTTCGTACGGCGGCCCGGGTAAATAAACAGGATATCCCTATTTTAGGCATTAATACCGGACGGCTGGGTTTCCTTGCGGATGTCAGCAGTAATGAGGTTGAGGATACGCTGGATGAGATTTTTAAGAATTACTATAAGGTAGAGGAACGAACCCTCTTGCGTTTATATACGGAAGACCGTGCGTTTCGCGGATATAATTATGCCTTGAACGAGATCGCCGTGCTGAAGCGTGATAGTTCCTCGATGATTACGATTCATACATTCTTGAATGGGGAATATCTGACTTCTTATCAGGCGGATGGTTTGGTAGTGGCTACACCTACCGGTTCCACGGCCTATTCGATGAGCGTAAATGGGCCGATTATCGTCCCGCAAAGTAATAGCATTGTCTTGAGTCCGGTCGCTCCGCATTCCTTGAACGTGCGTCCGTTGGTGATTCCGGATTCAGATATAATAACGCTTCGGGTAGAGAGCCGGAATAAATATTTTCTGATCTCTTTGGATGGACGTTCGGAAATATTCCCGGCAGGTATCGAATTAAAGATGAGTAAGGCCGATTATACGACGAAAGTCATCAAGCGCTATAACCATACATTTTATCAGACGCTTCGGGAAAAATTAATGTGGGGGGCAGATGTGCGAATGAAATAATATTGTGTGCGTCCAGTCTTTGTCCAAATAGTAGCGGATAGTATTGTATTTTGTAAGCTATTGATAAATAGACTATTCTGTATGAATGAACTGAACGTATCTTAAGTCTTTTGTCCAGTTTTTCTATTATGGGGTAAAAAATAGGGGGTATTCGATGTCCAGCTATGTCCTCTATTTGTCCAGTGCCCTTTTTTGATACACGCTTTTTAACTCTTTACTTTTGTCGGCAGATTAAATCTAGCTTAATGGAAGTATTTTCAATTATTATTCCTGTCTACAATCGTCCGGAGGAGATAGACGATTTATTAAACAGCCTTACCCGGCAGACATATGTACATTTTGAGGTTATCGTAGTGGACGACGGTTCTTCTATACCTTGTGAGCCCGTAGTCAATGCCTATAATGACCGCTTGAGGATTCGCTATTTCTATATAGAGAATTCAGGCCCGGGCTTGGCTCGCAATCAAGGGGTACGTTATGCGGAAGGAGAGATCGTGATTGTCTTGGATTCGGATTGTATCGTTCCGGCCAGCTATCTGGAACAAGTATACGAGTCCTTGATGCGTTATAAGGTGGATGCCTTTGGTGGTGCCGACAGGGCGCATTCTTCTTTTTCCGCTATACAGAAAGCGGTCAATTACTCGATGACTTCTTTCTTTACGACAGGAGGGATCCGAGGAAGCCGGAGACATTTGGATACATTCTATCCTCGGAGTTTTAATATGGGAATGCGGAAAGAGGTGTATGAAGCCTTGGGTGGTTTCTCTGATATGCGTTATGGAGAGGATATAGATTTTAGTATCCGGATTTTTGCGGCAGGCTATAAATGCCGTTATTTTCCGGGCGCTTGGGTCTATCATAAGCGAAGAACAAATTTCGTCCAGTTTTTCCGGCAAGTATGGCATTCGGGGTATGCTAGGATTATCTTGTACCAGAAGTACCCGGAATCATTGAAATGGGTACATTGCCTGCCGGCCTTATTTGTGGTAGGTCTGCTGGGGGTATGTATTTCCGCTTTTTTCGTTCCAAAGGTATGGGGGCTATTGTTATTTTATATTTCGCTGATCTTTTTTGACGCTTTAGTGAGAAATAAGAACGGAATCGTTGCGTTGTTATCTATCATAGCGGCTTTTGTCCAATTGATCGGATATGGGACAGGCTTTTTGGAAGCGATTTGGAGAGAGGGAATTCTAAGAAAGAAGTATTAAGATAATAAATACTATTTATATGAAGTTTGCGCTGCACACATCTACTGCCATAAGCTCGGTTCTAAAGGAGCCGGAGCATTTCTATGTAGATATTTATTATCTGATCATTTTAATCATCGTCGCTTTTACCCTGCTTCTGTTATCTTTTTTGCGTTATCACCTTTATAAGACAAAAAAGGAGAAAGAACTGAGAGAAATAGCGAGTCTTGTGGATAAAAATGAAATCTTGATACAACGTTATAGTCGTGAGATGTCGCACATCAAGGAGCAATTGTTGAAGGAATACCAGCATGCGGCTCAGTGGAAAGCGCATCGTGACGTGGAATCCTTGATCAAGGAAAAGGAGCGTTTGGCGAAGTGTTTGCTGGAACAGTTGGATACGTTCAAGAAGCTGAAGATACTTTCTAAATCGGAAACGATATTGCCGGATTCAGATTGGAGAAACTTGATCGAGATCGTAAATACTCTTTATGATGATTTTATAAGTCGTTTACGTGTCGCTTATCCGGATTTGACGGAGGATGCCATTCGTTTTTGTTGCTTGATCAAATTGCGGCTAACTTCGGCGGAGCTGATGTCAGTCTTGAATGTGACGAAGGATGCTATCTATAAACGCAAATTTCGTTTGAAAAAAGAATTGATGCCAGATGATGATACTCGTTCCCTCGACGATTTCTTGGGAAGCTATTAGATCTGAACGAATAGTTTTCTTGTTAATAACTATGTTTTAGGGCATGATTTCGTTAAATCGAGTTAAGTGAAAGAATTTTGCAAATAATTCAGTATGCTACATAACATAAAACCACCTATATTTGTACTGTGTTTTTCATGGTATTAGATTTAAGGTTAACAATTGAGATTGGCTGTCCGTGACGGATAGCCTTTTTTTGTATAGAGGCATGAATACACGAATTTTTGAGAACACTGCTTAAGCGCCCCTTTCCGAGGGTAACATCCATACTTTCAAAGTAAGCTAATTTCATCGGCAAAGTAAGTTAACTTGCTTTGGTATTTCAGCTAACTTACTTTGTCAATGAAGCTAATTGTATTTTTATGATCTTTTTCGGTTATTCTTTGTCTGTTTCGATTTTGTATACAATTGATGTGTTTTTGTACGCTTTTAGTTTAGTTATGCATTTAATAGTCAATTTTTTATTATATAATTTTGTCTTGTGTTTTTTTATGATTTCCTTGGTTAGCTGTTAGCACCAATTGATATATAAGGTTTGATGGCTAATAGAAGAGGGGGTAAGGAAAGAAAAATATCAAACGAATATACTTGGGACCTTAACGGACAGAACAAAATATAATATTATTCTGTTGATTGTTGTTGGAGGTAAGATTTCGTATTCCCTTAATTTATAAGAGTATATGCAAGAGAATAGGTATAATACATGTGATCGTTTTTTAGGCGGATTAGAAAAAGACTTTATTATTACGGAACAGATTGAAGATAGTCCATTGACTTCAGAACCTTCTTTTTTGGATTACGGGATAATAGCAGTATGTAATAGAGGTAGTGCGATCATTCATTTGCTTGATAATAAGCATGTATGGAATAAGAATGAATTGATTTTCTTATTTCCGAGACAGTTATGCTCAATGCGGAACGTGAGTGAGGACTTCTCGGCGAAGTTTATCATCATACCACATGTACTACATGGGGATGTATTAAGTTCCTTACGTCATTTTGATCCGGGATTTCATTTTTTCGTGAAGGATCATTTTTACTATAATATAGAGGATAATAATGGTATTGAGCGTTTTCAATCATTTTGCAAATTGATAGAGAATGAGCTTGAGCGGTATCGGGGTAATGGGCTTCTGAGGGAGCGGATTATATGTTACTTGGGGATTTTTTACATGGATGTTTACGACTATTATGTGAAAGTGCGTAAGAAAATCCCTTTCAGGACTAGTTTGAGAAAAGAGCAATTGATCTATGATTTCTGTAGTCTCGTGGCAGAGAATTTCAAGAATCACAAGAATGTCGGATTTTATGCGGATAAATTGAATATAACGACAACTTATTTAAGTGCGATCATGAATGAAAGGTGTGGCATTTCAGCCAAGGAGTTTTTATCTATCTATATAGTGTTAGAGGTAAAGTCGTTGCTACGTGACTCTCGATTAAATATACAGGAGATCGCTATATTGACTAATTTTCCGTCTCAATCGACATTGAATCGCTTTTTTCGTCAACGGACGGGAATGACTCTTTCTCAATATCGAAAACATATATTTTCAACATGATTATGTTTGATTTTCATATTGTTTCTATAACTTTAAACTTCTGCTGCAATCGTTATTATCGTTCATTTGTTGTATAAATAACAGAGGAGATTGCTTGATTGATTTAAAGTAGGGAATTAGTGGTTATAATTTAATATGACGATGGGACAATGTAATAAAATGCTAGAGGAAATGAGCTTTAATGCCCTATTCCAGAAATTACCTGTTGGAATTGAAGTTTATGACGAGAGGGGGCAGCTAGTGGATCTCAATAGGACGGACGAGAATTTGTTCGCTATAAGCCGGAAGGATATTATGGGAATAAATCTTTTCGAGAATCCTAATTTTCCAGAGGACAAGATCGCTCGTCTGAAACAGGGAGAAATGGTTGTGTTCGATTGTAATTATGAATTTGATAATATACAAACGAATGAGTACTATAACATAGACCCAAAAAAGGAAGGTATAAATTTACGTCTGTCTATTAAATGTGTGCCGTTGAAAGGAGAGGCTGAAGATATCTGTGGATATGTACTAATGTTTACGGATGAGACGGAAGAATATCAAAAGTCGGAGAAAGTAGAGGAACTGTTCACGAAGTTGAAAACGGTTATGCGTTGCAGTGATTCCTTGCTGTGGGAATATGATGTTAAAACCGATAAGATGCATATCGATCTGGATTTACGTGTTTTAGGTAATAAATCCAGATTGAGAGCAAGTAACTTGACAACGAAAAAAGATTTTTGTGAGATCGTACATCCGGAAGATCGGGAAAGGGTACTTGTACAAGGCTTTGAAAAGATTGTTACGGGTGAGATCGGTGAATATAGTATTCAATACCGACTGCTTTTTGAGGGGCAATATGTTTGGGTGAGAGCGTATGCGTACCCTTATAAATATGATGAAGCGGGAAGACCTGCGAAAATCCTTTATTACTTGATGGACATAACGGATGAGATCGCCATGCAAGATAAATTGCGCTGGGCGGAACGAGAGCGTCAACGGAAAGAATATGAGTTAGTTAAGGCTAAAGAGGCGAATCGGCTTAAGTCTATGTTCTTGGCGAATATGAGTCATGAGATCCGCACGCCTTTAAATGCTATTGTTGGTTTTGCGAATATACTGGCAGAGACCAAGGAGATAGAGGAGGAGGAACGAGAGTTTTATGTGGATATCATTGACAAGAATAGTGAATTGCTTCTGCAATTGATTGAGGATATCCTTGATTTCTCAAAGATTGAGGCGGGAACCTTTGACATTACGAAGAGAAATTTCGATTTTAAGGAGATCTGTGAGGAAACCTATGCGGTACATGCCTTGAAGATTCCGAAAAACGTTCGATTTGTTTTCGATCGGGGCTCACAACCCGTGACTGTTTTCTCAGATCCGAAACGAGTCGTGCAGGTTATTTCTAATTTCTTGACAAATGCGATTAAGTTTACTTCGGAAGGTGAGATCAAATTAGCCTATAAGGTATCGAAAGATGAAATACGAGTTTCGGTCTCGGATACGGGAATGGGAATCTCGGAGGAAGATTGTAGAACTATATTCGATCGCTTTGTTAAGTTGAACGCTTGCAAACAAGGTACCGGATTAGGATTGGCGATTTGCAAAAATATTATCGAGAAACTAGGGGGACGAATCGGGGTAGAATCTACATTGGGAGTAGGTTCCACTTTTTGGTTTACCTTGCCTGTCAGACCGGGAAATTGTTAATAGCGACGTTTCCCAAATATCTCATGTGCTTTCTCGGCGTGATCGTTTGCGTTTAGAGACGACACGTCCTTCTGATCCTCGAACGGAAACAATATTACGACAATTGAAAGGAATGGGAAATGGCCTGTCTGCACCACGAAAAGCAAAGAAGACAGTTGTCTTAGGGTTAGATGTGAATTTCACAAAACGAGAGAGAGAACGTATTCTCCGTGAGTGGAATTACCAGTTGGCTTTTTGGGTAATCATGGGGCATGGAGGGAAACAGGTGTCAGAAAAATCCCGCTCAGAATTAAGGCATGTGGTTGTTGAGAAAAAAGAAGCTTGGGGAATCTTCGAGTATCCGGAATCCATTAGAAGAGCCTTATTTGCTTTTCACGATCTGAACGGACAAACGGGGGATGCTTATATCTTGCTAATGAACGTGTTGAAAGAGACGGAAAAGTACCGGGATAAGCGGTTGGTAGAGAATTTAGTGGTGACGAGTGTCATGGAATACGTGAGAATATATGGTATGGAAAACACGGAAGGAATGGATCGAATTTTCCGTAAGAGGGTTCATCGAGTGGATTATGTTGCGGAATATCAGCGGGTGTATGATGCAAATAAGGTCTTGTTTAAGGGACAACCTGCCGTACCGTTTACTTTTAAGGATATAACAGGGAAAAAAGTGAGCTTGTCGGATTTGAAAGGAAAATACGTGTACATTGATGTATGGGCCACGTGGTGCGGGCCATGTAATGCCGAAATACCTCATCTGAAAAAGTTGGAAGAGGAATTTGAGGGGCGAAACATCTATTTTGTCAGTATTTCTTGTGATGATAGTCGGAATGCGTGGGAAAGATTTGTTCAAGTGAAACAGTTGGGAGGAATCTAGTTACACATGGGAGGCGACAAGAGTTTCATGGAGGCTATTCGTTGCAAGGGGATTCCTCGGTTCATGTTGATTGATCAAGATGGTAAGTTTTTGAATGCCAATATGCCGCGGCCTTCTGATGGGAAAACATTGGAAATATTGAATGCTTTGCCCGGGTTATAGATTAAATGCGTGTGCTTTATGAACCCGGACTTCCTCGTCTGCAGGAATGTCCGGGTTTTATTTGGGTGGAAATTCTTTTTCTTATACTTTTGGGTAAATTCTTATGATACGTTTATGATCACGAAAGAACAGGTTGAAATTTTTGTGACTCAAGCCCATCGGTATGGGGAGGCTCGACTGATGCTTTGCAGTAGTGGTAATTTATCTTGGTGGGTGGGAGACAAGATGCTCGTTTCCGGAACAGGTTCGTGGCTACCGGTTTTGCCCCCGGAGAAAGTTGCCGTGTGTGATATCATTTCCGGGCAAGTGGAAAGCGGGGTACGTCCTTCCATGGAAAGTGTTTTTCATTTGGGGAT
>ERZ827181.3365-NODE-3365-length-11555-cov-2.673217_pt1 | contig 11555 bp, 7 predicted proteins | sample MGYA00519778_ERZ827181 | MGnify/ENA primary metagenome ERZ827181 (study PRJEB31778, sample SAMEA3449273) | human gut metagenome | biome: human gut; feature: human-associated habitat; material: faeces | place: United Kingdom | collected 2010/2012 ...
GGGGGCAAGGTCCCGCAGCAGCTGCCACAGGGCGGGGTGCTCCTCTTCGCCGGGGTAGCGGCGTTCGATGGCCAGGTCGCGATACCAGCGGCCGAAGCGTTGCAGCAGATTGCCGAAGGTGTCCGTCACCCAGAGACGGACGCCCAGCCGGGCGGCATTGGGGGCAAGTCCGAGTACGAAAAAGCGCACGCTGGTGTCGATACCGTCATCTTCGCTGACGGGGCGGCCGCAGGCCATGGCCGTCAGCAGGGAGCGGACCTTGTGCAGCAGGGCGTTGTCCTGCGTCTGCTCGGTGGCGTCGAGGCCGTCGAACAGGGCCCCGAGCAGGGATTCCTCCGCGCAGGCCCTGTCCGTCCAGAAGACGATGCTGTCTTCCCCCAGGCGCACGACCTGCTTGTGCTCCTTTTGGAGCAGGTAGTTCAGGGCCGTGGTATAGCCGCGGGCCGCGCGCGGGCTGACAGGGGCATTTTCGCTTTGTTCCTTGCCGAAGGACTGGAACGAGTTGCAGGTGAACGAGATGAGACGGGCCCCCGAGGTCTGGGCGCCTATGACGCCTTTGATGACGGGATGCACTTTCAGGATGGGGCCTTCCCTGCCCGTGACGAGGCACTGTCCCTGCGGGCATTCCTGTCCGTCGAGATTGTCCAGCCAGATCCGCTGCAGGGCGGGGTGTTCGTGCAGGAAGCCCTCTTCGCCCTGGAGCCGGAAGACCAGGTTGCTGTCCAGAAGGGCCTGACGTTCCGGCAGGCTTTGGAGCATCTCCGGCTGCCAGCGGTCCAGAAAGGCCAGCAGGGCGCGGGCGTGTCTGTCGTCCGCATCCTGCAGCAGTTTCCTGTGGAGCGCGTGGAAGGCCGCCGCGGTCTCCGGGCTGGGGCGTGTATCGTCCTTTCCGTCAACGCCCAGCACATACGCGGCGTCATCCCAGAGCATGTTCGGGAGCAGTTCCTTTTTCCGCCGCCGTGCCGCCGGGACGGACATCTTGCGCGGCTTGCCTTTACTGTCGCGCAGGTCGCGGACAGATCTCAGGCTGCCGTCTTCAGCGATGACCAGGGCAAAGGAGATCTCCGCGCTGCCCGTTGCCGGGCCTGCGTCCATGGCCGGTTCTTCGTGGAGGAAGCGGTCTTCGCCTTCAAGCTGGAAGACCAGGCGGCTGCCCAGCAGGGCCTGACGTTCGGGCAGGCTGTGGAGCATCTCCGGCCGCCAGTGATCCAGAAAGGCCAGCAGCGCTTTGGCGTGTCTGTCCGGGCAGGCATCGAAACGCTCATGATGCAGCGCCAGAAAGGCCTGTCGTTTTTCCGGGGAGGGGCAGGAATCGTCACGTCCGTCGATGCCGAGGACGTAGGAGGTCTTGTCCCACAGGAAGTTGGCGGCGACATTGCTCGATCGGCTGACCGCCGCCGGTACGAAACGGCGCAGCGGCTTGCCTTTGCTGTCGCGCAGGTCATGCACGCCTTTCAGGCTGCCGTCTTCGCCGATGACCAGAGCAAAGTGGATGGCTTCGGCGCTCATGCCTTCGGGCGGCATGCCGGACTGGGGATCCTGCGTCATGCGTTCGTAAAAACGGTACAGTTCTGTCAGATACATAGGGTTTCCCTTTTCCAGCGGGCCACGTCGATGATCCCCTGTTCCAGGCGCGGACGATAGAACAGGGGCTTCATGCCGTGGGCATAGTCGATGTCGTACAGCATATAGCCGAGATCGCGCGGCGCATCGTGGGCCAGGCTGGAGGCGGGCATCGCATCCTTTTCTTCCAGAAGGGAAAAATAGGCGGGGAACTCACGGCAACCCAGACAAGGCTGCTGGAAGCACTCGCCATTTCGTGCGCGGCGCCGAAAGATGTCGATGTGCTTGCCTTCGTTGTCCGACGGGCCGGCTTTGTCCGTCAGCTCGAAATGGGCCTCGATGACGTAATCCACATGCCGCAGCAGCAGGGTGGCCCGTTGCTGGCGGCATTCGTCGGCGAACAGGTACAGGGGCGTGCCGTTCTTTGCCGTATTTTTGACGCTTTTCACGCTGGGGCCCTTTTCCGAGACCTCGTTGCGCCGGATGCTGTCGAACACGATGGGGTTCAGGACGTGGATCCTGTCCACGAGCCAGCGTATGGCCGGTTTCCAGTGGATGGCTTCAAGGATGCCGCGCATCGCCGATGGCGTGGGGACATCATAGCTGCAGCGTTCCCCCTTGTTTTCCGGGCGGGTGAACAGGGCATAGTCGCCCCGGACCCGTAATCTGACTCCGATCATGGGAGCCTCCTTTCAGTTGCTGTCCTTGCCGGGATCTTCCCGGCCTGTCTGGCGGATCAGAAAACCAGATCTGCCGAGGAGATGCCGTCCGCCATCCGCACATCCAGTCCGGTGTCCTCCGCATAGCCCAGACCGCCGCTGAGCAGGTACACGCAGTCATGGAGGCACTCCAGCTGGCCGGCCTGTTCCATGGCTTCCCGTTCCCAGCGATAGACCTGGACGCTGTAGGATTGCAGCCTGCGGAACACCCGGGAGGGGAGGGCCTGCTCGTTGCGCAGGCAGGTGCGCAACTCTTCCGGGAGCTGGGATTCGATGACCACGCTATCCGTTTGAGATTCGATAAACTGGAATGTTCTGTCGATCTCCGCAAAATCCGCATCCAGCTTGGGGATGCGGTAAAAGCGCGGGTCCAGTGCGGCATTGGAGGAGGTGACGAGCTTCATCTTCCGGAGGATGGCGTGCTCATCGAGCAGTTCCGGGTGGCTGTACAGGGCCTGGAAATAACGCCGGATGGTCGCGGGCCCGAACAGGTCGTCCGCATCCTGGACAAGGGCACAGGCCTCGCGTCTGCGGTTCAGGTCGGCGGCCCGGAGGGGAACGGGCTGTTCGCCGTCAAAGACGCAGACCTGCCCAAGCTCCCGTTCTCCATGCCTGTTGCAGCGCCCGGCTGCCTGGGCAATGACATCGAGGCCGTTGCGTTCGCGGTAGACCACGGGAAAGCTGATATCCACGCCGCACTCGATGAGCGAGGTGCTGATGACACGGCAGGGAAGGCCGCTGGCCAGCCTTTCCCGTATGGTCTGCAAGGTGCGGCTGCGGTGGCAGGGCGTCATGTACGCGCTGAGATGGAAAAGATCCTCGTTTTTGCCGCATCGCTTGAACAGCGCGCGGGCATGGCGCCGTGAATTCAGGATGCAGAGCACCTGGCGCTCCGCCAGCAGGCGTGCGCCCAGTTCCGCATCGGTGAGCATGGGCTCAAAGGTCGTCCGCACGCGTTCAAAGATCCTGAACAGGGCCGGGAGGCTCGCTTCGGGCACCAGGCTGCGGACTTCGCCCGCTTCAAACCCGCAAGGCAGGGCCGTGGAGCGCAGCAGGGCCGGCTGGGTGGCCGTGCAGAGGACGATGCTTGTCCCGTAGTGCCCGGCAAGGCTGCGCAGGGCCTCCACGCAGGGAGCGACAAAGGGCACGGGGATCATCTGGGCTTCGTCGAGGATGACCACACTGCGGGCGATGTTGTGCAGTTTGCGGCAGCGGGAAGGCTTGCAGGAAAACAGGGATTCGAAAAACTGGACGGACGTGGTGACGATGACGGCTGCTTCCCAGTTTTCCGTACTCAGCCGGTATTGCAGGCTGGCCGTGCTTTCGTCATCGCCTTCGTCGGGATGGACGAAATTGCTGTGGTGTTCCAGCACCACCTCATCGCCGAGCGCCTCGCGGAATATTTGGGCGTTCTGCTCGATGATGCTGGTGTAGGGCACCACAAAGATGATGCGGCGCAGATCGTGCCGGATGGCGTGCCGTATGGCGAAAGACAGCGAGGAGAGCGTCTTGCCCCCTCCGGTCGGGACTGTGAGCGAGAACAGGCCGGGAGCGGCGGCCGCAGCCTGTTCGCACTGTTCGCGGATGAAGGAGCGGGCCAGGGCGATGGCCTTTTGGCGTTCACTGCTGCCGCAGGGCGCGGCCGCACCTGCCTCAAGTTCTTCCGGGGCCACACGGCTTTCGTGCAGGAAACCTTTGCGATGCAGATAGTCTTCCAGACGGACGGCCAGCGGCGACAGGGCGGGGACCGCTGGCCGGAGCCGGTAGATGTCGGGGGTGCAGAAACGTTCCGTATCGAGATAGTCAGCATCCACAAGGCAGGAAAACAGCATGCGCAGGGCAAAGCAGATGCGGAAGGGATCAGGATGGCGTCCCTGCTTGCAGATGAGCGGGAGCATCTCCTGGTAGATGTCCATGGGAGAGGCCGGAAGCGGGATGGCCGCGGGGTCCCAGGAGGGGAGCTTTTGGATATTGCCGGGAGCAAGGCGGTGGTCGAGACCGGTACCGTATTCGGATCCGGCGTCGGGCAGGCCGCCGTGATGTCCGAGGATGGGATAGGCCAGAAAACGGGACAGCATGGTGCCCAGGGCGGCGGTCTGCCGGGATGGAGACGCTTCCCAGCGTTGCCCGAGCAGTACGGCCCCTGCTGTGGAATGATCGACACGTGGGCCGCCTTCCAGCCTGCGCTGGAATCCTTCTGTGGCTTTTCCGGCATCGTGGTGGGTACCCAGCGTCGCCCCTGCCCTGGCGGCTCCGAACAAGGAGGCAAAGTCCGCTGCCAGCCTGCCGACGTTTTCCAGATGTTCCCGCAAGGTCTGCCAGTCTTCTTTCGGATGGCCGGCGAGCGTATGCGCGTACAGCATGCGTCCCTCCCGAGAGTATGGAGAAATATATGTGTCTTTATTTTATTGTATCAGTTTATTTGTTGCAATACGAACGCTGGAGAAAATCATGCCGGCTTTGTGATGTATTGTTTTTCTTCTGTGATTCTAGATTATTGAAGGCTGTTGCGTTGTGAGTGAGGGGCTTGGAAGGGCGTCGTGCGTCACTGCTGCGCCGACAGGCTGGAAAGATCGCTGGATCGTCTGTCCTGCGCATGACGGAGAGGGAAAAAGTCCTGTCCCGCAGCTGTATCCGGCATAAAAAAAGCCCGGCATGGAGCATTCCATACCGGGCGTGCCTTGCAGGCGGATGCCGTCAGCCCGTCAGGCCGCGGCGGAGAGGTCCTTGCCGATTAGGCAAAGAACATCTTGGACAGGGTCATGGGATCGATGTACTTGCCGTCCTTGTAGACGCGCATGTTGCCGGAGGCGATCTCGTCGATGAGGATGACCTTGCCGTCGGCGTCATAGCCGTATTCGAACTTGATGTCGTACAGGACCAGGCCCTTTTCCTTCAGGTCGTCGGCCACGATCTGGGTGATCTTCTGGGTCATGTCCTTGATGTCGTCGTACTGCTTGTCGGTCATCACGCCCAGGGCCACCAGGGCGTCCTTGGTGACCAGGGGGTCGCCCAGGGCGTCATTCTTGAAGGTGGTTTCCACATAGGCGGGCAGGTCGGCACCTTCTTCGATGTAATCACCGTAACGGCGGATGAAGCTGCCCACGGCCTTGTGACGGCAGATCACTTCCAGGCCCTTGCCGAAGGGCTTGGCAGGCAGGACTTCCATGGTGGTGTCGGCCAGGTTGGCGCTCACATAGTGGGTCTTGATGCCGGCGGCATTGATCTTTTCGAAGAAGTAGATGGACATGCGCAGGTTCACGTCGCCCACGCCGTCGATGGTCAGGCCCACGGAGTTCTCGCCGGGATCGAAAACGCCGTCCTTGCCGGTGCAGTCATCTTTGAACTTCAGCAGATAGTTGCCGTTTTCCAGGGCATAGACGTTCTTCGTTTTGCCAGTGTAGATGAGCTCCATTTTCGATACCTCCGTGAAGCTATGGTGGGAGAAAAATTTTGTTTCGGCCCGGCAGGGCCGGTCAGAATCAAAAAATGTCCGGTATGCATATAATTATTATAGTGTGAAATCAAGCAGGGAATATGGGGGATATTTTTTACTGCATAAAGGCAATGCATTAAGAAAAAGAGTGAGTAAATTTTTTATTTTTTATCTAATTTTATAAAAAAATCCTGTGCGATGGATGAAAAAAATTCCATAAATGGCATTATTATGTAGTGTTACATTTGTTTTTCTGTTTTTTGTTGCAGTATGTTGAAAGCATGATGGCTGCATCTGGACCACGCTTTGATTCCCGTACGCTTTTTTCCCTGATGCATGGCCCTGCGGCTGCCTGCGAGGCCTTGAAAAAAAATGAAAAAAGTCCCCTGGCCACGATGGTCAGGGGACTTTTTGTTTCAGGCAGGGACCCTACTTGTTGTCAGCCAGGTTGGCCTGTTCGAATTCGTCCAGGGCCTTGCTCACGACCTTGGCCAGACCGATGAGGGCGATAAGGTTGGGGAAGGCCATGAGGCCGTTGAACATGTCGGCCAGTTCCCACACCAGGTTCACCTGCAGCAGGGAACCCATGACGATGAAGCACATCACCACCACGCGGTAGGGGGTCACGCCGCGGGTACCGAACAGGTACTTGACGTTCTGCTCACCGAAGAAATACCAGCCCACGATGGTGGAGAAGGCGAAGAACAGCAGGCAGATGGCCACGAACTTGATACCAAAGGCACCCAGACCGGTGGAGAAGGCCTTCTGGGTCAGGGCGATACCGGTGGTGGTACCGTCCAGGGCGCCGGTGACGAAGATGACCAGGGCGGTCATGTTGAGCACGACGAAGGTATCGATGAACACGCTGACGATACCCATCAGGCCCTGCTGGGCGGGGTACTGCACCTTGGCCACGGCATGGGCGTGAGGCGTGGAACCCATACCGGCTTCGTTGGAGAACAGGCCGCGGGCCACACCGTAGCGGATGGCTTCCTTGACACCGGCACCGATGATGCCGCCGGTGGCGGCCGAAGGATCGAAGGCGCCCACAAAGATCATCTTGAAGGCGGGGATGATCTGGTCGGCATTGCTGAGGACCACGAACAGGCCGCCGATGACATACAGCAGGGCCATGAGGGGCACCATCTTTTCGGTCACGGCAGCGATGCGGCCGATGCCGCCGAAGAAGACGAAGGCACCGCAGGCGGCGATGATCAGGCCCATGACCAGGGGCGGCACGTCAAAAGCGGTCTTGAAGGCGTCGGCGATGGAGTTGGACTGCACCATGTTGCCGATGCAACCCAGGGCGATGATGATGGAGACCGAGAAGAACACGGCCAGCTTGTGGCTGCCGAGACCTTTGGAGATGTAGTAGGCGGGGCCGCCGGTGATGTGGCCGGCGTCGTCGCGGGTGCGGTAGACCTGGGCCAGCACGGCTTCGGCAAAGATGGTGGCCATGCCGAAGAAGGCGGCGATCCACATCCAGAAGATGGCGCCGGGACCACCCATGGCGATGGCGGTGGCGGCACCGGCCAGGTTGCCGGTACCCACCTGGGCGGCGATGGCGGTGGCCACGGACTGGAAGGAGCTCATGCCGTGCTTGTCGGCGCGCTTGCCCTTCAGGGAAAGGTCACCGAAGAGCATGCGCACGGCCTGTCCGAACTTGCGGACCTGGATGAACTTCAGCCGGATGGTGAAGTATATGCCCACACCACACAGCAGCGGGATAAGGCAGTACATGCCCCAGATGAAGCTGTTGATGTTGGAGACAAGTTTCGTCAATTCTTCCATGGTTTCCCCCTCAGGCTATCCGGCCTGCATGTCATCCGGCAGGAGAACCCCGTGTCCGTCCGTCGTCTGGCAAGGCATGTCGAATATGGAATGATGGTGTCATGTTCCCGGCAACCTTCGCGAGATTCATGTATGGATGAATGATCTGCATCCATACGGGGCCAAAAAAACAGCGCGTCCTTTTTTCGTTCCGGGGCGGGCCCGGTACGGATGCCGGTACGGTGGTGTCCGGCGGGCAGGGGCGCTGTCATTGTTCGCTATGGTTGTCGTCGATTTATCTATGTATGTGCGACATTAAACCGTAACGCGGAAAATGTCCATGCCGGAATTGATTGGGAATCATTTCCCAAGCATCGCGTGGAGAGCAAAAAAATATACGTGATGCCGGCTTGTTGGCTGCCGTTTCTGGAAAAAGTCCTGCCCCGGGATGAGCGGATGGGAGCGCCCTCGCTCTTGCGGTCCGGAGAGGGACATGCAGCCCGTCAGGGACGGGGAAGACCGGGATCAGGGGCCGGGAGGGCGCGTACCCTTGGCAGTGGCGGACGCCGCAAAAAAGATCGCCGTCAGGGGGAAGGCATGCCAGGGCAGGGGAAGAGAGGCGGACAAAAGGCGGACGGGGCTGGCGGATCCCGGTGATGGAAAAAACTGACCTGCATCCTGAAAAGGAAAACAGCAAGGGAAAAAGAAAAAGGGACCGCACGGATGCAGTCCCCAATGGCATCAGTCCTCGTCCCGGACGCTGCTGCGGCGTCTGCGGCGGGGCTTTTCTTCTTCCACTTCCTCGGGAAGGTCGGGCGTGGAGAGCTGTTCCCGGATGCGGTCGCGCTCTTCCCGGGGCTTGGCCACCAGGCGCAACTGCTTGACCAGCACCTTGCCGATGACCAGCACTTCTTCCACATCGGCCAGCTGTTCGAAGTCCGGGGCATCGGGGCTGAAATCTTCGGGAGCGTCCCGCAGTTCTCCAGAAGTCATCCTGAAAATATACATGACGTGCCTCCGTGGCAGCAGTTTTGAGTTTTTCGTATCCAGCTGGACAAAGGGCGACGTGCGCAACAGGGCCAGCCGTTCTTCCGTCATGGCGCGACAGGGGAAATGCCGGCAGACCAGACAGGCCAGCAGGGGCCGCTGATGCCCCTTGAGCGGGCAGCGGATGGCTTTTTCCGTGGGGTCTGCGTATCTTCCCATGACGAACACCTTTGCCTTGCTATAGCAAAGAGTGCCTTCCGGGCCTAGCCGGGAAGAGGGAAATTTTTTCGCCGTGCCCGGCCTCGGCGCGCGCGACGTGCCCGGCGGAAGATACGGAGTGCCGGAGTGCTGCCCCGTCCTTTCCGTACAGGGTCGCTGCGGGGAGAGGAGCCGGAAAAATTTTATCAAGATGTGTGCAGCTCGCGGGCGGCACACATCGCAGGCCTCGCCGGCGGCGATGGCGTGTGCAGCAAGGGGAGCGGTGGTGCCTCTTGGCAGTGCCCTGCCGATGCGGGAGGGCAGGGACGCCCGCTGCTGCTGGTTCCTCCGGCGGATCAGTCCCGGCGGGCCCAGGTGCAGCGGTCCAGACCGGCCAGATCCTGCTCGGTGCGGGGCGCGCCGTAACCGGCCTCCATCAGCAGACGGCGCACGGCCTCGCCCTGGCGGTAACCGTGTTCCATGGCGATAAGGCCGCCCGGTTTCAGGGCCTGCTGTCCGGAACGGATGACGGCGTGCAGGTGGCGCAGACCGTCCTGCTCGGAAAAGAGCGCGCTGTGCGGCTCGTGATGCAGGACTTCCGCCATAACCTCGTCTTCTTCCGCAGCGGCGATGTAGGGCGGATTACTGACCAGCACGTCCAGCCCCTGCGGCAACAGCGGCGGCGTGAACATGTCCCCCCGTACCAGGGCCAGACGGTCAGCGGCCTGCAGGCTGCTGATGTTGCGGGCCGCCACGGGCAGGGCCCCGGCGCTGTATTCCAGCAGCAGGCCCCGGCTGTGCGGCAGCTCCAGAGCCAGCGTGATGCCGATGCAGCCCGTGCCCGTGCCCAGATCCGCAAAGCGCACCTCCCCGTGCCCCTCGCATTCCCGCAGCACGATCTCCAGCAGCAGCTCGGTCTCCGGCCGGGGGATGAGGGTCTGCGGGCTGACCTCGAAATCGCGGCCGAAGAACTCGCGCCGCCCGGTGATGTGGGCCAGCGGTTCACCGGCGCAGCGGCGGGTGGTCAGGGCGCGGATGGCGGCGGCTGCGTCGTCCGCCACAGGGGAGGGCATGGCCAGCATCAGGCCGATGCGGTCAAGGTGCAGCACATGGCCTGCCAGCAGGCGGGCCTCCAGCGCGGGGGCATCCGTGTCTGCGGCGTGCAGGTCGCGGGTCAGCGAGGTCAGCAGTTCCTGAAGGGTCATATCCTTGTCCTGTGTGCGGCTGGGCAAAGCAAAAAGGCCCGGGGCAACGCCATGTCGTCCCGGGCCATCCGCGTCACCGCCTTGCAGGGGCGACAGCGGCGTTATTTCTTTTCCGTGGCTGGAGCGGCTTTCCTGGCACGCGCAGCCGTCTTTTTGACGGGTTCGAAGGCCAGGGCCAGCACATCATCATAAGTGTGCGCGGGGTGGACCTTGATCTTTTTCAGCAGTTCCTTGGGGACCTCTTCCAGATCCTTGACGTTCTGGCTGGGGATGATGACATGCTTGAGCCCGCGTGCCACACCGGCCAGGATCTTTTCCTTGATGCCGCCCACGGGCAGCACCCGGCCCTGCAGGGTGATCTCGCCGGTCATGCAGGTATCGGCCCGCACGATGCGGCCGCTCAGGGTCGAGATCAGGGCCGAGGTCAGCGTGACACCGGCGGAGGGGCCGTCCTTGGGCACGGCACCGGCAGGCACATGGATGTGGATGTCCTGCGTATCGCTGAAGTCCGCGTCGATGCCCAAGCTGTCGGCCCGGCTGCGGATGTAGCTCATGGCGATGCGGGCGCTTTCCTTCATGACGTCGCCCAGCTGGCCCGTGAGCTGCAGGTTGCCCTTGCCCTTCATGCAGGCGCATTCGATGGTCAGCACCTCGCCGCCGGCCGGGGTCCAGGCCAGGCCCAGAGCCATGCCGGGCATGAGGCGCTTGTCCTTCTCGTCTTCGATGAAGCGCGGCGCGCCCAGCAGTTTTTCCACCATGGCGCTGTCCACGGTGAAGCTGCCCTTCTTGCCTTCGGCACGCTGGCGGGCCAGCTTGCGGCAGATGGAGCCCAGCTCCCGTTCCAGGTTGCGCAGGCCGGCTTCGCGGGTATAGCCGCGGATGACGGCGGTAAGGGCGGTATCGTCCATGATGACGTCACCTTCACGCAGGCCGTTCTCCGTCACCTTCTTGGGCAGCAGGTGGCGTTTGGCGATCTCCACCTTTTCCTGCATGGTGTAGCCGGGCAGGCTGATGACCTCCATACGGTCGCGCAGGGGAGCCGGGATGGTCTCCAGATGGTTGGCCGTACACAGGAACATGACCTTGGAAAGGTCGAAGGGCACGTTCAGATAGTGGTCGCTGAAGGTGTGGTTCTGTTCGGGGTCCAGCACTTCCAGCAGAGCGGATGAGGGGTCGCCCCGGAAATCGGAACCCAGCTTGTCCACTTCGTCCAGCACGATGACCGGGTTGCGGGTACCGGCCTGTTTGATGGCCTGGATGATGCGGCCGGGCATGGCGCCGATATAGGAGCGGCGGTGGCCGCGGATCTCTGCCTCATCCCGCACGCCGCCCAGGCTGATACGGTAGAGCTTGCGGTTCATAGCCTTGGCAACAGAGATAGCAATAGAGGTCTTTCCCACGCCCGGAGGGCCTACCAGGCAGATAATCTTGCCCTTGGCCTGGGGATGGATCTGGCGGACAGCTATGTATTCCAATATGCGCTCTTTCACCTTTGTCAGGCCATAATGATCCTTATCCAGCATAGCCCGAGCCTTTTCCACATCGGCCCGCTCCTTGGTTTCCTTGCCCCAGGGCATCTCCAAACAGGTATCCAGATAATTGCGGATCACCGACGCCTCGGCGCTGCCCCCGACCTACGGCGTGCCGTTCGACCGGGTGATCGGGCTGATCGCCGGA
>ERZ827181.3366-NODE-3366-length-11552-cov-7.033835_pt1 | contig 11552 bp, 16 predicted proteins | sample MGYA00519778_ERZ827181 | MGnify/ENA primary metagenome ERZ827181 (study PRJEB31778, sample SAMEA3449273) | human gut metagenome | biome: human gut; feature: human-associated habitat; material: faeces | place: United Kingdom | collected 2010/2012 ...
TGAAAGCGAAATCAAGTTTCCTCAAGTCCCTTGCCTGACAATCGTTGAGTCCGGTAAACTACTTGGAATCCCGAAAGCAAAACTCGATCTGAAATCTTGTACGGTAGTATTCGGTGATGTCTTTAGCCGACATTTCAAGGTCGGTAGAAAAATAAACCTTGTATCCTCCCGATTCGGGATAATGGACCACGACTTTGATGTTGCGTTTCATTGCCTTTGAATAGGTCTTGACTGAGTAAGCCCTTCCTCCTTCAATGTCGAGAATCTTGCAACGCTGAAGGTCGAGTTTCTCAAAATCAATCTTCTCGCCTTTGATGTGCGGTCGTCCCCGTTTGCCTGTGTGGACACCGTTATGTGAATACCACGAGGTGGCATCATCATTCAAGGCTGCTGATGACATGGAATTCCAGCAGACAGGCTTCATTGACGAACTTTGCTTTTAAGAACCATGCATCTGCAACGACATAACGTATTATGCGAAGCAGCTTGTCCTTGTATTTGTGGAGTACGTCAAGATACCAGTCCACAAGATTGTAATCTTCGCCTTGCTTTTCCAGATCCCCCTTGCCCGGTGTCTGTTCAACTTATTTGTTATCAACGGATTCGCTATTAATTTGACGAAGTATTAAAACTGTAATCTGTCAAAAAAAGGCTGTTTTTATTTGGTAAATTCAGCCCCATGTGATTACTTTATGGTTACCACACAAAAAAGAAGTAACCATGTGAAAAGTACACATTTTAGCGGACAGCAGCTCTATAGTCAGGTGATAAAATTCCTGTGTAAGGACAGAATCCTTCAATTGAGTCGTGAACATGGCGGTGAACGCTATGTGAAACGTTTCGACAGTTGGACACATTTAGTGGTAATGCTCTATGCCGTAATCATGCGTTTTGACTTCAGATAGCTTCGTCTGGTGTAAGATTATTAACGTTTGCCGACGCACCTATATCCGCAGACTTCCGCAACCGGATGCGTCTTGCAATGATATTATCTGGAAAAGCGATGTCATCGTTGATAACCAAACTGACCGTATCTGAATATGAAGTATTTTATTTTCTAATACATTTTCCTCAACCTGCTAACCGCCTTCTCCAACGACTCTTCCGGCTGAATGATATTGTAATTTCCCCAAAAGTCCTTGTCAAAGAACAGGGAGGCATCATCAGAAAGGATTTGATCTTTTCCAAAGGCTTCACGGATGGGGATGTTGGTGGTGGACGGTTCAATGTCCGTTACTACCATTTCCGACACAACGGCATAATTAGTAGAGAACAGCCTACGCCGCCAATCGCATTTGAAACGGATTTCATTACGGACATAACTCAAGTAAGTCTTGCCGTTATGGTCAGTGTAATTGACTTGATAAGCGACTTCCTCCGGTTTGAAGCGTAAGCCAAAAGGTTTGCTACGCAAGATGGCTTGCGTTGCCTTGTAACGGTCGCTCACGTCCAGATTGAACTCGGCGCGGGTGAAGGAGAGGCGTTCCTTGTCGATGTAGAACCTGCCGTAATAAATGGCGTAAGGCAGCTTGCGATTGGGCATGAAGCTGACTACGTATTGGGGACGTTCGTCGATGGTGGCAGGTTCTTCCAGGTGGAAATCATACAATGGGAGTACCTCCGGACTGAGCAGCAGGTCGGGATTCTTTACGACATCCAGGTAAATGGCTGCGGTAGGTCCGCCCAGCAGTTTTACGGCCAACGTGTCGCTGGCTTTCGGACTGAGCAGGCGACGGCCTTTGAGGATGCGCACACGGTCTCGGCCGGCATCCTGCGTGTAGGGAGTCTTGTGCAGGTCGATGACGGCTTCTGCCACATTGATATAGCGTCTGCGCTTGCGGGCTGTTTCCCAGTAGAAACCCGTCAGCCGGTCGGCTTCCGCGCTGTAGTTGGCAGGAATCTTTTTGACGGCTTCCGCTACCAGTTCGCGAGGATTGTGTCCGCTGACCACTACCTCGCCCAGCATTTGCGTATCGGGCGTCAGCCATACGGTATGCAGTTCCGTGTCCCCTTCTTTCAGGTGGACACGGGCATTGGCATAGCCTAAATGAGAGACTTCGAGGGCTGTCTCGCTGACAGGCTCTTTGACTTTGAACGTGAATTCGCCATCGGCATTGGTGACGGTAGCCTCCACGCTTCCGGCGATGGACACGCTGGCATACGACAGGGTTTTCTTGTCCGACTTGTCTTTTACGATGCCGCTGATGGTGACGTATCTTCCGTCATCTTCCGGCTCTTCAACTGCCTTTGCCGGTGCCAGGTATAGCAGGAAAAGGCAGAACAGGATGTACTTGCAGGTTTTCATTTCTTTCTGTTTTATGGAGTTGTCTTATAAGTTATCTTGCTTCAGGCGTTCCACAAAGTGGTCGATGCGTTGCATCTCCTTCGGAATGTCTATGCTTTGCGGGCAATGCGGATTACACTGTCCACAGCCTATGCAATGGCTGGTCTGGCGCAAGCGGGGCACACTGCGGTCGTACCCAACAAGAAAGGCACGGCGGGCTTTCCGGTAGTTGTCATCCCTCTCGTTGCGGGGCATATTCCCTTCGTTTGCGTGTGGAATTCAAGCACAACGTGAACATCCGCATCGATTACGGTTTCGGCAAGGACACGGGCGGGTTTGTGTTCCAGTTTGCGGAGGCGTTTTAAATGAAGAATGAAAAATTTGGCTTCGTCCGGAGATAAAAACAGAAAGAATGAAGAAGAGTTTTGTATTGACAATCCTGCTGATATTTTGCGGTGCAATGGCAAGCCATGCATAAAGTCATCAGCGACTCACTGGCCAGTGATTTCCGCACGTTTATGGCGAAGAATTTCTCACGTTACCGCACGGTCAACCTCTATTGGGAGGCCAAGTGGGCACACGACTACACGTTCAGCCTCGACGGACAGGAGGTGGAGAAGATGCGCAAGAAAAACTTGCATACCCTGAAGGTTTCTACCATGATTCCGTTGCTGAAGTTGAGAAAGGTCTCGCTTTACGCCAACCTGGCATACAGCCGCTACCAATTTACCGTGTACGACAGACAGACCGGACAGTCGTCAGAGGTCTTTCAGCAATCGGCTTATGACTATTATGAGGGAGGGCTAAATGGGTCGTATTATTTCGGGCTATTCAACAAACCCATGATTGTCTCAGCCGCGTTGTCCGTGGACGGGTGGAACAAAGGGTTCGGCATGTTCGATGGGACGTTCTCCGCCGTCATGCTGCTGAAGAATACCGAGCGCACCAGCTTCAGCCTGGGCGTTATGGCGCGGACGCTGTTCAGCAGTATGCCCGTCATGCCCGTCGTCACGTGGTGGCACCGCTTCCGCAATCCGCGCCTCAGCGTAGACATCACCATGCCCAGTCAGTTCTACCTGCGTTACGAACTGGAGAAACAGCGCATCTCAGCCGGAGCCTCGATGAGCAGCGAAAACTTCTACCTGCGCACCACGCTGGAAGACGCCCCGTCCACGGCCTACTATTCCGACGCCGTGCTGAAACCTGAGATTCATTATGAGTACATCCTCAACCACCGTCTCTACTTTTCCGTCCATGCAGGCGTGTCAATGGTAATGAAAAGCGGACTGTATAAGAAGAACCGAAAGGGCATCAATGTGAAAGATGAGGAAGGAAAGACCGAGGTGGAGCCGGTGGTGAAACAGGACCGTTCGCCGATACCATTCTTAAATGTGGTGGTGTCGTACAGTTTGTTCAAGTGATTTCCCTCCTATGCGCTTGGATATTGGTCACAAATCCATTATCTTTGCAAAGTCCAATCAATAAAGGAGATATAACAATGAGAGCAACTATTTCGTTAGACAGCCTTTGGCAAACCATTCAAAGCTTATCGCTCAATAATCAGGAGTGGCTGCTGGACAAGCTGCAAGAAAACATCCGTGAACAAAAGAAAGAAGAAACGGAATATATCAGCAAGGAAGAAATCCTGGCAGGCATTGACGCGGGGCTGAAAGAAATGAAACTGATGAAAGAAGGCAAGTTGCAAGCCAAGTCTTTTGATGAATTTCTGGAGGAACTGAAACATGAAGCCTAAAATTCTGCCTCTGCCGACATTTATGAGAGAGACTAAACGTCTGCTTAAACGTTACCGTTCTCTCTGGAAAGATTTGGAGGGCTTACAAGAAGAACTTCTTGCCAATCCTGCCCTCGGCACAGACTTGGGCAGGGGACTCCGCAAGGTCAGGATGCGTATCTCCTCCAAAGGAAAAGGGAAGAGCGGCGGAGCACGGGTCATTACGTTCACCGTCATTGCCAGCGTAGACGAGACCACCATCAACCTCCTCTACATTTATGATAAGTCCGAACGAGAAAACATCTCACCAAAAGAAATTGATATGTTGCTAATTGCCAACGGATTCATTGCCCAACCATAGTCTGTCATTCTTGCATTGGATGGCAAGGCTATGAATCCGTCGGCAAGTCGGACTAAGCCATTTGTTATAATTTTTCCTTCAGCACCTCAAACAGCTCATCCCTTGCGAACTGCTTGCAGCAGCCGGGCATCAGCAGGCAGGTGTCGGCAGCGGCACGCAGGACTGTCTCGTCCGTGATGCCCATCTCGCTCCAGCGGGTGGGCAAGCCGATTTCCCGAATAAAGGATTCAAGGGCATCAATGCCGAGGGCGGCGGTCTGGTCTGTTGTATCGCCCTTCACGTTCCATACCCGTTCTGCCATGCGTGCCAACTTCTCCTTGCCCTCACTTAAAAGGTGGCGGTAGAGGGTGGGGTGGATGACGGCCAGTCCCTGCCCGTGGTTACAGTCGGTGTAGGCTCCTACGGCATGTTCCAGCATGTGACATTGGAAATCGGTCTGCTTACCCAGTTTCAGCAGGTTGTTTTCGGCGAGGGCGGAGTCCCACATCAGTTCGCCGCGGGCAAAGTCATCGTCGGGATTGGCGATGAGGGCACGCAGGTTCTTGATGACGTTGCGCATTACTGCCTCGTTGATTTCGTCGGAGAGATTGTCTCCATGCGGACGGCCCATATAGGTCTCCATGCAATGGCTCAGCGTGTCGAAGGCTCCGCTGACGACCTGCTTCATCGGCAAAGTCTTCGTCAGGTCGCTGTCGAGTATGGCGAAAGAGTGGTAAGCACCGACGAGCGGCTGTTTCAGTTTCTTCGCGGTGTGGGTGATGACCGCCCCGTTGTTCTGCTCGGCTCCCGTGCCCGATGCGGTGACTACGGCTCCCATCGGCACAAACTCCGTGGGAAACTGATGCCGCGTGTACTGCATGTCCCAGATGTCTTCGTCCAGTCGTGCCTGTGCCGATACTATCTTACAGCAGTCGATGACCGACCCGCCACCTACGGCCAGGATGAAGTCGATGCCGTATTTGCGTACCAGTTGCGCTCCTTCTTGCACCTTGTCGTAAGTGGGATTGGGCAGTATGCCGCCGAAGTCCACCACGTTCTTGCCGCACTCGTGCAGCCATTCCATCAGCGTGTCATACAGCCCTGTGCGTTTCAGCGAGCCGCCGCCGTAGGCCAGCAGCACGTTCTTGCCTACTTGTTTCATTTCTTCTTTGATTGCGCTCTCAGCGCACCCTTTGCCGAAGTGTTGGCGGACGGGGTATTGATAAGTGAAGTTGTTCATATCTTTCAGATTTAATTGATAGGGCAAAGTTACGCCAATCCGACTTCCCGGTCCATACATGGATTACGGATTGAAGCACCAATATCAACGAAAGTTTCACTCTTCTCTACTTTTTATAGGCGAACCGCTGAACACGTCGCTCATTTGCATGGCATCAAGAGTAGCATCTATATTCTTTATTTCTTCGGAAGAGAGGCGGATGTCTGCCGTCCCGATATTTTCCTTCAATCGGCACAATTTACGGGTGCCGGGAATAGGGACTATCCACGGCTTTTTGCACAGCATCCAGGCGAGAGAGATTTGAGCGGGAGTAGCGTGTTTCTGCTCAGCCAGCTTATCAAGGAGAGCGAACAGAGTCTTGTTCTGCCCGAAACTTTCCTTCTGGAACTGGGGCATGGAAGCACGGTAATCGTTGACTGCATCGAAACGGTCGTTTTCCGTATAATACCGGGAGAGCAAACCGTTGGCAAGTGGGGAGAATGCTACAAAGCCGATGCCCAGTTCTTTTGATTTTTATTATATGAATATCCTCAATTTCCCCAATAGGGAATAAGAAGCGTTTTATGGTAAACTTCCGCCTTCAAGTATCCTTGCTTCTATGACCAAGTATTATTGGATACTCAGCCATTTATCCTTGCTTCTATCGCGGTTGAAGCATAGTTTCATTTGGAAGGGAGTAATTGGGCAAAATGCGGATATTCATTTTTTATTATATTGTTGCAAAAGTACGGTAGTCAGGGGGAAGCCTCGTTATAAGAATTACGGTAGGGCATACCTATATTCCCGTTTTTGTCCGATAAATAGTATATTTGCAAAGGAAATAAAAGAATGAAGATGGAAGAAACGGAAAATATTATCATAAAGGATACCCTTGACGGACTGGGTACGGACGCTTACAGCAATTATTTGGCTCATGCCCTTTGCTTGGCAGGCAATTGCCGGCTGAAATATAACGACGAGGAACGCGAGCTACAGGCAGGAGACCTGATGATTGTACGCAAGGGCAAGCTGGTGGAACGCATTCGCCCGGCAGACGATTTTCGGGTAAAGGTGATATATGTTACCTCTGAATTCATCGTGCTCTCGACGCCGCTCAGTAACTATGGCATGAAAGGTCAGCTGGCTCTGTTCCGCAATCCCATTATGAAACTGGATGCCGGACAACGAGAACTGTGTCGTCAGGACTTTGAGATGGTGGAAGCGCGGCTGGCGCAGACCGACCACCATTTCCGTCGCGACTTGCTGATAGCCTCCGTACAAATGCTTATCATCGACTTCTTCGATTTCCATTCCCATCTTTACGGTGTGGATAATATCCCGCTGCAAAGTGCCACCATCATGAGCCGCTTCCTCAATATGCTGGAGAATGGGACGTACCGCGAACACCGTGAAGTGAACTGGTACGCCGACAAGCTGTGCGTCACGCCCAAATACCTGTCCGAAGTTTCCCGCAAGATAAGCGGTTATGCCGCCAACTACTGGATAAACCGCTACACCGTGCTCGACATCTCCCGCCTGCTCCGCGACAAGTCGCTGACTTTCGTGCGTATTTCCGACCTGTTCGGTTTCTCATCGCCTGCTTATTTCAGCCGTTACGTGCAGCAGCATCTGGGGGTAAGCCCGACGGAGTATAGGGGGTGATATTCTTTCCCTTGTTAAGTAACTATAACTGCCTATAAAGAGACTGATAGACATTAAATAGGATATATATGGAACAACAATTTTGTCAAAGTTGCGGCATGCCCCTGAACGATGAGAACAGAGGAACTAATGCCGATGGAAGCCGTAGCGAAGATTATTGCATGTATTGTTACAAGAACGGCGCGTTTACCCAGGATTTCACGATGGGGCAAATGATTGAGTTCTGCCTGCAATTCTTAGACCAATGGAATGCACAGGCTGGATGTAACCTAACTCCCATACAGGCCAAAGAACAGATGCTTCAATACTTTCCGCGCCTGAAACGGTGGAAAGAAAAAGATGAACGGACACTGGCGGAAAAAGCAACCCATTTGCTTGCCCAATGCGAGAACGTGACGGTCGCTTCCGTTGATGCCAACGGTTATCCTCGGCCTGTGCAGATGTCCAAGATTGGAGCCAAGGGTTTCCATGAGGTATGGATGGCGACAAGTGCTGACTCTGTAAAGGTCAATGATTTTAAGGCAAACAACAAGGCAGGTCTTTGTTATGACTATTACGGCGACGGGGTTGCCCTACGCGGAACGGTAGAGGTTATCACGGACGATGCCATCCGCAAGGAAATGTGGCAAGACTGGTTTGCCTATCATTTCCCCGGCGGACCGAGCGACCCGAATTATGTGCTTCTTCATTTCGTTGGCAAGGAAGCCACTTTCTGGATTAACGGCGAATTTTCTCACTCCAACATCTGATATTCATGAAACCTATCGTACCCGATACTCAAAGCATCGCCACTTGCGGTCTTTATTGCGGAGTTTGCCGCAAGTTCTTGACAGGGAAATGCCCCGGATGCAAATGCAATGAAAAGGCGACTTGTTCAAAATCCGTTCGTGTTGTCAAGAAAACAAGTTCAATATCTGCGCTGAATGCTCCCATGATGTAAAGGAATGCAAGGTGTTTTCCAATTGGATAGGCAAGGTGTTCGCTTTCCTGTTCAATTCCGACCGTGCCGCCTGCATCCATTACATCAAGGAACATGGCGAACAGGCTTTTGCCGAAGAAATGACCCAACGTAAATGTCAGACCATTAAAAGAAAATAGATATGAAAGATTCAGTCATTCGTTTTCTGAGAGAAACCATCATCGGTAAGACCTTGTTTACTGACGATATAATTTACAAACTTGGAGAAGGGTGTATGGAAGGTGTGTATAGCGATCAAATGATGTTTTCTGATTTAGTGGAAACAGAAAACGGCTTCAAATTCAATATGACCACTGTAACCCATGAGTTGGTGTATAACTTGGATGAACAAGGGGTGAGGACAACGGTTGTTAAAGATTATACGGGAACGAGTGTGTTTTGTTATGAATTAGCCATGCGGAAAAGCACTAACCAACTGACCGGCTATATGCATTGCGTTTCGACTACGGTAAATAATTCCACAATGGAAGCAGTCGTTTGCGGAATATTTGATGTAGTTTTAGATAAGAAAGAATTGAGATGGCAAGAGAGCCAGTTGCTATATAGGGATAATCTGATAGGCGAAAATCAATATAAGCCAGTGGCTTTTGATTCTAAAGCCAGATTTTATCTTGACAAAGGGAAAGTTGTCTTTGAGTATCTGCCTACGCTTTGGGAGATAAATCCTGACACATTGGCAAAAGGATTGTCTAAGGACAATTATCCGCCATACATATCAAAAGAAAGGTAAAGGGGTATATGGAACTATCGGATTGGTTCAAAGGATTTGAGAAAGGCATAGCCCGCCTCTCGCCGGAGCAGCGGAGTGCTTTCTTCTCGGAATGTGGCAAGAACTGCGTGGACGGCGGCACGCTTTCCATTTACAGAAAACTCTATGAGGATGCTGGAGGGGACATGGATGTTTTCTTTCAGCTGGCGAATGGATTGCCGGGAGTAAAAGGCGAGGTCGTAGAGAAAGGCAAAGTCTATTACCTTACCTTCCTGGAATGTACTTGCCATTTGTGCAAGAAAGGCTATGTCACAACGCCTATGCTCTGTGAATGTTCCCGTCAGAGTGTCCTCTACTCTCTGCAAAGCCTTTGGAAAGGGAGGAATTTTCAGGTGAAACTCTGCCATTCCATTTTGCAAGGCGAACCGGATTGCAAGGTGAGGATTAAAGTAATATAAGAGTACAAGAGTCTGTGGATATGTGAAGCGTGTCCGTGCTTTGTATAACCAACCGCAAAAATGTAGTCATCTGCCGTAATCCGTGTAATAGGCGGCACAAGGATTATGCCGAACTTTGCAGCCGTAAAATTACATGAAACGATGAAATTAATGACTTGCCTTGCAATGATAATGGCTGCCATGACAACAGGATTATGCGCCTGTACAGAAAAAATGGAAAGGACAGAAGTAATAGAAGCACAACAGATTTTCACCCACACCACCCGCATCAGCGACGTGATGAACGACCCGGCTTTCGGCGACTGGGGACGGCTGATTTTCCCCGTGGACGAGGGATACTGGAGCGGCGAGACTTTAGAAGATTTGCGCTTAGTTTGGTACAATTACATCGACCCGGACAAGACCGTCGAAATCTGCAACTACCTGAAGGCGCACGCCGATAGCGTATTCCTTGACATCTATACGGAAGCCGAGAAGCAGGATGACCCGCAGAAGCGCAACACGGGTCTGTTCTTTTTCCGAGACAATCCGGGTGCGCCCTTTGCCGTCTGCAACGCCGGTGGCGCGTTTGCCTACGTCGGGGCTATGCACGACAGCTTTCCCCATGCCCTCGAATTGTCCAAACTGGGCTACAATGCCTTTGCGCTCATCTACCGTCCGGATGATGCCTACGAAGACCTTGCCCAAGCCATCACTTATATCCATGACCATGCCGACGAGTTGGGCGTAAGCGCTTCCGGTTATTCCCTGTGGGGAGGTTCGGCAGGGGCACGCATGGCGGCGGTTCTCGGTAATGCGGACTATCTTTATCAGTTGACCGGACGCGAAGATATACCGCAAGCCTCAGCCGTAATCATGCAATATACGGGGTATAACACAGTCAGTCCGCAAGACGCGGCGACCTACGCCTGTGTCGGCACCAGCGACGGCATCGCCCCGTGGCGCATCATGCAACGGCGGTTGCAAAGCCTTTCTAATCTTGGCATCCCGACCGAATTTCATGCTTACGAAGGGCTTCCCCACGGCTTTGGGCTGGGCACGGGTACGGTTGCCGAAGGATGGCTGACGGATGCTGTCCGTTTTTGGGAAGAAAACCGATAAGAAAAATTGGGAGGGTAGCGAGCCCGTATTTCGTTTTTAAGCCAGCTTCATAGCAGCCTCAAAAGCCAGCAGGGATGTACTTGCGGATGCGCGGACGGTTCAGTACATCGACCAGTTCACGCAGCTGTGCTTCGCAAGCCACAATCTTTATCCGTCCGCTGTCTATATGGCGATGCAATCCCGACAACCGTTTCCCTATCAGAAATGATATCCAGATGTTGGTGTCAATGACCACACGATTCGGCTCATTGTTTCCGTTCTTCATAATGTTTTTGTCTTACGGCTTCTACTTCGCGGGTGATGTCGTCCATGCTCAGTTCATCGGTACGGACAGATTTCAGCAGACGGTCGAATCGGCTAACGAACAGTGATTTGCGTAGGCGGTCGAACACTTCCAGCTTGTCCTGTTCGGGCATGGCTTGCAACATTCCGAAAAATTGCTGCTTGCTGATGTTCAGTTGAATGGTATCCATACGTTTTCTTTTTATTGATTTCATTCGCAAAGTTAACAAGAATCGGCAAGAAAGCAAGACTTTTACTTCTTTTTCAAAACTTCCCGATATACTTTCTGCCCCTCCACATCCATTGGCATTGAACGTGTATTCTTGGATAATCCGTAAAAAAGGCACAAGCATCCGTAATCCTTGTATGGAATAGCTCGACATTCCGCCGTATCTTTGTCCCTATAGAAAACCGATTAAACAAAGACGAACATGGAAACAATCAAATTGAGCAACGGCGTGGAAATGCCGCTATTGGGCTACGGGGTGTTCAAGGTAGCCCCGGAGGAATGTGAACGGTGCGTCAGCGACGCGCTGAACGTGGGTTATCGCCTGATTGACACGGCGCAGGCCTACTTCAACGAGGAAGGCGTGGGGAACGCCATCAGCAAGAGCAGTGTCCCCCGGCAGGATATTTTCCTGGTGACGAAAGTATGGATATCGAATGCCGGCGAGGAGAAAGCAGCGGCAAGCATCGACGAGAGCCTGCGCAAGCTGAAGACCGACTACATTGACCTGCTGCTCATCCACCAACCCTTCAACGACTACTACGGTACTTACCGCGCCA